>OCHJ01000009.1_pt1 | contig 393088 bp, 407 predicted proteins | sample 1538381 | NCBI WGS metagenome assembly OCHJ01 (sample SAMN04571688, study PRJEB22368) | human gut metagenome | biome: human gut; material: stool | host: Homo sapiens | place: Luxembourg | collected 2012-06-29 | reverse complement strand
CCACCATCGGTACCAAGAATAAAAACTATGTAACGCCTTTAAATAGCTTATTACATAGTTTTTTATTTTACTTTTAATGCAATTTTAATGCAACCCAATATTTTCTTTATCTAAATATGCATTAAATTTGTCGTCTTCTTGTAATTGAAATTTTTCGAAAACAGATGCATAGGTGTCCATTGTTGTTGTTATATTTTTATGGCCTAATTTTTTCTGTAAAACTTTTGCAGACATTCCACTTTCTATACATCGTGTAGCATAAGTATGTCTTAACATATGTGTGTGAATATGTTTAGCGATAGAATACTTTTTATTTAGTCTTTGTAAATAGGAATTTAATTCATTAGGAGATATAAAATTATCTTCTTCGTCATCATAAAATAATAATCCGTATTTGTTATGAGAATCAATTTTAAAGGCATTTGATAGTATAATATGAATAGAACTATTAATTGTTATATTTCTAACAGAATTTTCAGTTTTTGTTTTATTGCCTAATATAACTTTATCATTTTTATTTCTTGTTAAAGTTCTTTGAATATAGATTTTATTATTATTAATATCAATATCTTCTTTTTTTAAAGCTAAAACTTCTCCAATTCTCATCCCTGTATACAATTGCATTAAGATAATTAAATCATATTTTTTATTCAGTTCTAAAACATTTATTAATCTTCTTTGTTCTTCTACGGTTAAAGCTTCAACTTTTTTATTTTCTTTATCTGAATTTGGCTTTTTTATAATTTCACTATTAGCTGGATTAAATATTATATATTTTTCAGATATTGCAATTTTAAAAGCTTTATTCATCATTGAATACATTTTTTTTATAGAGCTATCAGAATAAACAGTAATAGTAGTTAAAAAATGTTTTATATCTTCTGTAGTTATTTTTTGTATATTTTTGTTAGCAAAAGTAGAATCACATTTTATTATTTGTTTTAAAGTTTCTTGATTTCTCAAATAACTTCTATCACTAATTTGGTTAGTATCATATTTGTAATTTATATAGTTTTCGATTAATTCTTTAAATGTTATATCTTGCTTATCAATAAAAAGTCCTTTATTAACATCTACAAGAGCTTTAGTTATTTTATCTTTGACTTCTTTACGAGTTTTACCATAAACTGACTTCCTATTTAATTTACCATCTGCTTTTCTTCCTGCTGTAAATTGTCCAACCCATCTATTTAATTTTTCTGAGAAGAAGATAGATCCTTCTCCATTTCCACGTTTAGACATAAAAAACTCCTTTCAAAAATTTGTTCTCTTGAAAGAAGTTAGAAATAAATATATAATTAATAAAACTCTTTCAAGAGTGATTTTGAGAATAGATAATGTAAAACTTTGGCGAGGGATACATTATCTATTTTTGTATTACAATAATATTTCATTTTTTTGAAAAATATTTTAAAAAGTTGCATTTTTTTTTACAAAATTGTATAATATATTATACATAAGGCTAACTTGTGAAGGATAAAGGCTGGGTTCCCGAATGGGAGTAGATATATTTCAAAAATATATTTAGAATCCTTTGCCCCTGGGGTTAGCTTTTTTTATTTAATTTATTTTTTAAATTGTTTATGATATTATCTGGATCTTTTTTTATTTCTTCAACAATAAAATCAATAGTTTGAATAGAATAACTATATTTAGGTGCTTCACCTATTGTGTTGATATAACAAAATTTTGGATTATTTTTTATATCATAATAATTGGCAAATAGTTGAAAATGATATCGATTAAATGTTAAATTTATTTCAGCTTTTTTCAATCTTTTATTAATTTCTTGATTTAATTTTTTCATAGTAAATTTATGTGTAACATTAGGGTCTTTTAGTTCTTTAATAATTTTTACATTTTCATTTGAACTTTTATCAATACTTAATAATTCAGTAGCTTCATTTTTATTTTTGGTAATATAATGATAATGTTCAATTCGTATTGCAAATCCATTATTATTTTTTTCAACTAAAGGATTTAATTCATGGAAGGTAGCAATTAATTTTTTAGATAGTTCTTCTGGATATTTTGCTCTTATTTCTGGCTCATTAAAAGATTTCATATTTGTAGTTAAAGTTAAAAAATTTTGAGGAATAATTTCACTCATATCTATATTATGAAATTGTTGCATTTTTTCATTAAAATTAAACAAACAAGCTTGAAATAATGGAATATATATCATTTCATACTCGGTTGTTACAAAATGAGTACTAGTATCTCTTAATTCAATTATTTTTTCTAGGTTTAATCTTAATGGGTCTTTTGAATTTGTGAATACTTTCTTTATGCATTCAGATAGACTAATAGTTCTGTTTGGTTTATCTTTGTAATATATTTCACTATTTCCATATTTTTTTATTATATGAGCTTTTAGCATTAGCTCCCAAGCATTACATATAAAAAATGAGAAACCTTCTACTCGATATTTAATAGTTGGTTTATTATATATTTCAACAGATAAAATGAATGCTTCTTTTGATTTGTCTAATAATAAATTTACAATATTATTTTCCATTTGTTAGTCCTTCTTTATTAAATTTTTCCTTGATAAGATATGACTTTACCAATGACTTTTATTGAAATATCTTTAGGGTTATATATTTGTACAGTATTTTCTGGATTCGTTGACATAGGTTCTAATATAACTAAACCATTTTCCTTTCGATATTTTTTTACTGTAGCATCAAATCCATTTACAAGTATTACACCTATTTCGTTATTTTCCAAATCGTCTTGTTTTTGTACAAGCACAATATCTCCTTCATTAAATTTTAAGTTCATACTGTCTCCTTGTACTCTTAAATAAAAGTAAGTATAACCTTCTTTTATTTGAGAAGAAGGAGCAAATTCATATCCTTCTATATTTTCTGTAGCTAGAATAGGTAGTCCAGCACTAATTTTTCCAACAACAGGAATTTTTTTTGGTGTATCTGTATCAGGGAATATATTGCTATCTATTTCATGTCTTTCCATTGGAACATCATATCCCATCAACCATACAGGATTTACATTATAATAATTTGCTAATATTTCAATCACAGGTAGTTTAATTTTTTCAGTTTCTCCGTTTTCCCATCTTAAAACAGTGCTTTTATGCACGTCTACTTTTTTTCCTGCATCTTCTAAAGTTATATGTCTTAATTCTCTAGCTTGTTTTAATCTTTTTCCAACTTTTTCAAAAATAATTTTATCCATAATAATTCTCCTAACTATTCAAATTATAACATATTTTACAACTTTTGCAACAAAAATTGTAAAAAATATAAAAAAAGTTGCAAAATGCTATTGACAAAAGTAAAACAATATAATATATTAAAGTTGCAAAATACAACGAAGAAAATTAAGGAGGTGAGTAAATGGTTAATACAGCTAAAATAAAAGGGAGAATAGTAGAAAAAGAAAAAACTATACAAGCAATAGCACCAAAAATTCCTTGCTCTCCATATACTTTAGGACAAAAGATAGCAAATGAAACACCTATTAATTTAGAAGAAGTTATGGTATTATGTGATGAATTAGATATAAAAGAAGAGGAATTTGCCGAATTTTTTTTACAAAGAAAGTTGCAAAACACAACGAAGAAAATAAAATAGAGGTGAGAAGATGGAAGAAGAATTTGAAAAACTAATAAAATTAACAGAGCCACTAAGAAATTACATAAGTGAAAAGTATGATATGAAAGTTTCAATACTTGTAAATTGTGATGAAGTAAAAGTGATTAGAGATGAAGCAGGAGTTCCAATAAAAAAGGAAGACTAGCAAAGCTAATCTATCCTTTTATAACGATGAACTTTATCTAAATTAGATAATTCATGACCTAAAGATGGAGCATTCATAAAAGCTCTATATTCAGAATTAGTAACACCATAATATTGATAAATAGCACCATCTTTAAATTGAACTTCAAGTGTATTATTTTCCCAACCAACACTTGAAATTCTACTAGAAGAAACAGGTATTCTGTTCATTAAAATACACCTCGCTTTCTACAAATTAAAATATTTTTCTCTTATGTGTGAGGTAATTATAATACAAATTTAGACAGAAAGGAAGTGATAAGAAAATGCAAGAAAAGAAGTCCGTTTTAAATTATAAGAATTTACCAGAAACAATAACACCTTATGATTATGCAGATTGGAGAGGCATTGGGGAGAATAAAGCAAGGGAAATATTTAATAGTAAAGGCTTTCCAAAACTTAAAGGCACAGGAGTGAAACAATTAGCAGACAAAAGGGCAGTATTATTACACGACTTAGGTTTAGAAGGAGAAAACTTACAAACAGTATTACAAGAAATAGCAAAACAGATTATTTAGAAAGGAGTGAGAATAAATGAAAATTAAAAACAAATTTAAGTTTATAAGAAGTACAACAATATTAATATTTATAGTTCTAGGAATCTTCTGTATCTCTGTATCTAAGGAAAAAACAGAGTATATTGATTACACTGTTGGAAAAGGAGAAACATTATGGAGTATAGCAGCAGAGAACACAGATGGAGATATAAGAGATTACATTTATACAATTAAAGATATAAATGGAATGACATCGAGCGAATTGCAAGAAGGACAGACAATTAAACTTTTGAAGGAGGTGAAATAAATATATGGATAAGTTGGACAAGTTATATTTAGACAATACATTAAGAAAAGCAAAGCTAGAAAACAGTATAAGAAATTTAGAACAAGTATCTAATCGAGTTATAAAGAAATACAAATATGATGAAGCAGAATTAGATGCAAATATAGCAAAAAGTTTATTTGAAATGGAAGATACAACTAAATTCTTATTACTAGTTAGTAATTCAGAACACAATGAAGAAGAAGCAAGACAAAAATTAGAAATAATTCACGAAAAATTAAAAATGCTATGTATCTATCCGCTAAAACAGAACACATAGCAAAAAAGAACATAAAAAAATATTCTCTCTAATTATATTAACATAATCAGAGAAATAAATCAAGGAGGTAGAAATGAATATATACGAATTAACTGGAAATTATGAACATCTTTTAAATATGTTATATGACGAAGATGTGGATGAAAAAGCATTGTTAGATACATTAGAAAGTATTGAAGGAGACATAGAAGATAAAGCAGATGGATATGCAAAAATCATAAAAGAATTAGAAACACAAAGCAATGCAAGGAAAGAAGAAGCAAAAAGATTAACACAAAGTGCAAAAACAATAGATAACAGAATAAAAATGCTAAAAAGCAATTTGTTTAATTGCATGAAAATAACAGGAAAAACAAAGTTTACTACAAATTTATTTAGTTTTAGCATTGCTAAAAATGGAGGAAAACAAGCTTTAACAATAGATGGAGATGTACCAAAAGAATATACAAAAACAATTACAGAAAATGATACAGATAAAATAAGACAAGCATTAGAAAATGGAGAAAATTTACCTTTTGCCCATCTTGAACCAAGAGGAGAAAGTTTGAGGATTCGTTAATGGAAGAAAATTTAAAAAACTATGTTGTACTTTCTAAAGAAGAGTATAACGAATTATTAGAAATAAAAACAAAATATACTCAATATAAAAATTACATATTAAAAACAGCTAATAATAACAATTTGACTAAAATGATGATAGCTATAGAAGGTAAAAACTTATATGAATTAATAGAAGAGGATAGGAGGGAAAAATAGTGGCTATTCCAGTATTAATAATAGGAAAATCAGGAAGTGGAAAAAGTACAAGCTTAAGAAATTTTAACGAAAAAGAATTAGCATTTGTAAATGTTATAAAAAAACCACTTCCTTTTAGAAAAAAATTTGAAAGCACATTAGAAACAGATGACTATAAAACAATTGCTGAAAGTATTTATAAAACAAAGAAGAAGGCTATTGTAATAGATGATTCAGGATATTTAATAACAAACCAGTTTATGAAGAATCATTCAAAAGCAGGAGGAGGTAATTCTGTATTTAATTTATACAATGATTTAGCAGATAGATTTTGGAATCTTATTGAGTTTATGAAAAACAAAGTTGACCAGGATAAAATAGTTTACTTTATTATGCATGAAGATAAGAATGATGCAGGAGATATAAAACCAAAAACGATAGGAAAATTACTAGACGAAAAAGTATGTATAGAGGGAATGTTTACAATAGTTTTAAGAACAGATATAGAAGATGGAAAATACATATTTAAGACACATACAGATGGTAAAGATGTAACTAAAACACCAATTGGAATGTTCGAAGAAAATGTGATTGAAAATGATTTAAAGTATGTAGATGGAATAATAAGAAAATATTATGAAATTGGAGGTTAAAGTAAATGGCAGATTTTGAAGATTTAAAATTTAATTCTAGAGTTTTTGAAGAAATTAGGAATCAATTAGATAAGATGATACAGGCTTATACAAATATAGCTATGCAATCTAATAAAGCATCTGAAATTAATTTAAAAATAAATATAGATGTAATTAATACTTATGATGAAGAAAATGAAAATGTAATTAGGCCTTTATATGAATGTAAATTAAATGGAAAGATTAAAGAAACTAAAGATGAAATAAAAGGAACATTAGGAGATAATTACATACTAAAAAGAGATGAAGAAAGTGGCGAATTATATATAAAAGAAATAAATGAACAATTAAGTTTTAATGATATGGAAGGAGAAGATGAAGATGATAGATTTTAATGAAGAAGAATATAAAAAAGCACAAGCTTTTGATGGAGAAACAGTTAAATTACCTGCAGGAGGGTACATATGCAAAATATTAAACGTAAAAAATGAAAAAAGTAAAAATGGTAAAAAAATGTTAAGTGTAGCATTAGATATCGCTGAAGGAGAATTTTCTGGATTCTTTATGAATCAATACGAAAATAGAAAGAAAACGAGTAATCCAGAAAATCCTGCGAAATTTCCAAATAATGCAGTAGTTAGATATGTACTAGAGGGAGATTATTGGTTAAACAGATTTAAAGGATTAATGACATCACTTGAAAAATCAAATGATAATTTTAGTTGGCTAGAATGTAATCATGATGAAAATAAAATAAAGGGATTACATATTGGAGCAATCTTTGGAGAAGAAGAATATGAAAAAATGGATGGTTCTATTGGTACAACTACAAAAGTTACTCAAATTAGAAGTACAGAAATAATTAAAGAAGGAAACTATACTGTTCCAGAAAAGAAAAAATTAGAAAAAGAAGAAGATCCATTTGAAAATATAGGAAATAGCGTTAATGACCTTCCTTTTTAGGAGGTTCACTATATGAACAAAATAAAAGAAGTAAAAGAATTAACAAACATAATTGATGTTGCAAACTTATTAGGTTTAAACCTAAATAGAGCACACTTTTGTAAATGTCCTTTCCATACTGAAAATACAGCTAGTTTATCAGTATCAGAGAAAAAACAAGTTTGGAAATGTTTTGGCTGTGGAAAAGGTGGAGATGCAATTAATTTAGTAGAAGATTTATTAAATATAAATGCTTATCAAGCAGCTAAATACATAAATGATAATTTAGGTTTAGGACTAGATTTCAAAGGAAAAAACGATGAAATAAAAATTAATAGATATAAGCAAAAACAAATAGCAAAACAACAATTTAAAAAATGGGAAAATAGAAGCTTTCAAATTTTATGTGATAGCATACATAAAATGAATTTTGTAGAGAAAGACCAGGAATTAAGTATTATAGATTATTATTTGGAAGCTTTTATTTGTGGAACAGATGAAGAAAAAATTGAACTATACAAAGATAGTTCTTTTAGAAAGAAGGTGGACCAACTTGCAAAAAGATATGGCTGATGAATTACTAGATACAGCAGATATATTCGAAATAAATAAATTAACTGCAGAAGAATTATTAAGTGAAGAGAAAATAAAATATATCTTTGCTATAGATAATCCAGTACAAAAACAAAAAGTATTAAATCAATTTGAAGAGAGAGCAAAACAATTAAAAATAAAAAGAAATTTTTCAAATTTATTAAAAGCATATCAAGCAGAAATGGTAATTCAACAAAAGTCTACGAATAGTAAAAAAAGTAATTTTACAGATTGTCCATATCCTTCTATGAAAACAGGAGAATGGGAAGCAAATGATATTGAGATATTTAAGCACAAATATGACACGACAATGACTCCTATTAAAGTAAAAGCATGTAGTCATCCAATTATACCTATTGAACGTTTAATTAACTTAGATACTAATTTAGAAAAAATTAAACTTGCTTTCTATAAGGATCAAAAATGGCAAACAGTTATAGTTGAAAAAACAACTATAGCAAGTAAAACAAAAATATTACAATTAGCTAATTTTGGAATAGAAGTAAACGAAAATAATGCTAAAGAATTAATTACATATCTATCAGATGTATTAGAGTTAAATGACATAAAACCACTTATTTCTACAAATCATTTAGGATGGATTGATAAAGAATTTATTCCATATACAAGTAAATATGTCTTGGATGTAGATAAAGAATTTAGACAAAAAATAGATTCTATAACTGAAAATGGAAATTATGAAGATTGGAAAGCTTATATAAGGAATTTAAGAAAAAATAGTAAAACATTAAGATTTATGATTGCAGCTAGCTTTGCAGGTGTTTTAGTAAGAATATTTAAATTAAATACTTTTATAGTTCATCTGTGGGGTAAAAGTGGAAATGGAAAAACAGTAGCAGAGATGGTTTGTGCTTCTATATGGGGTAGGCCAGATAATAATATGATTAGTAATTTATCAAATACAGCAATAGCAAACGAAAGATTATGTAATTTTTATAGAAATATGCCAATATTTTTGGATGAGTTACAAATAGCTAAAGCAAGATATAAAAGTTTTGATGAATTAATTTATGTACTAACGGAAGGAAAAGGAAAAGAAAGAGGAACAGCAGATACAGGAATTAGAGAGCAGACAAGTTGGCAAACAATAATAATTTTAAATGGAGAAGAACCTATTACAAGCGATACATCTAAAGAAGGAGTTAAAAACAGAGTAATAGAAATAAATGACGATTCTCCAATAATAGAAGATGGAAATGCAACTGTTAAATTTATTCAAGATAATTACGGATTTGCAGGAAAAGAATTTATAAAGCTAATTGAAGATAGAGAAAAATTAGACAAAGTAAATAGTAAATTTGTAAAAGATATTTCTGAATTAACAGAATATAAGAAACAAGTAAATGCTTTTGCTTGTATTATGACAGCTGATTATTACTGTAGTAAATTAATATTCAATGATGAACCGTTAAGTTTAGATGATATTAAAGAATATATAAGAGAAGATACAGATGAAGCAGAAAGATATATGAATATTATAATTGATACAGCAAATGCCAATATTAATAATTTTTATGACAATGATAGTGCATTTCCACCATCTGGACAAATTTGGGGAAAACTAGAAAAAACAACAGATGGAAAAGGAGCTATTATGTATTACGATTTTATTCCAACAAAACTACATGAAATATTAGACGAAAATGGAATCAGTTGGAATAGTATAAAGAAAAAATTATTAAATCAAGGATATATTGAAGTTGATAGAAAAGGGAAATATCAGGTTAATGCAAGGATAAATGGGACACAACAAAGAGTAATAAAAGTAAAAAATATATATTTTAATGATGATTAAGTGTTACACCTGTTACACCTTGTTACACCTAAGTTACACCCAAAGGTGTAACACCAAAAATATTAGAGTATCAAGCATTTTAATTAAATAATATATATATGTTACACCTAAATAATATTTATATATACGTATAGGGAAATTAGATATATGTATTCTATTAATTATATATATATGTATTAAATTCAAAAATAGGTGTAACGGTGTAACAAATTTTTGAAATGCTAGAGTAACAAGCATTTCACTGTTACACCTGTGGTGTAACAAGGGTGCAACAGAATAAAAAAGGTGTAACAAGAAAGGATAAAAAGATGATAATAGTAAGTCAAGATAAAACAGAATTAATTAATTTTAGTAATATAGTTCGATTAGAAGTATCAAATAATGCAGAAGGACAAGCATTAATAGAAGGACATAATTTTTGTGATGATTTTGAAACAGTAATCGGACTATACAATACAGAAGAAAGAGCAAAAGAAGTATTAGAAGAAATAGTTGATACTTATAAATTCAATAGATGCTATGCTGTAGGACAAAAACAAGCAGTATACCAAATGCCAGAGGAGTGATGATAATGGATATAAAGAAATATAAAGAAATGTATAACCATTTACTACAAAGATACCAAGATGGCATAAATTACATAACAGATCATCCAGAAAAAGTTGATGATTATGTAAAAGATATAAATGAAATACAATCAGTAGCTGAATTTTTCTTAAAAGAAATAATGCGAAAACAAAAAGTATCTAAAGATGAAATTTTGGGAGGATTTAAAATTGAACAATAAAAATATAGGAAATAAATTCGAAAATGAATTAGCAGAAAAGTTATCTAAAAAAGGATATTGGGTTACTTTACTAACACCAAAAGCACATGTAGGAAGTCAACCATGCGATATTATAGCAGTAAAAAATAATAGGCCAATATTAATTGATGCTAAAACATCTTCTACGTATTTATTTACTATTGAAAGAATAGAAGAAAATCAAAGAAATGCTTTTAAAAGATATAAAGAGTGTGGAAATAAAGATTTTATTTTAGCAATAAAATATGAAAATAAAATTTATTATAAAAATTTAAATGATATTAACTTTAAAGATAAAAGTTTTGATATACGAAAGGAGCGAATATGGAATTTATAGTAGCAAATAATATTCGTGTAAAAAATCCAGATAAAAAAATATTAGATTATGCAGAAAGAAAAATGGTAATTGCAAATCCAAATTATATCAAAAATCAGTATTTAGGTTATTCAAATTATAATACACCACGAAATTTAGTTTATTATGAATTAGATGGTAATGATTTAATTTTGCCATTTGGATGCTTAAGTGATTTGTTTAAATTATATCCTGGACAATTATTTAAAAATAACATTGTTTTAGGAGAAAAAATAAAATACGAATCTAATATTAAATTATTTGATTATCAAGAAGAGGCGTGTAATGCAGCAATAAAATTAAAAAATGGAATATTAGTTATGCCAGCAGGTTCTGGAAAAACACAAACAGCATTAGAAATTATTGCGAGGTTAAGTTATAAAACACTTTGGATAACACATACTATAGATTTATTAAATCAAAGCTATAATAGAGCAAAAAGTAATTTCGAAGGAATAGGACTAGGCAAAATTGCAAATGGCAAAATAGAAATAGGAACCCATATTACATTTGCTACAGTACAGACATTATCAAAAATTGACCTAACGGAATATGCTGATAAATGGGATTGCATAATTGTAGATGAATGTCATAGAGTATGCGGAACGCCAGCAAGTGCAGGTATGTTTTATAAAGTAATAAATAAATTGGTAGCTAGATATAAATACGGACTAACAGCGACACCATATCGAAATATAAAAGGAACAGAAAAAGCTATGTTTGGTTTACTAGGAAATATAATCATAGAAATTCCTAAAGAAACAATAGAAAAAAGATTAGTTCCTGCAACAATAGTTAAAGTCAAAACAAATTATATTATTTCAGATGAATGCTTAAATACAGATGGAACATTACAATATGCTAAATTGACAACAGATTTAGCAGAAGATAATGAAAGAAATAAAATGATAGTAGATATCTTAAAGAAAAGAAAAAATAACTACTGTTTAGTTTTATCAGATAGATTAAATCAACTTAAATTTCTAAATAATAAAGTTCCAGGATTAATTATAGATGGAAAAATGACAAGTATAAAAATGAAGAAATACAGAGAAGAATGTATTTCAAAGATTAGAGCAGGAGAGGTACATATATTATATGCAACATATGGTCTTGCTAAAGAAGGATTGGATATACCAAGATTAGATACTTTAGTTTTAGCTACACCACATAGAGATAAAGCGACTATAATTCAAGCAGTTGGTAGAGTAGAGAGAAAGTTTGAAGATAAAAAAGACCCTATAGTATATGATTTAGTAGATGGAACTTTATATTTTGAAAAAATGTATAAAACTAGAAAAAGATATTACAAAGAAAATAAAAATAAAATTATTAAAGAATGAAAGGAAATATTATGGAAAAATGTTTACATTGTGGAAAAGGACAAGCTAAATATTGTGAAAAATGTTATCAAGATTTGATAACTGAAAATACAAACTTACAAATAGATAGAAATAAACTTTTTGAATATAAATACTATGATGAGCAAAATAATTTAATAGCAATAATTAATAGAAAAGAATTAGCAAAACTATTAAATGTAAATGAAATAAGGTTAGGTGAATAAAAAATGATAGAAATATTATTATTTATAATAATGCTTTACATATCTATTTCTTGTATATTTTTTGTTTACTTTGTTTTTAATAAGATAAAAATAACTTGTATTATGGAAAATATCAAAATAACATTAGAAGGATCAAAAAAATATTTAGTCTATGGAACAATGAGTTTATTATGGCCTAAAACAATTATTGATTCATGGAGGAATTAGGATGGATATAGAAGAGGATATAAATATATTAGAAAATCTAAAAAAATACTTAAATTTATTAATCTATGAAGGAACACATAAAATTATTTACAATGACCTAGACTGGGATGAGAAAACTATTGATTGTATTAATGCAATAGAACACATATTAGCAGAAAGAGAAGAAGATAAAAAGAAAATAGAAGAGTTAGAAGATGAAAACAGAATACAGAGACATCAGATAATGGCTGCTTATGATAATGGATACATACCAAAACAAAAAGTAAAAGATAAGATAGAAGAAAATAATAAATTAATAGAAAAATGCAAAGATGAATTAGAACATTATGCAGAGATTTATCTATATGAACACGATAATAAAATTTTGAAAGAATTATTGAGAGGATAAATAATATGTTAAGTTTTTATATTAAAAGTACAATAGTTTATTTAATAATATATTGGGCATTAAAGAAAATGACAAAAACAATAGTTTTAAATAGAAATGATGTTAATTATAGAAATTATGCAGCTAGAGGAAAAGGGATATACAAAAGGAACTATAACAGTTTTAAGTGAAAGCTATTTACAAGGACAAATATATAGATATGGTAATTATAATGATGACAACTGGTATTTAATAGGAAAATTAGCAGGTTTTGCTTAAAGAAGTAGATTTAAAAGAACTAGAAAAATTTGGATTTGAAGAAAATGAATATAATTATTTTTATTATGGCTTTACTAGACCAAATTCTAATAGTGAAATTTCTATATCAATAGATATAGAAACGAGAGATATATTAACTTATCTTGATATAAATGTTGATAATTCAAAAATACACGATACAATATACGATTTAACAGAAGCAGGCTATGTAGAAAAAGTGGAGGAGAAATAAAGTGAGAAATATATTTGATGTATTAAAACAAATAAAAAATGCTTTAGGTGAAGATAATGAATATAGCGAAATAAAAGCAGGAATTGATGAAATAGAATATAGTTTAAGATATAAAGCTTCAGAAGATGTATGGAACTATGTATATGACAAATTAATAGTAGATTTTATACCTCCAGAAACAGAAATAGACTATAAAGTTTTGTCAATATGGACTACTAAAACAGTAGAAGAATTGAAAGAAGGTGAATAATTAAATGTTAATACCGATTGTAGATATGAAAGAATTTGAAAAAATAGGATTTAAAAGATGCAAAAGACCTTATAATATGTGTTACTATTTATGTTTTGCTAGAGGAATACAATATATTTTTTTAAGTCCAGTAATGATTGATATTGTAAAATGGGAAGATAATGACCCTAGAATACATAAAAGAGCTAATTGTAGATATAGAGATGAGAGAACAGCATTAGAATTTATAGTTGAGATGTCAAAAAACGATATGATTACTTGCGACTATTTAGAGAAAGTAGGGAAATAAGGTATGAGTGCAACTAAAGAATATTTAAAAGAATGGAGAAAACAAAACAAAGAGCATATAAAACAATATCATAAAGAATGGAGAATCCAAAATAGAAAACTATATAAACAATATTATTTAAATAATTTTAAAGGTAGAAGTTTACCAGAAAATCCATATTATATTTCTCAAAAATCTAATTTAATTGGAAAGAAATATGGAGAATGGACTGTATTAGACGAATATATAGAAAGAACAAACAAAAGAAGATATCTTCTAGTAAGATGCAGTTGTGGTTTAATAAAATGCATTCAAAAATATACAGTTACAAGTGGGGAATCAACTAGCTGCGGACATTGGAGAAGAAAAAAATAGCATAATAGATTGGAGAGAAGCGTTATGACAGAAGAAGAGATAAAAGAAAGAATAAAAAAATTAAATAAGAAATTAGAAGGTTATTTAGAAGTAGGAAATACAAAAAGAGTAAATGCAATAACAAACGAAATAAGAAAATGGGAAAATTTACTTTATAAAATAGATGGAAGTTTAGAAAAAAAGATAGAAAGGTTAGAAAATTTTATTCAGCACAAAGATTTATGGCTAGAATATTTACACTATTAAAGGAGAGAAGAGGAATTAAAGAAAATAATATAAAATTGTAGGAGGTACAAAAGATTGGAAATTAAAACCTTAATTAAATTATTAAAAAACTACAAAGAAAACAAAGCTACATTAAACATTAGATTAAAAGAATTAAAAAACAAAAGAATAGAATTAAAAAATCTAGTAGTAGATACTAGTATAAGTGGAATAAATTATAATACGGAAGGAATACATAGTAAAAATACTATATCAGACAAAACAGGAAATAGTGTAACAAAAGTAGACAGTAAAAGAATAAAGCTAGAAGAAGATATAGCGAAACTAGAAGAGGAAATAAGACAATTAAGAAAAGATGTGGAAACAGTAGATGACAGATTAGAGATATTAACATATAAGGAAAAACAATTATTAATTGCAAGGTATATCGAAGAATGTAGTTATGCTGATATAGGAAATAGAGTATACTATCAGATATATAGCGAAACGAGAAGTGAAGATACAATACAAAGAATGATTAATAGAGCATTAAAAAAAGTATCAAAAATATAAAAAATGAAAATGCGGTTATTTTGCGGTTAAATTGCGGTTGTTTTGCACTTGTTTTTTAAAAAATAACAGTTTATAATTTATAATAGCAACAGAAAGTTGTAAGGCATCCTTTTATTATTATTCAAATATAATTACTACATAAAATTGTGACTATATATGTCACAATTTTTTTTATATTGCGGGATAGAGCAGCTGGCAGCTCGTTGGTCTCATAAGCCAAAGGTCACAAGTTCGAGTCTTGTTCCTGCAACCATAAGAGTAGACGTTTTAAATGTCTACTCTTTTTAATTTAATTCAAAGGAAAACAAATATGAATGATAATGAAATAATAAAAAAATATGAAAAAGAAATATGTCCTAATTGTATACATTACAAAGATAAAAACTATAAAGAATGTAGTGTAGTAGTAACAATAGATGGACAAGCTAAATGTGTTAATTGCAATTGTATAGAATATTGTAAGAAAGAGGTAGAGCAATGTTAGACACTTTATTATTTATATTTAGCATTATAGGAATTACTATATTAGGAGCAATAGCAATTATAATAGTAATTTTAGCTATTTATATAATATATTTATTCATAAAAGAGATATTAAAACATAAATAAAGCAGGTGGGAGTTGATGGCAAAATATGACTGGAAGCAGTTAGAAAAGGAATACATTTCAGGAAATTATAAATCAATAAATGCTTTTTTAAAAGAAAAAGGAATATCAAGAAATAAAACTACAAACACACAAACAAAAGAATGGAACATCAAAAAGCATCAAAAAGACATCAAAAAAACATCAAAAACAATAGAAAAAGTAATAGAAAAAGAAGCAGAAAAAGAAGCACAACAAATAGTAGATATAAAATCAATTGCAAATGATTTAGCACTTAATATTATAAAAGCGAATAGTCAATTAGAAACTTACCTAGTGAAAAACAAAAAGAAAACAAAAAAAGTAAAATATGATTACAAAGCAAATAAACCTAGCGAGGAAGAAATCATTGAAAATGAAGAAATAGAGACTATGCAAGGAATAATCGATAGACAAGGATTAAAGATGCTTGCATCTGCTTTAAAGGATTTAAACGAAATAATTGGAAATGATAAAGAAGCTAACAAGGAAACGTTAGACAAATTAGATGAAGTACTAAAAGGATTAGGTGGTGTTGTTTAATGTTTTCAGAAAAGCAAAGAGAATTTTTAGACAATGCCAACAGAAGATGGAATATAAAATATGGAGCTACAAGAAGTGGAAAAACATATTTAGATTATTATGTGATACCTAAAAGAATAAGAAATGGAATAGGAAACCCAGGACTAACTGTAATATTAGGAAATACTAAAGGAACTTTGCAAAGAAATGTAATAGAGCCATTACAAGACATATGGGGAACAGAATTAGTTTCTGAAATAAAAGCTGATAATACAGCTTATTTGTTTGGAGAAAAATGTTACTGTTTAGGAGCAGACAACAAAAAGCATATAAATAAAATAAGAGGACCAAGTTTTAAATATTGTTATGGAGATGAGATTGCAACTTGGGATGAAGGCGTTTTCCAAATGCTTAAATCTAGGTTAGACAAACCATACAGTAAATTTGACGGAACTTGCAATCCAGAAGGACCTTCACATTGGTTTAAGAAATTTTTAGATAGCGATGCGGATATTTATCAACAAAAATATACTTTATATGACAATCCATTTTTAGCAAAAGAAGTCTTACAAGCGTTAGAAACAGAATATAGAGGAACAGTATTTTTTGATAGATATATATTAGGAGATTGGAAAGCTGCTGAAGGAACAATATATATGTTATTTGCTGATAAGACAAAGGACTTTTTAGTAGATAATGTAAAAGAGCAACTAGCAATAGTAACAATAGGAGTAGACTATGGTGCTGGAAAGTCTAAAATAAAATTTGTAGCAAGTGGCATTACATATAATTTTAGAAATGTTTATGTTTTAGACGAAATGGATTTATCTGGAGTTTATGACCCAGAGCAAATATATGAAAAGTTTATAGAGTTTTATAAAAGAGTGTACGACAAATATGATAAATGTCAGTACGCTTTTTGTGATTATGGAGCATTAGGGAATGTAATAACTTTAGGATTAATCAGAAGATGTCAAAAGGAGAGATTACCAGTGCAAGTAGTAGATTGTAGTAAAGGGTTAATAAATGACAGAATATTTTTAAGTAGCACATTAATGGCACAAAGAAGATTCTTTATATTAAGAAAAAATACGATAATAACAAAAGCTTTTCAAGATGCTTTGTGGAATGATAATAAACCAGATGAAAGATTAGACGATGGAACAACAGACATAGACAGTTTGGACGCATTTGAATATTCAATAAATAGTTTTTATGAAAATTTAATTAATAGTAGGAGATAAAAGATGAACTTACAACAATTTTTTAGTAATGAAGGATATGACATATCAGAAAAGTTAAATTGGGAAAAATATATAGATATTTGGTCAAGTTGGTATAGAGGCAAAGTACGAAGATTCCATAATTACTATATTTATAATGGTCAAAGAAAAGTAAAAATGGAAAAAAAGTCTTTGCAAGGGGCTAAAAAAGTTGCAGAAGATTGGGCAGATTTACTTTTCAATGAAAAAGTGTCTATAAATTTACAAAAAGATGAAGATACAAAGGCATTAAATGATATATTAAGACAAAACAATGCGGAAGTAATTATAAATCAAGGTTTAGAAAAATCATTTGCTATTGGTACAGGAGCATTAGTAGTTTCAGTACAGGACATAGAACAAGAAGAGAATATATTAGATGTAACAAATGCAAAAATAAAATTAGAATTTGTAGAATGTAAAAAAATAATACCTCTAACATGGGAAAACAGAAAGATAATAGAATGTGCTTTTGTAACAACCAAACATAAAAAAGGACAAACATATATTTATATAGCAATGCATGTTTTAAATGATAAAGGAAATTATGTAATAAAGAACTATATGTTTAAAGGTAAATATAGTTCTTTTGTAGAAGCAAATGACGAAGAAAAAGAAGGATTTTTAGAAGAATTTGATACACAGAGTGATATTCCATGGTTTTCTATTATTAAGCCAAATATTTGCAACAATATAGATAGTGAAACGCCATTCGGTTTGTCTGTTTATGCTAATGCAATAGATACATTAAAGTGTTTAGACAATGCATATGATGGATTAGATAATGAAGTGACAATAGGCAGAAGAAGAACATTTATAGCAGAAGAAATGATGACTTATGATGATGGAGAAGGCAAAATGGTATTTGATCCTAACGATATTTCTGTTTATCGTATGCCTAAAGGTTTTAATAAAGATTCAATGATAGAACATGATGATGCAAATTTAAGGGCAGATCAATTTATTAGTACAGTAAATTATCAATTAAACATATTATCAAGTAAGGTTGGATTTGGACAAGAAAGATATAAATTTGATGGACAAGCAATACAAACAGCCACGGGAGTTATATCAGAAAATTCAGATATGTTCAGAACAATAAAGAAGCATGAGCAAATGCTAGAAGATAGTTTAATTACTATTATAAAAGCAATTGCTTATGCTTCTACTGTTTTTGGAAATGTCAGTATAGATGCGAGTGTTGTAACAATAGATTTTGATGATAGCATAATAGAAGATAGAGGAGCAGAGAAAGTAAGGGCAATGCAAGAAGTATCTCAAAACTTAAGAAGCAAAGAATCTTATATGATTAATTATAGAAACTTAAATGAGCAACAAGTAAAAGAAGAATTAGAAAAAATACAGCAAGAGAAAATGAGTAATCAAGAAGCATTTGGATTTACTCCTAATGATAATAATGGAGAGGAAGAATAATGCTAATTAAAATATTTATATTAAAAATATTTAAAATAGAACTAATAGAATTAAGCTTAGAAATAGTTTATAAAAGAAATAATGTATATTATCCAAAATTAGGTAAAGCTATATTTGAGATAAAAGATGGTAAATTTAATAAAAATATAAAAAAGAGGCTTGAATTAGGAGAAAGCAGATGGTTTGCAGAAGTAATAGGAAAAAGTTTTGTAGAAGGACTTAGAATTGGATTAGAAGGTAAGAAACTATGCTAACAGAAAAAGATTTTATTAATATAGAAAAACAAGCTAATTCTATTTATAGTAATTTAGAATTACAAATAATAGAAGAAATAGCAACAAGAATAGCTAATTTTGGATATGCGAATACCGTAGTTATAAATGATATAAAAATTGCTCAAGAAATGGGAATTTTATATCAAGACATAGTAGAACTAGTAGCAGAATATAACAATACAAGTTATGAAGAAGTAAATAGAATATTTACAGAAGCCTCTGAAACATCATTAAGTTATGATGACGAAATATATAAAGAAGCAGGATTAGATCCTAAACCTTTAGCTCAAAGCGAAAGTATAAAACAAATAATGAATGTAGCTATACAAAGAACATCAGGTAATTTGCAAAATTTATGTATGACTACAGCAAATACAGCGCAAACACAATTTTATAATGCTATAAATAGTGCATATATGTTTACTAGTACAGGAGTTAAAAGCTATACACAAGCTATTTTAGATGAAATTAAGAATATAAGTAAACAAGGAGCAATTATACAATATCCAAGTGGAGCTAGAAGAAGTGTAGAGAGTGCTGTAAGAATGAATGTAATTACAGCTATTAATCAAAATTGTGGTAAATTACAAGAGTTACGAGCAGATGAACTAGGTTGGGATTTAATGGAAATTACAGCACATAGTGGAGCAAGACCAGAACATGCAAGATGGCAAGGAAAAATAGTTAGTAGAAGTGGAAAAAAAGGATATTTAAATTTGCGAGATATTGGTTATGGAGAAGTAACCGGCTTTAAAGGAGTAAATTGCAGACATGATTGGCATCCATATTTAGAAGGTTCTGCTAGGACATATTCACAAGAACAATTAAATGCTTGGAAAAATGAAAAAGTAGAATATAATGGAAAAAAGATAAGCAAATATGAAGCAACGCAAATACAAAGAAAAATGGAAAGACAAATTAGAAATGATAAAAAACAATTAGCAGGATTACAAGGCATTCTGAAATCTAATATGAATGATAATAAACTTATTTTAGAAACAAAAACTAATTTTGCAAAACGTTCATTAATTTATAAAACACATCAAAATGAGTTAGATGATTTTATAAAACAAACATCATTAGTTAAAGATAATAGTAGATTATACATGGGAAATCAGGATAAAAATATTAGTACACAAATAGCTAATGTAACTAAAATAGCTAACAAGTATAATAATAGTGATATTATAGGAAGTAAAGTAAATGGAGTAAAAATAACAGAAATTGGAGAACATATAATATCAAGGACTTATGCTAGAAATGTAACATTTGAAGATGTACAAGACACATTGAAAAATCCAATAGGATATGGTACAATTAAAGAAGATTCAAAAGGTAGAAAGAGTTTTTATGTGCATGGAAAAAATATAACAATAGCAGTTAATCCAGAAACAGGAAAACTTGCAACAGTAAGACAGACAAGTAGAAGGGAAAAGAAAAAATATGGAATTGAAGAATAGATTAAAACAAAAAGAAATAGAGCTATTAAATAAGGTAGGAATAAAAATAAAAGATGGTAATTATACAATAGACGAAACAGGAGATATTATAGAAAGATTAGATAGCGTAATACAAGAGAATTTAAATGAGAGTGGAGATATGACAGAAAAAGCAATAGAATATGAAAGTATACAAGACAAAATACTAGAATTTGAAAAAGAAATTTAACGGTAAAAAATATGTTTTTAATAAAGAGCTAGAAATAGCTCTTATTTTTATGCAAATTTAGTGTAACGGTAGCACAACAGTCTCCAAAACTGTTTGTAGTGGTTCGAATCCATTAGTTTGCGCCAATTCTTTTTATGGTTAGAGCTTTAAAGAAACCAAAAATAACTCTAGCTTGTCGAGATATAAATGCAAGCACGCAGTCGATAGAGTGAACTATCATTTAAAAAAATCAGCGTAGAAAGGAATAAAATATGGATGAAGAATTAAAAAATTTATTTGGTGAAAATTCATTATCATATGATGATTTTTCGAAAGCTATTGAAGAAAAAGGAATGAAATTAGCTAATCTTTCTGCAGGAGGATATATTGCTAAAAGTAAATATGATGATGACTTAAAAAAAGCTAAAAATTTAGATTACAAGAAAAAGTACGAGGATTTAGAAGCATCTATTCAGGGAGATGATGGAATTAATGCAAAACTTAAGAACATCACATCCGAAAGAGATGACTATAAATCTAAATATGAAGAGCTTAACTCTAAATATTCTATGTTAGATGCAACAACAAAAGTAGTTAAAGCAGGAATAAAACCCGAATTTGCTAAATTTGTTGCAAGTGAAGTATTAGGTCAAGTAAGTGATACACTTGATTTTGATACTGCATTAAAAGCTTATAAAGCAAAAAATCCACAATTTAATTCAGAAACTGCAGTAGTTAAAAGAAAAGTGGGGTCTAGTTTAAAACTAGATGGAAGAGAATTAAATAACGAAAATGAAACAAATAAAATTATGAACGATTTAATACGTTCTGCAAGAGATTAGTTAATATACTAATCTTTTTATTTTTTATATTAAAGGAGGAATTTTATCATGGGACAAATGATATCAAGAAGTAATGCAGAAACATTAATTGATGAACAAGTAGCTCAAGAAATTATACAAGGTGCTATAAAACAATCAAGAGCAATGCAAATGTTTAGAAGACTACCTAATATGACTTCTAATAAAACAAAAATGAGAGTGTTAGATGCACTACCATTAGTGTATTGGCAAGGAAGCGATAATGCTAGAAAACAATTAACAAAGATGGCTTGGGATAAAAAGTATATTACAGCTGAAGAAATGGCTGTTATAGTACCTATTCCAGAGAATGTATTAGATGATGCAGATTATGATATTTGGGGAGAAGTAAGACCAAGAGTAGAAGAGGCTATGGGAAAAAAATTTGATCAAGCTGTATTTACTGGGGTAGATAAGCCAACAGGATTTAGAGCTGATATATTAACATCTACATTAAATGCAGGAGCATCTGTAACACCTTTAGATACATTATATCTTTCTATAGATAAAGCTATGTCATACGTAGAAGAAAGTGGATATAATCCAAATAGTATAGTTGGTGGTATGAATGTAAAATCAGCATTTAGAACAATGTTAGATAACAACGGACAACCAATTAAAGGAACAGAAATCGATGAATTAAATAAAGCATATGTTGATAATGGAGCTTGGGATAAATCGTTAGCACAAATGATTGTAGGAGATTTCTCACAAGCAGTTTATGCAATTAGACAAGACATTACTTTTAAAGTATTAGATCAAGCTGTAATTCAAGATCCAGCAACAGGAGAAATTTTATATAACTTAGCACAAGATGATATGGTTGCTTTAAGAGTAACAATGAGAATTGGTTGGGAAATACCAAACCCAATAAATTCATTACAACCAGATGAATCAGTAAGATTTCCATTTGCTGTTATATTACCTGGTTCATATTCTGAAGGTAGAGTAGATGTAACAATTAATGTTAAAGATGGTGAAGCAGCAAATATAGAAGGAGCAAAAGTACAATTTAATGGACAAATTAAGAAAACAAATACTTCTGGAAATGCTGTATTCAAAGCAAATAAAAATTCAACAGGATTATATAGAGTTACAGCGGAAGATATGAAAAGAGACGTTATTGGTGCTGTCGAAGTTGAAGATAGTGCGAAAACAGAAAATGTTGTTATTAACTTAAAAAAAAAATCAGTTTAGCAACAAATCTAAAAGTACCAGAACAAAATGAAACTTGGCTAAATAAAAAAATATCTGACATGATAGGACCTGGTGCAACAGTAAATAAAAATGGAAATGTAAAAGCCACTTTGAAAAAAGTAGAAGGATTTACAGATTTTAGCTCAGTAGAAAAAGAACAAAGTGGACATTATTTTCCATTTTCTCTAACTGTAACAGGTTCTAAAATGACATTTAAGAAAAATGGTAGTGAAACAAAGAAAGATATACCATTCGATAAAGATATTATTTTTAGAACAGAAAAAACAGATACTTGGGAAGTTTTAGTAGATGGAACAAGTGTTGTTAAATTAAATTTTGCAAATGCAACATTTGCAGAATAGGAGGAATTAAGGCATGTTAACTTACTTAAAAGATGAAGATGAATTTAAAAAACAATTAGGTACAGAAGACGTGCCTAAAGACTTCAAAAATTTAAATATACAAGCAAGTAGTTATATTAACTATAAAACTTTTGGAAGAATTGATAAAGATGATATTCCAGAGCAAGTGAAATATGCTACTTGCTTGATTATTGATTTAATCAACGAAGAAAATGACAAATTATCCAAGATAGGAAATCTTAAATCACAAAATATTGAAGGGTGGTCAGAAAGTTATTCTACACCAGAAGAGGTCAAATCTGATTACGAAGATAAGAAGTATTCTACATTAAAACAATACCTATGGAACGTAATCGGAACTGATGGAAATCCACTACTTTATTGTGGAATGGGGTGTTAGTTATGAATGATAGATTTTTTATACATCAAATAACTGTATACCATACTACAGATGATGAGAATTTCACTATAGAGACTTTTGACAAGGTTTATTTCCGTCATAACAAAAAGACTAATCTAGTTGATAAAGGACTTGAAAAAGGAAGCACAGGCTCTATAACAATTCCTACTACAGATAAGTTAGATATATCTACTAATGATTACGTTGTAGAAGGCATTGTAGAAGATAAGTTTGATTTATCTGCATTACAAAAAAAGTATCAAGTCTTTAAAGTAGTAAGTGTAGACGACAACCGCAAAGGCAGTTTACAACACTATAAAATAGGAGTTAGTGAATAATGGCAAGTGGGTTTACCGTAAAGGTAAAAATGAATAGTATAAATAAAATACTAAAAGACCACGGACTTGATAGAAATGGTAGAGTAACACGTTTTCTGCGAGATGAAGCAGATAGGTTAATGAATCCGTTTGTTCCAATGGATACAGGTATGGGAAGAAGAAACAAAACATATCCTAACAATTATTCTATAAAATATATATCTCCTTATATGAAATATATTTATAACGGAATACTTATGCTTGCAAAAAATGGTAGTGCATGGGCTAAATTAGGAGAAAAGAAAGTATTAACTTCTAAGAAATTAAAATATCATACTTCTGGAACAGGTCCAAAATGGGACAAACTTATGTTGCAGAGAAGAAAAAACGACCTTGTAAAAGATGTGGAAAACTATATTAAAAATGGAGGCTAAAATGGCAAAAAAATCAAAAATAGAATTAATAAAAGAATTTATAGAAACTTGCCCATTACTAAAAAATGGCAAAGTAAATGTAGATTATATAAAAGATAAACCACAAAGTTATTCTATAGACGAAACACCAGCAACAACAATTTTAACACAGTTTGCAGACGGAGGTACAAGAAATCAAATACTTTTTGATTTTTCTGTACAAGCTAATTTTAGCGTCTTAGAAAATATTAAAAATTCTAAATTTTGTGATGATTTTACAGATTGGATATATGAACAAAACAAACAAGAAAATTTACCAAAGATGGATGGTGCTGTTTGGATAAAGTGCCTAGGAAGAGGAACAATCTTACAGACAACAGATTCAACAGCGATATATGTAATACCAATGCAGTTGGTATATGAAGAAGACTTTTAATAGTCTTTTATTTTTTATATAAGGAGGAAGAAAATGAACGCAGGAAAATTAGTAACAAGAAATAAGAAAGTTGCTTTTATGAATGTATCTACGACAGGTGTAGCAAACTTTTTAAGAATGACAAAGTTTACTGAAATTTCTAAGTCTAAGAATCCTACTGAATACAGTAGAACATATGTAGATGAGGATGGAGAAGTAACAGATGTAACAGGTTATTCTGAAGAGATAAGCTATGCTTTTGATTTACATACAGGAAATTTAGTACATCAGAAAATTGTAGATATAACAGACAACGAAAAAGTTGGAAATGATGCTTTAGTACAAATCTTACAAGTTGATTTTACGAAGCAAGTAGGAGAAGGCTATGAAGCTCGTTTAAGAACTTATTCTGTAGTACCTGACACAGAGGGAGATTCTACAGATGCATATACTTACAGCGGAAGCTTTAAGAAAAATAATAATATGACTATTGGTGTTGCTACAATGAATGCAGATAATACAGTTGCTACATTTACTGCTAGTGAAGAAGTTGCAGAGTTCCCAGTTAACTTCTTAGTTACAGATGCAAGCGACAATATGATTGATAATGCTAAGATTACAATAGATGGAACATCTTATGTAACAGATGCAACAGGATTAGTAACAGTATTCTTAGATGCCAAAGCATATAATGGAATTAAAGTTGAAAAAGATGGTTATACAACACAGAATGATGTTGCTGTTACAGTAGCTGATAAAGCAGTATTAAAAGAAATAGAGCTAGCAGCAGCTGAATAAAAAGAGGCTTATTTTATAAGCCTCTATAAATAATTTGGAGGGAAATATGAAATTAAAAGATATTGAAGTCGACTTTAGTTTTACAGATGGAGACTGTATAGAAAGATTAGAAAATGCATCTAAAAAAGTTATAGAAAAAACTAAATTAAGTGATAAAAAAGAAATGAGTTTATCTGAAGCGGTTAGAGAAGAATGTAAAATAATAGATGAGTTTTTCGATGCAGTTTTTGGAGATGGGATAGCAGAAAAAATATTTAAAGGAAAAAAAGATTTACAAGAACATATGGAATTATTTACTGATATTATGAATGCGAAAATTGAAACAACAAAGGCTACACAAAATTTATATGATAGTTTGGAAAATAAAGCTAAATATATGCCTAATCGAGAAACAAGAAGACATAATAAATATAGAGGAAAAAGATAATGTATTGTAATCTATTAACAAATAAGCTCCCACAGCATACAGATAGTGGTTTAAGAATAAGAACAGACTTTAGAGAAAGCATAAAGTTTGAATTACTAATGCAAGACAGGGATATAGAAGATGAAAGAAAAGTTAAAATGATTTTAAACTTATATTATTACAGACCAGAGCAAATAACAAATATAAAACAAGCATTAGAAGAAGTTGTATGGTTTTACACCGGTGGAGATAAAAAAGAAAATACAAATATAAATAATAATAGCAATAATAAAAAGCAAATTTATAGCTATGAATTTGATGCAGAATATATATATAGTGCTTTTATGCAACAATATAAAATTGATTTAAACAGTATAAGATATTTGCATTGGTGGAAGTTTAGAGCTTTATTTACTAATTTAAATAAAGATGTTCTTTTCTCAAAAATAATGCAGTACAGAGCAATAGATTTAAGTTCTATAAAAGATAAAGGAATGAAGAAATTCTATAAGAAGATGAAAAGATTATATGCGTTGCCTGATATGCGAACAGAAGAAGAAAAAGAATATGATTTTGGAGAAGCCTTTTCATAAAGTGTTGAAAAAATATTAAATATGTAATATACTTCTAAAAAAGGAGTAATATTATGAAATTTGGAATTAGAAAACCTAATATAAAGAAAAGTATAAAAGCAAGAACAACAGGAAGAATAAAAAGAAGTGCCAAAAAAGCTATTAATCCTTTGTATGGTAAGAAAGGTATGGGATTTGTAAATAATCCTAAAAAAGCTGTTTACAATAAAGTCTATCATAAAACATCTATTAGTGCTTTTGATGCTTTCAAAAAGTCAAACAATTTATTATATAATATTTTTATAGCACTTCCTTTGTTTTGTGTATTAGGAATATATCAATTATTATATTATTGTTATAAATATATATTTATAGGATTTATAAATTTAATAAAAAAGTTAATTAGTTTAGTTAATAAAAATAAGAAAGAAGCAAAACATTAATGAAAAAATGGTATATATGTCCATATTGTAAAAAAAAATTATTAAGATATGAGGAAAAAGATGCAATTTCAAAAGGCATCTTTTTTTTATGCAAAAAATGTAAAAGAGAAATCGAAATAAAAATTGATAAGAAATAAGTCTTTAAATTGAGCCTTTGAGCCTGACAGAAAGGAAATAAAAATGGCAGATGGCTCAGTTACTATTGAATTTAATGGAGATACAAAAAATTTAGATAAAGATATTAATGGGATTAGCGGAAAAGTTCAAAGTGGCTTAGGAAAATTAGGCAGTATTGCTGGAACTGCGATGAAGGGTGTTTCAGCAGCCATTGGAGGAGCGGCTACCGCTTTAGCAGGATTAGGAACAGCATCAGTCAGTTCTTATGCAGACTTAGAGCAAAATGTTGGTGGTATAGAAACTTTATTTAAAGGTAGTGCTGATAAAGTAATAAAAAATGCAGAGAATGCTTATAAGACCGCTGGAATGAGTGCTAATCAATATATGGAAACAGTAACAGGTTTTAGTGCTAGCTTGTTGCAGAGTTTAGGAGGAGATACTGATAAAGCAGCAGATGTAGCAGATATGGCTCTTACAGATATGGCTGATAATGCGAATAAAATGGGAACATCTATGGAATCTATTCAATATGCTTATCAAGGTTTTGCTAAACAAAACTATACAATGTTAGATAACCTTAAATTAGGTTATGGCGGAACTAAAGAAGAAATGGAAAGGTTACTTTCTGATGCTCAAAAAATAACAGGTGTAAAGTATGATATTAGCAATCTGAATGATGTATATCAAGCAATTCATGTTATTCAAGGACAATTAGGAATAACAGGTACAACTGCAAAAGAAGCAGCATCCACTATTTCTGGTAGCGTTAGTTCTATGAAATCTGCATTTGACAACTTTTTGAATGGCAGTGGAACAATGGATCAACTAGTTGAAACCGGAATAACTGCAATACAAAATATTGTAAATGCAGTTGGACAATTATTGCCACAATTAATGCAAAGCCTTTCTGATGCAACTCCACAAATAATAGCAGGGATTAATCAAATATTTCCTCAAATTTTAAATCTAATTGTAACTAATGCTCCTACATTATTATCTACGATTGGTCAAGTATTAATGGCATTAGTACAATCTTTATTAACATATATGCCACAATTATTAACTGTAGCAATGCAATTAATACAATCATTCATTACAGGATTAATAACTATGTTGCCACAAATAATACAAATGGGTATACAATTAATTACTCAACTGATTGTTGGAATAGCACAAATGTTGCCACAGTTAATTCCGCAAGCAGTTAATGCAATAATAACGATAGTTAATGGATTATTGGATAATATAGATATGTTAGTGGATGCAGCAATTCAGCTTATTCTAGGATTAGCAGATGGCTTAATTAATGCACTTCCTTTATTAATTGAAAAAGCGCCTGAAATTATAATGAAATTAGCTACTGCCTTAATTCAAAATTTACCTAAAATTTTACAAGTTGGTGTTCAATTAATTGGAAAATTAATTGAAGGTGTTGGAAGTGTGATTGGAAAATTAGGACAAATGGCAGGGAATATTATTCAAACTATTTGGAATGGTTTACAATCTTTACCTGGAAAAATGCTTGAAGTTGGTAAAAATTTAATACAAGGTATTTGGAATGGTATTACAAATGCTTTAGGCTGGCTATGGGGTAAAATTAGTGGCTTTTGTGGGCAAATTGTGGACAAAATTAAAGGATTCTTTGGAATACACTCTCCATCAAAAGTATTTAATAAAGAAATTGGTAAATTCTTAGCCCTAGGACTTGGAGAAGGTTTTGATGATAATATTGGCAAAGTATATAAACAAATGCAATCTGCAGTAGATTTTGAAACACAAAAATTAAGTGCTAATTTAAGCACAACAGCAACTAATAATAAATTATTTACGGCTAATATTTTAATGAAACCTAGTGATATTTATCTAGATAGTACAAAAGTAGGTAGAGCAGTAACACCTGCTGTAACTAAAACTTTACGAGGGGCAGGTGCTTATTAATGTATATTAAATGGAATAATAAAAAATATAAATTAATAGGTTCTGTTGATATGACACAATCTAGTCAGGAAGTAACGTATAGTGATTTTACTGTAGACTTTTCAAAAGCTACAATAGATGATTTACCATACGCACAACAGGAAGTAAATATTTACGATAACAACGATAATATAAAATATATGGGATTTGTAAGTGATTATAAACTACCAGAGCTAAAGGAAATTAAGACACCAGAGAAAGAATTAAGTTTAACATTATTTAGCCCAAGACAAATGGCTACAAAGAAAACAGTAACGATAAATAGAACAGATACAGTAGAAAACTTAGTAAGACAAGCTTTAGAACCTTTATTTGTTGAAGGCTTTTATATTAAAGAAATGAATATATCAAGACAGGCAACTACAGTTAATTTAATTAGTAGAACAGTAGAAGAAGTTCTAAATTATTTTTCTAAAAGGTTTGAATTATATTGGAATATAGATGAGCTAAAAGGAATTACAGTTAATTCTATACAATATCAATTTTCAAAAAATGTTAAAAAGAAAATAAACATAAAAAATTATAAACAAGAAATAAACGGATTGTTGAGTATATCTCCTACAATAACAAACTTAGATTATGCAAATATAATTAATGTAAAAAACGCAAGAATATTTTATGAAATGGATTCTATAATGAATGTTACATTAAACAACGGAGATAGATTAGATTTTGAAAATCCAATTGACATATCTACAGCTACTACAAAAAGAATTTATGAGGCTATATATGTGCAAGGAAGTGCTGTAACAGGATTTCCAATTAACATCCATTATAACAGTAATTTAATTGCAAATATAATGAATACAGTTAATTACGAATTACCAGATAAACAAGAGTTTACCGACATAGGAAAAGATGATAGTGATAATAAATTGTTTACTTTAACAATGGATAGCACTTTCAAAAATCTAGCCACGGGAATTACATACAAAGGAGAAGGTTCTGTGACAATTACAGAAATACAGTCAGACAGTGCTTTACGATATGCCAATATGAAATTATTAAACTGGCAAGAAATAAACAGAATGAAAGGTATTATAACACCTTCTGGGCAAATAGAGAAAGTGCTAGATGTAGATAGTGGATGGTTTACGGAGTCTGAAATGGTTAACTATGTTAGAAACTATTTTGGAATAAATGACAACTATACTAATCAAGTAACTTTAAAATATGATAAAGATAATGATTTAGATGTTGGAGATAGAATAGATATAGATTTACCAGAATATTTTACATCTGGGGAATATGTAATAACAAGTATAAAAGAAAGCAAAGAAGGGAATAACCCTTCTAATTTTTCTGTTGAATTAAGAAATACAGCAATAGTAGAAAACTATATAGATTTATTTAGGTCTAGTGCAGATACAGAAGAAAATGATAGTCAGACACAGGTAGAATACTTATGTGAATATACAACGGAAGGAATTAAAGAAGTACATACAGTAGGTTTAACAGATAATGATAGAAAGCATACTTTAAACTTTGGTTTAAATAGATAGGAGAGAATATGAAAGTATCTAATGAATTTATAAGAATACGAACAGGAAGTAAAGAAAAGATATTTAGAAATTTAATTCTTAATAATTACTTAAAATTATATACAGATAGTTTTTTACAATTTAAAGATAAGACTTTAAATGCTTGTCTTATTAATTTTACACACGATAATCAGATTACAGAAGATTCAACATCTATGCAATATGATTTACCTATAATAGCAGATAGTAGGGATATATTTCAAAAGAACTCTCCTACACAAATTACAACTGAATATTACTATCGCAGACAAATCAGTGGAGAAGACATTTATCTATCATCTGATTATAAAAAATGGTTTGGCTCTACTATTAAAGATATAGGATTTGCACATTATGATTATGGCACGCAAGAATATACATTATATGCTTATTTAGATGTAAGCGCTTATAATGTTGTCCTACAAGAAAATCAACCTCTTGCTGTTGTAAGGCAAGACAAAGTAACTAGTGATTATGATTTTTGGAGCAATAGCCCTCGTGTTAATGCTCCTTTTCATTTGTCTGCGGATGGTTTTAAAGATATGATAGGATTTGAGGCAACATACTATTATCCAAGGCTATATAGTATTGGATTTGGAGAGTTACCTTATTCATTACAGAAAGAATATCTAGTAAATGAGTTAGATATACATCAAAATAAAAACATTATTACAATAGATGGGGTACAAGGAAATTATTTGAGTGACACTTTATATATGTCTCCAGATATATTAATGTCAGAAGATTTATTTATGAGAGAAGCTACTTGGAGATATTTATCTTATGTTTTTCATTTGTGGACGAGAGAAAATCCAGAGACAGATACTTATATAGACTCTGGATTGAATTATGTACAATACATTGAGTTGCGACAACATGGGAAAATAGATTTAAGTATTAGATATGAAAGGAATTGAAAATATGCAAGAAATAAATTTTGAAGATGGAAAAACTAGTTTAAGTGGAGCAACATTTAATGCTTTCCAAAACAATATAAAAAATGCATTTCATAATTATAAAACTGGTGAAATAGCAATAAACTCAGATGTTGTAAAAGACGGAAGTATTTATGATGTTGTTTTAACTAAAGATGAGTCTGGTATTGTGACTTTTGCATTAAGATGGGAATCAACATTTGATTTAAACGCAGGATGGGATTATAAAATAGGTTATTTACCACAAGAATTTAGACCACAAGCGGTTCATTTGTCTGGTGGATGTAGAGGAGAGCAACCAACAAATCCAGCGACATATGTTTTAGTTGGTGCTGAAGGAGGTGCAGATGATGGAAGGATTATAGTATCTCCTAGCCAAAAATGTAGATGGATAATGTTATGTGCTACATATAAAGCCTTAGGAGGAATAGAAGAATGATAAAGAATATAAATTACGCAAATAAACAAGCATTTCAAAATGATGAAGATATTCCTGAGAATCAAAAAGTTACAGACCAAAATATGAACGAAATTAAAGAAATAGTTAATAATAATGCAAAAGAGTTAGATTCAACCCAGAAAAAAATAACAACTGTAATAAATGCACCTCTAAAATATAAAGGTTCCGTTGAACAATTTAGTGACCTAGAAAAACTTGAAAATGTTAATAATGGCGATATATATTCTGTAACTACAGAAAACAAAAATTATATTTATGCAGAAGATGAGTGGGTTGAATATACTCCAGAAATAGATTTAACAGAGATTAATGCTCAAATTCAAAACTTACAAACACAAATAAATAATATTCCGACTATAACTAGCCAGATTACATCTTTAGTTACAGAAGAAGAAATTCAACAAAACACAAACTATGAAGTTCCAAAATATGTGTTAGGTGATAATTCTATAGAAATCTATTTTGAGGGGTGCAAGCTAATTAAAGATATAAATTACATAGAAGCTGACGTAACACACATTCAGTTTAAAGATTGGAATGTACCACATGGCAGTAATTTAGAAATTATAATAAGAAAAGGGGAAGAATAATGGGAGCACCAGAAATATTTAATTTACAAAAACAAATTTATTCCACAGACGAAATAAAAACAAATAATGTATGGATAGATGGAAAAGCTATTTATAGAAAAGTTTTAAATATAACGACTTTTAATAGTCAAAATGATGGTTGGTATGACAACATAGATATGTCTTTTGTTGATAATATGATATCTGTTAGCGGTTTTATTAAGCAAAATACAGTTACATTTCCAATTAATGCATATCACTCTGATAGTTGGTATAATTGCTTTTACTTAAATACTGGTGAAAAGAAAATACATGGTATAGTAAGTCAAGAGCTTCAAAATAAACCAGCAATATTAATTTTAGAGTATACAAAAATAACAGACTAAGAAAGGAAAATGTAAAGATGAAACAAGCTAAAAGCCTTGGAGCTGTACACACACACACACACACAAGTAATTTTAAATAATAGAAGAATTGGAGGTGAGTTCTAATGAGCGAACCTTTTATTTTGCAGTTATATAAAGAAATAGAGAGAAAAAGTAATATAATTTCTGTTAGTTTTAATAATGATTTTTATTCGATGACTAGCTCAAATTGGCAACAAGTGGAGCTAGTTTTTGATAAAATAGTTGGACAAATAGGAAATTTATTAAAGTTAGAAAACGGAAAAATTAAAATTGGAAAAGGAATAAAGAAAGTAAAAGCAAGTTTTCAAACTTCTACAAATGGGTTAGCAAATGATACTTTCTACAGTTTAAATCTTAAAAAAAATGGAATCTCTGTTGCTAGCTTTGAAGGAAGAAAAGATGGAGACCCACAAAGTTGGTCTTTTGTTATAGCACCAATTTTAATCGATGCAGAAGAAAATGATGAAATATCAGTTAGTTTGTTTTGCAACTCTGCAACTTTAATGTCAGGAATGACGCAGTTTGTTGTAGAAGTAATTGAATAATAGAAAGAAAGGAAATTATAATAACTAGAATTGAAGGATATAAAATTTAGGAGAATGTTATGAAAGAGTTAGAAAAAAGAGATAAAGTAGTTGTTGTAGGATTAATATTAGTACTAATATTTATAATTATTAACATTTTCTCTACGTTACATACTATGTCAGATTATGAACAAAGAAAAGAATCAGGCAACGACAGATGGAAACAAGTAGAAAATAGGATTTTGCAGACAGAAGAGAAAGTAAACAGTTTAGAGGAGGAGATTGTAGAATGGAAGCATTAACACAAATTGGTCAGATGCTAGGAACATATGGAGTTAGTGCGGTTATAGTGATTATTTTTTTATGGGACTATGTAGCTAATAAAAAAAAGAATGTAGAAAATCAAGAGACAATAAAAAGTACTTTAGAAGTAGTAAAAGAAAGCACAAGCACAATCTCTAATTGTTTAGTCGAAATGCAACAAACAAATTCCAATACTGCAAAATCTTTGGAATTATTACAGAAGCAAATGGAGAGCACAGATAAAAAAGTAGATATTTTATTAGAAAGGGGGAAATAGCTATGGAAATAACATATGTAATTATAATAGCAATAATTGCTTACATATTTGGAGCTATAACAAAAATGTTTATAGATGAAATACCTAATAAGTATATACCAATTCAAAACGTAGCAATAGGTATAATAAGTGCAGTTATATGCTATTTTACAGGAATAGAGCCAAACTTTTTACAAGCGATTGTATTATGCATAGTAGCTTGTATGGGTGCAGGTGGAGTAGCAGACTTAATTAATATTAAGAACAAGGAGGAATAAATAAATGTTAAAAGGAATTGATGTAAGTAATCATCAACGTGGAATGGATTTAAGTAAAGTAGATTGTGATTTTGTAATAATAAAAGCGACAGAAGGAAAAAGTTATGTAGATCCATCATGTGATATATTTTTCCAAGAAGCGTTAAATTTAAATAAAAAAATAGGAATATATCATTTTGCTAATAATTCTGATAATACAGCTGAACAAGAAGCAGATTGGTTTATCAAAAATACAAAAGGATATATAGGAAAAGCAATACCAATTTTAGACTTTGAAGATAAAGGAGCTACACATGATGTAGCTTGGGCAAAAAAATGGTTAGATAGAGTAGCAGAAGCATATGGTTGTAAACCTTTAATATATATGTCAGAATCTGTTGTAAATAGCTATGACTGGTCTAGTGTAGCTAATGCTAATTATGGATTATGGGTTGCTAAATATCGAGATAATAATGCAGATTATAATTATGATATGTCTAATGCGGGAAGAAATCCAGCAGTAAGACATTGGAAATTTTATGCATTATGGCAATGGACAAGTTCTGGAAGATTAGATGGGTATAATGGTAATTTAGATTGTAATGTTTTTTATGGTGACAAAGAAGCTTGGGATAAATATATAGAAAATGAAATACCACCACATGAAGAAAACAATACAGATACAGTTGTAACTCCACCTGTTGAAAGTGCAACAGTATCATATGAAGTACAAAGTGGAGACAATTTAACAAAAATTGCTAAGAAATATGGAACTACAGTAGATGAAATAGTTAGACTTAATAATATTAGTAATCCTAACTTAATATATGTAGGACAATATCTAGTAATTCCAACTACTTCAAACGCTCAAGTATCTACAGATAGTACATATGTAGTAAAGAGTGGAGATACTTTATCTGGAATAGCCAACAAATTTGGAACTACATATCAAAAACTTGCAGAAATAAATGGATTATCTAATCCAAATATTATATATCCAGGCCAAGTTTTAAAAATAAATGGAGCTACTGAAAACTCTACTAAAACTTATACAGTACAAAGTGGAGACAATCTAACAAAGATTGCAAAACAATTTAATACAACTGTAGATAGCTTAGTTTCTAAAAACGGAATAAAGGATAAAAATAAAATATACGTTGGACAAGTATTAAAAATATAAAAAGAAGAAGAGGTGTAGTGTAATGTTTATACTACATTTCTTTTTTTATTTATATAAATGTTTTTCAATGTTATATGATGTTAAATAATGTTTACAAAGTCGAAATAATGTGCTAAAATAACAGTACAACGAATTGAATAGAATGTTTTACAAATATATTACAGATAAATTAAATATATTTTACGTTTTATAATTATTTGTTGACACAAAAGAAATGTTATAGTATAAAGATTATACTAATAAAATAAAAATAAAGGCAAGGATAAATCCTTACCTAGTCTCATCGGAATTGGAGTTCTCTGCACGAACTTCAATTTTTTCTTTGCTATATGTAAAATGAAAATTATATCCTAGCACAGCTAGAAAACAAATTATCAATCCTACAGCAAGAATAATTGCTACTATTCCAAGTGCATCCACTAGCATTCACCTACCTTGTTGCAAATAAGAAAAAACTTAGTTGCATGATAGTGACAACTACCGTAATTCAGCCTATAAACAGCAATAGTTGTCCCTTAATACAACTAAGCTGTCCACGGTGAATGCTATTCCGAATAAACTTTTCATATCATATCAAAAAAAGAAGAAATATGCAATATAAAATCTAAAAATCTGCAGATCTAAAAAAATTAATTTATTCGACAAATTTCGCGAGACAAAAGTAAACATAAAATGGTATACTATCAATAAAGGAGAGGATAGTATGAAAGAAATGTATATTAAATCTCTACGAATGATAAAAGAATTAAATATAAAAAACAAAAAGGAATACATTAAATTGGTACGAGACTATAGAATTTTAAATTTAGAAAGTTTAAGGTTCATAAGTCAAACCAAAAGTTTTAGAAAAATTAGAAAGTTGGCAAATAATATATAATAAAGAAGAGGCAGTAGATTAATTTCTATTGCCTCTTTTTTGCGTTTCTTCTATATATTTATTTACAAATTCTTTAAGAACACGTGAAGGCAAAGTATTATTTAATTCACAACATTTTCTAAATTCTTCTCTAATTTCTGGTTTTATATCAATACCTAATTTTACTAAATTTTTTTTCATATATTTTTTTTGGTTTGCATATTTATCTTTCATATTTAACCTCCTTGAATTTTAAAATAAAATATATTATAATTAATATGCAGAGAGGATTGCTCCTCTCTTGCCTAGATTAAAGATTGTTTAGCATATCAAACATCGCTTTAACTTCTTTTTTTCTAGTGTTTTGTGCTTTTCTATGTGCTAGATAGGAAAGCACTTTTTTTATTAATTTTTTCATATTATCACCACCTCTCTTCTTGGTATGTATATATTATACAATATACGTACGTATATTGTCAACGCTTTTTTTAATATTTTTTAATTTTTTTGAAAAATATTTAATGTATCAAAATAATAAAGAAAGAACATAGATATGTTATATAAGTAAAATTTGCAAGATATAATTTTAATGCAACGTTTAATGCAACGCCAAAGAAAAGTTGTAAAAAATGAAGTGAAATTGTAAGAAGTGTAAAAGTTTTAAAAGCTGGGAAAGTGCCTAAAATAGCATGCTATAAAAATTTATAAAAAAAGAAGAGAAATTATAAAAAAGTAAAAAACCACCATCGGTACCAAGAATAAAAACTATGTAACGCCTTTAAATAGCTTATTACATAGTTTTTTATTTTACTTTTAATGCAATTTTAATGCAACCCAATATTTTCTTTATCTAAATATGCATTAAATTTGTCGTCTTCTTGTAATTGAAATTTTTCGAAAACAGATGCATAGGTGTCCATTGTTGTTGTTATATTTTTATGGCCTAATTTTTTCTGTAAAACTTTTGCAGACATTCCACTTTCTATACATCGTGTAGCATAAGTATGTCTTAACATATGTGTGTGAATATGTTTAGCGATAGAATACTTTTTATTTAGTCTTTGTAAATAGGAATTTAATTCATTAGGAGATATAAAATTATCTTCTTCGTCATCATAAAATAATAATCCGTATTTGTTATGAGAATCAATTTTAAAGGCATTTGATAGTATAATATGAATAGAACTATTAATTGTTATATTTCTAACAGAATTTTCAGTTTTTGTTTTATTGCCTAATATAACTTTATCATTTTTATTTCTTGTTAAAGTTCTTTGAATATAGATTTTATTATTATTAATATCAATATCTTCTTTTTTTAAAGCTAAAACTTCTCCAATTCTCATCCCTGTATACAATTGCATTAAGATAATTAAATCATATTTTTTATTCAGTTCTAAAACATTTATTAATCTTCTTTGTTCTTCTACGGTTAAAGCTTCAACTTTTTTATTTTCTTTATCTGAATTTGGCTTTTTTATAATTTCACTATTAGCTGGATTAAATATTATATATTTTTCAGATATTGCAATTTTAAAAGCTTTATTCATCATTGAATACATTTTTTTTATAGAGCTATCAGAATAAACAGTAATAGTAGTTAAAAAATGTTTTATATCTTCTGTAGTTATTTTTTGTATATTTTTGTTAGCAAAAGTAGAATCACATTTTATTATTTGTTTTAAAGTTTCTTGATTTCTCAAATAACTTCTATCACTAATTTGGTTAGTATCATATTTGTAATTTATATAGTTTTCGATTAATTCTTTAAATGTTATATCTTGCTTATCAATAAAAAGTCCTTTATTAACATCTACAAGAGCTTTAGTTATTTTATCTTTGACTTCTTTACGAGTTTTACCATAAACTGACTTCCTATTTAATTTACCATCTGCTTTTCTTCCTGCTGTAAATTGTCCAACCCATCTATTTAATTTTTCTGAGAAGAAGATAGATCCTTCTCCATTTCCACGTTTAGACATAAAAAACTCCTTTCAAAAATTTGTTCTCTTGAAAGAAGTTAGAAATAAATATATAATTAATAAAACTCTTTCAAGAGTGATTTTGAGAATAGATAATGTAAAACTTTGGCGAGGGATACATTATCTATTTTTGTATTACAATAATATTTCATTTTTTTGAAAAATATTTTAAAAAGTTGCATTTTTTTTTACAAAATTGTATAATATATTATACATAAGGCTAACTTGTGAAGGATAAAGGCTGGGTTCCCGAATGGGAGTAGATATATTTCAAAAATATATTTAGAATCCTTTGCCCCTGGGGTTAGCTTTTTTTATTTAATTTATTTTTTAAATTGTTTATGATATTATCTGGATCTTTTTTTATTTCTTCAACAATAAAATCAATAGTTTGAATAGAATAACTATATTTAGGTGCTTCACCTATTGTGTTGATATAACAAAATTTTGGATTATTTTTTATATCATAATAATTGGCAAATAGTTGAAAATGATATCGATTAAATGTTAAATTTATTTCAGCTTTTTTCAATCTTTTATTAATTTCTTGATTTAATTTTTTCATAGTAAATTTATGTGTAACATTAGGGTCTTTTAGTTCTTTAATAATTTTTACATTTTCATTTGAACTTTTATCAATACTTAATAATTCAGTAGCTTCATTTTTATTTTTGGTAATATAATGATAATGTTCAATTCGTATTGCAAATCCATTATTATTTTTTTCAACTAAAGGATTTAATTCATGGAAGGTAGCAATTAATTTTTTAGATAGTTCTTCTGGATATTTTGCTCTTATTTCTGGCTCATTAAAAGATTTCATATTTGTAGTTAAAGTTAAAAAATTTTGAGGAATAATTTCACTCATATCTATATTATGAAATTGTTGCATTTTTTCATTAAAATTAAACAAACAAGCTTGAAATAATGGAATATATATCATTTCATACTCGGTTGTTACAAAATGAGTACTAGTATCTCTTAATTCAATTATTTTTTCTAGGTTTAATCTTAATGGGTCTTTTGAATTTGTGAATACTTTCTTTATGCATTCAGATAGACTAATAGTTCTGTTTGGTTTATCTTTGTAATATATTTCACTATTTCCATATTTTTTTATTATATGAGCTTTTAGCATTAGCTCCCAAGCATTACATATAAAAAATGAGAAACCTTCTACTCGATATTTAATAGTTGGTTTATTATATATTTCAACAGATAAAATGAATGCTTCTTTTGATTTGTCTAATAATAAATTTACAATATTATTTTCCATTTGTTAGTCCTTCTTTATTAAATTTTTCCTTGATAAGATATGACTTTACCAATGACTTTTATTGAAATATCTTTAGGGTTATATATTTGTACAGTATTTTCTGGATTCGTTGACATAGGTTCTAATATAACTAAACCATTTTCCTTTCGATATTTTTTTACTGTAGCATCAAATCCATTTACAAGTATTACACCTATTTCGTTATTTTCCAAATCGTCTTGTTTTTGTACAAGCACAATATCTCCTTCATTAAATTTTAAGTTCATACTGTCTCCTTGTACTCTTAAATAAAAGTAAGTATAACCTTCTTTTATTTGAGAAGAAGGAGCAAATTCATATCCTTCTATATTTTCTGTAGCTAGAATAGGTAGTCCAGCACTAATTTTTCCAACAACAGGAATTTTTTTTGGTGTATCTGTATCAGGGAATATATTGCTATCTATTTCATGTCTTTCCATTGGAACATCATATCCCATCAACCATACAGGATTTACATTATAATAATTTGCTAATATTTCAATCACAGGTAGTTTAATTTTTTCAGTTTCTCCGTTTTCCCATCTTAAAACAGTGCTTTTATGCACGTCTACTTTTTTTCCTGCATCTTCTAAAGTTATATGTCTTAATTCTCTAGCTTGTTTTAATCTTTTTCCAACTTTTTCAAAAATAATTTTATCCATAATAATTCTCCTAACTATTCAAATTATAACATATTTTACAACTTTTGCAACAAAAATTGTAAAAAATATAAAAAAAGTTGCAAAATGCTATTGACAAAAGTAAAACAATATAATATATTAAAGTTGCAAAATACAACGAAGAAAATTAAGGAGGTGAGTAAATGGTTAATACAGCTAAAATAAAAGGGAGAATAGTAGAAAAAGAAAAAACTATACAAGCAATAGCACCAAAAATTCCTTGCTCTCCATATACTTTAGGACAAAAGATAGCAAATGAAACACCTATTAATTTAGAAGAAGTTATGGTATTATGTGATGAATTAGATATAAAAGAAGAGGAATTTGCCGAATTTTTTTTACAAAGAAAGTTGCAAAACACAACGAAGAAAATAAAATAGAGGTGAGAAGATGGAAGAAGAATTTGAAAAACTAATAAAATTAACAGAGCCACTAAGAAATTACATAAGTGAAAAGTATGATATGAAAGTTTCAATACTTGTAAATTGTGATGAAGTAAAAGTGATTAGAGATGAAGCAGGAGTTCCAATAAAAAAGGAAGACTAGCAAAGCTAATCTATCCTTTTATAACGATGAACTTTATCTAAATTAGATAATTCATGACCTAAAGATGGAGCATTCATAAAAGCTCTATATTCAGAATTAGTAACACCATAATATTGATAAATAGCACCATCTTTAAATTGAACTTCAAGTGTATTATTTTCCCAACCAACACTTGAAATTCTACTAGAAGAAACAGGTATTCTGTTCATTAAAATACACCTCGCTTTCTACAAATTAAAATATTTTTCTCTTATGTGTGAGGTAATTATAATACAAATTTAGACAGAAAGGAAGTGATAAGAAAATGCAAGAAAAGAAGTCCGTTTTAAATTATAAGAATTTACCAGAAACAATAACACCTTATGATTATGCAGATTGGAGAGGCATTGGGGAGAATAAAGCAAGGGAAATATTTAATAGTAAAGGCTTTCCAAAACTTAAAGGCACAGGAGTGAAACAATTAGCAGACAAAAGGGCAGTATTATTACACGACTTAGGTTTAGAAGGAGAAAACTTACAAACAGTATTACAAGAAATAGCAAAACAGATTATTTAGAAAGGAGTGAGAATAAATGAAAATTAAAAACAAATTTAAGTTTATAAGAAGTACAACAATATTAATATTTATAGTTCTAGGAATCTTCTGTATCTCTGTATCTAAGGAAAAAACAGAGTATATTGATTACACTGTTGGAAAAGGAGAAACATTATGGAGTATAGCAGCAGAGAACACAGATGGAGATATAAGAGATTACATTTATACAATTAAAGATATAAATGGAATGACATCGAGCGAATTGCAAGAAGGACAGACAATTAAACTTTTGAAGGAGGTGAAATAAATATATGGATAAGTTGGACAAGTTATATTTAGACAATACATTAAGAAAAGCAAAGCTAGAAAACAGTATAAGAAATTTAGAACAAGTATCTAATCGAGTTATAAAGAAATACAAATATGATGAAGCAGAATTAGATGCAAATATAGCAAAAAGTTTATTTGAAATGGAAGATACAACTAAATTCTTATTACTAGTTAGTAATTCAGAACACAATGAAGAAGAAGCAAGACAAAAATTAGAAATAATTCACGAAAAATTAAAAATGCTATGTATCTATCCGCTAAAACAGAACACATAGCAAAAAAGAACATAAAAAAATATTCTCTCTAATTATATTAACATAATCAGAGAAATAAATCAAGGAGGTAGAAATGAATATATACGAATTAACTGGAAATTATGAACATCTTTTAAATATGTTATATGACGAAGATGTGGATGAAAAAGCATTGTTAGATACATTAGAAAGTATTGAAGGAGACATAGAAGATAAAGCAGATGGATATGCAAAAATCATAAAAGAATTAGAAACACAAAGCAATGCAAGGAAAGAAGAAGCAAAAAGATTAACACAAAGTGCAAAAACAATAGATAACAGAATAAAAATGCTAAAAAGCAATTTGTTTAATTGCATGAAAATAACAGGAAAAACAAAGTTTACTACAAATTTATTTAGTTTTAGCATTGCTAAAAATGGAGGAAAACAAGCTTTAACAATAGATGGAGATGTACCAAAAGAATATACAAAAACAATTACAGAAAATGATACAGATAAAATAAGACAAGCATTAGAAAATGGAGAAAATTTACCTTTTGCCCATCTTGAACCAAGAGGAGAAAGTTTGAGGATTCGTTAATGGAAGAAAATTTAAAAAACTATGTTGTACTTTCTAAAGAAGAGTATAACGAATTATTAGAAATAAAAACAAAATATACTCAATATAAAAATTACATATTAAAAACAGCTAATAATAACAATTTGACTAAAATGATGATAGCTATAGAAGGTAAAAACTTATATGAATTAATAGAAGAGGATAGGAGGGAAAAATAGTGGCTATTCCAGTATTAATAATAGGAAAATCAGGAAGTGGAAAAAGTACAAGCTTAAGAAATTTTAACGAAAAAGAATTAGCATTTGTAAATGTTATAAAAAAACCACTTCCTTTTAGAAAAAAATTTGAAAGCACATTAGAAACAGATGACTATAAAACAATTGCTGAAAGTATTTATAAAACAAAGAAGAAGGCTATTGTAATAGATGATTCAGGATATTTAATAACAAACCAGTTTATGAAGAATCATTCAAAAGCAGGAGGAGGTAATTCTGTATTTAATTTATACAATGATTTAGCAGATAGATTTTGGAATCTTATTGAGTTTATGAAAAACAAAGTTGACCAGGATAAAATAGTTTACTTTATTATGCATGAAGATAAGAATGATGCAGGAGATATAAAACCAAAAACGATAGGAAAATTACTAGACGAAAAAGTATGTATAGAGGGAATGTTTACAATAGTTTTAAGAACAGATATAGAAGATGGAAAATACATATTTAAGACACATACAGATGGTAAAGATGTAACTAAAACACCAATTGGAATGTTCGAAGAAAATGTGATTGAAAATGATTTAAAGTATGTAGATGGAATAATAAGAAAATATTATGAAATTGGAGGTTAAAGTAAATGGCAGATTTTGAAGATTTAAAATTTAATTCTAGAGTTTTTGAAGAAATTAGGAATCAATTAGATAAGATGATACAGGCTTATACAAATATAGCTATGCAATCTAATAAAGCATCTGAAATTAATTTAAAAATAAATATAGATGTAATTAATACTTATGATGAAGAAAATGAAAATGTAATTAGGCCTTTATATGAATGTAAATTAAATGGAAAGATTAAAGAAACTAAAGATGAAATAAAAGGAACATTAGGAGATAATTACATACTAAAAAGAGATGAAGAAAGTGGCGAATTATATATAAAAGAAATAAATGAACAATTAAGTTTTAATGATATGGAAGGAGAAGATGAAGATGATAGATTTTAATGAAGAAGAATATAAAAAAGCACAAGCTTTTGATGGAGAAACAGTTAAATTACCTGCAGGAGGGTACATATGCAAAATATTAAACGTAAAAAATGAAAAAAGTAAAAATGGTAAAAAAATGTTAAGTGTAGCATTAGATATCGCTGAAGGAGAATTTTCTGGATTCTTTATGAATCAATACGAAAATAGAAAGAAAACGAGTAATCCAGAAAATCCTGCGAAATTTCCAAATAATGCAGTAGTTAGATATGTACTAGAGGGAGATTATTGGTTAAACAGATTTAAAGGATTAATGACATCACTTGAAAAATCAAATGATAATTTTAGTTGGCTAGAATGTAATCATGATGAAAATAAAATAAAGGGATTACATATTGGAGCAATCTTTGGAGAAGAAGAATATGAAAAAATGGATGGTTCTATTGGTACAACTACAAAAGTTACTCAAATTAGAAGTACAGAAATAATTAAAGAAGGAAACTATACTGTTCCAGAAAAGAAAAAATTAGAAAAAGAAGAAGATCCATTTGAAAATATAGGAAATAGCGTTAATGACCTTCCTTTTTAGGAGGTTCACTATATGAACAAAATAAAAGAAGTAAAAGAATTAACAAACATAATTGATGTTGCAAACTTATTAGGTTTAAACCTAAATAGAGCACACTTTTGTAAATGTCCTTTCCATACTGAAAATACAGCTAGTTTATCAGTATCAGAGAAAAAACAAGTTTGGAAATGTTTTGGCTGTGGAAAAGGTGGAGATGCAATTAATTTAGTAGAAGATTTATTAAATATAAATGCTTATCAAGCAGCTAAATACATAAATGATAATTTAGGTTTAGGACTAGATTTCAAAGGAAAAAACGATGAAATAAAAATTAATAGATATAAGCAAAAACAAATAGCAAAACAACAATTTAAAAAATGGGAAAATAGAAGCTTTCAAATTTTATGTGATAGCATACATAAAATGAATTTTGTAGAGAAAGACCAGGAATTAAGTATTATAGATTATTATTTGGAAGCTTTTATTTGTGGAACAGATGAAGAAAAAATTGAACTATACAAAGATAGTTCTTTTAGAAAGAAGGTGGACCAACTTGCAAAAAGATATGGCTGATGAATTACTAGATACAGCAGATATATTCGAAATAAATAAATTAACTGCAGAAGAATTATTAAGTGAAGAGAAAATAAAATATATCTTTGCTATAGATAATCCAGTACAAAAACAAAAAGTATTAAATCAATTTGAAGAGAGAGCAAAACAATTAAAAATAAAAAGAAATTTTTCAAATTTATTAAAAGCATATCAAGCAGAAATGGTAATTCAACAAAAGTCTACGAATAGTAAAAAAAGTAATTTTACAGATTGTCCATATCCTTCTATGAAAACAGGAGAATGGGAAGCAAATGATATTGAGATATTTAAGCACAAATATGACACGACAATGACTCCTATTAAAGTAAAAGCATGTAGTCATCCAATTATACCTATTGAACGTTTAATTAACTTAGATACTAATTTAGAAAAAATTAAACTTGCTTTCTATAAGGATCAAAAATGGCAAACAGTTATAGTTGAAAAAACAACTATAGCAAGTAAAACAAAAATATTACAATTAGCTAATTTTGGAATAGAAGTAAACGAAAATAATGCTAAAGAATTAATTACATATCTATCAGATGTATTAGAGTTAAATGACATAAAACCACTTATTTCTACAAATCATTTAGGATGGATTGATAAAGAATTTATTCCATATACAAGTAAATATGTCTTGGATGTAGATAAAGAATTTAGACAAAAAATAGATTCTATAACTGAAAATGGAAATTATGAAGATTGGAAAGCTTATATAAGGAATTTAAGAAAAAATAGTAAAACATTAAGATTTATGATTGCAGCTAGCTTTGCAGGTGTTTTAGTAAGAATATTTAAATTAAATACTTTTATAGTTCATCTGTGGGGTAAAAGTGGAAATGGAAAAACAGTAGCAGAGATGGTTTGTGCTTCTATATGGGGTAGGCCAGATAATAATATGATTAGTAATTTATCAAATACAGCAATAGCAAACGAAAGATTATGTAATTTTTATAGAAATATGCCAATATTTTTGGATGAGTTACAAATAGCTAAAGCAAGATATAAAAGTTTTGATGAATTAATTTATGTACTAACGGAAGGAAAAGGAAAAGAAAGAGGAACAGCAGATACAGGAATTAGAGAGCAGACAAGTTGGCAAACAATAATAATTTTAAATGGAGAAGAACCTATTACAAGCGATACATCTAAAGAAGGAGTTAAAAACAGAGTAATAGAAATAAATGACGATTCTCCAATAATAGAAGATGGAAATGCAACTGTTAAATTTATTCAAGATAATTACGGATTTGCAGGAAAAGAATTTATAAAGCTAATTGAAGATAGAGAAAAATTAGACAAAGTAAATAGTAAATTTGTAAAAGATATTTCTGAATTAACAGAATATAAGAAACAAGTAAATGCTTTTGCTTGTATTATGACAGCTGATTATTACTGTAGTAAATTAATATTCAATGATGAACCGTTAAGTTTAGATGATATTAAAGAATATATAAGAGAAGATACAGATGAAGCAGAAAGATATATGAATATTATAATTGATACAGCAAATGCCAATATTAATAATTTTTATGACAATGATAGTGCATTTCCACCATCTGGACAAATTTGGGGAAAACTAGAAAAAACAACAGATGGAAAAGGAGCTATTATGTATTACGATTTTATTCCAACAAAACTACATGAAATATTAGACGAAAATGGAATCAGTTGGAATAGTATAAAGAAAAAATTATTAAATCAAGGATATATTGAAGTTGATAGAAAAGGGAAATATCAGGTTAATGCAAGGATAAATGGGACACAACAAAGAGTAATAAAAGTAAAAAATATATATTTTAATGATGATTAAGTGTTACACCTGTTACACCTTGTTACACCTAAGTTACACCCAAAGGTGTAACACCAAAAATATTAGAGTATCAAGCATTTTAATTAAATAATATATATATGTTACACCTAAATAATATTTATATATACGTATAGGGAAATTAGATATATGTATTCTATTAATTATATATATATGTATTAAATTCAAAAATAGGTGTAACGGTGTAACAAATTTTTGAAATGCTAGAGTAACAAGCATTTCACTGTTACACCTGTGGTGTAACAAGGGTGCAACAGAATAAAAAAGGTGTAACAAGAAAGGATAAAAAGATGATAATAGTAAGTCAAGATAAAACAGAATTAATTAATTTTAGTAATATAGTTCGATTAGAAGTATCAAATAATGCAGAAGGACAAGCATTAATAGAAGGACATAATTTTTGTGATGATTTTGAAACAGTAATCGGACTATACAATACAGAAGAAAGAGCAAAAGAAGTATTAGAAGAAATAGTTGATACTTATAAATTCAATAGATGCTATGCTGTAGGACAAAAACAAGCAGTATACCAAATGCCAGAGGAGTGATGATAATGGATATAAAGAAATATAAAGAAATGTATAACCATTTACTACAAAGATACCAAGATGGCATAAATTACATAACAGATCATCCAGAAAAAGTTGATGATTATGTAAAAGATATAAATGAAATACAATCAGTAGCTGAATTTTTCTTAAAAGAAATAATGCGAAAACAAAAAGTATCTAAAGATGAAATTTTGGGAGGATTTAAAATTGAACAATAAAAATATAGGAAATAAATTCGAAAATGAATTAGCAGAAAAGTTATCTAAAAAAGGATATTGGGTTACTTTACTAACACCAAAAGCACATGTAGGAAGTCAACCATGCGATATTATAGCAGTAAAAAATAATAGGCCAATATTAATTGATGCTAAAACATCTTCTACGTATTTATTTACTATTGAAAGAATAGAAGAAAATCAAAGAAATGCTTTTAAAAGATATAAAGAGTGTGGAAATAAAGATTTTATTTTAGCAATAAAATATGAAAATAAAATTTATTATAAAAATTTAAATGATATTAACTTTAAAGATAAAAGTTTTGATATACGAAAGGAGCGAATATGGAATTTATAGTAGCAAATAATATTCGTGTAAAAAATCCAGATAAAAAAATATTAGATTATGCAGAAAGAAAAATGGTAATTGCAAATCCAAATTATATCAAAAATCAGTATTTAGGTTATTCAAATTATAATACACCACGAAATTTAGTTTATTATGAATTAGATGGTAATGATTTAATTTTGCCATTTGGATGCTTAAGTGATTTGTTTAAATTATATCCTGGACAATTATTTAAAAATAACATTGTTTTAGGAGAAAAAATAAAATACGAATCTAATATTAAATTATTTGATTATCAAGAAGAGGCGTGTAATGCAGCAATAAAATTAAAAAATGGAATATTAGTTATGCCAGCAGGTTCTGGAAAAACACAAACAGCATTAGAAATTATTGCGAGGTTAAGTTATAAAACACTTTGGATAACACATACTATAGATTTATTAAATCAAAGCTATAATAGAGCAAAAAGTAATTTCGAAGGAATAGGACTAGGCAAAATTGCAAATGGCAAAATAGAAATAGGAACCCATATTACATTTGCTACAGTACAGACATTATCAAAAATTGACCTAACGGAATATGCTGATAAATGGGATTGCATAATTGTAGATGAATGTCATAGAGTATGCGGAACGCCAGCAAGTGCAGGTATGTTTTATAAAGTAATAAATAAATTGGTAGCTAGATATAAATACGGACTAACAGCGACACCATATCGAAATATAAAAGGAACAGAAAAAGCTATGTTTGGTTTACTAGGAAATATAATCATAGAAATTCCTAAAGAAACAATAGAAAAAAGATTAGTTCCTGCAACAATAGTTAAAGTCAAAACAAATTATATTATTTCAGATGAATGCTTAAATACAGATGGAACATTACAATATGCTAAATTGACAACAGATTTAGCAGAAGATAATGAAAGAAATAAAATGATAGTAGATATCTTAAAGAAAAGAAAAAATAACTACTGTTTAGTTTTATCAGATAGATTAAATCAACTTAAATTTCTAAATAATAAAGTTCCAGGATTAATTATAGATGGAAAAATGACAAGTATAAAAATGAAGAAATACAGAGAAGAATGTATTTCAAAGATTAGAGCAGGAGAGGTACATATATTATATGCAACATATGGTCTTGCTAAAGAAGGATTGGATATACCAAGATTAGATACTTTAGTTTTAGCTACACCACATAGAGATAAAGCGACTATAATTCAAGCAGTTGGTAGAGTAGAGAGAAAGTTTGAAGATAAAAAAGACCCTATAGTATATGATTTAGTAGATGGAACTTTATATTTTGAAAAAATGTATAAAACTAGAAAAAGATATTACAAAGAAAATAAAAATAAAATTATTAAAGAATGAAAGGAAATATTATGGAAAAATGTTTACATTGTGGAAAAGGACAAGCTAAATATTGTGAAAAATGTTATCAAGATTTGATAACTGAAAATACAAACTTACAAATAGATAGAAATAAACTTTTTGAATATAAATACTATGATGAGCAAAATAATTTAATAGCAATAATTAATAGAAAAGAATTAGCAAAACTATTAAATGTAAATGAAATAAGGTTAGGTGAATAAAAAATGATAGAAATATTATTATTTATAATAATGCTTTACATATCTATTTCTTGTATATTTTTTGTTTACTTTGTTTTTAATAAGATAAAAATAACTTGTATTATGGAAAATATCAAAATAACATTAGAAGGATCAAAAAAATATTTAGTCTATGGAACAATGAGTTTATTATGGCCTAAAACAATTATTGATTCATGGAGGAATTAGGATGGATATAGAAGAGGATATAAATATATTAGAAAATCTAAAAAAATACTTAAATTTATTAATCTATGAAGGAACACATAAAATTATTTACAATGACCTAGACTGGGATGAGAAAACTATTGATTGTATTAATGCAATAGAACACATATTAGCAGAAAGAGAAGAAGATAAAAAGAAAATAGAAGAGTTAGAAGATGAAAACAGAATACAGAGACATCAGATAATGGCTGCTTATGATAATGGATACATACCAAAACAAAAAGTAAAAGATAAGATAGAAGAAAATAATAAATTAATAGAAAAATGCAAAGATGAATTAGAACATTATGCAGAGATTTATCTATATGAACACGATAATAAAATTTTGAAAGAATTATTGAGAGGATAAATAATATGTTAAGTTTTTATATTAAAAGTACAATAGTTTATTTAATAATATATTGGGCATTAAAGAAAATGACAAAAACAATAGTTTTAAATAGAAATGATGTTAATTATAGAAATTATGCAGCTAGAGGAAAAGGGATATACAAAAGGAACTATAACAGTTTTAAGTGAAAGCTATTTACAAGGACAAATATATAGATATGGTAATTATAATGATGACAACTGGTATTTAATAGGAAAATTAGCAGGTTTTGCTTAAAGAAGTAGATTTAAAAGAACTAGAAAAATTTGGATTTGAAGAAAATGAATATAATTATTTTTATTATGGCTTTACTAGACCAAATTCTAATAGTGAAATTTCTATATCAATAGATATAGAAACGAGAGATATATTAACTTATCTTGATATAAATGTTGATAATTCAAAAATACACGATACAATATACGATTTAACAGAAGCAGGCTATGTAGAAAAAGTGGAGGAGAAATAAAGTGAGAAATATATTTGATGTATTAAAACAAATAAAAAATGCTTTAGGTGAAGATAATGAATATAGCGAAATAAAAGCAGGAATTGATGAAATAGAATATAGTTTAAGATATAAAGCTTCAGAAGATGTATGGAACTATGTATATGACAAATTAATAGTAGATTTTATACCTCCAGAAACAGAAATAGACTATAAAGTTTTGTCAATATGGACTACTAAAACAGTAGAAGAATTGAAAGAAGGTGAATAATTAAATGTTAATACCGATTGTAGATATGAAAGAATTTGAAAAAATAGGATTTAAAAGATGCAAAAGACCTTATAATATGTGTTACTATTTATGTTTTGCTAGAGGAATACAATATATTTTTTTAAGTCCAGTAATGATTGATATTGTAAAATGGGAAGATAATGACCCTAGAATACATAAAAGAGCTAATTGTAGATATAGAGATGAGAGAACAGCATTAGAATTTATAGTTGAGATGTCAAAAAACGATATGATTACTTGCGACTATTTAGAGAAAGTAGGGAAATAAGGTATGAGTGCAACTAAAGAATATTTAAAAGAATGGAGAAAACAAAACAAAGAGCATATAAAACAATATCATAAAGAATGGAGAATCCAAAATAGAAAACTATATAAACAATATTATTTAAATAATTTTAAAGGTAGAAGTTTACCAGAAAATCCATATTATATTTCTCAAAAATCTAATTTAATTGGAAAGAAATATGGAGAATGGACTGTATTAGACGAATATATAGAAAGAACAAACAAAAGAAGATATCTTCTAGTAAGATGCAGTTGTGGTTTAATAAAATGCATTCAAAAATATACAGTTACAAGTGGGGAATCAACTAGCTGCGGACATTGGAGAAGAAAAAAATAGCATAATAGATTGGAGAGAAGCGTTATGACAGAAGAAGAGATAAAAGAAAGAATAAAAAAATTAAATAAGAAATTAGAAGGTTATTTAGAAGTAGGAAATACAAAAAGAGTAAATGCAATAACAAACGAAATAAGAAAATGGGAAAATTTACTTTATAAAATAGATGGAAGTTTAGAAAAAAAGATAGAAAGGTTAGAAAATTTTATTCAGCACAAAGATTTATGGCTAGAATATTTACACTATTAAAGGAGAGAAGAGGAATTAAAGAAAATAATATAAAATTGTAGGAGGTACAAAAGATTGGAAATTAAAACCTTAATTAAATTATTAAAAAACTACAAAGAAAACAAAGCTACATTAAACATTAGATTAAAAGAATTAAAAAACAAAAGAATAGAATTAAAAAATCTAGTAGTAGATACTAGTATAAGTGGAATAAATTATAATACGGAAGGAATACATAGTAAAAATACTATATCAGACAAAACAGGAAATAGTGTAACAAAAGTAGACAGTAAAAGAATAAAGCTAGAAGAAGATATAGCGAAACTAGAAGAGGAAATAAGACAATTAAGAAAAGATGTGGAAACAGTAGATGACAGATTAGAGATATTAACATATAAGGAAAAACAATTATTAATTGCAAGGTATATCGAAGAATGTAGTTATGCTGATATAGGAAATAGAGTATACTATCAGATATATAGCGAAACGAGAAGTGAAGATACAATACAAAGAATGATTAATAGAGCATTAAAAAAAGTATCAAAAATATAAAAAATGAAAATGCGGTTATTTTGCGGTTAAATTGCGGTTGTTTTGCACTTGTTTTTTAAAAAATAACAGTTTATAATTTATAATAGCAACAGAAAGTTGTAAGGCATCCTTTTATTATTATTCAAATATAATTACTACATAAAATTGTGACTATATATGTCACAATTTTTTTTATATTGCGGGATAGAGCAGCTGGCAGCTCGTTGGTCTCATAAGCCAAAGGTCACAAGTTCGAGTCTTGTTCCTGCAACCATAAGAGTAGACGTTTTAAATGTCTACTCTTTTTAATTTAATTCAAAGGAAAACAAATATGAATGATAATGAAATAATAAAAAAATATGAAAAAGAAATATGTCCTAATTGTATACATTACAAAGATAAAAACTATAAAGAATGTAGTGTAGTAGTAACAATAGATGGACAAGCTAAATGTGTTAATTGCAATTGTATAGAATATTGTAAGAAAGAGGTAGAGCAATGTTAGACACTTTATTATTTATATTTAGCATTATAGGAATTACTATATTAGGAGCAATAGCAATTATAATAGTAATTTTAGCTATTTATATAATATATTTATTCATAAAAGAGATATTAAAACATAAATAAAGCAGGTGGGAGTTGATGGCAAAATATGACTGGAAGCAGTTAGAAAAGGAATACATTTCAGGAAATTATAAATCAATAAATGCTTTTTTAAAAGAAAAAGGAATATCAAGAAATAAAACTACAAACACACAAACAAAAGAATGGAACATCAAAAAGCATCAAAAAGACATCAAAAAAACATCAAAAACAATAGAAAAAGTAATAGAAAAAGAAGCAGAAAAAGAAGCACAACAAATAGTAGATATAAAATCAATTGCAAATGATTTAGCACTTAATATTATAAAAGCGAATAGTCAATTAGAAACTTACCTAGTGAAAAACAAAAAGAAAACAAAAAAAGTAAAATATGATTACAAAGCAAATAAACCTAGCGAGGAAGAAATCATTGAAAATGAAGAAATAGAGACTATGCAAGGAATAATCGATAGACAAGGATTAAAGATGCTTGCATCTGCTTTAAAGGATTTAAACGAAATAATTGGAAATGATAAAGAAGCTAACAAGGAAACGTTAGACAAATTAGATGAAGTACTAAAAGGATTAGGTGGTGTTGTTTAATGTTTTCAGAAAAGCAAAGAGAATTTTTAGACAATGCCAACAGAAGATGGAATATAAAATATGGAGCTACAAGAAGTGGAAAAACATATTTAGATTATTATGTGATACCTAAAAGAATAAGAAATGGAATAGGAAACCCAGGACTAACTGTAATATTAGGAAATACTAAAGGAACTTTGCAAAGAAATGTAATAGAGCCATTACAAGACATATGGGGAACAGAATTAGTTTCTGAAATAAAAGCTGATAATACAGCTTATTTGTTTGGAGAAAAATGTTACTGTTTAGGAGCAGACAACAAAAAGCATATAAATAAAATAAGAGGACCAAGTTTTAAATATTGTTATGGAGATGAGATTGCAACTTGGGATGAAGGCGTTTTCCAAATGCTTAAATCTAGGTTAGACAAACCATACAGTAAATTTGACGGAACTTGCAATCCAGAAGGACCTTCACATTGGTTTAAGAAATTTTTAGATAGCGATGCGGATATTTATCAACAAAAATATACTTTATATGACAATCCATTTTTAGCAAAAGAAGTCTTACAAGCGTTAGAAACAGAATATAGAGGAACAGTATTTTTTGATAGATATATATTAGGAGATTGGAAAGCTGCTGAAGGAACAATATATATGTTATTTGCTGATAAGACAAAGGACTTTTTAGTAGATAATGTAAAAGAGCAACTAGCAATAGTAACAATAGGAGTAGACTATGGTGCTGGAAAGTCTAAAATAAAATTTGTAGCAAGTGGCATTACATATAATTTTAGAAATGTTTATGTTTTAGACGAAATGGATTTATCTGGAGTTTATGACCCAGAGCAAATATATGAAAAGTTTATAGAGTTTTATAAAAGAGTGTACGACAAATATGATAAATGTCAGTACGCTTTTTGTGATTATGGAGCATTAGGGAATGTAATAACTTTAGGATTAATCAGAAGATGTCAAAAGGAGAGATTACCAGTGCAAGTAGTAGATTGTAGTAAAGGGTTAATAAATGACAGAATATTTTTAAGTAGCACATTAATGGCACAAAGAAGATTCTTTATATTAAGAAAAAATACGATAATAACAAAAGCTTTTCAAGATGCTTTGTGGAATGATAATAAACCAGATGAAAGATTAGACGATGGAACAACAGACATAGACAGTTTGGACGCATTTGAATATTCAATAAATAGTTTTTATGAAAATTTAATTAATAGTAGGAGATAAAAGATGAACTTACAACAATTTTTTAGTAATGAAGGATATGACATATCAGAAAAGTTAAATTGGGAAAAATATATAGATATTTGGTCAAGTTGGTATAGAGGCAAAGTACGAAGATTCCATAATTACTATATTTATAATGGTCAAAGAAAAGTAAAAATGGAAAAAAAGTCTTTGCAAGGGGCTAAAAAAGTTGCAGAAGATTGGGCAGATTTACTTTTCAATGAAAAAGTGTCTATAAATTTACAAAAAGATGAAGATACAAAGGCATTAAATGATATATTAAGACAAAACAATGCGGAAGTAATTATAAATCAAGGTTTAGAAAAATCATTTGCTATTGGTACAGGAGCATTAGTAGTTTCAGTACAGGACATAGAACAAGAAGAGAATATATTAGATGTAACAAATGCAAAAATAAAATTAGAATTTGTAGAATGTAAAAAAATAATACCTCTAACATGGGAAAACAGAAAGATAATAGAATGTGCTTTTGTAACAACCAAACATAAAAAAGGACAAACATATATTTATATAGCAATGCATGTTTTAAATGATAAAGGAAATTATGTAATAAAGAACTATATGTTTAAAGGTAAATATAGTTCTTTTGTAGAAGCAAATGACGAAGAAAAAGAAGGATTTTTAGAAGAATTTGATACACAGAGTGATATTCCATGGTTTTCTATTATTAAGCCAAATATTTGCAACAATATAGATAGTGAAACGCCATTCGGTTTGTCTGTTTATGCTAATGCAATAGATACATTAAAGTGTTTAGACAATGCATATGATGGATTAGATAATGAAGTGACAATAGGCAGAAGAAGAACATTTATAGCAGAAGAAATGATGACTTATGATGATGGAGAAGGCAAAATGGTATTTGATCCTAACGATATTTCTGTTTATCGTATGCCTAAAGGTTTTAATAAAGATTCAATGATAGAACATGATGATGCAAATTTAAGGGCAGATCAATTTATTAGTACAGTAAATTATCAATTAAACATATTATCAAGTAAGGTTGGATTTGGACAAGAAAGATATAAATTTGATGGACAAGCAATACAAACAGCCACGGGAGTTATATCAGAAAATTCAGATATGTTCAGAACAATAAAGAAGCATGAGCAAATGCTAGAAGATAGTTTAATTACTATTATAAAAGCAATTGCTTATGCTTCTACTGTTTTTGGAAATGTCAGTATAGATGCGAGTGTTGTAACAATAGATTTTGATGATAGCATAATAGAAGATAGAGGAGCAGAGAAAGTAAGGGCAATGCAAGAAGTATCTCAAAACTTAAGAAGCAAAGAATCTTATATGATTAATTATAGAAACTTAAATGAGCAACAAGTAAAAGAAGAATTAGAAAAAATACAGCAAGAGAAAATGAGTAATCAAGAAGCATTTGGATTTACTCCTAATGATAATAATGGAGAGGAAGAATAATGCTAATTAAAATATTTATATTAAAAATATTTAAAATAGAACTAATAGAATTAAGCTTAGAAATAGTTTATAAAAGAAATAATGTATATTATCCAAAATTAGGTAAAGCTATATTTGAGATAAAAGATGGTAAATTTAATAAAAATATAAAAAAGAGGCTTGAATTAGGAGAAAGCAGATGGTTTGCAGAAGTAATAGGAAAAAGTTTTGTAGAAGGACTTAGAATTGGATTAGAAGGTAAGAAACTATGCTAACAGAAAAAGATTTTATTAATATAGAAAAACAAGCTAATTCTATTTATAGTAATTTAGAATTACAAATAATAGAAGAAATAGCAACAAGAATAGCTAATTTTGGATATGCGAATACCGTAGTTATAAATGATATAAAAATTGCTCAAGAAATGGGAATTTTATATCAAGACATAGTAGAACTAGTAGCAGAATATAACAATACAAGTTATGAAGAAGTAAATAGAATATTTACAGAAGCCTCTGAAACATCATTAAGTTATGATGACGAAATATATAAAGAAGCAGGATTAGATCCTAAACCTTTAGCTCAAAGCGAAAGTATAAAACAAATAATGAATGTAGCTATACAAAGAACATCAGGTAATTTGCAAAATTTATGTATGACTACAGCAAATACAGCGCAAACACAATTTTATAATGCTATAAATAGTGCATATATGTTTACTAGTACAGGAGTTAAAAGCTATACACAAGCTATTTTAGATGAAATTAAGAATATAAGTAAACAAGGAGCAATTATACAATATCCAAGTGGAGCTAGAAGAAGTGTAGAGAGTGCTGTAAGAATGAATGTAATTACAGCTATTAATCAAAATTGTGGTAAATTACAAGAGTTACGAGCAGATGAACTAGGTTGGGATTTAATGGAAATTACAGCACATAGTGGAGCAAGACCAGAACATGCAAGATGGCAAGGAAAAATAGTTAGTAGAAGTGGAAAAAAAGGATATTTAAATTTGCGAGATATTGGTTATGGAGAAGTAACCGGCTTTAAAGGAGTAAATTGCAGACATGATTGGCATCCATATTTAGAAGGTTCTGCTAGGACATATTCACAAGAACAATTAAATGCTTGGAAAAATGAAAAAGTAGAATATAATGGAAAAAAGATAAGCAAATATGAAGCAACGCAAATACAAAGAAAAATGGAAAGACAAATTAGAAATGATAAAAAACAATTAGCAGGATTACAAGGCATTCTGAAATCTAATATGAATGATAATAAACTTATTTTAGAAACAAAAACTAATTTTGCAAAACGTTCATTAATTTATAAAACACATCAAAATGAGTTAGATGATTTTATAAAACAAACATCATTAGTTAAAGATAATAGTAGATTATACATGGGAAATCAGGATAAAAATATTAGTACACAAATAGCTAATGTAACTAAAATAGCTAACAAGTATAATAATAGTGATATTATAGGAAGTAAAGTAAATGGAGTAAAAATAACAGAAATTGGAGAACATATAATATCAAGGACTTATGCTAGAAATGTAACATTTGAAGATGTACAAGACACATTGAAAAATCCAATAGGATATGGTACAATTAAAGAAGATTCAAAAGGTAGAAAGAGTTTTTATGTGCATGGAAAAAATATAACAATAGCAGTTAATCCAGAAACAGGAAAACTTGCAACAGTAAGACAGACAAGTAGAAGGGAAAAGAAAAAATATGGAATTGAAGAATAGATTAAAACAAAAAGAAATAGAGCTATTAAATAAGGTAGGAATAAAAATAAAAGATGGTAATTATACAATAGACGAAACAGGAGATATTATAGAAAGATTAGATAGCGTAATACAAGAGAATTTAAATGAGAGTGGAGATATGACAGAAAAAGCAATAGAATATGAAAGTATACAAGACAAAATACTAGAATTTGAAAAAGAAATTTAACGGTAAAAAATATGTTTTTAATAAAGAGCTAGAAATAGCTCTTATTTTTATGCAAATTTAGTGTAACGGTAGCACAACAGTCTCCAAAACTGTTTGTAGTGGTTCGAATCCATTAGTTTGCGCCAATTCTTTTTATGGTTAGAGCTTTAAAGAAACCAAAAATAACTCTAGCTTGTCGAGATATAAATGCAAGCACGCAGTCGATAGAGTGAACTATCATTTAAAAAAATCAGCGTAGAAAGGAATAAAATATGGATGAAGAATTAAAAAATTTATTTGGTGAAAATTCATTATCATATGATGATTTTTCGAAAGCTATTGAAGAAAAAGGAATGAAATTAGCTAATCTTTCTGCAGGAGGATATATTGCTAAAAGTAAATATGATGATGACTTAAAAAAAGCTAAAAATTTAGATTACAAGAAAAAGTACGAGGATTTAGAAGCATCTATTCAGGGAGATGATGGAATTAATGCAAAACTTAAGAACATCACATCCGAAAGAGATGACTATAAATCTAAATATGAAGAGCTTAACTCTAAATATTCTATGTTAGATGCAACAACAAAAGTAGTTAAAGCAGGAATAAAACCCGAATTTGCTAAATTTGTTGCAAGTGAAGTATTAGGTCAAGTAAGTGATACACTTGATTTTGATACTGCATTAAAAGCTTATAAAGCAAAAAATCCACAATTTAATTCAGAAACTGCAGTAGTTAAAAGAAAAGTGGGGTCTAGTTTAAAACTAGATGGAAGAGAATTAAATAACGAAAATGAAACAAATAAAATTATGAACGATTTAATACGTTCTGCAAGAGATTAGTTAATATACTAATCTTTTTATTTTTTATATTAAAGGAGGAATTTTATCATGGGACAAATGATATCAAGAAGTAATGCAGAAACATTAATTGATGAACAAGTAGCTCAAGAAATTATACAAGGTGCTATAAAACAATCAAGAGCAATGCAAATGTTTAGAAGACTACCTAATATGACTTCTAATAAAACAAAAATGAGAGTGTTAGATGCACTACCATTAGTGTATTGGCAAGGAAGCGATAATGCTAGAAAACAATTAACAAAGATGGCTTGGGATAAAAAGTATATTACAGCTGAAGAAATGGCTGTTATAGTACCTATTCCAGAGAATGTATTAGATGATGCAGATTATGATATTTGGGGAGAAGTAAGACCAAGAGTAGAAGAGGCTATGGGAAAAAAATTTGATCAAGCTGTATTTACTGGGGTAGATAAGCCAACAGGATTTAGAGCTGATATATTAACATCTACATTAAATGCAGGAGCATCTGTAACACCTTTAGATACATTATATCTTTCTATAGATAAAGCTATGTCATACGTAGAAGAAAGTGGATATAATCCAAATAGTATAGTTGGTGGTATGAATGTAAAATCAGCATTTAGAACAATGTTAGATAACAACGGACAACCAATTAAAGGAACAGAAATCGATGAATTAAATAAAGCATATGTTGATAATGGAGCTTGGGATAAATCGTTAGCACAAATGATTGTAGGAGATTTCTCACAAGCAGTTTATGCAATTAGACAAGACATTACTTTTAAAGTATTAGATCAAGCTGTAATTCAAGATCCAGCAACAGGAGAAATTTTATATAACTTAGCACAAGATGATATGGTTGCTTTAAGAGTAACAATGAGAATTGGTTGGGAAATACCAAACCCAATAAATTCATTACAACCAGATGAATCAGTAAGATTTCCATTTGCTGTTATATTACCTGGTTCATATTCTGAAGGTAGAGTAGATGTAACAATTAATGTTAAAGATGGTGAAGCAGCAAATATAGAAGGAGCAAAAGTACAATTTAATGGACAAATTAAGAAAACAAATACTTCTGGAAATGCTGTATTCAAAGCAAATAAAAATTCAACAGGATTATATAGAGTTACAGCGGAAGATATGAAAAGAGACGTTATTGGTGCTGTCGAAGTTGAAGATAGTGCGAAAACAGAAAATGTTGTTATTAACTTAAAAAAAAAATCAGTTTAGCAACAAATCTAAAAGTACCAGAACAAAATGAAACTTGGCTAAATAAAAAAATATCTGACATGATAGGACCTGGTGCAACAGTAAATAAAAATGGAAATGTAAAAGCCACTTTGAAAAAAGTAGAAGGATTTACAGATTTTAGCTCAGTAGAAAAAGAACAAAGTGGACATTATTTTCCATTTTCTCTAACTGTAACAGGTTCTAAAATGACATTTAAGAAAAATGGTAGTGAAACAAAGAAAGATATACCATTCGATAAAGATATTATTTTTAGAACAGAAAAAACAGATACTTGGGAAGTTTTAGTAGATGGAACAAGTGTTGTTAAATTAAATTTTGCAAATGCAACATTTGCAGAATAGGAGGAATTAAGGCATGTTAACTTACTTAAAAGATGAAGATGAATTTAAAAAACAATTAGGTACAGAAGACGTGCCTAAAGACTTCAAAAATTTAAATATACAAGCAAGTAGTTATATTAACTATAAAACTTTTGGAAGAATTGATAAAGATGATATTCCAGAGCAAGTGAAATATGCTACTTGCTTGATTATTGATTTAATCAACGAAGAAAATGACAAATTATCCAAGATAGGAAATCTTAAATCACAAAATATTGAAGGGTGGTCAGAAAGTTATTCTACACCAGAAGAGGTCAAATCTGATTACGAAGATAAGAAGTATTCTACATTAAAACAATACCTATGGAACGTAATCGGAACTGATGGAAATCCACTACTTTATTGTGGAATGGGGTGTTAGTTATGAATGATAGATTTTTTATACATCAAATAACTGTATACCATACTACAGATGATGAGAATTTCACTATAGAGACTTTTGACAAGGTTTATTTCCGTCATAACAAAAAGACTAATCTAGTTGATAAAGGACTTGAAAAAGGAAGCACAGGCTCTATAACAATTCCTACTACAGATAAGTTAGATATATCTACTAATGATTACGTTGTAGAAGGCATTGTAGAAGATAAGTTTGATTTATCTGCATTACAAAAAAAGTATCAAGTCTTTAAAGTAGTAAGTGTAGACGACAACCGCAAAGGCAGTTTACAACACTATAAAATAGGAGTTAGTGAATAATGGCAAGTGGGTTTACCGTAAAGGTAAAAATGAATAGTATAAATAAAATACTAAAAGACCACGGACTTGATAGAAATGGTAGAGTAACACGTTTTCTGCGAGATGAAGCAGATAGGTTAATGAATCCGTTTGTTCCAATGGATACAGGTATGGGAAGAAGAAACAAAACATATCCTAACAATTATTCTATAAAATATATATCTCCTTATATGAAATATATTTATAACGGAATACTTATGCTTGCAAAAAATGGTAGTGCATGGGCTAAATTAGGAGAAAAGAAAGTATTAACTTCTAAGAAATTAAAATATCATACTTCTGGAACAGGTCCAAAATGGGACAAACTTATGTTGCAGAGAAGAAAAAACGACCTTGTAAAAGATGTGGAAAACTATATTAAAAATGGAGGCTAAAATGGCAAAAAAATCAAAAATAGAATTAATAAAAGAATTTATAGAAACTTGCCCATTACTAAAAAATGGCAAAGTAAATGTAGATTATATAAAAGATAAACCACAAAGTTATTCTATAGACGAAACACCAGCAACAACAATTTTAACACAGTTTGCAGACGGAGGTACAAGAAATCAAATACTTTTTGATTTTTCTGTACAAGCTAATTTTAGCGTCTTAGAAAATATTAAAAATTCTAAATTTTGTGATGATTTTACAGATTGGATATATGAACAAAACAAACAAGAAAATTTACCAAAGATGGATGGTGCTGTTTGGATAAAGTGCCTAGGAAGAGGAACAATCTTACAGACAACAGATTCAACAGCGATATATGTAATACCAATGCAGTTGGTATATGAAGAAGACTTTTAATAGTCTTTTATTTTTTATATAAGGAGGAAGAAAATGAACGCAGGAAAATTAGTAACAAGAAATAAGAAAGTTGCTTTTATGAATGTATCTACGACAGGTGTAGCAAACTTTTTAAGAATGACAAAGTTTACTGAAATTTCTAAGTCTAAGAATCCTACTGAATACAGTAGAACATATGTAGATGAGGATGGAGAAGTAACAGATGTAACAGGTTATTCTGAAGAGATAAGCTATGCTTTTGATTTACATACAGGAAATTTAGTACATCAGAAAATTGTAGATATAACAGACAACGAAAAAGTTGGAAATGATGCTTTAGTACAAATCTTACAAGTTGATTTTACGAAGCAAGTAGGAGAAGGCTATGAAGCTCGTTTAAGAACTTATTCTGTAGTACCTGACACAGAGGGAGATTCTACAGATGCATATACTTACAGCGGAAGCTTTAAGAAAAATAATAATATGACTATTGGTGTTGCTACAATGAATGCAGATAATACAGTTGCTACATTTACTGCTAGTGAAGAAGTTGCAGAGTTCCCAGTTAACTTCTTAGTTACAGATGCAAGCGACAATATGATTGATAATGCTAAGATTACAATAGATGGAACATCTTATGTAACAGATGCAACAGGATTAGTAACAGTATTCTTAGATGCCAAAGCATATAATGGAATTAAAGTTGAAAAAGATGGTTATACAACACAGAATGATGTTGCTGTTACAGTAGCTGATAAAGCAGTATTAAAAGAAATAGAGCTAGCAGCAGCTGAATAAAAAGAGGCTTATTTTATAAGCCTCTATAAATAATTTGGAGGGAAATATGAAATTAAAAGATATTGAAGTCGACTTTAGTTTTACAGATGGAGACTGTATAGAAAGATTAGAAAATGCATCTAAAAAAGTTATAGAAAAAACTAAATTAAGTGATAAAAAAGAAATGAGTTTATCTGAAGCGGTTAGAGAAGAATGTAAAATAATAGATGAGTTTTTCGATGCAGTTTTTGGAGATGGGATAGCAGAAAAAATATTTAAAGGAAAAAAAGATTTACAAGAACATATGGAATTATTTACTGATATTATGAATGCGAAAATTGAAACAACAAAGGCTACACAAAATTTATATGATAGTTTGGAAAATAAAGCTAAATATATGCCTAATCGAGAAACAAGAAGACATAATAAATATAGAGGAAAAAGATAATGTATTGTAATCTATTAACAAATAAGCTCCCACAGCATACAGATAGTGGTTTAAGAATAAGAACAGACTTTAGAGAAAGCATAAAGTTTGAATTACTAATGCAAGACAGGGATATAGAAGATGAAAGAAAAGTTAAAATGATTTTAAACTTATATTATTACAGACCAGAGCAAATAACAAATATAAAACAAGCATTAGAAGAAGTTGTATGGTTTTACACCGGTGGAGATAAAAAAGAAAATACAAATATAAATAATAATAGCAATAATAAAAAGCAAATTTATAGCTATGAATTTGATGCAGAATATATATATAGTGCTTTTATGCAACAATATAAAATTGATTTAAACAGTATAAGATATTTGCATTGGTGGAAGTTTAGAGCTTTATTTACTAATTTAAATAAAGATGTTCTTTTCTCAAAAATAATGCAGTACAGAGCAATAGATTTAAGTTCTATAAAAGATAAAGGAATGAAGAAATTCTATAAGAAGATGAAAAGATTATATGCGTTGCCTGATATGCGAACAGAAGAAGAAAAAGAATATGATTTTGGAGAAGCCTTTTCATAAAGTGTTGAAAAAATATTAAATATGTAATATACTTCTAAAAAAGGAGTAATATTATGAAATTTGGAATTAGAAAACCTAATATAAAGAAAAGTATAAAAGCAAGAACAACAGGAAGAATAAAAAGAAGTGCCAAAAAAGCTATTAATCCTTTGTATGGTAAGAAAGGTATGGGATTTGTAAATAATCCTAAAAAAGCTGTTTACAATAAAGTCTATCATAAAACATCTATTAGTGCTTTTGATGCTTTCAAAAAGTCAAACAATTTATTATATAATATTTTTATAGCACTTCCTTTGTTTTGTGTATTAGGAATATATCAATTATTATATTATTGTTATAAATATATATTTATAGGATTTATAAATTTAATAAAAAAGTTAATTAGTTTAGTTAATAAAAATAAGAAAGAAGCAAAACATTAATGAAAAAATGGTATATATGTCCATATTGTAAAAAAAAATTATTAAGATATGAGGAAAAAGATGCAATTTCAAAAGGCATCTTTTTTTTATGCAAAAAATGTAAAAGAGAAATCGAAATAAAAATTGATAAGAAATAAGTCTTTAAATTGAGCCTTTGAGCCTGACAGAAAGGAAATAAAAATGGCAGATGGCTCAGTTACTATTGAATTTAATGGAGATACAAAAAATTTAGATAAAGATATTAATGGGATTAGCGGAAAAGTTCAAAGTGGCTTAGGAAAATTAGGCAGTATTGCTGGAACTGCGATGAAGGGTGTTTCAGCAGCCATTGGAGGAGCGGCTACCGCTTTAGCAGGATTAGGAACAGCATCAGTCAGTTCTTATGCAGACTTAGAGCAAAATGTTGGTGGTATAGAAACTTTATTTAAAGGTAGTGCTGATAAAGTAATAAAAAATGCAGAGAATGCTTATAAGACCGCTGGAATGAGTGCTAATCAATATATGGAAACAGTAACAGGTTTTAGTGCTAGCTTGTTGCAGAGTTTAGGAGGAGATACTGATAAAGCAGCAGATGTAGCAGATATGGCTCTTACAGATATGGCTGATAATGCGAATAAAATGGGAACATCTATGGAATCTATTCAATATGCTTATCAAGGTTTTGCTAAACAAAACTATACAATGTTAGATAACCTTAAATTAGGTTATGGCGGAACTAAAGAAGAAATGGAAAGGTTACTTTCTGATGCTCAAAAAATAACAGGTGTAAAGTATGATATTAGCAATCTGAATGATGTATATCAAGCAATTCATGTTATTCAAGGACAATTAGGAATAACAGGTACAACTGCAAAAGAAGCAGCATCCACTATTTCTGGTAGCGTTAGTTCTATGAAATCTGCATTTGACAACTTTTTGAATGGCAGTGGAACAATGGATCAACTAGTTGAAACCGGAATAACTGCAATACAAAATATTGTAAATGCAGTTGGACAATTATTGCCACAATTAATGCAAAGCCTTTCTGATGCAACTCCACAAATAATAGCAGGGATTAATCAAATATTTCCTCAAATTTTAAATCTAATTGTAACTAATGCTCCTACATTATTATCTACGATTGGTCAAGTATTAATGGCATTAGTACAATCTTTATTAACATATATGCCACAATTATTAACTGTAGCAATGCAATTAATACAATCATTCATTACAGGATTAATAACTATGTTGCCACAAATAATACAAATGGGTATACAATTAATTACTCAACTGATTGTTGGAATAGCACAAATGTTGCCACAGTTAATTCCGCAAGCAGTTAATGCAATAATAACGATAGTTAATGGATTATTGGATAATATAGATATGTTAGTGGATGCAGCAATTCAGCTTATTCTAGGATTAGCAGATGGCTTAATTAATGCACTTCCTTTATTAATTGAAAAAGCGCCTGAAATTATAATGAAATTAGCTACTGCCTTAATTCAAAATTTACCTAAAATTTTACAAGTTGGTGTTCAATTAATTGGAAAATTAATTGAAGGTGTTGGAAGTGTGATTGGAAAATTAGGACAAATGGCAGGGAATATTATTCAAACTATTTGGAATGGTTTACAATCTTTACCTGGAAAAATGCTTGAAGTTGGTAAAAATTTAATACAAGGTATTTGGAATGGTATTACAAATGCTTTAGGCTGGCTATGGGGTAAAATTAGTGGCTTTTGTGGGCAAATTGTGGACAAAATTAAAGGATTCTTTGGAATACACTCTCCATCAAAAGTATTTAATAAAGAAATTGGTAAATTCTTAGCCCTAGGACTTGGAGAAGGTTTTGATGATAATATTGGCAAAGTATATAAACAAATGCAATCTGCAGTAGATTTTGAAACACAAAAATTAAGTGCTAATTTAAGCACAACAGCAACTAATAATAAATTATTTACGGCTAATATTTTAATGAAACCTAGTGATATTTATCTAGATAGTACAAAAGTAGGTAGAGCAGTAACACCTGCTGTAACTAAAACTTTACGAGGGGCAGGTGCTTATTAATGTATATTAAATGGAATAATAAAAAATATAAATTAATAGGTTCTGTTGATATGACACAATCTAGTCAGGAAGTAACGTATAGTGATTTTACTGTAGACTTTTCAAAAGCTACAATAGATGATTTACCATACGCACAACAGGAAGTAAATATTTACGATAACAACGATAATATAAAATATATGGGATTTGTAAGTGATTATAAACTACCAGAGCTAAAGGAAATTAAGACACCAGAGAAAGAATTAAGTTTAACATTATTTAGCCCAAGACAAATGGCTACAAAGAAAACAGTAACGATAAATAGAACAGATACAGTAGAAAACTTAGTAAGACAAGCTTTAGAACCTTTATTTGTTGAAGGCTTTTATATTAAAGAAATGAATATATCAAGACAGGCAACTACAGTTAATTTAATTAGTAGAACAGTAGAAGAAGTTCTAAATTATTTTTCTAAAAGGTTTGAATTATATTGGAATATAGATGAGCTAAAAGGAATTACAGTTAATTCTATACAATATCAATTTTCAAAAAATGTTAAAAAGAAAATAAACATAAAAAATTATAAACAAGAAATAAACGGATTGTTGAGTATATCTCCTACAATAACAAACTTAGATTATGCAAATATAATTAATGTAAAAAACGCAAGAATATTTTATGAAATGGATTCTATAATGAATGTTACATTAAACAACGGAGATAGATTAGATTTTGAAAATCCAATTGACATATCTACAGCTACTACAAAAAGAATTTATGAGGCTATATATGTGCAAGGAAGTGCTGTAACAGGATTTCCAATTAACATCCATTATAACAGTAATTTAATTGCAAATATAATGAATACAGTTAATTACGAATTACCAGATAAACAAGAGTTTACCGACATAGGAAAAGATGATAGTGATAATAAATTGTTTACTTTAACAATGGATAGCACTTTCAAAAATCTAGCCACGGGAATTACATACAAAGGAGAAGGTTCTGTGACAATTACAGAAATACAGTCAGACAGTGCTTTACGATATGCCAATATGAAATTATTAAACTGGCAAGAAATAAACAGAATGAAAGGTATTATAACACCTTCTGGGCAAATAGAGAAAGTGCTAGATGTAGATAGTGGATGGTTTACGGAGTCTGAAATGGTTAACTATGTTAGAAACTATTTTGGAATAAATGACAACTATACTAATCAAGTAACTTTAAAATATGATAAAGATAATGATTTAGATGTTGGAGATAGAATAGATATAGATTTACCAGAATATTTTACATCTGGGGAATATGTAATAACAAGTATAAAAGAAAGCAAAGAAGGGAATAACCCTTCTAATTTTTCTGTTGAATTAAGAAATACAGCAATAGTAGAAAACTATATAGATTTATTTAGGTCTAGTGCAGATACAGAAGAAAATGATAGTCAGACACAGGTAGAATACTTATGTGAATATACAACGGAAGGAATTAAAGAAGTACATACAGTAGGTTTAACAGATAATGATAGAAAGCATACTTTAAACTTTGGTTTAAATAGATAGGAGAGAATATGAAAGTATCTAATGAATTTATAAGAATACGAACAGGAAGTAAAGAAAAGATATTTAGAAATTTAATTCTTAATAATTACTTAAAATTATATACAGATAGTTTTTTACAATTTAAAGATAAGACTTTAAATGCTTGTCTTATTAATTTTACACACGATAATCAGATTACAGAAGATTCAACATCTATGCAATATGATTTACCTATAATAGCAGATAGTAGGGATATATTTCAAAAGAACTCTCCTACACAAATTACAACTGAATATTACTATCGCAGACAAATCAGTGGAGAAGACATTTATCTATCATCTGATTATAAAAAATGGTTTGGCTCTACTATTAAAGATATAGGATTTGCACATTATGATTATGGCACGCAAGAATATACATTATATGCTTATTTAGATGTAAGCGCTTATAATGTTGTCCTACAAGAAAATCAACCTCTTGCTGTTGTAAGGCAAGACAAAGTAACTAGTGATTATGATTTTTGGAGCAATAGCCCTCGTGTTAATGCTCCTTTTCATTTGTCTGCGGATGGTTTTAAAGATATGATAGGATTTGAGGCAACATACTATTATCCAAGGCTATATAGTATTGGATTTGGAGAGTTACCTTATTCATTACAGAAAGAATATCTAGTAAATGAGTTAGATATACATCAAAATAAAAACATTATTACAATAGATGGGGTACAAGGAAATTATTTGAGTGACACTTTATATATGTCTCCAGATATATTAATGTCAGAAGATTTATTTATGAGAGAAGCTACTTGGAGATATTTATCTTATGTTTTTCATTTGTGGACGAGAGAAAATCCAGAGACAGATACTTATATAGACTCTGGATTGAATTATGTACAATACATTGAGTTGCGACAACATGGGAAAATAGATTTAAGTATTAGATATGAAAGGAATTGAAAATATGCAAGAAATAAATTTTGAAGATGGAAAAACTAGTTTAAGTGGAGCAACATTTAATGCTTTCCAAAACAATATAAAAAATGCATTTCATAATTATAAAACTGGTGAAATAGCAATAAACTCAGATGTTGTAAAAGACGGAAGTATTTATGATGTTGTTTTAACTAAAGATGAGTCTGGTATTGTGACTTTTGCATTAAGATGGGAATCAACATTTGATTTAAACGCAGGATGGGATTATAAAATAGGTTATTTACCACAAGAATTTAGACCACAAGCGGTTCATTTGTCTGGTGGATGTAGAGGAGAGCAACCAACAAATCCAGCGACATATGTTTTAGTTGGTGCTGAAGGAGGTGCAGATGATGGAAGGATTATAGTATCTCCTAGCCAAAAATGTAGATGGATAATGTTATGTGCTACATATAAAGCCTTAGGAGGAATAGAAGAATGATAAAGAATATAAATTACGCAAATAAACAAGCATTTCAAAATGATGAAGATATTCCTGAGAATCAAAAAGTTACAGACCAAAATATGAACGAAATTAAAGAAATAGTTAATAATAATGCAAAAGAGTTAGATTCAACCCAGAAAAAAATAACAACTGTAATAAATGCACCTCTAAAATATAAAGGTTCCGTTGAACAATTTAGTGACCTAGAAAAACTTGAAAATGTTAATAATGGCGATATATATTCTGTAACTACAGAAAACAAAAATTATATTTATGCAGAAGATGAGTGGGTTGAATATACTCCAGAAATAGATTTAACAGAGATTAATGCTCAAATTCAAAACTTACAAACACAAATAAATAATATTCCGACTATAACTAGCCAGATTACATCTTTAGTTACAGAAGAAGAAATTCAACAAAACACAAACTATGAAGTTCCAAAATATGTGTTAGGTGATAATTCTATAGAAATCTATTTTGAGGGGTGCAAGCTAATTAAAGATATAAATTACATAGAAGCTGACGTAACACACATTCAGTTTAAAGATTGGAATGTACCACATGGCAGTAATTTAGAAATTATAATAAGAAAAGGGGAAGAATAATGGGAGCACCAGAAATATTTAATTTACAAAAACAAATTTATTCCACAGACGAAATAAAAACAAATAATGTATGGATAGATGGAAAAGCTATTTATAGAAAAGTTTTAAATATAACGACTTTTAATAGTCAAAATGATGGTTGGTATGACAACATAGATATGTCTTTTGTTGATAATATGATATCTGTTAGCGGTTTTATTAAGCAAAATACAGTTACATTTCCAATTAATGCATATCACTCTGATAGTTGGTATAATTGCTTTTACTTAAATACTGGTGAAAAGAAAATACATGGTATAGTAAGTCAAGAGCTTCAAAATAAACCAGCAATATTAATTTTAGAGTATACAAAAATAACAGACTAAGAAAGGAAAATGTAAAGATGAAACAAGCTAAAAGCCTTGGAGCTGTACACACACACACACACACAAGTAATTTTAAATAATAGAAGAATTGGAGGTGAGTTCTAATGAGCGAACCTTTTATTTTGCAGTTATATAAAGAAATAGAGAGAAAAAGTAATATAATTTCTGTTAGTTTTAATAATGATTTTTATTCGATGACTAGCTCAAATTGGCAACAAGTGGAGCTAGTTTTTGATAAAATAGTTGGACAAATAGGAAATTTATTAAAGTTAGAAAACGGAAAAATTAAAATTGGAAAAGGAATAAAGAAAGTAAAAGCAAGTTTTCAAACTTCTACAAATGGGTTAGCAAATGATACTTTCTACAGTTTAAATCTTAAAAAAAATGGAATCTCTGTTGCTAGCTTTGAAGGAAGAAAAGATGGAGACCCACAAAGTTGGTCTTTTGTTATAGCACCAATTTTAATCGATGCAGAAGAAAATGATGAAATATCAGTTAGTTTGTTTTGCAACTCTGCAACTTTAATGTCAGGAATGACGCAGTTTGTTGTAGAAGTAATTGAATAATAGAAAGAAAGGAAATTATAATAACTAGAATTGAAGGATATAAAATTTAGGAGAATGTTATGAAAGAGTTAGAAAAAAGAGATAAAGTAGTTGTTGTAGGATTAATATTAGTACTAATATTTATAATTATTAACATTTTCTCTACGTTACATACTATGTCAGATTATGAACAAAGAAAAGAATCAGGCAACGACAGATGGAAACAAGTAGAAAATAGGATTTTGCAGACAGAAGAGAAAGTAAACAGTTTAGAGGAGGAGATTGTAGAATGGAAGCATTAACACAAATTGGTCAGATGCTAGGAACATATGGAGTTAGTGCGGTTATAGTGATTATTTTTTTATGGGACTATGTAGCTAATAAAAAAAAGAATGTAGAAAATCAAGAGACAATAAAAAGTACTTTAGAAGTAGTAAAAGAAAGCACAAGCACAATCTCTAATTGTTTAGTCGAAATGCAACAAACAAATTCCAATACTGCAAAATCTTTGGAATTATTACAGAAGCAAATGGAGAGCACAGATAAAAAAGTAGATATTTTATTAGAAAGGGGGAAATAGCTATGGAAATAACATATGTAATTATAATAGCAATAATTGCTTACATATTTGGAGCTATAACAAAAATGTTTATAGATGAAATACCTAATAAGTATATACCAATTCAAAACGTAGCAATAGGTATAATAAGTGCAGTTATATGCTATTTTACAGGAATAGAGCCAAACTTTTTACAAGCGATTGTATTATGCATAGTAGCTTGTATGGGTGCAGGTGGAGTAGCAGACTTAATTAATATTAAGAACAAGGAGGAATAAATAAATGTTAAAAGGAATTGATGTAAGTAATCATCAACGTGGAATGGATTTAAGTAAAGTAGATTGTGATTTTGTAATAATAAAAGCGACAGAAGGAAAAAGTTATGTAGATCCATCATGTGATATATTTTTCCAAGAAGCGTTAAATTTAAATAAAAAAATAGGAATATATCATTTTGCTAATAATTCTGATAATACAGCTGAACAAGAAGCAGATTGGTTTATCAAAAATACAAAAGGATATATAGGAAAAGCAATACCAATTTTAGACTTTGAAGATAAAGGAGCTACACATGATGTAGCTTGGGCAAAAAAATGGTTAGATAGAGTAGCAGAAGCATATGGTTGTAAACCTTTAATATATATGTCAGAATCTGTTGTAAATAGCTATGACTGGTCTAGTGTAGCTAATGCTAATTATGGATTATGGGTTGCTAAATATCGAGATAATAATGCAGATTATAATTATGATATGTCTAATGCGGGAAGAAATCCAGCAGTAAGACATTGGAAATTTTATGCATTATGGCAATGGACAAGTTCTGGAAGATTAGATGGGTATAATGGTAATTTAGATTGTAATGTTTTTTATGGTGACAAAGAAGCTTGGGATAAATATATAGAAAATGAAATACCACCACATGAAGAAAACAATACAGATACAGTTGTAACTCCACCTGTTGAAAGTGCAACAGTATCATATGAAGTACAAAGTGGAGACAATTTAACAAAAATTGCTAAGAAATATGGAACTACAGTAGATGAAATAGTTAGACTTAATAATATTAGTAATCCTAACTTAATATATGTAGGACAATATCTAGTAATTCCAACTACTTCAAACGCTCAAGTATCTACAGATAGTACATATGTAGTAAAGAGTGGAGATACTTTATCTGGAATAGCCAACAAATTTGGAACTACATATCAAAAACTTGCAGAAATAAATGGATTATCTAATCCAAATATTATATATCCAGGCCAAGTTTTAAAAATAAATGGAGCTACTGAAAACTCTACTAAAACTTATACAGTACAAAGTGGAGACAATCTAACAAAGATTGCAAAACAATTTAATACAACTGTAGATAGCTTAGTTTCTAAAAACGGAATAAAGGATAAAAATAAAATATACGTTGGACAAGTATTAAAAATATAAAAAGAAGAAGAGGTGTAGTGTAATGTTTATACTACATTTCTTTTTTTATTTATATAAATGTTTTTCAATGTTATATGATGTTAAATAATGTTTACAAAGTCGAAATAATGTGCTAAAATAACAGTACAACGAATTGAATAGAATGTTTTACAAATATATTACAGATAAATTAAATATATTTTACGTTTTATAATTATTTGTTGACACAAAAGAAATGTTATAGTATAAAGATTATACTAATAAAATAAAAATAAAGGCAAGGATAAATCCTTACCTAGTCTCATCGGAATTGGAGTTCTCTGCACGAACTTCAATTTTTTCTTTGCTATATGTAAAATGAAAATTATATCCTAGCACAGCTAGAAAACAAATTATCAATCCTACAGCAAGAATAATTGCTACTATTCCAAGTGCATCCACTAGCATTCACCTACCTTGTTGCAAATAAGAAAAAACTTAGTTGCATGATAGTGACAACTACCGTAATTCAGCCTATAAACAGCAATAGTTGTCCCTTAATACAACTAAGCTGTCCACGGTGAATGCTATTCCGAATAAACTTTTCATATCATATCAAAAAAAGAAGAAATATGCAATATAAAATCTAAAAATCTGCAGATCTAAAAAAATTAATTTATTCGACAAATTTCGCGAGACAAAAGTAAACATAAAATGGTATACTATCAATAAAGGAGAGGATAGTATGAAAGAAATGTATATTAAATCTCTACGAATGATAAAAGAATTAAATATAAAAAACAAAAAGGAATACATTAAATTGGTACGAGACTATAGAATTTTAAATTTAGAAAGTTTAAGGTTCATAAGTCAAACCAAAAGTTTTAGAAAAATTAGAAAGTTGGCAAATAATATATAATAAAGAAGAGGCAGTAGATTAATTTCTATTGCCTCTTTTTTGCGTTTCTTCTATATATTTATTTACAAATTCTTTAAGAACACGTGAAGGCAAAGTATTATTTAATTCACAACATTTTCTAAATTCTTCTCTAATTTCTGGTTTTATATCAATACCTAATTTTACTAAATTTTTTTTCATATATTTTTTTTGGTTTGCATATTTATCTTTCATATTTAACCTCCTTGAATTTTAAAATAAAATATATTATAATTAATATGCAGAGAGGATTGCTCCTCTCTTGCCTAGATTAAAGATTGTTTAGCATATCAAACATCGCTTTAACTTCTTTTTTTCTAGTGTTTTGTGCTTTTCTATGTGCTAGATAGGAAAGCACTTTTTTTATTAATTTTTTCATATTATCACCACCTCTCTTCTTGGTATGTATATATTATACAATATACGTACGTATATTGTCAACGCTTTTTTTAATATTTTTTAATTTTTTTGAAAAATATTTAATGTATCAAAATAATAAAGAAAGAACATAGATATGTTATATAAGTAAAATTTGCAAGATATAATTTTAATGCAACGTTTAATGCAACGCCAAAGAAAAGTTGTAAAAAATGAAGTGAAATTGTAAGAAGTGTAAAAGTTTTAAAAGCTGGGAAAGTGCCTAAAATAGCATGCTATAAAAATTTATAAAAAAAGAAGAGAAATTATAAAAAAGTAAAAAACCACCATCGGTACCAATTTATACTCCCACGAAATTGGGAGTATATTTTTTTTACTAAAAAAATGTAAAATTTTGTAAAAAATATTTGCGAAAATTTGTTTTGTATGATATAAAAAGAAGAAGAGAGGAGAATTTTTATTATGGATAGTATAATGGAACAGAATAACCAAGTTTTTGGAAACTATTATAATAAAATAAATGATTTAATATTAAAGACAAAACAAAATGTTGCAAAAAATATTAATTATGAAATGGTTGAATTATATTTTGAAATAGGTTCTACCATAAATGAATTAATTGAAAATTATAATTTGGAAGCATCTCAAAATAAAATTTTAAAATTATTTTCAGAAAAACTAACACAAGAATTTGGTCAAGGATTTAGCGTTTCAAATTTAAAGAAAATGAAAAAGTTTTATTTAACTTATGAAGATGGTTCCACACTGTGGAACCAGTTAAGTTGGAGTCATAATCGCTTAATAATGAATATTGATAATGAAGCTAAAAGAACTTTCTATTTAGAAGAAACGATAAAATCAAATTGGAGTGTTAGGCAATTAGAAAGACAAATAAATAGTTTTTATTATGAAAGACTTTTGTCGACAAGTAAAGAACATAAAGAAGAAGTGAAAAATGAAATAAATCTTTTAGAAAAAAAGGAAAAAGTTCAAGATTTTATTAAAGATCCTTATGTTTTAGAATTTTTAGACATAAAAGATAGAAGATTTTTAGAAAAAGATTTGGAGTCTAATTTACTAGAACATATATCAGAATTTTTATTAGAATTAGGCAGGGGATTTTCTTTTGTAGCAAGACAAAAGAGGATTGATGTTGATGGGGATAATTTTTATATTGACTTGGTCTTTTATAATTTTGTGCTAAAATGTTTTGTTTTAATTGATTTAAAATTAGATAAATTAACACATCAAGATATTGGACAAATGGATTTTTATGTTAGATATTATGATAATGAAATAAAAGCAGAAGATGATAATCCAACAATAGGAATTATATTATGTTCGGATAAAAAAGATACGATAGTAAAATATTCTGTTCTTAATGATAATAAGAATTTATTTGCTTCAAAGTATCAATTATATTTACCAACTGAAGAAGAATTGGCAAGAGAAATACAAAAACAGAAAGAAGAATTTGAAGATAAAGAATAGATTTGGTTCCACACTGTGGAACCATTTCAATATAGAAAAAACAGAGAAAAAGGTGGTAGTATGATTAAACAAGTATACAATTTAAATGAAAAATCATTTAGAAATTATAATGGACCAGATAAGGGTTTTAAAGAAAAAATATTATTTTTGGATATAATGGTAGAGGAAAGACCTCGTTAGCAAAAGGTTTAATACGAGAGTTTTTAAAAGATACTGCAAATAGTTCAGAAAATTATAGATTTTTTAATCGAAATTACATTAAAGAAAATATAATATTAAAAGAAAGTAACAATTCTAAAATTAAAGGAGTTATAGCAAATTTTGGAAAAAAAGATGTGGATATAGAGAAGCAGATTAAGTTATTAGAAGAAAATATTATAGATACAAAGGAACTTGAAAATGAAATACAACAATTAAATAAAAATATACGTGCTGAAATTGATAAAATACATGATGAAAAGAAAGGTAGCATTTCAATACAAAAGAAACCTATGTCAAAAACTAATTGTGAATGTACATTGTTTTTTCCATGTTGTTATCCTCCTAAATTATATAATTGATATTGCATAATATTATTAATAACACATTATGTAAAGCATACAAGTTTTTATCAAAAAATATCCACTAAACAATAAATAATTATTGACAAACGATAACAAAAGAAATAAAATGTCTTCACAAAATATTTATGGAGGTATTTTATTATGAAAAAAATAAATATATTTTTAGGAGCAATACTACTCAGTATATGGAGTGTAATATTATTTTTTGGAAAACACATAGGACTTTCAATGTTATTGTTTGCAATACCAATTACGTATTACATAGTAATATTATTAGAAAAAACAAATAAAATAAAAAATAAAAATTCAAGAATTTTGATAATACCAATAATTATTTTAGCAAGTACTTACTTTATTTTTAATAATAGCTTTTTTAATTTGTTAAATCTATTAGTAATACCAATATTATTAATTATAATGATTTTAAGTTTAACTACTACAAAATTAATAGCAAAGACCTTGCTAGAAAGAATTTTAGATATAGTAATAGAGCCATTTGCATATATTGGCGAAACAATGACAGAGTTAAGAAATTTACTTGCCGGGAAATTTAATATAAATAAAGAAAAGACTAAAGATAAAAAATCAAACAATATAATAAAAGGAATATGCATTACAGTTCCTTTAGTAATAATTATTATTGCAATTTTAGCATCAGCAGACTCGGTATTTAGTAACATGATTACAAATATCCTAAATTCATTTTTTAACTTATTTAATAATGTAGATTTAATGGGGATTTTTATACGAGTGATTTTAATAGTATGTGTGTTTATATATTTATCAAGCTTTTTTTATATTATTACCAGATATGATGAATATTTTGTAGATGAAGAGGTAAAAGAAGAAAATAAAAGTGTAGACAGTACTACTTTTAAAATGGTATTAACATCATTAAATGTAATTTATTTAGTCTTTTGTATAATCCAGATAAATTCACTATTTATGCAAAAAACGAATATTAATTATGCAGATTATGCAAGACAGGGATTTTTCCAGTTAATGTTTGTATCAGTGATAAATTTAATAGTGATATTAGTTACAAAAAAATATGCAACTAAAAATAACAAATATTTAAACTTTATGTGTATAATTATGGTAATATTTACATTTATAATAATAATATCTTCTGCAGTTAGAATGCATTTTTATGAACAAGCATATGGATATACTTTTTTAAGGTTATTAGTATATTGTGTATTATTTGCAGAAGCTATTTTATTAATTCCAACAGTATTATATATATTAAACAAGCAAAAACACTTATTAAGAACGTATTGTATGATTTTAATTGTTGTATATATAGGAATGAACTTTATTAATTTTGATGCAATTATCGCAAAAGGAAATATAGAAAGATATATAGAAACAGGAAAAATAGATTTAGAGTATCTAGAAGAAGAAACTGGAACAGATGCAATTCCAGAGTTTATACAAATTTTAGAGATAAAAAATGTAGATGAGCAAACTAAAAATGAGACTATAAGATATATAAATGATGTTTACGAAAAGCTATCAAATGAAAAAATGGATGTTAGAGATTTAAATATGTCTAAAATATTAGCTAAAAAGACTTTAGAGGGGATTAAATAATGAAAAGATTTAAAGAATTTATAATAGCGTTAGTGATAATTATAATAATAGTTTTAATACAACTTATTATTTTTAAAACCGGCACCGAGGTAAATACAAACGAGAGTAATTCTACGAATACATTATTAGAAGATGTTAAGATAAGTGTAGAACAAAAATTGGAAAATGAGAAAACATATAGTATGCAAACAGGAAGTAGCTTCGCAAAAATAGGTAATATTATTATATACAATAATTCGACAGATAATATATTTAAATATGATTGTAAAGAAGAAAAATTAGACTTACTATATACGATGGAAGATGGTGTAAATAAACTTTATTTTGACGGGGAATATGTATATGCAATGCCAAATTACTATAGAGGAAAAGGAATTTATAGGATAGACTTACAAGGAAATGCAGAAAAAATTTATGATGGGGCTTCTATCCAATTATGGCTTACAGCTGACAAGATATATTTTACAGATCAAGTAGGGTATGACAGAATAAACGGAACTCCTCAAGGAAATCTATGTATTATGAATAAAGATGGTAGTGATAAACAAACAATTATAGAAAATGTTAAAAATTATTTTAAAATACATAATAATACTATCTATTATACAGATCTAACTTCAAGGAGTATATATTCTGCAAATATTGATGGAGCGAACAAAAAAGAATTAGCTAAAGGTAGAACATATATTAGTAATGTAGATGATAATTGTTTAACATATATTGACTTTGCAGATAATGAAGCGTATAGAGTAATATATTTAAACACAAATGAAAATCATAAATTAGGTATGTTTGGAAATGATGTATTTTCAGCAAATGGTAATTATGTGTTTACTAGAAAAGGTACTGATGGAAACAATATAGAAACAGAATTTAGTTTATATAAGATTAATCCGGAAAATAATACAGAAGAAATTATTTGGAAAGCACATGGTGGATTTGAAAGATTGGCATATATTGATGATGAATTCGCATATTTTACCTCAGGTCAGAGTACGTATAAAGTTAATTTAAAGACAGGAGAAGAAACTGATTTTCCAAAGAGATATTATTACTATTTAAACGGATATGGATATACTTTTACTCAGAAGGATAGTGAAATAACTTCATTTGAAGCATGTAATTTAAAAACTATGGAGATAAATAAAGATGACATAGGACTATAAAAAATAAACTGTGGATGATTTTCCGCTCCACAGTTTATTTTTTAGATTGATTTTATAACTTTACATGGATTTCCAACTGCGATTACATTTGATGGAATATCCTTTGTAACAACGCTACCTGCACCTATTATAGTATTATCACCAATTGTAACACCAGGTAGTACGATAACATTTCCACCAAACCAAACATTATTGCCAACTGTTATAGGCTTAGCATATTCTAGTCCACTATTTCTTTGTTTAACATCTACGGGATGACCTGCAGTGTAAAATCCACAATTAGGACCTATAAAAACATTGTCACCGAATTTTACAGTAGTAGTATCAAGAATTACTAAATTATGATTAGCATAAAAGTTTTTACCAAAACAAATATTATATCCATAATCACAAATAAAAGGTTGTTCAATAAGTGTAGTATCATCTACAGTAGTTAAGATTTGTTTTAAAATAGCATTTCTTTCTTTAAAATTAGAAGGAAGAGTATTATTGTATTTAAAACATAAATCTTTAACATTAAAGCGTTCTTGTATTAATTCCTTATCATACATAGGGTTATATAATTCACCATTTTTGGCTTTTTCTTTTTCTGTCATAAAAACCTCCTACAAGATATTATTGAAAAAATTTTAACATAAAAAAATATATATTGCAAAAAATAAAATTGTACATAAAAAATATCTGCGGTATAATAAATAAGGAAAATATTCTTAAAATATAGAGGAGGACATAATGGGTAATGTAATTATAGGGATACTAATTCCTTTTTTAGGAACAACATTAGGTTCTGGTTTAGTATTTTTTATGAGAAAAAAAGAGATAAATAAAAAAGTTCAGAAACTGCTAATAGGTTTTGCAGCTGGAGTAATGATGGCAGCATCAATATGGTCATTATTAATGCCAGCATTAGATATGACAGCTGGAAAATTTGCATGGGTTCCAGTTGCAGTAGGTTTTATGTCTGGAATTGTATTTTTGTTAATTTTAGATACACTAGTACCACATCAGCATTTGGAAACAGAAAAAGCTGAGGGATTGGAGTCAAATTTTAAGAAAACTACAAAATTAGTATTAGCAGTTACTATTCACAATATACCAGAGGGAATGGCTACTGGAGTTGTGTTTGCTGGTGCCTTAATCGGAAATGCAAGTATGACTATAGCTGGTGCTATAGTACTGGCAGTAGGAATGGCCATACAGAATTTTCCAGAAGGAGCTATAATATCTATGCCCTTAAAAGCAGAAGGTATTTCTAAAGGAAGGGCTTTTTTATATGGAACTCTTTCAGGAATAGTAGAACCAATAGCAGCGATTGTTGCAATATTATTTACTAATGCAGTGGTTCCAATATTACCATATATTTTAGCATTTGCTGCAGGTGCAATGGTATATGTGGTAGTAGAAGAATTAATACCAGAATCACAAGCAGGAGAACATACTAATATTGGTACAATTGGGGTAGCACTAGGGTTTGTAGTAATGATGATTTTAGATGTAGCATTAGGATAAATTTTAATGTGTAAAAAAATAGCTCATTTATTTTATATAAATGAGCTATTTTAAATCTATTTTAATTCCAAATTTATCTAAGATATCGTTTAGGCCTTGATTTATTTCTTCTCTTGAATAATTAGCTTCTTCTAAAGTTTCATCTGGTAATTTATTAAGTTTACCGTAAAAATTTATAGCTATAGCAAGATGCTTAGGATTTTGAACTTCTATTTTATCAAATAATAAATTTTCTGCTTCGTTAATTTTCTTTTCACAAATTAATCTATCAAGTGAATTATATAATTCATCAGAAGTTGAATTTACAATATTTTCTGGAAGATATTCTGTCGTAGTTTGATTTAAAAATACTTTTGCTAAAAATTCAACTAAATCATCTATTTGATTTAATAACCAATCTTTTTTGTACATATTTAGTCTGCTCCTTTCGAAACTTATTTTAACATTTATAAACCTAATATACAAGAATTAAGAAAACATTAATTGATTTTTTTACATAATATATATATAATTATAAAAAAAATTAGGAGGAAATATATGAGATGCCCAAGATGTGGAAGTGAAAATATATCAAGCATTATAGACACTAAAACACATACTAAAGGTTTTGATGGTGGAGATGCTTGTTGTGGCTATTTGCTATTTGGATGGCCGGGAGTATTGTGTGGCTTATGTAATACTGGAGATACAACAACTACTACTAAAACAACAAATATATGTAATGATTGCGGGAATAGATTTTAATGAAAAAGAGTACACAAAGAAAAATATGGGCATGGTCTATGCGTCTAGGAAATAGGTGTGGTTGTCATCAAAGAGAAGATAGAAGTTTTAAAATAGGAGAATTTCAGTTTCCTATATGTAGTAGATGTACAGGAATATTATTGGGGCAAATTATTTCTGTAATATTTATTTTTGTAAAAGCTAATATTCCAATATATTTAGATTTTATATTTTTAGGAATAATGTTTTTAGATTGGTACGTTCAATTTAAGCAAATAAAGGAATCTACTAATTTTAGAAGGTTAATAACTGGAACATTAGCTGGTATTGCCCAAATAAATATCTTATATCAAATAATAATATATATAATAAAACTATTTTAAGTATTGAAAAAAATATAGAATAGGGATAAAATAACAAAAACGAACGAAAGAAAGGTGGATTACAATGGAATTTCATGCTAATGAGGGAAAAAATGTGGAAATAGAGGTTAATGGAGAAGTTTATTTAAGACACGCAATTAAAACAAGATTTGTAAAACAAGGTGATAGTTATATAGATTTATTTAAAGAATATGTTTCACCAATATATCAAGAAGGTGATATTATATCAAGTAGTGAAAAGATAATCGCATTATGTCAAAATAGAGTTTTAAAAAGAGAAGATATAAAAGTAGGATTTTGGGCAAAATTCTTATCTAAATTTGCACATAAAACTACTGCAGGGGTAGGTGTTGGTGAACCAATAAAAATGCAATTTGCTATTAATCAAGTTGGATTATTAAAAGTGCTATGGGCAAGTTTGGCAAGTGCTGTTACAAAATTATTTGGTAAAAAAGGTGTATTTTACGAAATAGTTGGACAAGAAGTAAGTGGACTAGATGGTTTTTATGACCATGTTTGGAAAGAATATGGAGATATAGGAATTTTATTACCAGAGAATCCATCAAAAGTATGTAACGAAATACATGATAAATTAGGAATCTCTTGTATGATTGTTGATGCTAATGACTTAGGACAAGAAGTAATAGGTCATTCTGATGATATTAAGTTAACAGAAGAAGAACTAAAAGGTTTAATAAGGGATAACCCAACAGGTCAAGGACATGAACAAACACCATTGATTTTAATAAGAAAAAAATCAGCAAATAAAGAATAATTTAAACAGTAGAAGTCCATATGTAAATATGGGCTTTTTAAGGAGAAGTACATAATGAGAAAAAAGAAGAAAAAAATTTCATCAAAAGTAATTCTTATTATAATTTTTATTGGTATTTTAGTATTTTTGCATCAAGAAGGCTATATACAGTTTGAAACATATGCGATAAATACAAATACTATGGAAGCCGAGGAAAACATGAACATTATTTTAGTAAATAGAATTAATAAAATTCCAGATGATTATAAAGCAAATTTAGTAGAATATAATGGAAAATTAGTAGATAGTAGTATTATTAATGATTTAGATAATATGTTTAAAGATGCTAAAAAAGATGGCGTTAATTTAAAAATAAATACTGCTTATAGGGATAAAGAAGAGCAACAGGATATATATGATAGAAGAATTAAAGCATACAAAAATGAAGGGATGACAGACAAAGCAGCAATAGAGAAAACAAATTCAGAAGTTCAAAAACCAGGTTATTCTGAACACGAAACTGGGCTTGCAATAGATTTTAGTAATCCTAGCAATCCAGAAGATAATGAACCTATGTGGGAATGGCTAAATGCTAATAGTTACAAATATGGTTTTATATTAAGATATCCTAAAGACAAAATTGATATAACAAAAGTTTCTAACGAGGAATGGCATTACAGATATGTAGGAAAAGATATTGCAAAAGAAATGAAAAACACAGGGGAATGTTTAGAAGAATATATAAATAGAGTATTGTAAAAAAATTGCAATATTGGTATAATGGCAAAAAATGAGGTGGAAAATATGGAAAATAAAAAAGTCAATATAGTTCTATTTATTGTTCTAATAGCTATAATCGTTGCAATTATAGTTTTAATAGGTAAATATAATGAGCAGATTGCAGAAAAGGCACAAGATATTATTCAAAATACGATTGCACCAGTTTTTACAGCAGAAGATGATGGTGTGAAAATAGTTCCAACTTTATCCGATAAGGTTAAAGGAAATACTATGTGGTGTGGTACATTCCAAATAGTTTGGAACGATTTAAAAAATGAGATTGTTAAGCAAGATATAGAATTTTCTCCTCAATTAGATTGTGTAGATAACCTTAATAAATCTGCTTTTTCAGCAGATATGATTTCAGCAGAAGATTATTATAAAACTTATGGAGTAATCTCACCAGAATTAAAAACACAAATAGAAACAGACTTAAATAATAAATTTGGAAAAACAAGCGATTTTATAAATAATTTTAATTGGAATACAGATGCAAATGCTAAAAAATATCTAATATATGCAATGCTTGTAAAAGATTTAAAATTTGCAACACCTTTTGATGATTTAGAAACAGGAGATTTTGCAGGAAAAGATACAAAAACAAGTTACTTTGGTTTAAAAGCAAACTCTAATTCAGAAGCAAGAAGCCAGGTTAGTGTATTATATTATAACAACGAAAAGGATAAAGCTATATCAATATCAACTACAACAAACGATGAAATAATTTTGTGTAGAACAAATACAATACAAAATTTTAATCAGATATGGGAAAAGATAACTAATGAAAGAACAAATTATACAGGAAATACTTCGTTAGAAGAAACTGAGCTTTTGCAAGTTCCAGAAATTAGTATTAATTCTGAGAAAGAATATACAGATTTAGAAAATAAAGAATTCGAAGATGTTAATGGCGAAAAATTAACAATAGAAAAAGCAATGCAAACTATTGATTTTGAATTGAACAAAGAAGGTGCAAAATTAACTAGCGAAGCTGGTATGGCTGTAACAACAAATGCGATAGAACCACAAGATATTAGAGATTTTTCTTTTAATGATTCATTTGTAATATTCTTAAAAGAAAAAGATAAAGAATTACCATATTTTGCGTTAAATGTGTCAGATATAGAAGATTTTCAAAAATAAGTATACTTAAAAAGACTATCTAAGTTTAGATGGTCTTTTTGATATTTAATTATTTTACAACTAAATAAAATATGATAAAATATAAGACATAAATTAGAGCAAGGCAAATAAGAAAGGAAGAAAAATGACAACAGCAAAATTATTTGTTATAGTGAAAATACTATTAGCTATAATATTAATTGGAACAATATGTGCAGTAGTGCTAATTATATATTTGTTTAAGGGAGATATAAAAGCAAGAGTACCAGGATACGTCAAAAAAGAATATAATTTAAGTAAATACGAAGTAGAAAATAGACCAGTATATGTAATGGAGCCAAAAGAGGGTGTAACAAATGATTTAGTAATAATGTATGTTCATGGTGGCTCATATGTTGCAGATTTAGAAAAAGAGCATTGGAAAACGTGTGGAGATATTATAAATCAATTAGGATGTACAATCATACTTCCAGATTATCCACTTACTCCAAAATATACTTATAAAGATACTATTAACATGATGGAAGCTCTGTATAAAAAAGTTATACAGCAAGTAGAACCATCTAATTTAGTAGTAATGGGAGATTCGGCTGGTGGAGGGTTAGCGTTAGCTTTAGTAGAAAAAATGGGAGAAGAAAATATAGCTATGCCAAATCAAACAATCCTAATATCACCATGGTTAGATGTAAGGATGAATAATCCTAAAATTGCAGAAATAGAAGAGAATGATCCTATGCTGAATAAAGCAGCACTAAAATTAGCTGGTGAAAATTATGCAGGAAAAGATGGAATAGATAGTTATTTAGTAAACCCTGCAGATGGGCCATTAGATAAATTACAAAATGTGTCTATTTTTACAGGAACATATGATATATTAAATGCAGATGTAGAAGTACTAAAAGAAAGAGCAGAAAAAGTCGGAACTAAAATTAATGTTTATGAAACAGAAAAAGCAACACATATTTGGCTTTTATATAAATACAAGGATAAAGAAAATGACCCACTGGTTCAAGAACCATACAAACAAATGATAGAATTATTAAAAAATAATTAAGGAGCTAAAAAATGAGAAGAAAAGAAAAAAAGGAATTAGTTTGGAGAAGACTTGACAATTCTGCTAAGATATTCCCATTATCTTCTAGCAGAAAATATAGTAGTGTTTTTAGGATATCTGCTGTAATGAAGGATAAAGTTAGTCCAAAACTATTAGAAAAAGCTGTAAATAATGCACTTAACAAATTTGAATTCTTTAAAGTAAGATTAAGAAAAGGATTCTTTTGGTATTATTTTGAGTATAATGATAAAAAAATAGTAATAGAAGAGGAAAAAGATTATCCATGCAAATATATTGATCCAAACACTAATAATGATTATTTATTTAAAGTTACTTATTTTGATAGAAAAATCAATATAGATATTTTTCATTCATTAACAGATGGAAATAGTGCAGTACAATTTTTTAAAGAAATAGTTTATCAATATATAGAAATAGAATATGCAAAAGACTTTAAAAATGTAGTAAGAACAGACAGAAAATTTGATTTTAACATAGAAGATAGCTATTTAAAAAATTATAATAAAAAGGCTAAGAATAATTCTGTAAGCAAGAAGGCATATATATTAAAAGGAAGAAAGATTCCATTTGAAGCTATAAGAGCGACGCATGAGATTATAGATTTAACTAAGTTAAAAGAAATTAGCAAGCAAAAGGGAGTTACGATTACTCAATTTTTGACAGCAGTATTAATAAAGGCTATTTATTTGGGTAACATGAAAAATACTACTAGTAATAAGCCTATAAAGATCTGTGTTCCTGTAAATCTAAAAAAGTATTTTAAATCTAAGACATTAAGTAATTTCTTTTCATATATAACAGTTACAGCAGATGGTAAAAAGGTTGATTTTAACAATTTAGATGATGTTTTAAAATTGGTAAAATCAGATTTTGAAAATTTACTAAAACCAGAAGAAGTAATGAAAACAATGTCATTAAATGTTAAACTAGGAAATAACTTTTTTATAAGGATAATTCCATTATTTATGAAGCAAATATTTGTAAGATTAAGTTATTTAGAAATTAGAAAATATACAACAACTACTTTTTCAAATATCGGAAGAATTGGTATTATTGCAGATTATCAAAAATACATAGAAGATTTTTTCTTTTTAATTGCTCCAGAAAGGGTAGAAAAAATAAAATGTTCAACATGTTCATACGAAGATAAAATGTTTTTTACATTTACATCAATATTAATGAAAACAAATATAGAAGATGAATTTAAAAAGATTTTAGAAGAATTAGGAATTCATGTTGAAATAGAAAGTAATGGTGTTTAATATGTTATATCCAAAATTATCTAATATAAAAAGAAATAATATTATTTTAATTGCATCAATAGCAATATCTATAATAGTTATTAATATTTTGCTAATTATAAATGTTTTAGTAGATAAAACAAATCATTGGTCGATGCTTTGTATAGCAGGGATAATATATGTATATGGAACAGTAATTTATACTAAGAAAAGGAATATAAATATTGCCTCAAATGTATTTGTACAATGCTTATTAGTGTCATTATTAATTTTGGCAATAGACTATTTTATAGGTTATAGTGGATGGTCAATAAATATAGCGATACCAATAGTAATTATGGTAGCAAATTCAACACTTATGGTTTTAACAATTGTAAGTAGAAAAAGATATATGAGATATGCATTGTATCATATGTTAACATTTTTATTTAGTATGATTCAATTAATATTATTATTTTGTGGAGTACTAGAAAATAAAGTATTAACTATTGTTGCAAGTGGGATAGCGGGACTTTCATTATTGCTAACAGTAATTTTATGTGGCAAGGCAATGTGGGAAGAAACTAAAAAAAGACTACACATGTAAATCGGGATTTGGGGACATTCCTTTTTTCCCTTTTCGGGATATAAACATCGTCCCCAAATCTCGAAGAACCTTAACAATGAGAAACGCATAAACTACAATAAGTAGGTGAGTTTATGAAAAAAATTGTTAAGGTTATTTTTATTGTTTATATAATTACTAATTTTTTGATTATTTTTCAGCCAAATATTTATGCAATTGAGCCTGCAGGAAGAGTATATGAAGGAATAGATGTTAGTGGCTGGCAAGGAGAAATAGATTTTTCACAAGTGAAAAATTCTGGTATAGACTTTGTATACATAAAATCTAGTGAAGGTCAAAATACAGTTGATAGCTATTTTCGTAGAAATTATGAAGGAGCTAGAAGTAATGGGCTTAATATAGGATTTTATCATTATGTAAGAGCAAGAACTACAGAAGAGGCTAGATTAGAAGCAGAACATTTTGCAAATACAATTGCAGGAACAGTTCCAACCTGTAAATTAGCTATGGATTTTGAAAATTTCGGAAATTTATCTATAGGTGAAATAAATGAGATTTCTAAAGTATTTTTAGAAAGAGTACAAGAATTAACAAACAAAGAAATGATAATTTATAGTAACACATCATCAGCCAGAACTATATTTAGTCAGGAACTTGCAAACGAATATCCTTTATGGGTAGCACAGTATTATGTAAGTAATCCGTCAGATAATGGCAAATGGAACGTATGGGAAGGTTTTCAATATACAGATAGAGGAAGTGTACCAGGAATAAACGGATATGTTGATAGGGATAAATTTACAAGCGAGATATTATTAGATAGTCAAGAAGAAATACCAAGTAATGAGGGAAACAACGAAAATAGTGGAAATACAGGTAATGCTAGCAATTATATAAGATATACGATTCAAAAAGGAGATACGCTATCAGAAATTGCACAAAGATATAATACAACTGTTAATGAACTTGTAAGATTAAATAATATACAAAATCCTAATATGATTTATGCTAATGAGACATTATTAATACCAACCAAAAATAATTCTATAAGTACTGGTAGTGATGATAAAAATAATACAATTTATATTGTACAAAAGGGAGATACCTTATATAGTATTGCAAAAAGGTTTAATACAACTGTGCAAAAGATTGTAAATAATAATGGTATTTCTAATCCAAATCTTATATATCCAGGGCAAAGATTGATAATTGCTAAAAGTACAGCTACTATACAAACAAAATATATGAGCTATAGAATTAAAAGAGGGGATACTTTATGGGGAATTGCTAATAAATATAATACTACTGTAAATGAACTTGCATATATAAATGGAATTAGAAATGTTAATAGAATATATATAAATCAGGTAATACGAATACCAGTAAATATAAGCATAGGAGAATATGACTGTGGGCATTGTATATATACTGTAAGAAGAGGAGATACGCTTAGTACAATAGCAAACCGATTTGGAAAAACTGTAAAAGAGATAGCAGAACTAAATGGCATAAAAAATGTAAATTATATTTATATAGGTCAAAAATTAAGAATATAAACAGGTTTTATTGACGAAAAAATTAGTTTATTATATACTAAAAGCAGAAAATTTTTCTATAAATTAGGAGGATGCTTATGCAAAAGATAAATAGAAAAATAGGTTTAGTTATAATAATGGTATTAATGATTTTAGTGGTTAATACTTCTTGCTTTGCAGCAAATACTGTAAGTACTAGAGCACGTAATACAGCTAGTAATAATTCGACAGAAAACGAAGTAACAAATACTACAAATCAAGTTACAAATAAAGCCGTAGAAAATACAGTAACAGAGAATGATGATATAGAACTTGCTTATCCATCTATAGAAAAAGAAGATACAAAATTTGGTCCATTAACAATGGAGCAAGTAATTGGCGGAGCAGCAGTATTATTGTGTTTTGTTGGCATTATTCTTGCTATATCATTATATTCAAGGAGCAGAGCTGACGAAGATGATTGGGATGAAAATGATTATATAAATGAAGAGCCAGAAGCAGAAAGACAAGAACCAAAAGCTATGAAGGAGCTTAAAGATGAGGCGGCTGCTAAAGAACCAAAGGCTATACAGGAAATGGAAGATGAAAGAAAATTAGAGGAAATACGCAAAGCAAAGGAAGAAGAAAAAGAAGATATCCCTAATAAAAAAGAAGAGCTAGAAGAAAAAATAGAAAATAAAGAAGATACAACATCTTTAAATTATAGACATCAAAAAGCATTAGATGATTTTTACAATTATGCAGAAGAGATAAAACAAGAGAAAAAGACGAAAAGAGGAAAAGGTAAACATTCAATGTAAGATTTATTACTATAAAAGCTACCATATGGTAGCTTTTTGTATATAAGAAAAATATTTAAAGAGGAGAAAAATGAAGACTAAAGAAAAATTAATCATTGTATTACTATCAATAGTTATTGCAGGAATTAGCTATTGGTTTTTCTGGGATGGCTATTATTCTATAGATACATATAGAATAATTTCGCAAGGATATACAGATTATGCATTAAAAGATGCATATATAAGAGACGGGAGATTATTTCTTGCAGGAATCGTAAGTTTGGTTGGAATAATAAATCCAAGCTATAAGGTATGGTATATTATAAATTTAGCAATTACAATTTTTATATCTGCAATCACAGTTTTACAGTTGTATATGATTATAAATCATTATAAAAAAGCGAAGAATACAAAAAATAAATGCATATACTTTTTAGTAAGTTTTTTATTTATTTTCAATTTTGTTCAGATAGATACAATGCAATTTATTGAGGCTTTTGCAATTGCAACAAGTGTTTTATTATATATATTATCACTAAAAAATACTGTAATAAATAAAAATAAAAAAATGGGATTTATATATGCTATTCTAGGAATGTTATGGTATCAAGGAACAGTTACTATATATATAGCGACTGCATTTTTAATGTGCTTATTAGAAACCAAAAAAATTAACAAAGAGTTTTTTAAGAAAATATTAAATCCAGCAATTATTATCATAATTTCTGTAATATTAAGCTCTTTAATAGTAAGTATAGTTCCATATATTACTAAGTTAGAATTTACAGAGAGATTTCCAAGTGTAGAAAAATATATTAGTATATTAAAAAGAAATATTATGCAGATGGATAATTTGCTTATAGATTGCTGTGGATATTTTCCAAAATATATTTTTATTAGTGCTAGCTTATTGATATTAATAGTAATATTCGTATATGGAATAAAGCATAAAAACGTTACACAGCCTATAAATGCATTAATAGTGTTTTATATATACATAGTTTCTATATTTATATTTTTCCCAATACAATTAATAGAATTATGTTTTAGATGTGCATTATCATTAGGAGCAGCTATACCAGCGTTATTTATTTATATTATATGTAATATGGAAATGCTAGAAGGCAAAAAAATATATTTAAATATATTAATAGCTATGGTAATACTGTATTTTATATTAAGTGTATGTAATACTGTAAAAGTAACAAGTGAATTTAAATTTGCAAATGAACTAGATGAAAGATTTGTAAAAAGAATAGAAACAGAAGCTAAAAATTTACAAGACCAAGGAATAAATGTACAAAAATATGCAGTATATTATACTACAAATGGCGATAGGTTAAATGAATTATATAATTCAGAAATTACATTTTATAATTCATATTATCTATTATCAAGAGATTTTAATAATATGTTTGGCATATATGGTGACAAAAACGTTAAACTAGATAAACAATTTGCAGATAAAGAAATTGTAGATAAGTATTTTGAGAATCCAAGTGAAGAGGAAATACAAATTAAATATATAAATAATATTCTATATGTAGTAGTAGATTTATAATGATACAGGTTTACAATATCAGGAATTTGTTATATAATAGGACAAGATTTTAAGAAGAAAGGGAGATTTTAATGGACAATAATGTTAACGAAGAAGTAGATATAAATCAATTAATGAAGGTTAGAAGAGAAAAATTAGAAGAGTTAAGAAATGAGGGAAAAGACCCATTTGCAGTAACAAAATATGATAGAACAGAAACTGCAGGACAAATTAAAGCAAACTATGATGAATACGAAGAAAAAGATGTATCAGTTGCAGGTAGAATAATTGCAAAAAGAATAATGGGTAAAGCATCATTCTGTACAATACAAGACAGTGACGAAAAGATTCAAAGTTATGTAAGTATAAATGATTTAGGAGAAGAAAGCTATAAAGCATTTAAAACTTATGATATCGGTGATTTTATAGGAATAAAGGGTTTTGTATTCAAAACTAGAACTGGCGAAATATCTGTTCATGCAAAAGAAGTAACATTATTATCTAAATCTTTAAGACCATTACCAGAAAAATTCCATGGTTTAAAAGACCCAGATTTAAGATATAGACAAAGATATGTAGATTTAATTGTAAATCCAGAAGTTAAGAAAACTTTCGAAATAAGAAGCAAAATAGTAAAAGAAATAAGAAATATATTAGATGAAAAGGGATATTTAGAAGTAGATACACCAATGCTTAATACTATTTCTGGTGGTGCAACAGCAAAACCATTTATAACACACCATAATGCATTAAATATAGATATGTATTTAAGAATTGCTACAGAATTAAACTTAAAAAGATTAATCGTTGGTGGGTATGATAAAGTATATGAAATGGGTAGAATATTTAGAAATGAAGGTATGGATATAAGACATAATCCAGAATTTACTACTATAGAGTTATATGCAGCTTACCAAGACTATAATGACATGATGGATATAACAGAAGAATTATTCTCTGAGGTTGCAAAAAGAGTATTAGGTACAACTAAAATAACATATCAAGGACAAGATATAGATTTAACACCTAAATTTAAGAGAATTACAATGATTGATTCTATTAAAGAGGTAACAGGAATAGATTTTAATAACATAAATACAGACGAAGAAGCAGTTGCTTTAGCAAAAGAAAAAGGAATAGAAATTCCAGATAAAACTAAAGAGACTAGAGGAGACGTTATTAGTTTATTCTTTGATGAATACGTAGAAAAGACTTTAATACAACCAACATTTATATATGATTATCCAGTAGAAATTTCACCACTTGCTAAAAGAAAACAAGCAGATTCAAGACTTACAGAAAGATTTGAAATATTTATTGGCGGAAGAGAATATGGTAATGCTTTCTCAGAATTAAATGATCCAATTGACCAATATGAAAGATTTAAGAAACAAGTAGAAGCAAGAGATGCTGGTGATGACGAAGCAGGTATGATGGACGAAGATTATATTAATGCATTAGAGATTGGTTTACCACCTACAGGAGGATTAGGAATAGGGGTAGATAGATTTGTTATGTTATTAACAGATGCTGCATCAATAAGAGATGTATTATTATTCCCAACGATGAAACCATTAAATTAACAAAGGAGGAAAAGCATGTTTTATTTTCCAGGAGGAAGTAGTTACTTATATATAATATTATTAATAATGGTAATTAGTAATATTATGACAAGTGGAGTAAGTTTATTAGGTTTATTACTAAGTTTACCAGGAGTTTTGATAGCGATAACATTTCATGAGTTTGCACATGCTTTTGCAGCAGTAAAACTTGGAGATGAAACACCAAAAATGCAAGGTAGATTAAGCTTAAATCCATTATCACATTTAGACCCAATAGGTATTATAATGCTAATATTTGCTCATATTGGTTGGGGTAAACCAGTAGAAATAAACCCAAGAAATTTTAAAGGAAGAATTTCTACAAGTGCAGCAGAAGCAATAGTATCAGCAGCAGGACCAATTATGAACTTTATACTAGCACTAGTGTTTTCGTTAATATTTGCGGCTCTTGCAAAATTTGTCCCTAGCATATGGACAATGGCTGGAGGCGTTGTAGCAACAATAATCTTAGATATTATTATTGTTAATATTGGTTTGGGTGTATTTAACTTAATACCATTACCACCATTAGATGGTTCAAAGATATTAGCACATTTTTTACCTATAAATGCAAGAAGATGGTTTATAGAACATGAAAATATATTTTATATAGCCTTTATAATAATTTGGTTAACACCAATAGCATCAAGAATTACATCACCAATAATAAATGCTATATTAAGCTTTTTACTAAACATAGGATTTGCAATATTTTAGCAATAGGGATTAGAGGGACGTTCTTAAAATCCCGGTTTTACCGGGATTTTAAGAATAGTCCTTTTTTAGTGCAAACATGCAAAAGACTGGAGAAGACTTAGTAATTACTTTACTTATAAGCAAATAAATGGTATACTTTTAAGCGATAAAAGGAGAAAAAAATGAAAGATATAATAATTTTAGGAATAGAGTCTAGTTGTGACGAAACATCTGTAGCAATTGTAAAAAATGGAAGAGAAGTTTTATCAAATGTAATAAATACACAAATAAGCATTCACGAATTGTATGGAGGAGTTGTGCCAGAAATTGCCTCTAGAAACCATGTAGAGAACATTTCACCTGTAATGAAAGAAGCACTAAAAGAGGCTAATATAAAAATAGATGATGTGGATGGCATTGCATGTACATATGGCCCAGGACTGGTTGGTGCATTATTAGTTGGAGTATCTTATGCAAAAGCATTAAGTTATGCAGCAAACAAACCACTTATTGGTGTAAATCACATTCAAGGACATATTGCTGCAAACTATATAACATATAAAGACTTAAAACCACCATTTTTAACATTATTAATATCAGGAGGAAACACTCAACTTGTTTTAGTAAAAGATTACACAGAGTTTGAAATCTTGGGTAAAACTAGAGATGATGCAGTGGGAGAAGCTTTTGACAAAATAGCAAGAGTTATAGGGCTAGGATATCCAGGTGGCCCTAAAATGGACAAGCTAGCACAAGATGGGACTCCAAATATAGATTTACCTAAAGTTCATATAGAAGGATTAGACTTTAGTTTTAGTGGACTAAAAACAGCAATAATTAATTTACATCATAAAACACCAGATATAAACAAAGCAGATTTAGCAGCAAGTTTTGAAAAAGATGTAGCAGAAATCTTGTTAGATAATACAAAAAAAGCTGTAAAGGAGACAAATATAAATAAAATAGCATTAGCAGGAGGTGTTTCTGCCAATAGCTATATTAGAAAAGCATTTAAAGAATTAGAAGAGAAAGAAGATATAAAAGTATATTATCCAGAACTTAAATTGTGTACAGACAATGCAGCAATGATAGCATCAGCTGGATATTATAATTTCTTAAAAGGTAACTTCTCAGATTTAAAATTAAATGCTGTACCAAATTTAAAATTATAATAATTAGAAAGAGGATGAAAAATGTCAATCTATGCAATTTCGGACTTGCATTTATCATTTAATGCAGATAAACCAATGGATATATTTGGGTGGCAAGATTATGAAAATAAGATAAAAGAAGATTGGGAAAGTAAAGTAAAAGAAGATGATTTAGTAATTTTAGGTGGAGATTTTTCTTGGTCAATGCAACTTCAGGATACATTCAAAGATTTTGAATTTATTCATAATTTGCCTGGAAAAAAACTATTACTAAAAGGTAACCACGATTATTGGTGGGGAACTTTAACAAGTATGAGAAAATATATAAATAGTATTGGTTTTACAGATATAGATTTTATATATAATAATAGCTATGAATTTGAAGATAAAATAATTTGTGGAACTAGAGGATGGAATTTTAGTGGTATTCAAGAAGAAGACGAAAAGATATACAATAGGGAAAAACAAAGGCTAAAATTATCTTTAGAAGATGGTGTAAACAGATTTGGAAAAGATAAAGATATTATAGCGTGCTTACATTATCCACCATTAAAGATAGACGAAATCTCAGATTTTGTAAGAATAATGGAAGACTATAATGTAAAGAAATGTATTTATGGACATTTACATGGACCTGCACATAAATTTGTAGTAGAAAAAAATCTTGATGGAATAGAATATATTATGACAAGTTGTGATTATACAAACTTTAAATTGATTAAAATTTATTAATTTGTAGGAGGAAGAAAAATGAAAACATTAAAAGCTGGAACAGTATTAATAAATTTACAAAATAAAGAAATATGTTTGGTCTATAATAAAAATGACAAGAGTTATGCATTCCCAAAAGGACATTTAGAAAATGGTGAAACATTAAAAGAGTGTGCAATAAGAGAAACAGAAGAAGAAACTGGCCACACATGTTCAATAATTAACGAAAAAGAAATTGGAATTTTAAAATATTTAACTCCTGCTGGGGAAAATGTAGAGCTTCACTTATATTTAGCCAAAGATACAGGACAAGTTACTAGAAAAATTAATCCTAAAGATAAGGAAGAAACACTATGGGTGGACATAGAAAAAGTCGAAGAAAAAATATTATATCAAGATTTAAATAGATTATGGTTGGACATGAAAAATAAAATAACTAAGTAATATTTGTAAAATTATTGTAATATTTCTGCTTAAATGACTTGCAATATGCATAATTTGTGATATAATATGAAAGCACGAAAAAACGATAAGTATAAAAAATGCGAAAGGGTTGAAAATAAATGAGTATAAAAGTAGAAAAAACAGATAACAAAAATGAATTAAAATTAGAATTTACAGTAGCAGCTGAAAAATTTGAAGATGCAATGAAGAAAGTGTATTTCCAAACAGCTAAATATTTTAATATACCAGGATTCAGAAAAGGTAAAGCACCAATGAAGATAGTAGAAAAATATTATGGAGAAAGTATTTTCTACGAAGATGCTTTTAACGAAATATTAAAAGAAGAATATGATAAAGAATTAAAAGAAAATGATATAACAGCTGTAAGTTATCCAGAATTCGATATAAAACAAATGGAAAAAGGAAAAGACTTAATATTTACAGCTACAGTTCAAGTAAAACCAGAAGTTAAATTAGGAAAATATAAAGGTATAGAACTTAAAAAAGTAGAGTATACTGTAAAAGATGAAGATATAGACCACGAATTAGGACATATGCAAGAAAGAAATTCTAGAATTGTTACAGTAGAAGATAAACCAGTAGAAAAAGGAAATATAGCTGTAATAGATTTCGAAGGATTTGTAGACGAAAAAGCATTCGAAGGTGGAAAAGCAGAAGGTTACGAACTAGAAATAGGAAGTAATACATTTATTCCAGGATTTGAAGATCAAATAGTAGGAATGAAAACTGGAGAAGAAAAAGACGTTAAAGTTAAATTCCCAGATGAATATTTCTCTAAAGATTTAGCAGGAAAAGATGCTACATTTAAAGTAAAAGTAAACGAAATAAAGAAAAAAGAATTGCCAGAATTAGATGATGAATTTGCTAAAGACGTTAGTGAATTTGATACATTAAAAGAATTAAAAGCAAGTATAAAAGAAAAATTAGAAAAAGAAAATGAAGAAAGAACAAAATACGAAACACAAGACGCAGCAGTAAAAGCTGTTTGTGATAATACAGAAATCGATATTCCATCAGGAATGATAGATTCTGAAATAGATAATATGGTAAATGATATGAAATCTAGATTACAATATCAAGGTTTAACATTAGATAATTATTTGAAAATGATTGGAAAAACAGAACAAGAATTTAGAAAAGATTACGAAGAACAAGCTAAAGAAGCTGTTAAATCAAGATTATTAATCGAAGCAATAGTAAAAGCAGAAAAAATTGAAGCAGATGATAAAGATGTAAATGCCAAAATAGAAGAAATGGCTAAAAACTATGGTAGAGAAGCAAAAGATTTAGAAGAAAACGAAGCATTAAAGAATTACATAAAAGGAAGTCTAGAAACAGAAAAAGCAATAGAATTCGTAGTAAAAAATGCAAAAATAAAATAAAGTAATAAAAGGAGTTTAATATTATAAGTATTAAACTCCTAAATTATTCACTGCGAAAGTGCTTACCGTTGTAAGAAAGGAAACCTTAAATTATATTTTAATAAAAAAATTTGCATTTATAATAAATATGATATAAAATAATGTAAGTTTTCAAAGGAGGAATTTAATATGGATAAAAAAGAATTAAATAGTTTAGTACCATATGTAATAGAACAAACAAGTAGAGGAGAAAGATCATATGATATATTCTCTAGACTATTAAAAGATAGAATTATATTTTTAGGAGAACAAGTAGATAGTTCATCTGCAAGTGTTGTAATAGCACAAATGTTATTCTTAGAATCAGAAGATCCGGAAAAAGAAATACATTTATACATAAATAGTCCAGGAGGTTCTATAACAGACGGAATGGCTATTGTAGATACAATGAATTATATTTCTTGCCCAGTTTCTACTATTTGTGTTGGTTTAGCTGCAAGCTTTGGTGCAGTATTATTAGCAAATGGTGAAAAAGGAAAAAGATTTGCAACACCAAATTCAGAAATCTTAATTCACCAACCATTAATAGGAGGTCAAGGTGGAGGTATTTCTGGTCAAGCAACAGAAATAAAAATATATTCAGATCATATGATGAAAACAAGAGAAAAATTAAATAAATTATTAAGTGAAAAAACAGGTCAACCAATAGAAGTTATTAATAGAGATACAGAAAGAGACAATTATATGACAGCTGAGGAAGCATTAAAATATGGTCTTATAGATGGAATTATGGACAAAAGAAGATAAAGGAAGTTGCTAAAGATAACATAAAAAGAAGGAGCGCTTTATTATGCAAAAAAATGATAATAATAAAAATATTAGATGCTCATTTTGTGGTAAAACACAAGATAGTGTAGATAAAATAGTAGCAGGACCAGGAGTATATATTTGTAATGAATGTATACAAGTATGCTCAAATATTATAGAAAATGAATATTATGAAGATGATGAAGATTTATATACAACTGTAGAAGAAGATGTTGTACCTACACCAGAAGAAATAAAAAAAGTTTTAGATGAATATGTAATAGGTCAAGAAGACGCTAAAAAAACGTTATCTGTAGCTGTATATAATCATTATAAAAGAATAAACAATGAAGACGAAAAAAATAATAAAGATGATGTAGAAATAAAGAAAAGCAATATTCTATTATTGGGGCCAACTGGTTCTGGAAAAACATTACTTGCACAAACTTTAGCTAAAATATTAAATGTTCCTTTTGCAATAGCCGATGCAACAACTTTAACTGAGGCTGGTTATGTAGGAGAAGATGTCGAGAATATTTTACTAAAATTAATTCAAGCAGCAGATTATGATATAGAAAAAGCCGAAAGAGGAATTATCTATATAGACGAAATAGATAAAATCTCAAGAAAGTCAGAAAACCCATCTATAACAAGGGATGTAAGTGGAGAAGGAGTTCAACAAGCCCTATTAAAAATAGTTGAAGGTACAACAGCATCTGTTCCACCACAAGGTGGTAGAAAGCATCCACATCAAGAACTAATACAAATAAATACAGAAAATATTTTATTTATCTGTGGTGGTGCGTTCGAAGGGTTAGAAAAAATTATAGACCAAAGAACTGGTAAAAAAGCCATAGGATTTGGTGCAGAAAAGAAAGAAATTGTTAAAAAGAATAGAACAGAGGTATTTAAAGAACTATTACCACAAGATTTATTAAAATTTGGATTAATCCCAGAATTTGTAGGAAGATTACCAATTGTAAGTACACTAGAAGAATTAGATAAAGATGCATTAGTTAATATATTAACTAAACCAAAAAATTCTTTAGTAAAACAATACAAAAAACTATTAGCTATGGATGGAGTAGAACTAGAATTTGAACCAGAAGCAGTAGAGGCAATAGTAGATAAAGCAATAGAAAGAAAAACTGGGGCTAGAGGTTTACGTTCTATTATAGAAGAGATTATGAGAGATATTATGTTTGATATTCCATCTAATCCAAAGATAGAAAAATGTATTGTAACAAAAGAGACCGTAATAGGTTTAGCAAAGCCAGAAATAATAATAAATGAAAATAAAGAACCTAAAAGACAAGTCGTTAAAAGAAGAAAAATTCAGCCAAATGAAATAGAAACTGCTTAAAAATAAAAAATAAAAATAGAAGGAGTAGTATTAATAGATTATATGCTAAAAATCCTTCTATTTTTTTCGTGTATAAGTTGAAAAAAAGATTAAGTTGTGATATATATAGTTTTACAAATAATAGGTGAAAAAGAGAAAAGAAAATGAAGAATATAAAAGATTATAATTTAGACGAACTAAAAAAAGAATTTCAAGAATTAGGAGAAAAACCATATAGAGCAGAACAAGTTTTTATGTGGCTATATAAAGAAAAAGTAAAAGAATTTGATGATATGACGAATATATCAAAAGAGCTAAGACAAAAATTACAAGAAAATTATACAATGTGTAATTATAAGATAGCAAAAAAATTAGTTTCAAAAGATGGAACTAAAAAATATTTATTTGATATATTAGACGGGAATATGATAGAAACAGTTTTAATGGAATACCACCATGGTAAAACATTATGTGTTTCATCACAAATTGGTTGCAAAATGGGGTGTAAATTCTGTGCATCAACAGGAATTCCATTTGTTAGAAATTTAAGTAGTGGAGAGATTGTAGAACAAATCTTAGCAGTAGAGCAAGAAGAAAATACAAAGATATCAAATATTGTTTTTATGGGAATTGGTGAACCATTCGATAATTTTGATAATGTAATAAATGCTATTGGAATTTTAAATAATCCAAAGGGATTAAATATAGGTGCAAGACATATAAGTATTTCTACTAGTGGAATTGTACCTAAAATTTATGAGTTGGCAGACAAAAAAATACAATGTACATTATCAATATCATTACATGCAACAAATGACGATAAAAGATCTGCTATGATGCCAGTTAACAATGCATATCCAATTAAAGAATTAATGAAGGCATGTAAATATTATATAGAAAAAACAAATAAAAGAATTTCTTTTGAATATGCTTTAGCAAAGGATAATAACGATAATTTGGAAGATGCTAAAGAATTAGTAAAATTATTACATGGAATGCTTGCACATGTAAATTTAATACCAATTAATAAAATAGAAAATGGGAAATTTGTAAAATCTACAGATAATAATATAATTAGATTTAGAGATTATTTAAATGCACATGGAATTGTAGCAACAATAAGAAGAGAGTTAGGTTCAGACATAGAAGCTGCATGTGGACAATTAAGAAGGAAGACGATAGAAGAAAAACGTTAGAGGTGATAAAATGAAATGTTTTGCTAAAACCGATTTAGGTAAAGCAAGAGAATTAAATGAAGATTCATATTATATTCCAGCAGAAGAAAATGAATTAAGAATATATATGTTGGCAGATGGAATGGGAGGATATAATGGAGGAGAAATTGCAAGTAAACTTGCAATAGATTCTGCGAGGAAATATCTAACCAATAATTTTAATACGATACCACATGATAGAATAAATATTGAAGAACTAGTAAGAAGTAGTATGGAATATGCGAATATGGTAGTATTCGAAAAATCAAAAGAAGTACAAGAATTAGAAGGAATGGGTACAACTTTGGAATTAGTTTTAGGCTATGGGAATAAAATATATATAGGTCATGTTGGAGACAGCAGAATATACAGAGTAAGAAAAAACATTATAAGAAAATTAACAACAGACCATAGTTATGTTGAAAAATTAGTAAAAGAAGGAACAATAACAAGGGAAGAAGCAGAAAATCATCCTAAAAAGAATATGCTTATGAAAGCTTTAGGATGTACTCCTTATGTAGAGCCAGATGTAACAACTAAAGGTTTTCTTAAAGGAGATAAACTTGTCTTAACATCAGATGGGTTAACAAATATGGTATCAAACCAAGAAATATACGATATAGTAACAAATGATGTAGAAAATGCTACTACGAAGTTGGTCGAATTAGCAAACAATAGAGGAGGATATGATAACATAACGGTTGTTATTGTATATAATGATTAAGGAGAGATGGAAGAATGGACCTAGAGGGGAAAATATTAGGTAACAGATACGAGATAATAGAGAAAATAGGAAATGGTGGAATGGCAACGGTTTATAAAAGTAAGGACCGTGTTTTGAATAGATATGTAGCAGTAAAAATATTAAGGGATGAATTTACTACAGATGAAGAGTTTATAAAGAGATTTAGAATAGAAGCACAATCAGCGGCGAGCCTTACACATCCAAACATTGTATCTATATTTGACGTAGGTAATGAAGGCAGTTTATATTATATTGTAATGGAATTAATTAAAGGAAAAACATTAAAAGAGATAATTACAGAGGAAAACGGACCTTTACCTTGGAAATGGTCTTTAAATGTAGTAACTCAAATTGCATCAGCATTAGAAACAGCCCATAAAAATAATATTGTTCATAGAGATATAAAGCCACATAATATTATAATAACAGAGGATGGAATAGCAAAAGTTACAGATTTTGGAATAGCAAAAGCAGTCTCAAATTCTACAATTACAGCTTTTGGAACAACAATAGGTTCTGTACATTATTTTTCACCAGAGCATGCAAGAGGAGGATATACAGATGCAAAATCTGACCTATATTCTTTAGGTGTTGTAATGTATGAAATGTTAACTGGTAGAGTTCCTTTTGATGCAGATACACCTGTATCTGTAGCATTAAAACATATGCAAGAAGACCCGATTGAGCCAAAAGAGTTAAATGATAATATTCCTCAAGTCGTAAATGATATTATAATGAAAGCAATGCAAAAGGATGTAAATTTAAGATATCAATCTGCAACAGAAATGCTAAAAGATTTGAATGCGGCCTTAAAAAATCCAGATGATAATTTTGTACATATTGGAAGTAATGTAGGAGCTGCGACACAAAGAATTTCTACTCAGGAAATAGCAGAAGCAGAAAGAAAAGCAAAAGAAGCTAATAATCCTAAAAATGGAAAGAAACCAAATAAGTTTATACAATTTGTAAAAAAACATAAGGCATTATCTTTTGTAATAGGAGCAATTATATTATTCTTCGTTGCATTTGGTGCTACAATGGGAATAGTAGAATTAGTAAATCCAAATGATGTTCAGATTCCTGATTTAGTAAATAAAACTCAAGATGAGGCAGAACAAATTGTAAAAGAATTAAAGCTAAAGCTAGTAGTAAAAGCAGAAGAATATAATGAGAATGTTGAAGAAGGGAAGATAATATCTCAAGATCCAGCATACCAAGAGAATTATACAATAAAGGAACATAGTGAAATTTCTGTAGTTATAAGTAAAGGTACAGAAACAGTAGAAGTTCCAGATGTTGTTGGTAAAACAAGAGAAGAAGCAGAAAAACTATTAAAAGACGCTGGACTAGTAGCAGAGATAACCGAAGAAAATGACGAAAAGGTAGAAGCTGGAATCGTATTAAGTCAAGATATAGAAGATGGCGAAACTGTTAATAAAGGAAGTACTGTAAAATTAGTTGTAAGTAAAGGTAGTGGAATTGTAAATGTAGAAGTTCCAAGTCTTGTAGGAAAAACTGAACAAGAAGCAAGAAATTTATTAACAGAAGCTGGGTTAAAAGTTAACGTAGTTAATGATGAAGATGAATCTAAAAATGATGGAGTTGTATTAAGACAGAGTAAAGATGCTGGTACAGAAGTACAAGAAGGAACTACAATTACAATTACAGTTAATAAGGTTTCAGAAGCCAAAGAAGCAACATTTACAATTGATGTAGAAGCAATTACAGGTGGATATGAAGAAGAAACAGGAAATAGTACAAGTGGAAACACAGCAAAAACAGTTGATATAACAATTACAGTAGGTGGAAGCGAAGCTTTCCAACAATCTAATGTAGATAAAAAGACTACTATAACAGCAAGAGTTAGTGGAAAAGGTTCAAAAGAAGTTGTTGTAACATTAACAAACTCAAGAGGAGAAAGCTATAGAAGATCTACAACATTTAATTTTAATAATGCAACGACATATACATTTAATTAAAAAAGATAAAGCAATTAGCTTTATCTTTTTTATATATAGTAAATGCAATAAAATTTGAAATTAACATAAAAATATGATAGAATTGATAAGAAAAATTAGGTATTAACCATTTGTAAACAAACCAATAAATAATTTTAGGAGGTAGAATGATGTATATTGCAGAGGCTCGGGCATATAACGAAGGGATAGAGTTTTATCCTAAGAATGGTAAAGTGATTTTTGCTAAGAGATGTAATGGAAAAGTTGTAGTAGAAAGTAGAAACAGTTCTTATTCAGAAAAAAAAGAAAATAGTTTCAAATCAAAAATATTTTTACTATTTTTTTGCGCAGTAAATGTTGTGATTTTTAGTATAATTGGAAAATTAAAAATTCCAAATATAGAAGTCATATTAGTAGCTTTACTTGTTTGGGAAGTAGTTCTGTTTTTCTATATAGAAAGAAACAAAAATAAGAACAATACTCAGTCATTTAAATATCATGCAGCGGAACATAAAGTTTTAAACTATGTAGATAAATATGGGAAAAATGCTGTATTAGATGTAGAAAAAGTTATGAATATGAGCTCAATTTCATTTCGGTGTGGTTCAACTGTTCTTACAGTAGGACTTATATTTGCTACACTATTTCTTGTAGGTAAAGCATTTATTCCTTGGCTGATTTTAAAAATAGTATGGCTTGTGATTTCGGGATATATTGCTTTAAAATTATGGGCAAATGGAAAATGTGATTTTTTGCAAAAATTAGTGGTGCTACCACCAACATATGAAGAGGTTGAAGTAGCAGTAGAAGGAATGAAAGAATATTTAAGATTCGAAGATTAACCGACAATTTGCGATTACAAGACAAAGGAGCAGTGTGAATCTGCTCCTTTGTCGTATATAATATTGATAAATTATTTTATTTTTGATAATATAAAACAGATTAATTAGAAGGTGATAAATATGGAAAATGAATATAAAAGGAAATTTTTTATAGGCTATTCAAATTGTGACAGAAAAGTAAATTTAAGTGTGTTAAATTCGTTATACCTAATACAAGATATGATGACAGAGTATTTTGGATTTCTAAAAAGTGATAATATAATTTTAAAGAGCGAAAATAATGCAATATGGGTACTAGCCAAAACAAAAGTGCACTTTAATAAATATCCAAAATGGAGAGATTTAATTGAAGGAACTGTTTTTACCACAGGAATAAAGCCAATTCGTGTAGAAACCGAAGCACAATTTAAAGATAAAGATAATAATGTATTGTTTTATGCAAATCAAGAAACTTGTGTTATAGATTTAACAGATAGAAAAATAAGAAAAATTAATACAGTTAATTATCCAACAGGTGTTCAAATAAAAGAAGGTATAAACAAAGAAAAATATTTAAGATTAAACACAGAATTTACTGAAGCTGATAAAGTATATGAACAGAAAATACATTCAACAGATATAGATTTTAGTTACCATACAAATAATGTATCATATGTTAAATATATTCTGAATTCATTAAATTCAGATTTTATAGATAGTCATAAGATAACAGACTTTGAGATACATTATATAAATGAGAGTAAAGAGGGACAAAAGTTATCTATTTATAAAAAAATAAAAGATAATGAAATAGAGTTTCTTATAAAAGAAGAAAACAGAGAAATAGCAAGAGCTAATTTAAAATATATAAAAGAATAGGAGAATATTATGGAAAAAATAAGTAATATAGAAAGAAGAAATAATTCAAATAAAAAAATAAAACAATTAGGAATAGCTTGTCTTGAAACTTTACCAGTAATAGAAGATAGTACACAAGTAAGCCTAAAAGATATAGATACAATCTGTAAAAGAGCTATAGCTTGTTTAATATCCACTCAATTAGCTATAGATATATCTGAAAACAATGATTATGATAGTTCTAAGACTTTTTTTCTAAATATGTTAAAACAATATGGCGTTCAAGATAATTTAATAGAAAAAGAAAAAAGAATATTTAATGGAAAATATAGTAAACAAGACGTAATTGATGTTGTATGGTCTTACGAGGCTTATTGGTCATTAGTTTGGACATTAGGGTTAGTAGAGAATATCGATTATCCAAACCAGATTTGCGATTGTGAAAAAGCAATTATGCTAGTTAGCACTTGTAAAACATATGACGATTTTAAATGTAAATGTAAAATAAGAGATATAGAAGAAATTTTAGATATGTTAGATTTATATTATCGTTATGATTGGGCTGTAACTGAAAAAAGAATTAATCCAGATACACTTATAGCAGATTTAAATCCAGATGTAGTTGTTGAACGCAGAAAAGGACTTGAATGGTTAATAGCAAACGAAGAAGATTGGGACGAAATTTCTTTAGATACATAGTATTGAATTAACAGATACATATGATATAATCAATCTATCAAAAAATGGGAGGTTGAAGGAATGAACGAATACAAATTTATTCCAACGCCAGTATTCCGGGACCCAATTTTAAGATATTGGATTTTCTTAAAGGGTAAGATTTTGCCTATTGGTTATCTGGTAGAAGATATTGGCGGAGTTGAAGTAATAGTTTTCAAAAAAGAAAACTTAGCTTTAACAGATGATATTTTCAAAAAATATCTCGAAAGAAGTAGCACAGCTTAGGCTGTGCTACAGCTATTTATAAAAATATTTAAAAAATAAAATAAGTATGGTATAATGGACAAAAAATATGAAAAGGTGAATTATGCAAGGAAAAATAATAAGTAATATTTCAAATTTATATTATATCGAAGCAAATGAAAAAATATATACTTGTAATGCAAGAGGTAAATTAAAAGATGAAGGAATAGTTGTTGGAGATATAGTAGATTTTGACGAGAATGAGAATATAATAGAAAAAATAGAAGAAAGGGATAATTATATTAAAAGACCTAAAATTTCAAATATAACCCAAATAGTGTGTGTGTTATCCGCGAAAAATCCAAAACCAGATTTATTAATGCTAGACAAACAATTAGCATATGCCGAATATGTTGGTATAAAGGCTGCAATTGTAATTAATAAAATAGACTTAGACAAGAAAAGGGTAGAAGAGATAAAAGAAATTTATAAAAATATAGGTTATCCAATAGTAGAAACAAATGCAAAAGAAAAAGAGGGAGTAGATAGCCTAAATAAGCTTTTAGAAAACAATATAAGTGTATTTGCTGGAAATTCAGGAGTCGGAAAATCTACTTTATTAAATAGCATTTTTGGAAAAGAATTAACCAAAGCTGGACTAATAAGTGATAAAAATAAAAAAGGTAAAAATACTACAACAAATATTGCATTATATAAAATTAAAGAAAATGAATATATTGCAGATACACCAGGTTTTTCAACCTTTGATATTTCTGAAATCGAATCCGATAAATTAGCAGAATATTTTAAAGAATTTAAGCAATATATAAAAGATTGTGAGTATATAGGGTGTAGACATATTAAAGAAGAAAACTGTGGAATAAAAAATGCATTGCAAAAAGGAGAAATAACAGAAAGTAGATATCAAAATTTCATAAAAATATATGAGAATTTAAAAGATAAGGAGGAACACAAATGGTAGAGATTTCAGCATCAATATTAGATGCAAAGGAAGATGAAGCAGCAAAAATATTTTATAATTTAGAGGTAGCAAAGATAGATTATTTCCATATAGATGTTATGGATGGAAAATTTGTAGAAAAAAATACTGTAGATAAAATGAATCAGTATTCAAATATATTAAAGCAAATTACTACATTACCATTGGATGTTCATTTAATGGTAGAAGATGTAGAAACATATATAAAATTATACAGTGCAATTGAGCCAAATATGATAACTTTTCATTTAGAGGCAATTAAAGATAAAGAAAAAATCTACGAAATGATTAAATTAGTAAAAGACAACAATTGTAAAGTTGGTATTGCCATTAAACCTAATACAGAAGTAAAGGAAATATATGAATTTTTACCATATATAAATACAGTATTAGTGATGACAGTAGAACCAGGTAAAGGTGGACAAGCTTTAATTCCAGAGACTTTAAGAAAAATTAGAATATTAAAAGAATACTTAAATCAACATAATTTAGATACATATATTGAAGCTGATGGTGGTATAAATCTTGATACAATAGATGAAGTAAAAGAGTCTGGAGTAGATATAGCCGTTGTCGGAAATGGAATATTAAAGACCGAAAATTATAGAACAACTGTAAGTAAATTAAAAAACTAAGCTTATATAAATAGAGAAACGTAGCAATTAATTTGCTACGTTTTCTTCACCTTTTACTTCTTTATGTTTATGTCCATTAAAAAATAAATTATAAATAATAATTCCAAATCCTAAAATAGAAATAAATATTGTTACTACAATTCCTACAAAAGGTATCATCTTTAAAGCACCGATTACAACTGCAATTAATATTGCTAGTAAATATTCTAATGGCATTTTAGAGAATTTTTTGTTATTATAAATTCTTCTAGCTAAAATTGATGCAAATATGTATGGAGAAATTCCAATCATAAATACGTATAACATTAATAATAATAATCCAGCACTAAATCCTATTTGTGCAGCAATAAGTATAATAGATAAAATAGGAATAGCAATTAAAGCAATTAGACCAGCTAAAAATACTTTTCCAAATTTGTGTGATAAACAAGAAGAAGCTTTTTCTAAGCTACTCTCTAAGAAAAATCTATAAAGTAGATATACTAAACTTGCTGCAAATATACTATTTACAATATTTATAACTATGCTCCAAATTGTAGTTCTTGCATTTGATGAGGTTGATGTAGTCAAATGAGTAATTTCTCCACCAACTGCTCCGCTAGGGAATTCTACTTCGTTTTCAGAAACATATGTTAGTTTACCAGTAATAGAACCTTGTACAGAATCTGTAGAGATAATAAATTCTGGTGCATATACATATGCATTTCTTCCTACAGCACCTTGAAGAGACAATTTTGAACTCATTACATATAAATCTCTAAAAGGACCATAGCCTTCAGGTATGTTAAGTTCATTACAAACAGCATATAGTGAAGTTGCTGAAGTATTAAAGTCTATTTTATCCGCTACTATATAAGCGTTTGAATTTATGTAAGAGTGTTCACCAAAAGTAACATTACTTGCGCAAACAAATAGATCTCCATCAACTTCTCCATTTATTGTAACATTCTTTCCAAAGATATAAACATTTCCATCAACGATTTGATTCATATTAATATCATTTCCATATAAATATAAATCATCATCGACTACTGTAGTTGTATTTTCAGAAGAATCTACTGCATATGGTGTTGCTGTTACATCTTCTTGTGTTTCATTTGTATCTGCAAAACATGTAGTGCTAATTGATAATATAATAACTAGAAACAAAGTTATTATAAAGTTTTTTAATTTTTTCATTGGTATACCTCCTAAAATTACTTTAATCAAAATATATATTATGAGTTTTGGTTTGTCAATACAAATTAAATTTTGTGTTCTGATTTATATTTTTTACAGAACTGTTTAATTGTACAAGTGTCACAATTTGGTTTTCTTGCCATACAAGTATTCCTACCATGCCATACAAAAAGATGGTTAATATCTTTTAAATATTCTTTAGGAAATATTTTTAATAAATCTTGTTCGATTTTTGTCGGTTCCTTTTCATTTGAAAGTCCTATCCTATTAGAGATTCTTTTGGCATGTGTATCTACAGCAATACCATTTGCAATACCAAAAGCTTCTAATAATATTACATTAGCACTTTTTCTACCAACACCTGGAAGAGTTATAAGTTCTTCCATAGTATTAGGAACAATTCCATTAAAATCATTCAGAATTTTATTAGCACATGCACGTGCATTTTTAGCTTTATTTTTGTAAAATCCACAAGGATGAATTATCTCTTCTAATTCGTGTATATCACAATTGGCAAAAGCTTCAATTGTTGGATATTTTTTAAACAATGCTGGTGTAGTTAAATTAACTCTTTCATCTGTACATTGTGCTGATAACATTACAGCAATTACTATTTGAAAAGGTGTTTTAAAATCCAAACTACAAGTTGCATCAGGATATGTATTTTTTAAAATTTGTACTAATTCTATAGCATCTTTTTTTCTCATAATTACCCTCCTTTACGACAAATTATATCATAATTATTTATCAACATAAAGTAATCACATGAATAATTATTTTTTCATATTATATATAAAAAAAGGAGGTAATACTTTATGTGTAAAATATTGAAAAAGACTTTGGCTGTAATATTAATAGGTTTAGGAATTGGAATATTATTAGTATTATTACTTCCTTTTGCGGGATGGCTTTTTGTAATAGGTGTTGCAATTATTATAGTTGGAATTATATGGCTTTCTAATTAACAACTATAAATATAGAAAACAATTGAAAAGGAGGAGATAGGAATGACGATTGTTGTAAAGAAAGTTCCAAAATTTTTAAGAGGATTTGTAAAATTGATATTTAGGATTAAGGATTAATACATAAAAATATCGCCAGATTGCTCTGACGATATTTTTAATATTGGTAATATATATCATGAAAAAAGGGTTATTTTATAATAACCCACAAATAGTATATAAACTAAGCTCTTTTAACTTTTCCAGAACGTAAACATTTTGCACATACTTTAATTTTCTTTGGTTGACCATCTACTATAGTTTTTACAGTTCTTAAATTGGGTTTCCAAGTTCTTGAAGCTCTATTACTAACGTGAGAACGTGTTATGCTAAGTTTGTTTCCATGAGATAATGTTTTTTCACAAATTGCACATTTTGCCATGATTTATTGCACCTCCTATTAAGATAATAAATTGACTGTTTATAATCTTACCATATAATAACAAAAAAAACAAGACTTTTTATAAAAAATAGTATATAATATACAAAATTATACTTCAATTAGGAGGTAAAAATGGCTGAGTTAAGCAAAGAAGTACAATATATAAAAGGTGTTGGTCCTAATAGGGTAAAGCTTCTAAATAATCTAAATATTTTTACTTTAAAAGATTTAATTACATACTATCCAAGAGATTATGAAGATAGAAGTAAACCTGTAAAGATAGAAGATTTAGTAGATGGTGAGGAAGCTCTAATTGCAGCGATACCAGTTGCTAGGATGAATGAAACAAGAATAAGAAATAGGAAAATGGTTATATATAAACTTATAGTAGAAGATGAAACAGGAAGATGTTTAATTACATGGTATAACCAAAGCTATTTAAAGAATAAATTTAAGGTTGGAGAAATTTATCACTTTTTTGGTAAAGTAAAAAGAATTCAAAATAGGATAGAAATGGTATCACCTGTTTTTGACGAAGAAACTAAAAATAAAAATACAGGAAAAATAATACCTATATATCCACTAACATACAATTTATCTCAAAATGTGTTAAGAGGAATAATAGAAAATGCAATTACATTAGTTAATAATTCATTACCAGAAACATTACCAAAATACATTTTAGATGAATATAAATTGTTAGGAATAAATGAGTCTATCCATAAAATACACTTTCCAGAGAATTTTGATGAATTTGAAAAGGCAAGAAAAAGGCTAGTATTTGAAGAGTTATTGGGCATGCAACTTGCTCTATTAAATTTGAAGAACAAATATGAAGCAGATACTAATGGTATTCAGTTTGATAAAAATGTAAAGATGTCAGACGTAATTAATGCTCTTCCATTTAAATTAACTAAAGCTCAATTAAGAGTTTTAGAGGAAATAGATAAAGATATGGAAAGCAATAAAAATATGAATAGATTATTGCAAGGCGATGTTGGTTCTGGAAAAACAGCAGTTTCAATTATCGCATCATATAAAGCTGTTAAATGTGGTTACCAAGTAGCAATTATGGCGCCAACAGCAATTCTCGCAAGTCAACATTTGGAGAGCTTTAAAGAGATACTAGACCAGTTTGGAATTAGATGTGAACTTTTGATATCGAGTATAACTAAAAAGAAAAAGGAAGAGATTTTAGAAAGATTAAGAAATGGTGAAATAGATATATTAATAGGTACACATGCATTATTAGAAGAAAATGTAGTATTTAAAAATTTGGGTTTTGTAGTAACAGACGAGCAACATAGATTTGGTGTAAAGCAACGTACTACAATAGTAGAAAAGGGTCAAAATCCAGATGTATTAGTTATGACAGCAACTCCTATTCCAAGAACATTAGCTTTAATTTTATATGGTGATTTGGATATATCTATAATTGATGAATTACCTCCAAACAGAAAGAAAATTGATACTTTTGCAGTTACAAAAGGAATGGAAGAAAGGGTAAATAACTTTATACAAAAACAAGTTGATGAAGGTAGACAAGCATATATTGTATGTCCATTGGTAGAAGAAAATGAAGAGATGAATTTAAAATCTGTAACAGCTTTGGCGGAAAAATATAAAAATGAAGTGTTTAAAGATTACAAAGTAGAATATTTGCATGGAAAAATGAAAAATAAAGAAAAAGACGAAATTATGGAAAGATTTAAAAATGGTGATATTGATATTCTAATCTCTACTACTGTAATTGAGGTTGGTGTAAATGTTCCAAATGCAAGTTTAATGGTTGTTGAAAATGCCGAAAGGTTTGGATTAGCACAATTACATCAGTTAAGGGGAAGAGTTGGAAGAGGCGAATACCAATCTTATTGTATTTTAAAATATCAAGGAAATTCTGATGTTATTAGAAAAAGAATGAAGGTAATGACAGATACAAATGATGGATTTATAATTTCGGAAAAAGACTTAGAACTTCGTGGTAGTGGAGAATTCTTTGGAACAAGACAACATGGTCTTCCAGAATTTAAGATTGCAAATCTTTTTGAAGATATGCCTGTACTAAAGCAAGTTCAAGCATTAGCTATAAAAATAACAGAAGAAGACCCTAAATTAGAGTTAGAAAAAAATAAAGAATTGCGATTATTAATAGAAGAAAAATTTAAAAATAGAGTAGAGATATAACTACGCGTGACTAGCCCGTATTGGTTTGATATAGGGCTAGTTTTGTGGTATAGCGACAAGAATAGGATGCATTATATTATGAACTATGAAAAGAAGAGTAATGTATTTACAATATTATGTAAATATGCTAAAATATAAAATGAAACCAAAAATTTATACATTCCCAATATATGGGAAACACAAAAGAAGGGAGCATATTTATTTATGACAAAAAACACAAATGAAAAGGAATTAAAAGAGAAAAGGAGTCGCTACTCAGCAGTGAGCATCATCTTACGTCAGTTGTATGGCGTAAGAATGACAGGGATGCCGGGCTATATTCTGCTTCAGGATGTGGTGTATAAACATCTTGAAGATAAAAGCCTAACAATCGATGAACTTGTTGAATGGGCCTGTAAACACTTTGTGTTTACTATTTCAGTTGATGACGCCTACGACGAGATTCTTCAGGTGGTGACACAAAAGTTACCTGAAGCTGAGAACGGTGAGGATAACATAATAGAGATCCTTCCTGAAGTTTTGGCAGAGGCTACCGATTTATATGAGAAGAAAATCATCTTTGGAAAGGTGGCGGAAGCAGTTCATAAGCTGAAAATTTCTACACTGATTGAACAGGATATAATTTCAATCCTGTTTGAAATCAAAAGAGGAAAAACAATCGAGCAGGCATTGGAAAAGTTGGCAAGTGAGGATGTAGTAGGAGTCACTGAAGCGAAAAGACCGGAAGAAAAGGCAAAAAGGAAAAAAGAATTGCATAATACAATTTTGGTAGCTTTTTCTTCAGAGTCTGAACTGCTTGAATTTGCAGCAACTATCAGCTAGCGACTTCAAAAAATAATACTGAAAGCCTATAGGATATGTTAAATATCTTATAGGCTCTCAGTAATTTGTGCAAAATATGAAGAATTAGATAGTAATTTATTGACTTTTATAAAGAAAATAAATAAAATAAAGATATAGTGAAAAATATAAAAAAGGATGTAAAAAATGGATGTAAAAATTATATTATCAATTGTAGGAGCATTAATATCATTAGCAGCTGTTGTTTTAATATATAATGCTCGAAAGATTGTAAGGGAAAGATTTAGTTTTGGGGACCAAAACAGTGGAACTTTAGCAGTAAAAACTATTGGAATGGTCTTATTTTGTGTAGGAATGTTAATAATATTTTTTAATTTAACATAAGAAACAAGGGGGAATTTACAAATGAAACAATTAAGTTCAATGCTATCATTGCTTTTTGCAGGGCTATTTTGGGTATTTAGAGTAGTGCTTGCATATACAACTGCAACAGGAAAGGATTTAGGATTTCCAGTACAAGATTTTACAACAGAAGTAGTTTTACTATTCGTGGTTTTAATATTACTTGTATTTGTTTATAAGAGAAATTTAATAGCTGGAATAATTTATTTACTAGTGTATGCTGGTTATTTTGGACCACAATTGTTTAATGCAATCATGACTATTGCAACAGCTGATGCAGGAGTTGATATTTATACTTATGATACAATATTAGCATCTACAATAGGTATTGCAGTTGCACTATTTGCATGTTTAAATATTTTAGTAGATAAGAATAGATCAGCACATCCAACAGATAAGAAAACAGATTGGTTTTACAAAAATGAACAGTATGATAGAAAATTAGATGATAGAGCAGATAAAAACAATTATAGAACTTTATAATATTGCAAAAGCAAGCTAGTTAAGCTAGCTTGCTTTTTTATGTAAAATAGCATATAATATTGGCGTATAAAAAAGCGATATGTAGAAAGATAAAAAAGAACTACAGGGGTGTTTTATGGAAAAAGAATACATAAAAGTAAATAAGAATGCTTATAACATATTTGCTCCTCAGCATGCTAATAGACATGATAAAATTGGAAAATATGATTTAACTGATGGTGATTGGACTGAATTATTGAAAGAAAAGCTTTTAAAGAAAAATATAAGTAATAAAGTTTTAGAAATAGGACCTGGTACAGGTAGAATATTAAAAATATTGGAGTCAAGATTGAATTGTAGAACTTGTGCAGTGGAACTATCAGAAGAAATGGTTAAATATGCTAAAATGAAATCACCAAATACTTTTTTTATAGAAGATAATATATTAAATATTAAATTTTCGGAAGAATCATTTGATGCAATCTTTATGGGAGCAGTAATTCATAACTTTCCAAAAGAGGTCGTTAAAGAATTACTTTTTTCAATACATAAATGGTTGAAAAAAGATGGTAAGATTCTAATATATACTACAATTCATAATAAATCTGAAGAAGGATATTATGAAAAAGAAGATTACAGTGGTAAGATTGTAAGATTTAGAAAAAAATTTACAGAAAATGAATTAAAAGAGCTATTAGAAGAATTTAAATTCAAAATAGTTTTTAAAATGTATACAGAAGAGCCAGATAGAAATAAAAAATGGTTAACGTATATTGTAGAAAAGGTAGAATAAGGAAGTGATAAATTTGAACATTAACTGGTATCCAGGCCATATGGCAAAAACAAAAAGACAAATACAAGAAGACTTAAAACTAATAGATGTAGTAGTAGAATTATTAGATAGCAGAATACCAATATCTAGTAGAAATCCAGATATAAATACACTAGTACAAGGTAAAAAGAAAATAATTGTATTAAACAAAAGTGATTTATCTGATGAAAAAGAAACAATAAAATGGATGGAATATTTTAAAACACAAAAAATTCCTGCAGTAATTACAGATGCCAATAGTGGAAAAGGAATAAAAGAGGTAATAAAACAAGCAGAGCTAATTATGAAAGATGAATTAGATAAAAGAGAAGAAAAAGGAAGAACTGGTAGAAAAATTAGAATAATGATACTAGGAATACCAAATGTAGGAAAATCATCTTTTATAAATAGATTAGCTAATAAAAATTCTTTAGAAGTAGGGAATAAGCCAGGAGTTACCAGAAAAAAACAATGGATAAAAATTAGTAATAGTATAGAATTATTAGATACACCAGGAGTGCTATGGCCAAAATTTGAAAGTGATGAAGTAGCTTTAAATTTAGCATATACAGGAACAATAAAAGATGATGTATTAGAAAAAACAGATGTTGCATTCTATTTTCTAAAATACATGTTAGAAAACGAAATAGATAAATTAGTATCAAGATATAATTTAAACAAACAAGAAATATTAAATGTATTAGAAAATCAAACTAGGCCAGAAAATGAGATAATATATGATATAATGCTAAAAATAGGAAAATCACGTGGAGCAGTAGTTTCTGGTGGAAATGTAGATGATGTTAAAACTGCAAATATAATATTAGAAGATTTTAGAAGTGGAAAATTAGGAAGAATCACTTTAGAAAAAGTAAAATAAAAGAAAGGTGGAATAGAATGGAAAACATAGCAGAGCCCAAAAGAACTCCAGAAGAAGTTAACCTTTTAAATCCATTGGTTTGGGCATATGTAGGTGATAGTGTATACGAATTATTTATTAGAACTAATTTAGTAAATAATTCAAATGAAAAGGTACATAAATTACATGTAAATTCAATCAAATTTGTTAAGGCTGCTGGACAAGCTAAAATTTTAAAAGCAATAGAAGAGGAACTTACAGAGGAAGAGAAAAATATAGTTCGAAGAGCAAGAAACACACAAAACCATCATATAGCTAAAAATGCTACACAAGCAGAATATGCATATGCAACAGCGTTTGAGGGACTAATTGGATATCTTTATTTAACAAAGCAAGACGAAAGATTAAAATATATATTAAATAGAGCTTTAGAGGAAGGAAATAAATAGTATGAACGAAGAAAAGAAAAAATATTATTCTAGAATATTATTTAAAACAGGGGTATTAATATTTACTTTAGTTTTATTATACTTGGCATATAAATTTGCGATGTTTTATGTACCGTTTATAATTGCATTTTTAATTGCAACAATGATAGAGCCATTAATAAAATTTTTTATGAATAAATGTAAACTTAAAAGAAAGGCCTCAGCTACCATTTCTTTAATATTAGTTGTTGTCATAATTGGTTCTTTACTTGCAGTATTGGTTTCTGCAATAATATCAGAATCAAAAGTATTACTTAATAATCTAAATTCATCAATGGATGACATTTATAATTGGGGTTTAGGAATTATAAATTCTTTCGCAAACGGAAAAATTGCCATACCACAAGACTGGATGTCAACTGTGCAAGATTCTTTAGGAAGTATTATAGAAGTATTAAAAAATATTGTAACAGGTTTTGCAAGTGGAATAATAAATTTTGCAGGAGCAGTGCCTACTACAATAACATATGCAGTAATAACAATTTTAGCTATAATATTTATGTGCTATGATAGGGATTATGTTAAAAATTTATTAAAACAACAAATACCAAAGAAATGGCTTGAAAAAGCAAATGAAATAGTAGTAAAATCATTAAAAATAATTTGGAATTACATAAAAGCAGAAGCAAGATTGTCATTATTATGCTTTATATTAATTACTATTGGATTAAATATTCTAAATTTATGTGGATTTAATATAGAGTATGTCGCAATAATGTCTATCTTAATAGGATTTGTAGATTTGCTACCACTATTTGGTGCAGGTTTTGTTATGGTTCCTTGGACGGTAGTATTATTAATACAAGGAAATGCACCTGCAGGAATTGCTGTGTTTGTTTTATGGCTTGTATGGTCTGTTATAAAACAATTCTTAGAGCCAAAATTTGTAAGCAAACAAATGGGAATGCATCCAATATTTACATTACTTGGAATGTATACAGGATTTAAATTGTTTGGTGTAATAGGTTTATTATTAGGACCAATTATATTCTTAGTTATACGAGAAGTATTTGCTAATAATGTTAATAAAGGTATATTAAAAGACTTTTTTGAATTAGAATAGGGATTTTTGGGACGGTCCTAGGGATTTGGGGACGGTCATAAAATCCCTGTAGAAGGGCGTATATATGAATAATGAAGAAATTAGAAAAAAATTAATAGAACTAAGTGATGCCAAATATAAAGAATTTCATTCTGGGCTATGCCCAGGAATGGATACAGAAATGCTTGGAGTTAGTATTCCAAAGGTAAGAAAACTGGCAAAAGAAATTATTAAAGATAATCCAGCAGAATATTTAAAACAACCAGCAGAGGAATATTATGAAGAACTTTTATTACAAGCATTGGTAATTGCAAATCTAAAAATAGAATTAGAAAAAAAGAAAGAATATATAATTAATTTTGTACCAAAAATAAATTGTTGGGCAGTTTGCGATAGTTTTTGTGCCGGTCTAAAAGATGCAGACAAAAATCAACAATTCTTTTGGAAAATTATAAGTAAATATTTTAAATCTAACAAAGAATATGAAATAAGGTTTGCTATTGTAATGTTATTAGACCATTATGTAAAAGAAGAATATATAGACAAAATTTTTGAAGTCATAGATAATATCAAAAGTGAAGAATATTATGTGGAAATGGGAATAGCATGGCTTGTGGCAGAAATGTACATAAAATTTCCAAAACAAACGATGAAATATTTAAAAAATTGTAATTTAAATAAATTTACATATAATAAAGCATTACAAAAAGCAAGAGAATCATATAGAGTAAGTAAAGAAGAAAAAGAAATTTTAAATAAGATGAAGAAAAAATAATAGGAGGAATATATAATGAAAAAGCCAGAATTATTAGCACCAGCAGGGTCATACGAAAAGGCAAAGACAGCATTTAGATATGGAGCAGATGCTGTATATTGTGGTACATCATCACTATCTTTAAGAACAAGAGCAGAAATGAATGATGAGGCATTAGCAAAAACAATTGAATATGCACATAGTATAGGAAAAAGAGTACATGTTGCACTTAATATATTTGCTTGGGATACTAACTATGAAGAGATAAGAAAACAAGCAAAAATGTTACAAGACATGAAGGCAGATGGAATAATCGTTGCAGATGGTGGAGTTGTGGAAACTGTAAAAGAATATGCACCAAATGTAGATATACATATAAGTACACAAGCAAATGTAGTAAGCTTAGAGTCAGCTAAGTTTTGGTATAAAAATGGGGCAAAAAGAGTAATTTTAGCCAGAGAATTAAACAAAGAACAAATAAGATATATGATGCAAAACAAACCAGAAGATTTGGAAGTAGAAATGTTTGCACATGGTGCAATATGCTTTGGTTATTCAGGAAGATGTTTCTTAAGTGATTTCTTGGCTTGTAGAAGTGCAAACTTAGGGGATTGTGCACAAAGTTGTAGATGGGCATATAATTTATATGTAGAAGAGGCAAATAATCCAGGAAATTTAATGCCTGTAGAAACAGATGAAAAAGGAACATATATCTTTTCATCAAAAGACTTATGCTTAATACACGAAATACCAGAAATTGTAGATATGGGACTTGATAGCTTAAAAATAGAAGGAAGATTAAAAACAGAATATTATTTAGCCACAATAGTAAATACATATAGAACAGCAATAGATGATTACGTAAAAGATCCTAAAAATTATAATGCAGATAAATACATGCAAGAACTTGAAAAAACTAAAACAAGAGGATTAACAACTTTCTATTTTAATGACAGAAACAATAAAGATTTCCAAGAATATGAAGGAAAACAATATAATCCAAATTTTGAATTTGGAGGAAAAGTAGTAGAAACAGTTAATGGAAAAACATCTGTAGAAATAAAGAATAAATTATCTGTTGGTGACGAAATGGAAATTATAATTCCAGGAAAAATAGAAGTAGTAAAATTTAAAATAGAAAAACTATGGGATTATGAAACAGACGAAGAAATAGAAACTATAAATCCAGGAGTAAAAGACCAAAAAGTAAAGATGCAATTACCAATAGAAGTAAAAGAAGGTTGGATATTAAGAAGAAAAAAATAGGGATTTAGAAATAGAAAAAAGGAAAATAGGGAAATAGGGACGTTCCTTAAATCCCTATAGAAGAAAAGTTTTATAAGGGGTATACATATGATTAAATTAGATGAAGAAGCTATTTTAAAAAAGGTTGATGAAATTAGAGCTGAAAAAGCTGATGCAAAAGAGTTATTAGCATTAATTGGTGGAGATGAATTAGAAAAGATATTCGAGAAATATAGTATAGAAGCAATTATAGATACATTAATTCAGGAAAAGAAAACGCATTCTTTATATGAGGATGATGAAAATGGATTAACTGAGTTAGAAGGACTATTAAATAAAAAAATCACAGGAAAGTTAGGAAAATTCTATATGATGAAACCAGAATATATTATATCTTTACCACCAGAAGAGCAGGAACATATGGCAGAAAGTATTTCTGAAGGTAATATAGATTTAAAAAATGCTTTGATGACATTATGGAAAAATGGGATAGAAACAAAAGCATGTGGTGGAGTAAGAACAAAAGAAGAGGAAACACCTTATATATATGTAAATGTTTCATTAAAAAATAGTGATATTTTAGGAAGATTAAATAATATTACCCAAAAAGGAGAAAATTATCTGGATTTATGTTTTGATGCAGGAGATGATAGTTTAGACATTGTAATAAAAGGTGAAAATGTATATCAAGATGTAGTAGAAGAATTTCAAAAAGAACCACCTAAAAAAAACATTCTTGATTTTCTAGCAGAAGAACAATTATTAACAAGTACAGTTCTAGCTAAGCATATAGAAAATAATCAGCAATTAAAGTATACAGAAAAAGATGTTGAAGAGATTGTATTAGATACCGCAAAAGAGCACAAAGAACAAGCAGATAGAAATGAAGCTTTATTAAGAGAAAAATATGAAAATGAGATTAGAAGATTATCAAAGAAATTAGAAGAAGAGAAAAAAGAAAATGAAGAATTATCAGGTGCATTAGAAAAAAAACAAGAAGAAAAAGAAAATTTACAACAAAAATATGATAAATTATATGAAACACATGGAAGATTAAAAAATTTTATTGTACGCAAAATAGGTAAGATACCGTTTTTAGGTAGAAGAGTTTTAAAACTTATGGAGACAGAAGTAAGAGCTTTACCAGAAGGAAAAGATGATACAGAGAGAGAATAGGGGAAATTTAAAAATCCCTATTCTATCGAGCAGCAAACAAAAGGGGACACTCTTAAAAAGAAAGAATGTCCCTTTTGTGCATTATTTTTTAGAAAATGATGAAGAAATTATTAATCCAATTAAACAAGATAATATAGATAATATTCCAGTTATATTAAAACTTATGTTAGGTAAAAGAATGAACACAGAACCCAAAACAAATCCTAATATAGAATAATATGTTTGTGAATGATATTTATTAAGTAAAAATTGTATTAATTTCATACATAAGAATCCACCAATAAGCAAACCAATTCCCATAGGAAGTAATATTCTCATATTCATTATAGATACTGCATAAAGATATGTTTCATAAACTCCAAGTAGCATTAAAATAACAGTGCTACTAACTCCAGGAACCACAACGCCAATACTCATTAAAAAGCCAGCTAGTATTAAAAATTCAAAACTATAGTTATCACCATAATATATTCCAACATTACTAGACATTTTATTTTCTAATAAAAGCAATAAAATAGCAATAATAAATGATACTATAAAAAATAAGATATATCGTAATTTGAATTTTTCTTTTGAATTACAAATTTTAAATATAGAAGGAATACAGCCTAAGATAAGACCAATAAAGGTAAATGATGTAATTTCTGGATATCTTTCGAATAAAAAGAGAATAATATTGCTAAAGATAATTATTCCAGTGAGACCACCTAATATAAAAGGAGTAAGAAATTTAATATTAGTCTTCCAATCTTTAAAAAAGTTTAATATACTATTTAAAAGAGTTTCGTAAATACCAAAAATAACACATAATACCCCACTGCTTATACCAGGTATTATTGCGCCAGCGCCAATAAGGATACCTTTAATGTAATTAAAAAGAAATTTCATAATACACCTCTAATATATGTATATGGAAGGAAGTAAATAATATGACAAATAAAGAAGTTATTGAAGCATATACAAAAACTAAAGAAAGCCTAAATCCAATTCTAGATGAACTTCAAGAGATGAATGGATTTGTATCTAGGAATGATATTATAGAAATTGCTAACTATCTAGATATTTCTGAAAAAGAGATAATGGTGCTTTTAAAATATAAGAAAAATATTAAACTAGAAAAACAAGGTGAAAATATAGTAATTGTATGTAAAGGGCCAAACTGTTTAAAGAAAGGTTCATTAGATATAATAAAAGAAATTGAAAAAGAATTTAATGTAAAAGAAGGCCATACAAGTAAAGATGGAAAAATTACATTAGACACAAAAAATTGTTTTAAAAAGTGTGGTTTTGCTCCAAATGTACAAATAAATGGAAAATTATATAGTAATTGTTCAAAACAAAATATTGTTAAACTTTTAAAAGATATGATATATTAATAAAGAGAAAGGAAGGGAAGATTATGAAAAAAGTAGCTGTAATGATTGCTGATGGAACTGAAGAGATTGAAGCTCTTACCGTAGTAGATGTTATGAGAAGAGCAAATATCAAATGTGATATTGTAAGTGTTAATGGAAGAGAAATAAAAAGTTCGCACAATATAGAAATATTAGCAGATAAAGTAATAGATGAATCTATTAAAGATTATGATATGATTGTATTACCAGGTGGTTTGCCAGGAGCATATAATCTAGCTGAAGATAAATTGTTAATAGAAACTTTAAGAGAATTTAGTAAAGATAGTAACAAATATATTGGTGCAATATGTGCATCACCAGCTATTGTTTTATCTAAAGCAAATATAGAAGAAGGAAAAAATATAACATCATATCCAGGTAAAGGATTCGAAGATTTATTAAAGAAAGCAAATTACACCGAAAATTTAGTAGAAGTAGATGGAAATATTATAACAAGTAGAGGACCTGCAACAGCAATGCTATTCGCATATAAACTATTAGATGTTTTAGGTCATAATTCTAAAGAAGTAAGTGATGGAATGCTTTGGAATTTATTATAGTGAAAAAAGGAACGTCCCTAAATCCCGAAGGAGGAGAAATAATGGAATTTGAAAGAGGAATAAATTATTATGAATTAGACGGAATGAATGTTGTTCATCATTCAAATTATATAAGGTATATGGAAGAAGCAAGGATATATTTATTAGATAAAATGGGGTTACCATACAAAAAAATAGAAGATAATGGAATAATGATTCCAGTTTTAGAAGTTAATTACAAATATAAGTATCCTGCGAAGTTTGGAGATATAATAGTTGTAAAAGTAGATATATCTGAATTTGATGGTATAAAATTAGGTATGAAATATGAAATTAGAAATAAAGAAACAGGAAAAGTTTTAGGAATAGGTGAAACTAAACATTGTTTTACAAATTCTAATATGAGACCAATATCATTAAAGAAGGTAAACAAAGAGTTTTATGATATATTTGAAAAATATGCTAAATAAATTAAGAAAAGATACATAGAAAGTTGCTATGTATCTTTTCTTATATATAAATGATTTTCTTATTGAAATGTAAGTACTAATGTGCTATTATTGCAAAAGTATGTTTTACAAGTAAGTTATATCATAGAAATAATGGTATAAAAATGAATTCTAGAATTTAGGAGGATTAAGAAATGAAAGAAAATTTAAAGAATGTAGCTCGGTTAATACTTTATGCGGTGTATGCTTTTTTAATCTCAGCTGTAATACTAAAGCTATGGTACGAAAATAAAAATTGGTTAATCATATCTATTTTATGTAGTGTATCTAATATTACAGCTAATATAATTTTTAACTATAAAATATATTCCGATGAAACACAGCAGGGTCAGGCTAAGATTATTAATTTTAAGACAAAATTAACAGAAAAAAATAAAACTAGCATGAAGATGATTATAATAGATAGTATTATTACAATAGTCGGGGCCTATTTTATTTTTGCTTTTTTCATAGGAGTATTGTTTGAAGTGGAAAATTGGGCAGAAATGGTGAAATTTCCAGTAACATTTTTTGCTGTAACATATATTGAGTGTCACTATACATATTCTAAAAGCGAGTAACAATTCTAACGAACGGTGCAAGTTTAACTTGTACCGTTTTTCTTTATATATAAATATGTAGATGCTTTATGTATAAAAAGAAAAATTTAAAAATAATTTTGTAAAAATATATCACAAAAAAAATATTAATGGTATAATTATTAAAAATATACCAAGGAGAATCCTTATGCTAAACGAAGTATTAGAAAATTCAAAGAAAGAATTAATACAAATAATTCAAAAAAGCGAAGCCTTGCAAAAAAGAAAAGCAGAGTTAGAAGAGGAAATGCAACAAACTAAGGCAGATATCATAAGTTTAAATCAAGAAAATCGAAGTCTTTCTGTCTATAGAAAAAGAAATCCAATAATTGAATTTTTTATGAAAACTTTTTCTAAAAAATATAAGCAAGAACTAAAGGATTCAGCTAGTAATAGTAAAGAATTAACAAAATTAAATGAAAAAATGACAAACCTTAGGTCAGAAAAGAGAAAATTAGATTTAGATGAGCAAACATTAAATCCAGAAAGAGCAAAGGGTCAACTTGAGAAAATGGAAAATACAGACGTAGCAATACATATGTTAGTTAATGAAAAAACAGAGCTAACTAAAAATCCAGAATTTATGAAGGATTTGATTAATAGAAATATGCAATATATAGAGTATGATAATTCTAATGAACCAGAATTATATATGCAATATATAGAAAAAATGATTCAAAAATTAGAAGAAGCCAAGGAAAGAAATAATGCAAACGAATTTACAATAAATATAACTATTAATACTGCAAAAAAGATATTAGAAGAATTAAATTCACCCAAAGAAGTAGAAGAAGGAAAATATAAAATACCTAGAAGATTTTTGTTCGAAGGTTTAAGAAAATCTGGTAAAAAGGATTTAGAATTATTAGAAAAAGGCGAAATGATAGATATATTATCAGTAGGAAGAGATTATTTACGCGAAGATGGATGCTACAAACAAGAATATGGTAAAAAGCTAGAAGAATTATATGAAGATAAAGATAGATTTTTAGTTATACACTATATAAATGCGTCATATCACTTTAGAGCAAAAGATGAGACTATGGCAATTAGAGATAATATTTATAAAGAGGGATTACATTCTTCAATCCAAGGAATGGATTGTATTAATACTTTAGATAGAACAGCGCATGGTACTTTTGAAGAAGATAAATCTTTTATGGAGCTTATGTCACCAGACCATAAAATGATAATAATGCTACCTAAAAAAGCATTAAATAAAAATTCAGAAGAACCAATATGGGGTTCAGACTTCCCAGAGGCAGATATACAACATCCAGGATATATTTTCCCAGAGTATATATATGGCTATATTAATCCAGATACAGAGGAAATAGAAGAGAATCCAATTTCAGTAGAAAACAGAAAAAAATATAAGTATCAATTCTTAAATGGACAAACAACTTGTGTAGATGATAGAGTTAAATATTAAAAAAGGACTATGTTAGTCCTTTTTTAGTTTGGCTTCTAATTTTTTTATAGCTTTAGTTTCTATTCTAGAAACATATGACCTAGAAATGCCTAAATCTTTTGCAATTTCATTTTGAGTTTCTGGTTTATGACCATTAAGTCCGAATCTTCTTATAAGTATTTCTTTTTCTCTATCTTTTAATATTTTATCTATATTTGTATAAAGTTTTTCTTTTTTTAAACCTAAATCTACTTCATCTTCTATGCTCTTAATATCAGCCTCTAAGACTTCTTGCAATGTTACAACATTATCATCTTTATCTTTACCAATTGGATCACTTAGTTTTACTTCTGCTTGAAGTTTTTTAGAAGAACGTAAGAACATTAATATTTCGTTATCTATGCATTTGGCAATGTATGTAGAAAGTTTTACACCTTTATCGTGTTTAAAACTATTTATCCCTTTTATAAGACCAATAGTGCCTATAGAAATTAAATCATCTTGCTCTATGTTAGAGGTAGAATATTTTTTTGCTACATGAGCTACTAAACGCAGGTTTTTTTCTATTAAAATATTTCTGGCTTCAGTATCACCAGCTTTAAATTTATCTAAATAATATATTTCTTCTGATGGTGAAAGAGGTTCTGGAAACAAACTAGAACTTTGAATATATCCAACAACAAAAACGGCAGAACTTAAAAAAGAAATAAATCCAGCCAACGAAATAGTAGAGAACATACATATACCTCCATAAAAATCACTATATGAAAAGTATATGTTTAAAAACGATTTTTGTGCCTGGACCATTGAAATTTAAATATATACACATAATTACAATAATTTTATCATAAAATTTAAAAAAGTACAAATACTAGAATTATATAAACAAATTAAAATTAATAACTTTAACAAAGCATTCATAAGATAAAACAGAAAAAACACAAAAATTGCACAAAAAAGATATTGAAAACAAATTAAGAATGTGTTAAGATACTATTAAATTAAATAAACGACAAACAAAAACTTCCCTGCATAGTGCGTGTAGACTGGAATTTTAGAACCAACAAATTTTATAAGGGAGTCCGCCTTTAAATGTGGCGTGCAAGCTTACACTTCTATTTAGTAGTAAGAAGCCCACAAGCATTTAACAAGACACCCACCTACGCGAGTAGGCTCTTAAAATTTCTAAACTTCTTACGGCTAAGGCGGGGTAAGTTTTTTTATGTATATAACAACTATGGTAGTGCAAAGCGCGAAGAAATTGTGTAGATGTGGCAAAGCCACTTTTCTTATGTATATAAAAAATGGAAGGATTATTTATGACGATAAACGAAATAGTAAAAAAAGGAATAATTAATTTAAAAGAAAAAAATATAGAAGAACCGCTATTAAAAATGAGGATTTTGGTAGCCTCAGTTTTAAATAAACCGAAAGAATATGTTATGGCTCATTGTGAAGATGAATTAGACGAAATTCATAAAAAAAAGATATTAGATGGAATTGAACAGTTGAGAAATTATATTCCAATACAATATATAACCAATAATCAAGAATTTATGAAATTAAACTTTTTTGTTAATCAAAATGTACTAATTCCAAGAAGCGATACAGAAATTTTAGTAGAAGAAGTTATAAATACATATAAAAATGAACATGTAAAAATATTAGATATGTGTACAGGAAGTGGCTGTATTGCAATTTCTTTAAAAAAATATATGCAAAATTCAGAAGTTTATGGTATAGATATAAGTAAGGAAGCATTAAAAGTTGCACAAATAAATGCACAGAGTAATAATGTTGATGTGAAATTTAAATGTTCAGATATGTTTGCAGATATACAAGATAAAGATTTTGATGTAATTGTATCAAATCCACCATACATAAAAACACAAGTTATTAACACACTAGATAAAGAGGTAAAAAATGAACCAATTATAGCGTTAGACGGTGGAGAAGATGGCTTATATTTTTATAAAAAAATTATCAATGAAGCATTTAATTTTTTAGCTGATAATGGTATGATTTTTTTAGAGATTGGATATGACCAAAAAGAAGAGCTTACTAAATTAATAAAAGCAGATAAAAGATATGAACTTGTAAAAACTAAAAAAGATTTAGGAGATAATGATAGAATAGTAGTTGTAAAGAAGGTGTAAAAATGTCTTTCTCATCTGAAATAAAAGAAGAATTGAGTAAACTGAATAATTTAAAGGATAAGCAAGCTGTTTATTATGAATTAGTTGGTTATTTAATAACTAAAAATACAAAAGTAGAAAAAAAGGTAAAGTTTTCTACAGAAAACGAATTTAATATTAATAGATTTAATAAACTACTAAATAATATGGGGATAAAATATAAAATAGAAATGCAAGGAAATTTCTATGTAATTACATTTAGTAAACCAGAAAATTTAATTAATTGTTCTTTTAAGTCAAATTATGTAGCTTTTAATAAAACAGATGAAATGGAAGACAAAGATATAAGAGCTTTACTTAGGGGAGCCTTTATGGGTTCTGGTTTGGTAAGTGAGCCAAGTAGTACATATCATTTAGAAATTAATTTTAGTAATTTAGAGAATCTTTTAATTATAAGAGATTTTATGAAGAAATATAATATAACAGCAAAAACACTTAATAGAAATGGGAGTATTGCACTGTATATAAAAGAGGGGGAAGATATATCCAATTTTTTAGCTTGTATTGGTGCAAGTGGTGCAATGCTTAAATTTGAAGAGATAAGAGTAATAAAAGAAGCTAGAAATAATGTAAACAGAATGGTAAATTGTGAAGTGGCTAATTTAAATAAGACAGTTAATGCGGCTACTAAACAGATAGAAGCAATCAAGAAATTAAAAGCTAGTAAAAAATTTACAAATTTATCTGATGAATTAAAGGAGATTGCAGAACTCAGGTTAAAAAATCCAGATGCTAGCTTAATAGAATTAGGGAATATGCTAAAAATGCCAGTAGGAAAATCTGGAGTAAATTATAGATTGAACAAATTAATAAAAATAGCAAAGGAAATATAAGATGGAAAATATAGGTATATATGTACATATACCTTTTTGTATGCGCAAATGTTATTATTGTGATTTTTGCTCATATCCAGGGAAATTGGAAAAACAAGAAGATTATGTACAAGCACTAAAAGAAGAAATAAAAGAAAGAAGCAAAAGAGTAAAAAATTATGTAGATACAATATATATCGGTGGTGGAACACCATCAATTATAGATGCGTCATATATAGCAGAAATTTTAAATTGTATAAGGGATAATTATAAGGTAAAAAAGAATGCAGAAATAACAATCGAGGTAAACCCAGGTACTGTAACAGAAAACAAGTTACTATTATATAGGGAAGCAGGAATAAATAGATTAAGTATAGGATTACAATCTACTAAAGATAAGTTATTAGAAGAAATAGGAAGAATACATAAATATGAAGATTTTTTAAATACATATAAACTAGCCAAAGAAATCGGATTTAAAAATATTAATGTGGATTTAATGATTGGACTTCCTGAGCAAACTTTGCAAGATGTTGAAGATAGCCTTATAGACATTATTACTTTAAATCCAAAACATATTTCTGTATATTCATTAATTTTAGAAGAAAATACGAAATTAGAGGTTTTAGTTAATTTGGGAAAACTTGATTTACCAACTGATGAAGTAGAAAGAGAAATGTATTGGAAAGTTAAAGATGTTTTGGAAGCTAATGGTTATGAACATTATGAAATCTCTAATTTTGCCAAAAAAGGATATAAATCTAAACATAATTATAATTGCTGGAAACAACATAATTACCTTGGTTTTGGTGTAGCAGCACATTCTTATTATAATAATATAAGATATTCTAATACAAATAGTTTAGAAGAATATTTGCAAAATCCAGAGAACAAAAAGATAGAAGAAACACAAGAAATAGAAGATGCTAAAAAAGAATATATGATGTTAGGCTTAAGAACTATAGAAGGTGTGAGTATATCAGAATTTAAACAAAAATATGTAGACAACCCATTGTATCTATTTAAAAATGAGCTTAATAAACTTACAGAAGAAGGCTTAGTAGAGATTGATTTAGATAATATAAAACTTACAAATAAAGGATTAGACTTAGCAAATTTAGTTTGGGAAGAATTCGTATAATTGGTATAAATGTAGCTTTACATAATTGAAAAAAGACAGAAAAAATGATAAAATAAACTAAATTAGTTTGTTTAGCTAGAACAATTAATCTGGCAGATAAATTAATTAGTCAAATGGTTATATAGGAGGAAAACATCAATGAAGAGGTATGAATTTTACTACCAATCAGCAGACAAAAAAACAAATATCCATGCTGTAAGGTGGATGCCTGAGGGGAAGCCTGTGGGAATTATACAAATTGCCCATGGAGTTACTGAGTACATCTTGCGATATGAAGATTTTGCAAGATATTTAACAGACAAAGGATTCATTGTAACAGGTAATGACCATTTAGGTCATGGAAAGTCCATTGCTGATGGGGCTAAACCGATGTATTTTGGACCAAAAGGATCATGGAAGTGGGTCGTTGAGGATATCAAGATGCTTAAAAACATTACTGTGGAAAGGTATCCGGACTTACCATATGTTATGCTAGGTTTCTCATTGGGTTCATTTGTAGTAAGAACCTATCTGATTAATCATCCAGGAGATTTGGATGCTGCTATACTAATGGGAACAGGTCAGATGCCTCCAGTGGCAATCAAGATTGCAAAACTTGTAGCAAATATGGAGGCAAAAAAGGCTGGAGAAGATAACTCAACTCCGACCATCCATAATTTGACCTTTGGAACATACAACAAAATCTTTGCTCCGAACAGAACGGAGTATGATTGGTTGTGTAGCAATGAAGAAGCCTTGGATGAGTACATAGCAGATCCTCAAAGAGGAGGAGATTTCTCTGCAGGCCTTTTTAGAGAATTACTTGACGGTATGCTTTATTCCTCACATGAGAAAAATGTGTGGAATATGGATAAAAGTTTGCCTATATTACTTATTTCCGGTGAAATGGACCCTGTAGGGGACTGCGGAAAAGGTGTACAGGCGACAGAAAAGGTGATGCGCAAAGCCGGAGTCAAGGATATTGAAGTGAAGATGTATCCTGGATTAAGACACGACATTTTGCATGAGGCGATAAAAGAGCAGGTGTATGCCGATGTGTACAACTGGGTAACCAAGAAACTGAACAAATAAAACCATTTGACAGTGTAAGGGGGCAATGCCCCCGTTTTTTTGTTTTCACAAAAAATTCACAAAGAAATTTTAGCAAAAGGTATTGACATTTGCTAAAATTGAATATAATATATTTAAAGAATTTAGCAATCAGACACAAAGAGTGCTAAAGAGGTGAAAATATTGAGAAAGAAAGATTTAGACGAAAGAAAAAAGAAAGTATTACAAGCGATAGTAGAAGAATATATTAATACAGCAGAACCTGTAAGCTCTGGAAGTATAACAAAAGGCCATGGACTAGATTATAGTAGTGCAACAATAAGAAATGATATGGCACAATTAGAAAGTATAGGTTTTTTAGATAAACCACATACTTCAGCAGGAAGAGTGCCATCTGCAGAGGGTTATAGGTATTACGTTAATGAACTATTAAAAGAAGATAATTTAACGTTGGAAGAAATTAAATATATTCAGAATAAATTAAAAATTAAAGTTAATGAAATAGAAGACCTAACTAAAGTTGCAACAACTACTTTATCAGAGATAACACATTATACAACAGTTGCAGTTGGTCCAAAAGCAGACAAACAAATTATAGAAGAAATTAAATTTGTTTCTTTAGGACAAAGAATGTTGATGGTTGTAATTGTAACAGATACTGGATTGGTAAAAGAAACTATTATCAAATTTGACGAAGATATAACAGAAAGCCAAGTAGATACTTTAAATAATTTATTTAATACAAGATTAAGAGGAAAACCTTTATCTAAAATAGACAAGCCAATGGCAGAATATATTTTCTCAGAAGTTCATTATAGTATAGGAATTATGAAGGCTATTATAGAGCAAATAAATAGGATAGTAGAAGAAGAAAATAACAATATATTTTTGGAAGGTGCGAAAAAATCTTTTGACTTACCAGAATTTAAAAGTATGAAGGTAGCAAAGAATTTTGTCAATTTACTAGATGCTAAAGATGAAATGGTAGAAATATTTAATTCTGGAGATGCAGAAGATATTAATGTATTTATTGGTGATGACGATGAAAATAGTAATCTAAAAGATTTTAGTATTATAACTTTTAAACATACTATTGGAGATAAAGACCTAGGAACAATAGGAATAATAGGACCAAAAAGAATGGATTATGCAAAGGTTATATCTGTAATGAAATATATAAGTAAAAAATTAAATGAAGATAATAATAAGAAAGAAGGTATGTAAATTGGCAGAAAAAAAAGAAAATAAAAAGGAACCAGAAGTAATAAAAGCAGATGAAATGGTAAAAAAAGAAGAGCTAGTAAAAAAAGAGCAAGAATATGATGAATTAATGGACAGATATAAAAGGGTACTAGCAGAATTTGAAAATTATAAAAAAAGAAGTGCAAAAGAAAGAGACCAATTATATAACTCTATTATGGGAGATATAATGACTGGAATTTTACCAGTATTAGATAATTTAGAAAAAGCAGTACAAGTAGAAACAAAAGATACTGGATATAAGCAAGGTGTTGAACTTGTATATAAACAATTACAAGATTTGCTAAAAGCAAACGGAGTAGAAGAAATAGAAGCAGTAGGAAAAACTTTTGATCCAGAATTACACGAAGCAGTAAGTTCTGTAATTGACGAAAACTTAGGTGAAAAAGAAATAAAAGAAGATTACAGAAAAGGATACAAAATCGGAGATAGAGTTATAAGACATTCTATGGTCGTAGTAGCAAACTAAGTTAGCTGTATGAACAAAGTGAGTTACAGATAACTTATGCAATCGAACAAAAGTGAGATTGTAATCATTAGAAAAAAAGTGAAACATAGAAATTTTATTTAACCGAACGAAGCAAGTTTGTAAACTAATAAAAAGGAAAATAAATATGAATAAAGAAATAGAAAGAAAATTTGCTGTAAAGTATTTACCAGAAAATTTAAATGTAGAAAGCATTGTGCATATAAAACAAGCTTTTATATATAGGGATAAGTTAACACTTATAAGAATAAGAGACATAAAGGAAAGTTATCCAAAAGATAAGCAAATATATATTTATACACTAAAAACAAAAGGTGATATTGAATATAATAATAATTATGATGTTGCTAAAAAATATGAAATAGAAAATGAAATTGATAAAGAATTATTTGATAAGTTAATCAAAAATAAAATTAGTAACATAATAGAAAAAACAAGAATTAAAATACCAATAGAAAACAACCTAAAAGTTGAAATAGATATATATTATGATTATTTAGAAGGATTACTTACAGCAGAAATAGAATTTCCAAACGAAGAATTAGCCAATAAATTCCAAAAACCAGCTTGGCTAGGTAAGGAATTAGGATATAAAAAATTATCAAATAGAAAATTAGCAGAAATGACAAAAGATGAATGGCAAAAAGAAGTTACAAAAGAAATGATAGAAAACAATAATATTATAATTAAACAATTAAAAGATAATTATAATATAAAGTAAGTTATTAAGTTTTAAAATTTATATATTTTTTAGGAGGAATTTAAAATGGGAAAAATTATAGGAATTGACTTAGGAACAACAAATTCATGTGTTGCAGTTATGGAAGGTGGAGAAGCAGTAGTTATACCAAACGCAGAAGGAAATAGAACTACACCATCAGTTGTAGCATTCTCTAAAAATGGAGAAAGATTAGTAGGACAAATAGCAAAACGTCAAGCTGTTACAAACCCAGAAAACACAGTTATTTCAATCAAAAGAAAAATGGGAACAGCAGAAAAAGTTAAAATAGATGGAGATGAATTCTCACCACAAGAAATATCAGCAATGATATTACAAAAATTAAAGGCAGATGCAGAAAATTATTTAGGACAAAAAGTTACACAAGCTGTTATAACAGTTCCAGCATACTTTAGCGATAGTCAAAGACAAGCAACAAAAGATGCAGGAAAAATAGCAGGACTAGAAGTTTTAAGAATTATAAATGAGCCAACAGCAGCATCACTTGCTTATGGAATGGATAAAGAAGATCAAGATCAAAAAATAATGATTTATGATTTAGGTGGAGGAACATTCGATGTTTCTATTCTAGATATTGGTGATGGAGTATTCGAAGTTTTATCTACAAATGGTAATACACATTTAGGTGGAGATGACTTTGACCAAAGAATTATAGATTACTTAGTATCAGAATTCAAAAAATCAAACGGAATAGATTTAAGTGCAGATAGAATGGCTATGCAAAGATTAAAAGAAGCAGCAGAAAAAGCTAAAATAGAATTATCTGGAATGCAACAAACCCAAATTAACTTACCATTTATTACAGCAGATAGCACAGGACCAAAACACTTAGATGTAACATTAACAAGAGCTAAATTTGAAGAATTAATTAGTGATTTAATAGAAGCTACAAAAGTTCCAGTAGAACAAGCTTTAAAAGATGCAGGAATTACAGCTAACGATTTACACAAAGTATTATTAGTTGGTGGTTCTACAAGAGTTCCAGCTGTACAAGAAGCTGTTAAGAAAATAACAGGAAAAGAACCAGATAAAGGAATTAACCCAGATGAATGTGTTGCTATTGGTGCAGCAATCCAAGGTGGAGTACTTTCTGGAGATGTTAAAGACCTAGTATTACTAGATGTAACACCATTATCATTAGGTATCGAAACATATGGTGGAGTATTTACAAAATTAATTGACAGAAATACAACAATACCAACAAAGAAATCACAAGTATTTTCTACAGCAGCAGATGGTCAAACAGCAGTTGAAATTCATGTTCTTCAAGGTGAAAGAGAAATGGCTTCTGGAAACAAAACATTAGGAAGATTCCAATTAACAGGAATTCCAGCAGCTCCAAGAGGAGTACCACAAATCGAAGTCACTTTTGATATTGATGCAAATGGTATAGTTCACGTATCTGCAAAAGATATGGCAACAGGAAATGAACAAAATGTTGTTATTACAGCATCAACAAACTTATCAGATGAAGATATCGAAAAAGCTGTAAAAGATGCAGAAGCACATGCTGCAGAAGATAAGAAGATGAAAGAAGATATCGAAGTTAGAAATAATGCAGAGAGCTTAATCTTTAATACAGAAAAAACATTGAAAGATATTGGAGATAAAATAAGCAACGAAGAAAAATCTAAAGTAGAAGCAGAACTTGAAAACTTAAAGAAAACACTAGAAGGAAAAGATACAGAAGCAATTAAGAATGCTACAGAAAAATTAACATCTGTATTCTACGAAATAACAGAAAAATTATATAAAAATGCAAATCCAAATGCAGGAGCAGCTGGAGCTAATACAGACGCTGGAGCAAACGGAACAGCAGAAGGGCCAAAGACAGATGAAAATGGAAATGTATATGATGCAGATTATAAAGTAGAAGATGATAATGATAAAAAATAATGTTTAATATTGGAGGTTTAAAAGCCTCCAATAATTAAGCTTGTTATAAATTGGAGGATATAATGGCAGAAAAAAGAGATTATTATGAAGTTTTAGGAGTTAATAAAAATGCAACAGATGATGAACTAAAAAGGGCTTTTAGAAAAATGGCTAAAAAATATCATCCAGATGCAAATCCAAATAATAGAAAAGAAGCAGAGGAAAAGTTTAAAGAAGTAAATGAAGCTTATGAAACACTTTCTGATCCTCAAAAAAGAAAGATGTATGACCAATTTGGATTTAATGGTCCACAAGGATTTGGTGGTCAAGGAGCTGGCCAAGGTGGATATTATTCATATACTTCTAATGGGTTTGATGGATTTAGTGGCTTTGGAGATTTTGGCGATATATTTAGTTCATTCTTTTCTGGGTTTGGTGGTTCTTCTGGAAGAAGTAATAGAAATGGTCCAAAAAGAGGTAGAGATTTAAGACATGATTTAGAGATTACTTTTGAAGAAGCATATTCAGGAATAAAAAAGGAATTTGTTATAAATAGAAATGAAAAATGTACAACTTGTAACGGAAGTGGTGCAAAACAAGGAACAAATCCTGCAACATGTCCAAATTGTCATGGAACAGGTCAAGTAACACAAGTTCAAAACACAATATTAGGACAAATGCAAACAACTAGAACTTGTTCTGAATGCCATGGAACTGGTAAAATTATAAAAGAGCCATGTACAACTTGTAGAGGAAAAGGAACAGTAAGAAAACAAGCAAAGGTTACTATAAATATACCTGCAGGAATTGATGATAATCAAACATTAATCTTGAAAAAAGAAGGTGAGCCAGGTGAAAGAGGCGGAGAAAATGGAGATATTTATGTAACAATACATTTGAAGAGACATAGTATTTTTACTAGAAAAGATAATAATGTATTATGTGACATTCCAATTACTATAACTCAAGCTACGCTTGGTGCAGAGCTAGAAATTCCAATGGTAAATGGCGAAAAAGTAAAATATAAAATACCAGAAGCAACACAAACTGGAACAAGATTTACAATACGAAATAAAGGATTTAAAGCTATTAATGGAAATTGGCAAGGTGATTTTATATTTACTGTTAATGTACAAACTCCAAAAAAACTAACAAAAGAACAAAGAGATTTATTGTTACAACTTGCTAAAACTATGAATGAACAACCTCCAGTAAAGAAAAGAGGATTATTTGGATAGAAATTTCGGGATTTGGGGACGTTGTTTAAATCCCGATTAATATATATGAATCAAAAATGTCAAGATAGAATTTATATTTCTTTTCTTGACTTTTTTGATGCTAGTAAAAAAATTTAGCCAGACGAATGTATGATATTTCGTCTGGCTAAAAGATGGTCATTTAATCGGAACATACAAGCTTTTGTCGTGTTTGTAACCACTATCTTTTAAAGCTGCTACCATTGGATTAATATTGGTATCATCCTTTATTAGATAAGTGTCACCGTCACCTGCATAAACTAACAACAGGTGGTTCTCATTGTCTGTATTAAATTTTCCCACTTTACTTTTATCAATATGTGGAAATTTAATACTTGCCATCGGATAGAACATCCGGTGAGCTTTCTGGTCATAAATGCCAGTAAATGGGATTTTGGATGAAGGTGTTAAAAAGTCAAAAATTCCAAGGTCCCATCTCTCTAGTCTAAGGAGAGTATGAGCAGTGGATGCATTTAATTGCCCAATCACATTTATCATGTGATACCACTCGGTTTGATCCTTTGTATATAGTGGCATATGATTTGAAGTAAGTCTTACCGGCAAGATATCGTCAGACACCTTTTTAAAATTAAAACTTTTTAAGAGGGCATCAAGCCCAAAGAGTGCCGGAATAATAAATGTTCCGAATCCAGCAGCAAAGATATAGAAATCTTTATTTTTGGAATGATTAAAGATTCTGCCCTTTGTTTCTGCCGGAAAAATGTTGAAACGTTCTCCTTTAAGATTTTTGAAGGTTATTCCCTCCTTAGGAATTTTAAAAGCCCGTCCAACAAGTTCCATACCATCAATTGTAATCATATTTTCCCTCCATTTTTCGTGAAAACTTAAACAGCTTGTTATCGCAAAAATTATATCATAATTTACATAAAAAAGCAACATCTTGCAAAAACACAAAAATTATGTTAAGCTAGTGAAGATAACAATATAACAATTTCCTAATCAATAAAGGAGGAAAAAATATGAAACTTTTAAACGAACTAGTACAAAAAGATTTTACCGAGAAGATTTCCGATGGAATTGGAAAAGCAATCTTGTTTCCAAAAGAAGCAAGCTGTATCCGGATAGAACCGGGAAAAGAAATTGAACTGCATCACCATGATAAGGACCATGAGATATATATGGTTTTACATGGAGAGGTTGTAATTTTAGGAAATCTATATAAGAAAGGAGAGTTTCATGTTTGCAATTGTGGCGAATCACACAATTGTAGAAATTCGGGAGCCACCGAAACCATATTGTTAACAATGAAGATAGACGCGGAGTAATCCGCGTCATTTTCATACTTATATATTACCTCAACTTAAACCGAAAATTACTTAGTTAATCTTACGCATAGTTATAATTTGAATCAAAAGAGGGATTTTAAGAACGTCCCCAAATCCCTATGTATTGGCAAAAAGAAAATGTAGTGATATAATTTAGAAAAAATATGCGAAGAGGTAAAAATGAAATACAAAGGACAATACGAAAGGCTAAATTTGCCAGCTTATATGAAATTTGGAATAGAAATAGAAGCTAATAATGTTCAAACGAAAAATGGGTTATATGCTGGCGAAAGTGCGAAGTTTATAACCGATAGAAACTGGCATATGGCAACAAAATGGGAAGAAAGTTTAGTTGGAGAAAATGGAGCAGAACTTGTTTCACCAATTTTAACAGATACGGAAACTACATGGAGAAATATAGCAGAAATCTGTAGTAAGATTAAAGAATTTCCAAAAGATAAAAGTAAAGAAGTTAAGGCAGACGAGAAATGTGGATTACATGTGCATTTTGATGCAGAATATTTATCAAGTGATCCTAAAAAAATGAAAAATTTTCTTAATATATATGCTGAAGCCGAAGAACTTATATATAAAATGTGTAATGATAAAAATGATCCAATACGACCTAAAGCTATAAACAAAAATTTTCATGGATTATCAAATGTTATTTCTGCTATTTGGAGAAATGGTATGGCAACACCTACTAGCAAAAAAATATTGAAAAAGCTTAATAATGGAACGTTAAAGGTATCACATAAAAAATTTGGAAAATTAAGAATGGTTGCTAGTAAATTTAAGCTAGACGAAAGAAGATATGCAGGGCTTAATCTAACTAATATTGGAAATAGCAAGAAAAATACCATAGAATTTAGGATGGCTAATGGAACACTTAATCCAGAAGTAATAAAACAAAATGTATTTTTATATGCATCAATTATAGATACAGCTGTGAAGATGACAGAGAAACCAGAAAAATATGAACAAAAAATGCAAAAGTTTTTAAATCACGATGTTACAGAACAAGAAAAAGCACAAAGTTTTTTAAATTTGATTATAGATTCTGACGAGGATAAAAAGATATATTTAGATAGATGGGAATCTGTAAAAGATGCTAAAGTTTTTTCTAAAAATGCTAGAAAGGGATTTGCAACAACTTTTAAAAGAGAAGAATTTAAAGATATAGCAACAAGAACTAAGGGAAGCAAGATAAGAGCAACATTTAATAAAATAAAAGATTTTGTATATGCCAAAGAAGAAAGAGGAGATAAAGAAGATAATGTTAGAACTTAGATATAGAAATGCTTTTAAAGAAGTAGATGAAATATTAAGGTATACAGATATAGATTTAGTAAATAAGATTCCTAAAAAGTTTATTGATTTTTTGAGAGCGAATATGAATAATGACTACGAATTTAATGTACAAGAAGGACTCCGTTTAAATAAACAAAAACTATCTGAAGAAGCTAATAATATCTTGGCTTTAATATATAGAGATTATTGGTCAACAGAAGAAGAAAAAGAAGAATTTAGAAAAAAGGATGAAGAAGAAAGAAAATTAAATGAAGAAAAATTGAAGCATATATTTGACAGAAAGGATAATGATCCAATAGAAGAAAAAAAGAATAATAAACTTATAAAAATAGAACATGAAAGCTTTATAAAAAGATTATTTTCAAGGTTAAAAAGATTTTTTTGGAAGAATTAAAAAAGGCGTAATTATTTTTGCGTCTTTTTAATTATGTCAAATAAAATTGTTGTAATTAGTAAAAGCATAATTTTCTACTAAAAAATATTGCAAAGTTATGTCAAATTATTTTACAGAATTATGAGTTATATGATATAATGCAAACTATGAAAGCATAAAATAAAATAGGAGATATTATATGGAAATAATATTAGGTAAAACAGCCGGTTTTTGCAATGGAATTACACGAGCAGTAGAGACTGCTAAAGAGGAATTAAAAAATACAGAGAACTTAGATTGTTTAGGAGATTTATTACATAATAATCAAGTGCTAAATAAACTAAAAGCAAATGGACTTAGAATAATAACTGATATAAAAGAAGCCAAAGAAAGAGTACTAATAAGAGCTCATGGTGTAAAAAAAGAAGTTTATGAATATGCAAGTAAAAATAATATAGAATTAATAGATTGTACATGTCCAAAAGTACTAAAAATTCATGATTTGGCAGAAGAATTGTCAAATAAAGATTATTATATTTTAGTAATTGGCGAGAAATCTCATGCAGAAGTCGTGGGAACATTTAGTTTTTGCAAAAATGGCGAAGTAATAGAGAATATAGAACAATTGCAAGCACGAATTGATGATTTGAATAAAAAAGAAAAATTGGCAGTATTAACACAAACAACATATAATTTACAAAAATTTTTACAAATAGAGCAATATTTAAAAGAAAATATAAAAACAAGGCTGGAAATATATAATGGTATTTGTAATGCTACAGAAAGTAGACAAAAAGAGACAGAAAAAATATCTAAAGATGTAGAATATATGGTCATAATTGGAGGCAAAAAAAGCTCTAATACAAATAAATTATATGAAATTGCACAAAGAAATTGCAAAAATGCTATTAAAATAGAAGAAGTATCAGAGTTATATAATGAGAATTTTGCAAATATAAATAAAATAGGTGTGATGGCAGGTGCTTCAACACCACAGGAAAGTATAGAAGAAGTTATAAACTATTTAAAGGAGAGGAATTAACTTGAATATAGAAAAAACTTCAAGCGAATTAGAAAAATGTATATCAAAAGAATCAAAAATATATAAAAATGAATTAATGTCAAAACATACTTCATTTAAAGTTGGTGGAAAAGCTGATATATTTGTAAATACTAAAAATGAGCAAGATATAAAAAGCATATTAGAATATGCAAATAAAAATGAAACTCCTATAACAGTTATTGGAAATGGTAGTAATCTATTAGTAAAAGACGGTGGTATAAGAGGAATTGTCTTAAGAATAGATATACAAGATTTTAATATAGAAAAAATTAGCGATGAATATATAATAACAGTTGGTGCTGGTGTAAAAAATGGTTTTGTAGCACAAAAATTATTAATAGAGGAAATAGAAGGGTTCGAATTTGCAGCTGGAATCCCAGGTTCTATTGGTGGTGCAATCAGAATGAATGCAGGTGCACATGGTGGAGAAATGAAAGATATCGTTTTAGAAACTAAGTGTATGGATATGAATGGTAATATAAAAATATTATCTAATGAGGAGCAAAAATTCCAATACCGAAATAGCATTTTTAGTTGTAACAAATATATAATTTTAAGCACCAAATTAAAATTAAAAAAAGGAAGATATAAAGAAATAAAATCGAAGATGGACGAATATACTATATGGCGTAAAGAACATCAGCCATTAGAATATCCATCAGCAGGAAGTACATTTAAAAGAGGAACAGATTTTATTACCGCAAAGTTAATAGATGAATGTGGATTAAAAGGATACAATATAGGTGGTGCAGAAGTATCAACAAAACATGCTGGTTTTGTTGTAAATAAAGGAGATGCAAAAGCAAAAGATATATTAAATTTAGTAAAATACATTAGTGAAAAAGTCTATGAAAAATTTGGCAAAAAGATTGAGCTGGAGGTACAAGTAATAGGAGAAGATTAAGAAAACTGAACTTGAAAGGATGTATTAATAAAAAATGAAAGGTTTTATAGAGTGGTTTAGACCAAATGCAAGAATTAAAAGATGGATATTTCTTATTCTTGTAGGAATAATACTGGCATGTTATGGAATATCTACAATTATTGTAAGTGAAGAACTTGAAATAGCGCAGTTATTATTAATTATTTTATCATTTATTGTAGGTTTTACTTGTATAGTTCTAGGAATTGTATTTATGCAAAAAAGGACTATGGAGATGTTAATAGAATCTACAGATTCAAGAGTAAAAAATAATAGAAAACATATAAATATAAATTCATTAATATTTAACAAAAAAATTTATTCAGAAGGACCAAAAATTGTAGTAATAGGTTCTGGCAATGGGCTTGAAACAGTTGTAAGAGGATTAAAGCAATATACAGATAATATAACAGCAGTTGTTACGGTATCTTCATATGGTAATATGAAGAAAGAAAGCATAAATTCTATGCCTATAGAAGATATAAAAAATACAGTAATTGCATTAGCTAGGGATGAAGAATTAGCAAGTAAATTAATGTCTTATAAATATAAAAGTGGAGATTTAAAAGATATTAGTTTTAGTGATTTATATTTTACTACGATGCAAGATTTATCTAAAGATTTTACAGAAGCTATAGCAAATTCTAATGAGATTTTTAATATTATAGGAAGAGTTTTACCAATTACAAATGATGAAATGAGAATATGTGCAGAACTTGAAAATGGAATGATAATAGAAGAAAAAGATGAAATAAAAAAAGTAGTTTATGATAAAATTACAAGAATTAATAGAGTATTTATATCACCACCAAATTGTAGGGCAACTCCAGAAGTTGTACAAGCAATAAAAGAAGCGGATTGCATTGTAATTGGTCCAGGAAGTTTATATACAAATGTAATACCAAATTTGTTAGTAAATGGTGTATATAAAGCAATGAAAGATAGTAAAGCAATAAAAATATATGTAAGTAATATTATGACAGAACCAGGTCAAACAGATAATTACTCATTAGCTGACCATATAAAAGCAATAATAGAGCATACTGGTAAAAATGTTATAGATTATTGTATTTACGATACAGGAGAAATAATTCCAGAGTATATTAAAAGATATAATTTAAAGGGTTCAGAATTAGTAGCACAAGATGTTGCAAAGGCAAGAACTTTAGGAGTACGTTTATTACAAAGGGATTTAGCTTGTGTAGAAAATGGATATATAAGACATAATTCAGATTTAGTTGCTAAAGCAATTTCAGAATTGATTTGTGATGACTTAAAATATAGGGACAAACAATCAGATCCACAATATATGCTATTAAAATCTAAATTAGAATATGAAAAACAATTTAATAAAATAAAAAATAGACCTAAGAGAAAAAGAAAAATGAATGAAAATAAAAAGGAAAGAAAAAGTAAATTTCTATCTAAATATGGTAAACGTATAGAAGCTATGCGTAATACTGAGGAGGTCAAACTAAAAAACAGAGAAATTTTACTAAATGAAAATAAAGATAAGGAAGAGGAATTTATAGAGAAATTTATAGAAAAAGTTGAACAAAACAAGAAAAAATAATAATTGGAGGCATACAAATGAAAATAATGGTAAATAAAGGAGAATTTAAAGATTTAATTCAAAGAGAATGGATAATAGCTAATGGAATAGGAGGATTTGCAGCATCTACAGTTACAGGTGCCAACACAAGAAAATATCATGGGTTATTGGTTGCAGCACTAACACCTCCGGCAAGACGATTTTTAGTATTATCTAAGGTGGATGAATCTATAGAATTTAATGGATGCAAATATCCTTTATATACTAATATTTGCGATAATTATATTTCTGATGGTTATAAAAGAATAGAATCATTCGAGAAAAAATATGTACCAACATATACATATAAAATAGACGATATTTCTATCCAAAAGACTATAAGTATGCAATATGGTAGAAATACAGTTGTTATATTATACAATATTAAGAATGGAAATTATGATTCAAAATTAACATTGGCTCCAATAATAAATTATAGAGATTTTCATCAAGTTAATAAAGATACAGAATTCAATTTGAAAGAAAATATAAGTGGCACAAAAGTAAGAATAGTTGTAAAAAATGAAAGTCAAACACCATTTTATATGAAATGTTCAGAAGGAACATATATAGAACATCATAATGATATATTTTATAGGATGTTTTATATGGAAGAAGAAAAAAGAGGGTTTGACCCAATAGAAAACCATGCAATTCCAGGTAGATATGAGATAGAATTAAAACCAAATGAAGAGAAAAATATATCATTTGTATTTTCATTAGAAGAGAATATAGACGAAATAAAAGCAGAGGATGTTATTAAGCAAGAAGAGGTAAGATTAAAGAAGATAGTAACAGATACGGGCTTAATAAATGAAAATACAGAGGATAAAGAATTAATAGAAGATTTTATAATTACTACTGATAGCTTTATTGCATACAGACCATCATTTGGACTTCATACTATAATTGCAGGTTACCCATGGTTTTTAGATTGGGGTAGAGATAGTTTAATAGCATTTGAAGGATTACTACTTAAAACAAAGAGATTTGATATAGCAAAAGAAGTTTTACTAACATTTATTAGAGATATAAAATATGGGCTTGTACCAAATGGATATTCCGGATATGATAACAGACCATTATATAATAGTGCAGATGCTTCATTATTACTTTTTGAAGAAATAAAAAAATATATTAATTATACGAATGACTATAAATTTATAAAGGACAATTTTTATATTTGTTTAAAGAAAATAATAGAGGCATATATTACAGGAATAGATGTAGATGATAATAATATTTATATGGAAAGAGATGGTTTAATTCATTCTGGAACAATAAATACCCAAAATACATGGATGGATGTAAAGATTGGAGATTTTGCAGTAACCCCTAGAAATGGAAAAGCAGTAGAAATAAATAGTTTATGGTATAATGCTTTAAAAATAATGGAAGAGCTTGCAAAAAAATTCGAAACTAAAAAAGTTGCAGAAATGTATGCAGAATTAGCAGAAAAAACTCAGAAATCATTTAATAGAAAATTTTATAATTCAGACAAGAAATCATTGTATGATGTATTAGGTGATGACAGAATAAGACCAAATCAATTATTTAGTTTATCACTTAGTTACCAAGTTTTAAATCCAGCAGGAAAAAATGCTAAAGAAATTTTAAAAACTGTAACTAATGAACTATATACAAAACATGGATTACGTACTTTAAATAGAAAGGATAAGCAGTATATTGCTACATATGAAGGAGATTCATACAGAAGGGATATAAGTTACCACCAAGGAATAACTTGGCCATGGCTTTTTGGATTATATAATGATGCATACAAGAATGTAATAGCTAATACAAAAGAGGGGAAAGTTAAAGGTGAATTGCAAAAGCAGTATGACTTATTCGTTAAAAATTTAAGAGTAACAGCTAAAACAATGATGTATAAAGAAGGGTGTATATTAAGTATTGCAGAACTATATGACTCTAAACCTCCATATTTACCTAAAGGCGCTTTTTCACAAGCTTGGAGTGTTGCAGAAATATTTAGAATAATATTAGATTCAAAAACAGAAGAAGAGGAAGGAAAATGAGAATATTAGGAATTGACCCTGGGTTTGCAATAACACGGGTATAGCATAATAGATTACATAGGAAATAAATTTAAACTAGAAACATCTGGTGCAATATTAACAGAAGCTGGTGAATCTTTTCCGCTAAGGTTAGAGAAGATTTACACAGATTTAAATAATATAATAAATACATATAAACCAGATGCGATGTCAATAGAAGAGCTATTTTTTAATAATAACGCAAAAACAGCTATTAATGTTGCTCAGGCAAGGGGAGTGATATTAATAACAGCAAGAATAAACAAATTAGATATATTCGAATATACACCATTACAAATAAAGCAAGCAGTGACAGGATATGGTAGAGCAGATAAAATGCAAGTACAAAGAATGGTGAAAATGATATTAAATACAGAAAAATTACCAAAATTGGATGATATAACAGATAGTATGGCAATAGCAATTTGCCATGCACATTCATCTAAGTTTTCATCTCAATTTAAATTATAATATGAATAGATGAATAGGAACAGGTGTTTTTGGGACGTTCCCAGACAGGGATTTTGGGGACGTTCCTTAAATCCCGAAAAGGAAGATGGATATGTTAATAGAAGAATTAGAAAAAGAACTTCGGACAAGGAAAGTTAAATAGTATATATGTTTTATATGGTGAAGAAAAATTTTTACTAGAATCAGTAGTAAAAAAGATAAGAAAAAATTTTGGAGAATGTATAAATGGTATTAATTACATTAGCATAGATGAAACAAATATTTCTGAGCTAATAGCAGATATACAAACTCCAGCTTTTGGCTATCCAAAAAAATTAATTCTTGTACGAAATTCGGAAATATTAAAAAAAGAAGGAAAGAGAAAGAATCCAGAGCTTGCTAAAATTAAAACTAGTGTTGCAGAATACATAGAAAATAATATTGATGAAATTAATGAAAGTGTAATTTTAGTATTTGTAGAGGAAAATGTAGAAAAACAAAAATTATATAAGGTATTAGAAAAAAATGGTGAGGTATGTGAATTTACATATCAAAAACCAAACCAAATTATAAGAAGGTTAAAAGCTATTGCTAATGCATATAAAGTTAATGTAGCAGAAAATACATTGCAATATTTAATAGAACAATGTGGACAAAATATGCAAGACTTAATTAATGAGATAAGAAAATTAATAGAATATGCTGGTGAAGGTGGAACAATAAATAAAGCAGATATAGATTTATTGTGTACTAAACAAACACAAGCCATTATATTTAACTTAACCGATTATCTAGGAAAGAAACAAATAAAACTAGCATTAGAAGAACTAAATAATTTGCTTTATAATAAAGAGCCAATTCAAAAAATTTTAATAACATTATATAATCATTTTAAAAAATTGTATTTTACAAAAATAGCAGAAAGGTATAAACTAGATATAGCAAAGGCTTTAAATTTAAAACCGAATCAATTATTTTTAGTAAATAAATATAAAATGCAAGCAAAAAGCTTTACAGATTTAGAGATTTCTAATATCATAAAAGAACTGATAGATTTAGACTATAATTATAAGATTGGTAAAATTGATTTAAATATAGGCTTAGAAACGATTTTATGTAATAATTGTTCAAAGTAAAAAGAGGGATGATAAATGGAGTCAAACAATGAACTAATAGCAAACTTAAAAAAAGAAGTAAAAGAAGAGCTTAAAGGTGAATTTAACGAAACAGCAGTTGGCTATATACATATTTTTAACAAAAGATTAGAAGAAAAATTAAGAGAACAAGGAATAGAATATGATAAAGAAAAATTAGAACATAAACAAATAGACTAAACATAGGAGAAGATTATTATGTTAGATACTAAATTAGAAGAGAATAACGGAGAAAAAAATAATTTAAGAAGAACAATAGATGCAATAGATGGTGAAAATAATAAGGTATCATATTTAGCAAACCAAAAAGATAATGAAGAAAAATTAGAGTTTTTAAAGAATTTTACAGAAAAAGAATCTAGGGATAAAATAATAAGTAGTCTAGAACATAAAGTGTCTCCAGACTTATTTAAGATTGTCTATTTAGCTCAAAGAATGATTAAAGAATTTATAAAAGATGTGTATACAAGTACTCCGGCAGATAAATTAGAAGCCATAGAAATTACTTTTAACAGAACAAATATTATTTTTAACAAATTACCAGACAACTATAATATGGAAGTTGATGAAGAGTCTAAAACAATAACAATAGCAGAAAATAGAAGACATAATCAAAATAAATTATTAGGTTACGTTTTACATGGATATGCACATTGTTTTTCGAACATAAATAAAAGTGAAAACGAAGATGAAATATTAGAAGAAGGCAATGCAGATATTTTTGTTGATTTAGTAGTAAATAATTATATAAAAAAACATCCATTCGAAAGTTTTGGATTTCATATTGATAAAAATTATAGTATCGAAAGTGCTTATACAGAAGCAAATAGCATAATAAGAACTAGAATGTATGTATTAGAAAAGTTAAAAATTGATAAAAAAATGTTATTAGAATTTTTATTAGGAGATAAAGAAAAATATTTAAAAAATATATTTAATGGTGCTCAAAAGAATGATGAATTCAATTTAGATGAATTTTACGAAAAAAACAAATTTGCGTTACAAGACATAAACAGAGAAAGTATATATTATAGAAAAAATACAATTTTACCAATGTATATATTACAAGAAAAAATACCGGCAGAAAATATTTTAGAAAAAGAATATAGCCAGTTAGATTTAATTAAAAAACGTTTTAATTATGAAAGAATAAATAAAATAAATGCAGATGAGCTAGATGACTTTATAAATATTATGCAAGATACAGACAGAATAAAAGATAATTTAGAAGAATTTTTAGCTACAGAGTTAAATGAACTAACAGATATGGAAAAAAGAATGTCTGCAGATAATATAATAGAAAATGTTTTAGTTATTTGCAAATATAAAAAATTAAATAATGATATTGCAAAACAAACTTTAGAGATTATCCAGTATTTAATAAATGATTTAGAAAGAAATGTAAAAATAGAAAGAAATAATGAGTTACTACAAAAGATTGGTGATTTAAGCAATAAAATAGATATAGAAGATAAACAAATAGAGGATGAATTAAAAGATTCATTATCATACCTAAAGATAAAATTAGAAATGGCAAATGGGGGAAGTCTAACTCCAGACATATTTTTTAATAGATTACAAAGTTCTTTAAAAAATGGTAGTAAGATAGAAAGAAATGAAGAATTAATAGCTTACCAAACTATTAAAGATGAATTAAATATTAGTAAAAAATAGGAGAGAGTTATGGAAAACGAATTAGCACAAGCATATTCAGAAGTATATGAAATCTTAAAATATATACCAATGGCATATCTAAATAAAATACCAAAAAATGTATTGAATATTTTTAAAACTAAGAGAGATAAAAACTATAAAGTTAATATTAATCCGAATCTTCCTTTAGAAGATCAAAAACTACATAGGAAAACATTAATATTATTATCTGTTTTAAATTTAGATTATTGGTGCGAGCCAGACGAAAGGGAAGAAATTTTAAACATATATTGGAAAAATGAGAAAGAATCTTATGTAGTGTTGGATGAAGAGAATAATCTGATACCAAATTCTGCAGATACAAGTTTAGTATTATACCAAGAAGAAAGTTTTATAGAAAAAATATGGAGTAAATTAAAAAGATTCTTTAAAAGAAGTTAAACAAATAGTATAAAATAATCTTTTTTTCTTAAAATATAAATAGGTGTTGTTTAATGCAACGGGAATTTTAGGAAAGGAAGGTTATTTTTTATGTTAGATTTTAGAACAGACCTTGCTGATGAAAGAAAAGATTTGTATAAAAAAGCAAACAATATAGAAAATGAGATTGATGGAATAGAAGCAACTGAGGAACAAATAAATAATAATATAAAAGTTACACGAGTTAAGATAATGAATGAACAAGGTGAAAGAGCATTAGGTAAAGTAAAGGGAAATTATGTAACAATAGATATGAAAAATATGAAATATATGGGAGAAGAAGAAGTACAAAAGGCAAGTGAAATATTATGTGAAGAATTAAAAAAGATGATAGATGAATATGTAAACAAAGAACAGGAAATATTAGTTGTAGGTTTAGGAAATATATATGTTACACCAGATGCATTAGGTCCAAAAGTAATAAATGAGATAGATATTACGAGACATCTATTAAAATATGTACCACAATATTTAGATAAAAACACAAGACCAGTAAGTGCAATTTCGCCAGGTGTTTTAGGAACAACAGGAATGGAAACAGCAGAGATTTTAAAAGGAATAGTAGATAATGTAAAGCCTAAACTAGTTATAGTTATAGATAGTTTGGCTTCTAGAAGCATGGAAAGAATAAGCAGTACAATTCAATTAGCAGATACAGGAATTGTTCCAGGTGCAGGAGTAGACAATGCTAGGAAAGAGTTAACAGTAAATACATTAGGAGTTCCAGTAATTGCACTAGGAATACCAACAGTTGTAGAGACAGCAGTTGTGGTAAATGATTGCTTAGATGTTTTTATAGAAAAATTACAAGAAAAAGCAGAATCTAATGAATATTTAAATAAACTAAAAGAAGAGGATAATTATCTGGAGATAAAAGAAGCATTAATACCGAAAAATTTTAATTTTATAGTAACACCAAAGGAAATAGATTCTTTAGTAGAAAATATGAAAGATGTAGTTGCACGAGGTATTAATATGAGCTTATAGAGAGAAAGATAGGGACGTTCGGGATTTGGGGACGTTCCTTTTTTCCCGTTTTTTAGCAAATTTGTAATTCAATTAGTTACTCTAAAAATCCCTATTGCAAATAGGGATTTTTAGGAACGTCCCTAGATCCCGATATAAGTTCTATTCTATTTTCAAATATGCATATCAAAGTTTTTATAAATTCATCAGGTTCTTTTTCCAAATGAATTATTATTTTCTGTGGTAAAAGAGTAAGCAAAGTATTAAGTACTATATCATTTTCTGAAAAGGAAACATCAGAAATATAATTTAAGTTAGCTAGGTCATCTGTAAATGGTATTTTTTTGTGCTTATTGTCAAGTAGTATAGAAGAAGTATTTTTATAAATAAAATGTACAGTATTTATATTAGAAGGTTTAGAATTTACATATGATTTTAGTAAATTAATAAATTCCTTGTATTCTCGATCTACTACTAATTCATTTACAAAAGTATCTACAACATAGTCTAAAATTTTCATGTAATTTGAAAGCCTAAAAAGAATAAAGCCTCTTAGAATCATGGACTTATTATTTGTAATATATTTAAGAGCTGCTATATAAATATGTTCAATCCTTACTTGATATTCAACAGAAGATGTATCTTTAAGGTAAGTTAAACATTTATCTAACACAATATCCTGTTCAGATTCTGAAAAATAAAAATAATTAGATTTTATAATTGACTTTAATAAGTTTTCTTCATAAAAATTTAATATTAAAGAGACTAAATTATTTGCAAGTTCGTTGTAAAAAGCAGAAGCATTTTCTCCAATATAATGGATAATTATGTTTTTATATATTTTAAATTTTCTTATAGAAATATATGTGTTAGGAAAATTGAAATTATTTAGTAGATAAGCTAGTATATTTTTGTTATTTGTCTTAATACAAAATGATTTCATAAAAAAATCTCCTTTCACATATATGTAATATTATCTACTAAATAAAGTATCATTATACATATAATATGAAAGAAGAAGTGTTTTGCAACTTGTATATTAGTAATAAATCATATAATCAATTTCATCGAAAATTTTATCCTTTTTATAAATTTCTTCTAAATAGTCTTTATCAATTTTATCATTTTTTAGTTGTAGGTAAAGTTTAGTAAACCTACCGATATGATCTTTAATTCTCTTTTTAGCATAGTCTACCATCGTTTGATTTGTTATAATAAATAACCAATCACTACTTTGGGCAAGCAACAATTCTCTTGCACATTGGTTTAAGGCAAATCTTTTTAATTCATCTTGTTCGTTAGGGAATAGATGAGCAAGCTCTACCATTCTATCTCCAGCTTTATGAAGATGTCTATGGACATAATCATTTAATGGATTAAGCCATACATAATTATAACCATTAGCACCCCAACTAGATCTACAAGGAGATGCAATCTGAATGTTTGGATATTTATCTATATATTCGCTAGGTGTAATAAGCTTAAAATTACAATCATCATAATAGATTTTTTTGAATAATACATACAACCAGTCTGGACCTTCATACCACCAGTGCCCATACAATTCTGCATCATAAGGGCATAGAACAATAGGTGGGTGATCCATATAACTTGATATATCATTTATTTGTTTTACTCTACAATCAAAGAAATGCCCAGTTTGTTTATATATTGAATCTTGAGCCCATTGTAAATTATAATAATCTTTCTGATCTGTTTTACCAGTAATTCTGTAATATTTAATACCAGTATTAACTCTTACTCCATCATGAGCAATGTATGGTTTAATATAATCATAATCACATTCATAACCAATATCCCTATAAAATTCCCTATAATTATAATCACCAGGATAACCATTTATAGAGCTCCAAACCTGTCTTGAAGATTCCATATCACGTCCAAATGCAATTAACCCACCAGGAGAAACAATTGGTGCAAAAGTACCATATATTGGTGTAGGATCTGCATATAATATACCATGTGATTCTACAATAGCATATTCTATACCAAACTCTTTTAAGTATTTATCTGCTTCTGGCACATAACCACATTCTGGAAGCCAAATTCCTCTGGGTTGTTTTCCGAAATATTTTTTATATGTTTGAACACCAACAGCAATTTGGGCTTTTACTGTTTTTTCATTAACATATAAGATAGGGAAGAACCCATGTGTTGCACCACAAGTTATTATTTCTAATACACCGATATCTTGGAAATGTTTAAAAGCTTGGATTAAATTACAATTAAATACTTTCTCAAATAAATATAGGTCATCAGAATATCTATTTAAATAATATTTAGATAATTCGTTTAATCTAGAATCATAAGTTGTCCTTTTTACTTCTTTTTTACAAAGTTCAATATGTTCCTTTAAATAATGAATATATTTCTTTTGAAGTAATTTATTGTCTAACATCCAAAGTAAAGGGGGAGTCATAGACATTGTTATTCTAAATTCGACTTTTTCATCTACTAGTTTTTTAAAATTTCTAAGAAGAGGGATATAAGTTTCTGATATTGCTTCGAACAACCATTGTTCTTCTAAATAGTCATCGCTTTCAGGATGATGTATAAAAGGTAAGTGTGCGTGTAGTACAAAACTTACATATCCTTTTACATTTTTGCTCATTTTAATACTCCTTTAAATTATTATTTTAGTATAAACATTAATATCACCTATAAGAATTTTTCTTAAAAGGTGATATTAAAAAATTCTATTTAAATCTTGAAGAACTTAAACTGTTTGATGATGGATTTTGTATTTTATCAAAAGAGTCCAAATCTTCATCTTTATAAAACTTCTTATAGAAATCATTAACTTTATATACTTTTCCAATACTTTTAACAAAATTAAGAGTAGCTATATTTTTAGCAGTTACTGTATTGTCTTTTACATTTTTAAAATAAACCATTTCTTGTGTTTTCTCGAAAAGAATATGATCATTAGGAGATTCTACTTCGTTAGATGATGTTATAGGAATATAATTTTGAGTTATCTTAGTAGTTGTTTTAACTTCTGTAACTTCGCCATTATACATAACTTCGAAAGGTTTTCTTCCTAATTCTATTTTATATTTACATTTACTATCATTAACATTTAAATACCAACAATTAGCAAAATCATTTATTTCTACTTCGAAACTGTAACCTTTTGTTTCATTATGAACTATAAGTACAGGTTTTGTTTTTTCGAAAAAGTCTTCTCCATAAGTTTCTTTAAATTTTTCTCTATCTTCGTCAGAAATATCCCAATAAATAAATAGAGTTGTAGGTGTTTGATAAAGTAATTTTACAATTGTTTGATTATATCTATATGGTAAATCATAATATTCAGCTATAGAGAACTCCTCACCACTTATAGTTGTTGGCTTTTTTGCTACTTCATTTTTTTCGGTACTTTTTATAGAATCTTTAGTTAAAGTTTTTAAAGATTTTTTAGTATTTGTAGTAGTTGTTTTTGCTGAAGATTTTTTGGTAGTGTTTTTCTTTTTTGGTGTAATAGAATCTACTACTTTTTTGATAATATTAGAATTTTTTGCTGATTTTGTAGCAGTTTTTTTTGCTGTAACCTTATTCGTTGTAGTTGCACTAACTTTAGTAGAAGTCTTTTTTTCAGTTTTGGTTGTTTTAGGAGCTACTTTACTTACTTGTTTTACTTCTATTTCGCTTTTTTCTTCTTTTGCTTTTCTTGGCATTTAATTTCCTCCTTTGTGTCAATCCATAATTAATATATATACTATATCAAAATAAAAATAAATTCAATAGAAAAAAGACAAAAATATTATAAAGAAAATACTAAAAATTATTTGACAAAAATAAAACTATAATAGATAATATAATAAGTTATGTACGACAGATAAAACACGAAGAAACTAAGGAGGAAATATTAATGTATATATTTAATAAAATTACGGTAAATCCACAATTACCAAAAAGAGTAGGAGAATTATTAGATATTGCAAACAATTTATGGTGGTCTTGGAATTCAGAATTCTTAAGATTATTTAAAGAAATTGATTCTGACTTATGGGAAACAGTTGGAAAAAATCCAGTTAAATTCTTAAAACTAGTTTCTCAAGATAAATTAGAAGATATAGCAAAAGATGAAGAATTTTTAGCTAAATATGATGAAGTTGTAAATCATTTTAATTCATATATGCAAACAAAAGAGACATGGTTTTCTAAAAATTATCCTAATAATGCAAATGATTTAATTGCGTATTTTTCAGCAGAATATGGTATAGATGAGATAATACCAATATATTCAGGAGGATTAGGAATACTTTCAGGAGACCATCTAAAATCAGCAAGTGATTTAGGATTGCCTTTTGTTGCTGTAGGTTTATTATATAAAAATGGATATTTTAACCAAAAAATAGATGGATATGGAACTCAAAAAACGGAGTACACAAATATAGATTTAGATAATTTACCAATTTTACCAGTTAAAGATGAAAATGGTGAAGACTTAATAATAGATGTAGACTTTCCAGACAGAAAATTATATTTAAAGATATGGAAAATTGTTGTAGGTAGAATTTCTTTATACCTAATGGATTCAGATATAGATAAAAACATAGCAGAAGATAGAGTTGTTACATTAAGACTATATGGTGGAGACCAAGAAATGAGAATAAGACAAGAGATTGTCTTAGGTATGGCAGGAATTAAACTATTAAGACGTTTAGGTTTAAAACCAAGTGTATATCATATGAATGAAGGACACTCTGCATTTTTAACACTAGAAGTAATAAAAGATGTAATGGAAGAAAAACAAGTATCATTCGAAGTTGCAAAATCAATGTGTTCTGCTAAAACTGTATTTACAACACATACACCAGTTCCAGCAGGAAATGATATATTCCCAATAGAATTAATGGATAAATATTTTTCTAACTTCTGGCCAAAACTTGGAATTTCTCGTGAAGATTTCTTAAGATTAGGTATGAAAAATACACAAGGTTTAGAGCAAGGATTTAATATGGGAATGCTTGCATTAAGAATAGCAGGTAAAAAGAATGGTGTAAGTAAATTACATGGTGCAGTATCAAGAAGATTATTCTCAGATGTATGGCCAAATATAGCACCAGATGAATCGCCAATAGAATATGTAACAAACGGAATTCATACATGTTCATGGCTTGCACCATCAATGAAAAAATTGTTTAACCAATATTTAAAACCTTATTGGCAAGATAATATTCAAGATGATGAAACTTGGAATGATATTAAAAATATTCCAAATAAAGAATTATGGGATACACATACAGATAGAAAGAAAAAATTATTTACTTTAGTAAAAAATAATATAACAACTAGATTAAAATCTAGTGGATATAATTATGAAGAAATAAATGAAATAGTTTCTAAATTAAATCCAAATGCGTTAACAATTGGTTTTGCAAGAAGATTTGCTACATATAAAAGAGCAACACTAATATTTAGAGATTTAGAAAGATTAACACAATTACTAAATAATCCAGAAAGACCAGTTCAATTAATTTTTGCTGGAAAAGCACATCCGGCAGATAAAGAAGGCCAAGATTTAATTAAATATATTCACGAAGTTTCTATGAAACCTCAATTTAAAGGAAAGATATTCTTATTAGAAAATTACAATATAGCAATGTCAAGATATCTAATAAGTGGTGTTGATGTATGGCTTAATAATCCAAGAAGACCAATGGAAGCTTCTGGTACAAGCGGTCAAAAGGCATCTGTAAATGGTGTAATCAACTTTAGCGTGTTAGATGGTTGGTGGGCAGAAGGATATAACCAAAAAAATGGTTGGACAATAGGAGATAATACAGAATATCAATCTTACGAAGAACAAGATATTGCAGATAGTGAAAGCTTATATAATACTTTAGAAAATAAAATTATTCCATTATATTATGAAAATAAGAAAGAAGATGGAGTATCTGATAAATGGATGGAGATGTTTAAAAATTCAATAATTTCTACAGGTGGAAGATATTCAACTTCAAGAATGGTAATAGATTATACAAGAGATTATTATATGGAACTTGCTAATTTGTCTAAAAATCATTATCAAAATTTAGATGAAGTAATTGACTTTACAAATTGGAAGAAGAATATGTATGCAAGTTGGAAAGACATAAAGATTACACAAAATAACAATTTAGATAATATAACGATAGATGCAGGTAACCAAATAGAAGTACATTGTATAGTAAATTTACCAGAAAATATAGATTGTAATTCTATCAGAACAGAAGTATATTATGGTAAAATATTAGAAAACGGAATAATGGAGCAAATTCAGACTGTTCCAATGAATTTGATAGAACAAGATGATGAAAATAGAACATATAAATATTCTGCTAAGATAGAATTAAAAACAGGCGGTAACTATGGTTACACATTTAGAGTTATGCCACAAACAGCTATGATGCTAGATACAGCTAACTTAGATTTAATACAATGGGTAACAAGATAAAATTAACAAGGATTTGGGAATGCTCCAAACAGGGGTTTGGGGCGTTCCCAGAGAGGGATTTGGGGACGTTCTTAAAATCCCGGTATAATATTAAAATAACCTTCAAACTGTTAAACAGAAGTTTTTCAATTTGAGGGTTATTTTTACTTTTCTATATATTGTTTTCGCATTCAATGTTTATAATAAAGACTATTATTTCATGCTTTTTCGAATTTGACTATTAAAATGTAAGCATTCATTATACTAGTCTTCAAACAAGTGATGATATTCATAAAATAACAATGTTAAAATCCTTGCATAAAATACTAATATGATATAGAATAAATTCATAAAAAAAGGAAAAGAGGTATGCCATATGAAGGACTTAAAAATTGACTTATGTAATACAAAATTAGATGAGGAAGAATTATTAAAATATTCAAAAAAGGTAGCAGATATACATAAAGAACTATATAAAAAAGCAGATGATGAAAAAGAATTTTTGGGATGGCTTAAACTTCCAACTGATTATGATAAGAAAGAATTCAAAAGAATAGAAAAAGCCGCTAAAAAAGTACAAAGGGATTCAGATGTATTCCTTGTAATAGGAATTGGAGGATCATATTTAGGTGCAAGAGCAGTAATAGAAGCTATGAATAGTAACTTTGCAAATGCTATACCAGATGAAAAATCAAAATATCCAAAAGTTATATTTGCAGGAAATAATTTAAATCCTGATTATATAAATGATATTATAGAATTTATAGGTGATAGAGATTTATCTATAAATGTAATATCTAAATCTGGAACAACTACAGAACCGGCAATTGCTTTTAGAATATTCAGAGAATTTTTAGAGAATAAATATGGAATAGATGAAGCGAGAAGCAGAATTTATGTTACAACAGATAAGAAAAAAGGAGCATTAAAACAACTTGCAGATAAAGAAGGTTATGAAGAATTTGTTATTCCAGATAATGTAGGTGGAAGATATTCTGTTTTAACAGCAGTAGGCTTACTTCCTATAGCTGTAGCAGGAATTGATATAGATAAGTTAATGCAAGGAGCATTATCTGCACAAAACAAATATGCAGAAGAAAATTTAAAATATAATGATTGCTATAAATATGCAGTGGCAAGAAATATTTTATACGAACACAAAAAAGATATAGAATTATTAGTAGATTATGAACCAAAATTACACTATTTTATAGAATGGTGGAAACAATTATATGGTGAAAGCGAAGGAAAAGATTTAAAAGGAATTTTCCCAGCAGGAGTAGAATTTACAACAGACTTACATTCTATGGGGCAATATATTCAACAAGGAAGACGTAATTTATTCGAAACAGTATTAAATGTAGAAAAATCAAAAACAGATATAAAAATAGAAACAGATGAAGATAATTTAGATGGATTAAATTACCTTGTAGGAAAAACATTAGACTATGTAAATAAAAAAGCTATGGAAGCAACAATTGCAGCACATGTTGATGGAGATGTCCAAAACATCTTAATAACAATGGAAAAATTAGATGAAGAGAACTTAGGACAATTAATATATTTCTTCGAACTTGCGTGTGCAATGTCTGGTAAACTATTAGGGGTAAATCCATTTAATCAACCAGGTGTAGAAGCATATAAGAAGAATATGTTTACATTACTTGGAAAACCAGGATATGAAAAATAATGATGTTAGATTCAAAAAATGGAGCATTTTAAGATAGAAACGAGAAAGGCACTATTACTGTTAAAGTAATAGTGTCTGTTTCACTAAAACAAATGTAAATATAAAAGAAAAAAGTCAGACCATAGTCTGACTAAAAAAGTGCTTGTTTGTTGCGGTGGTTAACGAGTTGCAAATTTTTTTAAATGTGTTTGTATTCCTTGTTTTATTACTGGAATAATAGAAAAAAATAACATTCCAGTACCGCCAAAGCAAATACATGCCAAGTATTCGCCTGTTTTTGAATTAGTTTCCTGAGCCAATAATATACTTGCACTGGTTAAAAACAGGCAAATTAAAAACTGTACGAAAATCTTTTTGTGATTTTTTTGGTTAATGTTATTTGCAATATTTTGGCCAAATCTTGATAAGAAGGCCATTGTAATTAGTGGGATGAGTACAGCGAAAACATCTGCACCTTCCATAAATCTGGTATAATCCATATTTCTCCATTTCCCAAGCACTTTTTTAAAAAGCAAATCCCTTAGTGTAGGAATCAAATAAAACGCTTTTATAAACTTAATTATAACATAATTTACATAAAGAATCAAATTAGCACTAATTGTATAATATAATTGAAAACAGAAAAATAATGAGGTATAATATACAAGAATTAAGTATAAATATTAATAAGAAGAAAAATAAGAGGAGTAACTATGAACAATATTAAAGTGTATGCTTTTGTAGGACCATCTGGAACTGGAAAAAGCTATAGAGCACAAATGGTTGCCAATGAAAATAATATTCATTATATAATAGATGATGGGCTTTTTATAAATGATAATGAGATAATCGCAGGGGAATCTGCAAAAAAAGCACCAACTAAAATAGAGACTGTAAAAAAAGCACTATTTTTAAAACAGAAACAAAAAGATGAGATAAGGAAAGCGATAGAAAAATATAAGCCTGAGTCAATTCTAATATTAGGAACATCTGATGGTATGGTAAATAAAATAGCTGCAAATATAGGTTTACCACCAATAGAAAAAATTATATACATAGACGAAATTGCAACACCAGAAGAAATTCAAGAAGCTAGAAGAAGTAGGGTAACAGAGGGAAAACACGTTATACCTGTACCAACATTCGAGATAAAAAAAGATTTTTCAGGATTTATATTAGATCCACTTCAAATATTTAAATTTAAAGGTAGAAATGACAAACCATATATATCAGAAAAATCTATAATAAGACCTACTTTTAGTTATTTAGGAAATTTTACAATATCAGATACGGTATTTAGACAAATTATAGAGTATATAGCAAAAAAAGATCCTAATATATACAATATCATAAGAACAAGAATAGACAATCAACCAGAAGGTCCATATGTATATATAGAACTTAGTGTTGAATATGGTGGAAATGTTAGAAATATTGTAGATAATTTTAAAAACAAAATAATAAAAGAAATTGAAAAATTAACAACAATGCGAGTACAAACAATTAAGATAATAATAAAAGATATACATATTAATAAAGAAGAAAATAATTAGTGGAAGGTAGAAGAAATATGTCATACATAGTTGCAATAGATGGACCAGCAGGTTCAGGAAAAGGCACAATAACAAAATTAGTTGCTAAAGATTTGGGTTTAGTAAGTATAGATACAGGAATGCTATATAGATGTCATGCTTTAGCAGTACTTCAAAATAATATAGATATTTCAGATGAAGAAAAAGTAGAAGAGATATTAGAAAAAATAGATATAGATTTAAAAAATAAAAATAATAAGCAGTCAGTATTCTTAAATGGAGAAGATGTAACTAACCAAATCAGAACACCAGAAGTAACAGGAATAGTTTCTAAAACATCTAGTATTTTAGGTGTTAGAGAGAAAATAACAAAATTAGAAAGAAAAATTGGATATGAATGGTTAAAAGAAGGTAAGAACATCATAATGGAAGGACGAGATATTACTACTGTAGTTTTTCCAGAGGCAAAAGTAAAAATATATTTAGATGCGACTCCAATAGAACGAGCTAAAAGAAGATGTAGACAAAACAAAAGAAATGGAATAAATCAATCATTCGAAGAAGTCTTACAGTCAATAATGGAAAGAGATAAAAATGATATGAATAAAAAAGTGGGGGCATTAAAAAAAGCGCCAGATGCCATATATGTAGATTCAAGTAAATCGAGTGTAAATAAAATTAAACATAAAATAATTAAAATAATAAAGCAAAAAACTAAGGAGAATAAAAATGAACATTATAAAAAGAATATTAAGAGTAATCGTTAGAACAGCAATATATTTGTATTGCAAAGTTGTATATAGGTTAAAAGTTATAGGAAAAGAAAATATTCCAAAGGAAGGTCCAGTAATATATTGTGGAAACCATAGAAGTTATTTAGATCCACCTTTAATTGTGGTAACAGCAGGAAGACACGTTAGGTTTATGGCAAAAGAGGAATTAACAAAAAATAAATTTTTGAAATTTTTAGGTTATGTATTTGATGCTATATATGTTAAAAGAGATAATAAAGAAATAGCAGCTTTAAAAACAACATTAAAAGCTCTAAAAAATAAAGAAAGTATAGCTATGTTCCCAGAAGGAACAAGAAATGGACTAGAAAAAGGAGAAAGTGTAAAAGAAGGAGTAGCATTTTTCGTACTACAAACAGGTGCAAAGGTACAACCAGTTGGAATAGTAGGAGGAGAAAAACCTTTTAAAAGGGTATATGTTAATTATGGAAAACCATTAGATTATAGTGATAGAGTTACTAAAAAGCCTTCAAAAGAGGAGCTAGAGCAAGTAAGTAAAGAGATAATGGATAACATAATTATGTTGACAAATATCAAACAATAATATATAATATTGTCAGTTTACTGCGTATAAGGCGTTTTTCAGTTATGAAAAACGCCATTTATAAAGATAAACCAAACGAAAGAGGATGTTACAATGTAACAAAGAATTAGGAAGGTGAAATTATGTCAGAACAATTAAATTTTGAACAAATGATAGAAGAATCAATGAAAAATATTAATGTAAAAGAAACAATAGAAGGAACAATAATAAATATAAACAAAAAGGGCGAAGTGATTATAGATATTGGGTATAAAGCAGATGGAATAATTCCAAGAGATGAATACTCATATAATGAATCAGCAGATCCTAGTGAAGAATTAAAAATTGGAGATAAAATAACAGCAGAAGTAATAAAAATGAATGATGGTGAAGGTAATGTATTGCTTTCCACTAAAAGATATAAAATGAAAGAGGCTCAAAAAGAGTTAGAAGAAAAATTTAAAAATAACGAAGTTTTAGAGGAAAGAATTACAGAAATTACAGACAAAGGATTTATAATTTCAAAAGAAGGATACAATATATTTATTCCAATTTCTTTATCTGGAATAACAAGAAGCGAAAACATAAAAGATTACAAAGATAAAGTGGTTAGATTTAGATTAATAGAATGTAAATTTAGACCTAGAAGAATAATAGGATCAATAAAAGCAGTTTTAGATGAAGAGAAAAATAAGAAAATAGATAAATTCTGGAATGAAGCAGAAGTAGGCAAAAAATATAAAGGAAAAGTTACAAGTATAAGTACATATGGAGCATTTGTAGATTTAGGAGCAGTACAAGGGTTACTACATATTTCTGAAATTACATGGAATAGAAATACACCACCTAATGAAATACTAAAGGTAGGACAAGTAATAGATGTAATAGCAATAGATGTGGATAAAGAAAATAAAAGAATTAAATTATCTTATGCAGAAAAGGGACCAGACCCTTGGAAATCTGTAGAAGGTAAATATAATATAAATGACATTTTAACAGTAAAAGTAGTTAAAATGATGCCTTTTGGAGCTTTTGTAGAACTAGAGCCAGGAATTGAAGGGTTAGTACATCTTTCTCAAATATGCGAAAGAAAAATAACAAAACCAGAGGAAGAACTAAGAATAGGACAAAAAGTAAATGCAAAAATAATTGATATGGATTTAGAAAATAAAAGAATCGAATTATCAATAAGAGAATTAGAAAATACATCAAATGAATATAAAGAATAAAGGAGTAATAAAAATGATAAACGAAAATATTAGAAACATAGCAATCATAGCACACGTAGACCATGGTAAAACAACATTAGTAGATGCATTATTAAAGCAAAGCCATGTATTTAGAGACAACGAAAAAGTTGACGAGAGAATTATGGATTCTAATGCATTAGAAAAAGAAAGAGGAATAACAATTCTTTCTAAGAATACAGCAGTTATGTATAATGGTGTAAAAATTAATATAGTAGATACACCAGGACATGCTGACTTCGGTGGAGAAGTGGAAAGAGTTTTAAAAACTGTTGATGGAGTTTTATTATTAGTAGATGCATTCGAAGGACCAATGCCTCAAACAAGAGAGGTTTTAAAGAAAGCGTTATCTTTAAATTTAAAACCGATAGTTGTAATAAATAAAATAGACAGACCAGGAGCAAACCCATCAAAAGTATTAGACCAAGTACTAGAATTATTTATAGAATTAGATGCAACAGACGAACAATTAGAATTCCCAGTAATCTATGCTTCAGCTAAAAATGGAATTGCTAAAATGAACATGGAAGATAGCAGTGATAATATAAATTGTATATTCGAAACAATTATTAAGGAAATAAATCCACCAGCTTGTGATGAAGAAGGACCTGTTCAAATGCTAGTATCTAATATTGACTATGATGAATTCATAGGAAGAATGGCTATAGGTAGACTAGAAAGAGGAATATTAAAAGTTAATGATCCAGTAGTTATTTGCAAAAAAGATGGAAAGATGGAGAATGCAAGAATAGGGAAAATCTATACACATATGGGACTTAAAAAAGTAGAAGTTCAAGAGATAGGTGCTGGTGATATCATTGAATTATCTGGTATTCCAGACATTAATATTGGTGAAACAATATGTGATATAGAACATCCAGAAAAAATAGATTTTGTAGATATAGACGAACCAACAGTTACTATGACATTTAGCGTAAATGATGGACCTTTAGCTGGTAAAGAAGGAAAATTCATTACTTCAAGACATTTAAGAGATAGATTATTTAAAGAGCTTGAAAGAAATGTAAGTTTACGTGTAAGCGAGACAGATTCTGCAGATTCATTTGAAGTAGCTGGTCGTGGAGAATTACATCTATCTGTATTAATAGAAACAATGAGAAGAGAAGGATACGAATTCTTAGTATCTAGACCTAAAGTTATTATTAAAGAAATAAATGGTGTAAAATGCGAACCAATCGAAAGACTTGTAGTTAATGTTCCAGATGATTGTATAGGAACTGTAATAGAAAAGTTAGGAAAAAGAAAAGCAGAGATGCAAAATATGGAACCAGCAGAGGCAGGACACACTAAAGTAGAATTCAAGATACCATCAAGAGGATTAATCGGATATAGAACAGAATTCATGACAGATACAAAAGGTAATGGTACTATGAACCATGTATTCGAAGATTACGAACCATACAAAGGAACAGTTGTTGCAAGAACAAGAGGAACAATCGTAGCTTTCGAAGCCGGAACATCTATAACATACGGATTATATAATGCACAAGATAAGGGTGATTTATTCATTGGGCCAGGTGTAGAAGTATATGAAGGTATGATTGTAGGTATAAACTCAAGACCAGAAGACTTATCTATAAATGTATGTAAAGAAAAACATCTAACTAATACAAGAGCCTCAGGTTCTGATGATGCTTTAAGATTAGTACCACCAATTCAAATGTCATTAGAAAAATCTATAGAATTTATTCAAGATGATGAATTAGTAGAAGTAACTCCAAAGAGTATTAGATTAAGAAAGAAAATACTAGATACAAAAACTAGAGAAAGAGAAGCAAGAAGAAAAGTTAAAGAAGATTAAAAATAAGATAAAAAGGGATTTGGGGACGGTCCTTTTTTCCCTTTTTTGTTTTCGAATAGGGATTTAAGGAACGTCCCTATTTTTTAAGGAGAAGCTATATGAACGAAATAGAGTTAAAAATAATAAAAGAAAAAGCTTTAGAAGACCATATTCCGATAATTATGGATGATACTTTAGAAGTAATAGATAAAATTTTAAAAGAAACGAAACCAAAAGCAATATTAGAGATAGGAACTGCTGTTGGGTATTCTGCTATGTGCTTTTCAAGATATTTAGCTGAAGGTGGTAAAATAGATACGATAGAAAGAGAACATGAAAGAGTAGAAGAGGCAAAGGTGAATATTCAAAAAGTAGGAGTAGCAGACAAGATTAATATTTTAGAAGGAGATGCAGTAGAAATATTGCCTACCTTAGATAAAAAATATGATGTTGTATTTATAGATGCTGCAAAGGGAAAATATCCATTCTTTTTAGAACAAGCTAAAAGAATGTTAAACAAAAATGGAATTATTTTTGCCGACAATATTTTATATAAAGGTTATGTAATGAGTGATTATAACAAACATAAACAAAGAACTGCAGTAAGAAATCTACGCGAATATATAAAAGAAGTAACAGAAGATGAAAATTGTACAACAGAAATATTAGAGGTTGGAGATGGGCTTGCAATAAGTAGATTTTAAAATATAGTGTTAAAGAAAAAAGACGTGATTTTAATTTTAATCACGCCTTTTTATTTTATGAGAATTTTATTTTATAAAAATTTTTTTGGTTTATGCAGCTCCCAGTTAGGCTGGGAAGAAATTTATGGTTATCTTAATTGTATAGCTCTCATTTGCATAAAATCGTCGAAGTTTATACCAAAATAATATTTGAAATTGGACTCAAAACTATCTAAGACTAAAATATCTTTTCTAGAATTTTTGTCAAATTCAAAATGCATATATTGTGGCAAGAAAAACATAGCTGAATTTACGCTTTCTATTTTTTCTAAAAATAAGTCCCTATTGTTTTTATATACCGAAGAATGACCAGCTGTGCCATTTTTTTCGGTCTCTCTCATTCTAAATGTTTTTATTTGTGTTTCGCGATAAAACTTAATATCTTTATCTGGAATATGAACAATACGAGTTGTATGTAAAGACGAATAACCATTTATTTTAGGTTCCGCTATATAATCTTTTCTTTTTCTGGAAAGTTCAGTTATATTTGGATTATGTGTAACTAAAAAGTTTTCCATTTCGTAAGCTTTTTGAATTAGTAAATCTTCATCTGTTTTACCATCTACAGCTAAGATAATTATTTTGTCTCCAAATATATCTAAAGCTTCACCTTTTTTATCTAGTTTTTCCATATAGTTATGCTTAGATTTTACCCTAGACATTATATAAAAATCTACGTTTTTAAAAGCAGCTTGTAAACTTGCGTTTTCTGCTTCTAAGTTTTGTATATAATATTGAAGATACTCATTTACATATGTATCATATAACCTTACTAGATTATTTCTATTTTCTAAAGCTGTCCTTTGTTCTGGACTTAAAATAAATTGAGCAAGTCCAACTCTTTGCGCGGGAACAGCAAGAATCTCACTACTTTTATCAGATTCTAATGAGTTTGTCTTTTGAGACAATGATATCACCTCTATAATAAAGTATATTTGCGCGCGAAGACTATTATACCAAATTTTACTAAAAATAGCAATAAAAAAGGGTATAAATCGTTCGACCTATACCTTCAAAATTCGACATTATAATTTACCTAAATATTTTAAACTAGAAAAAATAGTATCTACAATTAAAATTATTGGCATTAAGTATATTAGGACTTTTAAAATATAGGTAGGAATAGCTGTTAATGATTTTTCTATTTTTTTAGAGAAAAATGGATGAATATGATTAATAAATAATAATCCGATAAATCCCCATACTATTGTGTAAAAGATACTAATTCTACCATTTAAATTAAAAAAGTCATATGTATAATCCCACCATTTAGCAGCAAAAATTGCATCTAGTGCAAAACCTACTACATATTCAAAGGCAGAGAAAATAAATGCTGAAGCAAAAAATAATTTAATAGAATTTTTTTTATATTGGCTAATAAACAAAATCATTAAAATTGCTCCAAACCCATAAATAGGACAAATAGGACCAACTAAAAATCCACGGTTTGTGAAATGACCTAATACAAGTAATGAGTAGAATGTTTCCATTAGCCATCCAATGAATGAGTATAGGAAAAAGTATAATATTATATATTGTGTATCTGTTAATTTCTTTTTTACAATTAAAGCTTTTGACGCTTCCATAAAAAAACCCCCTATAACAAATGTAGGAGGTAATATATTTAAATTTCATTAATAGCATTTCGTATAATATTTGCACTAGTTTCGAATTTATGAATTTCCTCTTGGTTTAAAGTCATAATTCCAGTTTTTTCGACACCATTTATTCCAATAACAGAAGGTGTACTAATAAATATTTTTTGAACTGGGTCATAAGAAGAAACGCATATAATCGCTTTTTCATCTGCTATGATTGCACTAGTTATTCTTGTTAAAGCAGAAGCTATTCCAAAACAAGTGTAATTCTTCTTTTGAGCAATTTTAAAACCAAAGTTTCTTGTTTCGTCTTCTATATTTATCATATCTTCGTGTGATAGATAGTTATAAATTGGTTCTAAACCGATTTTTGCATTGCTCCAAGGAACAAACTGACTATTTCCATGTTCACCAATAACATAAGCATGTACGCTTTTTGGTGAAATATCAAGTCTATTTGCAATAATATTTTGAAGTCTTGCAGAATCTAATGATGTTCCAGAACCAATAATTTTATTTGAATTTAGTCCTGAATATTGCCAAGTAAGATATGTCATAACATCTAGTGGGTTACCTGCGACAAGTATAATTCCATTAAACTTTGTAGTTGCAATACTTTTAACAATTTCTTTAAAGATATTACTTGCATTATGCAAATCTTCCATTCTAGATGAAATATTTGCTCTTTGGCTAACACCAGCTGTTATACATATAATTGATGCATCATTACATTCTTCATATGTTCCAAACTTGATTTTAGAAGAAGTGTTAGTAAGTGGTATACAATTTAGTAAATCTAATGCTTCCCCTTCAGCTTTTTGCATATTAATGTCTATTAATACGATTTCATGTATATTTATATTAGAACTTAAAAGTGAATAGGCATAACTAACCCCAACGTTACCAGTACCTATTATAACTACTTTATTTTTCATTTGTAAGAGACCTCCTAATAATTTGTCTGCCAATATAGTATATAGCAAAATGGCTCTGCTGTAAAGATATTAAGATAATTTTAATATATTATATCTTAATAATTCATAAATAGTATTGCTAATAGAATAAAAAAATTGTACAATCATGAAAAATATAAAAAAGGGGGATAACCATGATTAAATTAGAAAATATTTCTAAGTCATATGTAAAAGGAAAAAAATCTGTAGATTCCCTAAACTTAGAAATAAAAGATGGAGAAATTTTTGGCTTTTTAGGTCCAAATGGTGCAGGAAAAACAACAACTATCAAGATGATTACAGGCATATTAAATGCTGATGAGGGAAGAATATTGGTAGATGATAAAGATATAAAAAAGGAGAGTATTTCTGCTAAGAAAACTATAGGCTTTGTGCCAGACACACCAGATATATTCTTAAAACTTAAAGGAATAGAATATTTAAATTTTATGGGAGATATTTATGAGGTCCCAAAAGAAATAAGAAAACAAAGAATAGAAGAATTAACAAAGAAATTTGAGATATATGATAATTTAAATGAAGAGATGCAAGGCTATTCACACGGAATGCGTCAAAAAATAATATTATGTGGTGCTCTTTTAAATAATCCAAAAAACTGGATATTAGATGAGCCAATGACGGGCTTAGATCCAAAGGCATCTTATGACTTAAAAGAAATGATGAGGAAACACGCAAAGGAAGGTAATTGTGTTTTCTTTTCTACACATGTTTTAGAAGTTGCAGAAAAATTATGTGACAGAGTAGGAATTATAAATAAGGGGAAATTAATTTTTGTTGGAACATTTGAAGAGATGAAGACAAAACTAAAAGACAATGGAACTTTGGAAGAATTATTCTTGGAGATTACACAAGATGAATAAGATTAGTTCACTTACAAAAGTTCTCCTTAAAAATTCCTTCCAAAAATATAGTGAAAATAATAAAAAAACAAGTCAAATAGGAAAAGTGATACTTTACGGAATTTTACTAGTCTATTTAATGGGAATATTTGGATTCCTTTCATATGGGTTAATTACAACATTACAGCAAGTGCATCAAGAAGCAATGTTTATTGGAATATTTTTATTAGGACTAGCATTGCTTACAATAATACAATCAATTATATCAGCAACAAATGTATTCTATTTTTCAAAAGATTTAGATTACATTTTGCCATTACCATTAAAACCAAGAGAAATATTAATTTCAAAATTAAATGTAATATTAGTAACCGAATATGTAATGGAGTTAATATTTGCGGTAGCCCCAATAACTGTTTATGGAATTCTTACATCAGCAGGTGCGATGTATTATATAGTTTCTTTATTGGTATTAATAATATTTCCGATAATTCCAATCTTAATCGCAACTTTTATAATAATGATTATAATGAGTTTTTCAAAAGGTGTAAAAAATAAGGATAGATTTAAATTAATAGCACCATTATTAGGAATTATATTAGCACTTGTACTTTCATTTGCTTTTTCGGGAACATCAGAATTAAGTGAAGCGGATTTATTAAAGGCATTAACACAAGCTAATAGTATGGTAGAAATGGTTAGGGATAGTTTACCTATTATAAAACCAGGAATTAATGCGATAGTAAATTCAAGTTTTATTGAATTTTTAAAATTGCTAGGAATTACAGCAATATGTTATATTGTATTTATATTAATAGGAAATAAACTTTATTTTAGAGGGGCAGTAGGAAATTTAGATTCAGGAGCAAAGAAAGGGAAAAATATTACTGGTAAAGATATAAAAATAAATTTAGTAGGGAAATCATATGTTGCTAAAGAATTTAAAATGTTATTTAAAAATCCGATATTTTTTGTGCAATGCGTATTGCCATCTGTATTAATGCCAGTAGTATTTTTGGGAATATTTATTGTAAGTATAAATAGTAATAATTCACAAGAAGCAATAAGTGAATTCCAAAATGTATTAAGTGGTTTTATAGAGACTCCAATTGGATTGGCAGCAATTCTTGCGCTTACAGAATTTTTAACAAGTATGCTTTATATTGCTCCAACAGCTATATCAAGAGATGGACAAAATGCAATATTTATGAAATATATACCTGTTCCATATTATAAACAACTAGTTTATAAAGGAATTCCGAATGTGGTTTTTGGAACTATAACATCAATAATTGTTTTAGTATTTGTTTATGTAGTAGCAAAAACATCAATTTTATTTTTATTAACAGCTTTTGTATTAAATTTAGTTTTATTAATTTTACAAACAATATTAATGGAATTAGTTGATTTAAGAAAACCAAAATTAGAATGGTCAACTGAATATGCGGTAGTAAAACAAAATATGAATTTATTATGGCCTTTTGTATTAAATTTATTAGAAATTGGAATAATATTTATAGTATCTATACCATTAAGTTTTACAAATTATTTAATAACAGCTGTAATTTTAGCGTTGCTACATATTATAATTACTTATTTTGTAAATAGATACATTTATAATAATCAAGCTAAATTATTTGACAAAGTAAGCTAGTAAACTAAGGAGGAAAAGATGAATATAGGAATTGACCTTGATGGTGTATTAACTAATTTTAATGAATTTTGTATGAGTTATGGAACAAAATATGCTTCTGAAATAGGCAAGGGAAAGATTGTAAATTCCAAAGGATATGAGAGTATAGAAATTTTTAGTTGGGATATACAAACAGACATGCAATTTTGGGAAAAATATAACTCGAAGTATGCTGAAGAAGAGAAGCCTAGACCATTTGCAAAAGAAGTATTAGATAAACTTAAAGCAGATGGACATAATATATATATTATTACAGCGAGAGCTAGTGAATTTGAAGATATAGAAGCACAAAGTAAGATGCAGGATATGGTGAAAAATTGGTTTGTAAACAATGAATTATATTATGACGAATTAATTTTTTCTACAGTTAATAAATTAGAAAATTGTAGAGAAAATAATATAGATATAATGATAGAAGATAGCCCACACAACATAAAACAACTTGCGGAGTTTTTGCCAATTATGTGTTTTGATACAAGATATAATAAGAATTGTGAAGGTAGGAATATAATTAGAGTATATAGTTTTTATGATATATATGAAAAAATAAAAGAATTTGAAAAAACAAAGAATCCAACTGAATAAGTTGGATTTTTTTGATGTAGGCTATGTTAAATTACTAATGAATGTGCTGTTACTATTGTGTTAAATAATAGTTAATTTAAATTTTCTCTTTATAAATTTAGTTATTTCTACTAAGATAACCGGTAATATAGATAATCCTATTGTTATAATCCATTCTATTGGTTTTAAAATAGTCAAACTAAATATATTTCTGACTATTGGAACAAATAAAATAATTAGTAATAATACAAATGAAGATGCAAGTGCAAAGAATAGATATTTGTTATGACCATTTCCTTTTGCAAAAATAGAGTCTGTATTAGATCGTTGGTTAAATGCGTGTAGCATTTGTGAAATTGCTAAAACGCAAAATGCCATAGTTTGACCTACAATATAGCTATCTGTAGTATATCCTATTAAAAATGCAGAAATTGTAGCAATTGTTATAAAAAGACCATGTAAAATGACTCTAGCAACTAATGATTTTTCAAAAAGAGTACCAGATTTTACAGGTTTTTCTTTCATTATGTTTTTGCTTGCTGGGTCAACACCTAATGCTAAAGCAGGAAGTGAATCTGTTGCTAAGTTTATACATAAAATGTGTATTGCAAGAATTGGTGGATCCCAATTTAATAAAGTTGCAATAAATAATGTTAAAATTTCTGCAATATTACCAGCTAATAAAAATTGAATTACTTTTTGAATATTCTTATAAACTCTACGACCTTCTTTTATGGCATAAACAATAGTAGTAAAATCATCATCTAATAAAATCATATCAGAAGCATCTTTAGCAACATCAGTACCGTTAATTCCCATTGATATACCAATATCAGCTTTATTAAGTGCAGGTGCATCGTTTACACCATCACCAGTCATTGCAACAATTTCTCCGTTTCTTTTTAAAGAATTTACAATTCTTAATTTGTGGTTAGGAGATACTCTAGCAAAAACAGAAGTGTTTTCGACGATTTTGTCCAATTCATCATCAGTCATATTATCTAATTCTGCTCCAGTGATTGCGGTTGTATTTTCTTCATATATTCCAAGCTCTTTTGCAATAGCTTTTGCTGTAATTACATGGTCACCTGTGATCATAATAGTTCTAATTCCTGCTTCTTTACAAGTTTTTATGGAATTTGGAACTTCAAGTCTTGGAGGGTCAATCATACCTACAATACCAATAAAAGTTAGATTATTTTCTATATTTTCTCCTTCGCTTGGAACTTTATTAAGAATTTTTTTGGCAAAACCTAAAACTCTTAAAGCTTCAGAAGATAGAGAGGTATTTAAATTAAGTATTTTTTCTTTATATTCAGCTGTTAAAGGCTGTATACCATTAGTTGTAAGAACATTATCACACACATTCAAAAGTTCATCTAAGGCACCTTTTACATATGCTGTTATATTGCCTTCTATATTGTGAACTGTAGTCATACGTTTTCTGTCAGAATCAAAAGGTTGTTCATAAAGTCTTTCATAGTTCCTTTCTAGTTCTTCTTGATTAATTTTAAAATAATCTCTACCAAGAAGTAAAAGGGCACCTTCTGTTGGGTCACCAATAAGCATATTGTTATTTTTCTTGTCAAATGTTGCATCATTACATAAAAGACTAGAATATATTAACTCCTTATACGTTTCTTTATTTTGTATATTAGTTATAGTAATGGCAGAGCCAGTTAAAATGTCATCCATAGTGGCTAATTTTTTTACAACCATTCTGTTTTGTGTAAGAGTTCCAGTTTTGTCAGAACAAATAACAGTACTACTACCAAGTGTTTCGACAGCAGGAAGTTTTCTAATTAAGGCATTTTCTTTTGCCATACGTTTTACTCCAAGAGCCATAACTATCGTGGCAGTTGCAGGTAAGCCTTCTGGTATTATAGAGATTGCAAGTGAAATCGCAGTCATAAATAATGGAAGAATAGGTCTTTTATAGAGTAGTCCGATTACAAATATAATTACACAAACGATTAAACCTACAATACTTAATGTTTTACCAACTGCAGAAAGTTTTCTTTTTAAAGGTGTATCAAATTCATCATTATTATTAAGAAGAGAGGCGATATGTCCAACTTCTGTATTCATACCTGTAGCAGTGACAACTCCAATACCTCTACCATAAGTAATAAGTGAAGAAGTATATGCCATGTTAATTCTATCTGCTAAAAAACAATCAGCAGTTAAAACTTCATCAGCATCTTTTTCTACAGGAACGGTTTCACCAGTTAAAGCAGATTCTTGAATTTTTAAATTTGCACTTTCTAAAAGTCTCATGTCAGCTGGTACTACACTTCCTGCATCTAAAATTACAATATCTCCAACTACAATTTCAGAAGCTGGGATAATAACTTCTGCGTTATTTCTAATAACATGTGCTGTAGGTGAACTCATACTTTTTAATGCTTCTATGGAAGCTTCAGCCTTTTTTTGTTGTACAACACTAATTATAGCATTTAAGAAAACTATGAATATAATTACATATCCTTCTATAAATTCATCTAAGAAGAAAGATAAAATACTTGCTAAAATAAGAATTATAATCATAGGATCTTTTAGTTCATATAAAATCAATTTAAAAATACTTTTTCTTTTCTTTTTAGAAAGTTCATTAAGCCCATAAATTTTTTGTCTACTGCGAATTTCTTCTTCACTTAATCCATAGTCCGAAGTTTTTAACTTTTCCAATACTTCTGACGAAGAAAGCGAATGCCAATTTTCTTGTTCCAAGTAAGAAACACTCCTTTCATAAATAAGTATAACCAAATTATAACAATACTAACAAAAAAATAAAATAAATATTGCAATTTATTAAAAATATTATTAAGATAGGTGAAAAGGAAAAAAGAAAAAGGAAAAGGAAAAAGAAAGAGGGATATGGGGACGGTCCTAAAATCCCTATATAAGAAAAGCTGGATTTATATATATAATTAAAGTAGTAGTTAACGGAGGAAGTAATGAAAAATAAAAAAGAAAAAACAAAGAAGAAATTTACGATTTTAGGAATGAGTATTTGGAGAGTTTTAGCGTATTTTATAATTTATAGTATTTTAGGATATTTAATTGAAACATTATTTGGATTAGTTACAAAAGGTGTTATAGAAAGTAGACAGAGCTTTTTATATGGCCCATTTTGCGCTATATATGGGTTAGGAGCTGTCATAATGATTGGACTTTTACAATATTTTAAGAAAAATAATTTTACATTGTTTTTTGGTGGCTTTTTAATTGGATCTGTAGTTGAATATTTAGTAAGTTTATTTGGAGAGATGATGTTACATGTAAAGTGGTGGGATTATTCGAATATTCCACTTAATATAAATGGTAGAATATGTGTATATTTTTCTATATTCTGGGGAATCCTTGCAATCTTTTTAATGACATATATTAATAAAAAAGTAGATAAATTATTGCTTTGGTTAAAAGAAAAAATTAATATAAAAGCATTAAAAACGATTACTATAATAACAATAATTTTTATGGCTGTTGATTGTGTATATACTGGAGTGGCTTTAAGAATGTTTTATGCAAGAATTGAACATAGTGGTTTAATTAAAATGCAAAATGGTGAGCAATACTTGCTAGATTATGAAGAAATACAAAATAAGCCTGGTGTAAAAGAATTTATGGAAAAATATTTAAGTGATGAAAAAATGCTTAAGACATTTCCAAATTTAAAAGTTACAGATATTAATGGAAATATCGTACTTGTAAAAGATGTATTTCCAGACATACAACCTTACTATGTTAAATTGTTTACACCAAAGCCTATACAGAGAATTAATGTGGAACAACAAAATTAGTAATTTTTTTTAAGGAGATATATATGGGCGAAAAAGAAATAATAGAGATAAATAAAAATGGCTGGAACGAATTAGTAAGAAGTGGAAAGAATTACTCTAATACATCATTACCAGAATATGGACCATTTATGAGAAATGAAGAATATTTTAATATATTTAAAGATGTAAAAAATAAAAAAGTTTTAGAGTTAGGTTGTGCTAAAGGCGAAAGCTTAAAATATTTACAAACTAAAGGTGCAAGCGAAGTTTGGGGAATAGATATATCAGAAGAGCAGATAAAATATGCAAAAAATAATGTGCCAACTGGAAAATTTTTTGTTTCAGCAATGGAAGATAACCCTGGTATTCCAGAGAATTATTTTGATTATTGTTTATCTTTATATAGTATAGGTTTTTCATCAAGTTTAGAAAAAACACTAGCACTTGTTTCAAGCTACTTAAATAAAGACGGAAAATTTGTGTTTTGTTGGACACATCCATTCTTTAACTGTTTAGGGATAGCTGAGGATAAAGTTGTAATAAGAAAATCATATAATAATGAAGCTCTTGCTAATATAACAAAAGGTGAAGACAAGATACCTATGGTACAATATAATTTTAAAATTTCTACAATTATAAATGCAATGATTAAATCAGGATTAACAATCGAAAAAATGATAGAAGATAAGCCAATTCAAGAAAATCATATTGGAAATTATAAAAGTAATTTTTGGGATAAACGAAAAATAGAAAGTGCTCCAACTACGTTAATAATTATTGCTAAGAAATAAAGAGGTGTAAAATGGAAAAGATTGCATTAATAGCAGATATACATTCAAATATAGTAGCATTAAAAGAGGTATTAGAAGATATAGAAAGTAGAGGCATAAGAAGAATATTTTGTTTGGGAGATATTGTACTAAAAGGTTCATCACCATGCGAAACATTGGATTTAATAAGAAACAAATGTGAAGTAGTTATAAAAGGAAATTGTGACAATTATGCAGTAAATCCTAATTATAAAAATCCGAATGAAAACCATTTATATCATAGAAGATGGTATAATAATATTTTAGGTGAAGAAAGAATAGAATATTTAAGAAATTTACCTATGTATAAGGATTTATATGTGAGTGGAACTTTAGTAAGAATGTTTCATGCTAGTAAAAATGATTTAGATTATAGAGTGTTCGATATTTCAAGTGTAGAAGAAAAGATGAAATTATTCGAAGATGAATCAAATATTCCAGACATTGTATTTTATGCTGATATTCACAAGCAGTATTTACAAAAAATTGTAAATAAAACTTTAATAAATGTTGGAAGTGTAGGAAATGCTTTAGAAATATCAATTCCGAATGATGAAGCTATAGATATGCAAGAGATTACCCAAGCACATTACTGCATTATTGAAGGTGAAGTAGGAGCTAAAGAGAAGAAGGCTTTATCAATTCAATTTGTAAGAGTGCCATATGATATAAATAAAGAGCTAGAATTAGCTAGAAAAGCTAATTCACCAAGTTTAGAAAAATATGAGTTGGAATTAACTAAAGCAAAATATAGAGGAAAAAATAAATAATTGAAATTAGGAAAAGAAAATATGGAATTTAATGAAATAAGAAAAGAAGCAAATAAAAAAGTTTTAGAAATTATGAGTATAATAAATACAGGTAATAATTTTGAGTATTTTAGTGATTTAGATTCTATTCAGTATAGAATAAAATCAGATAATAGCATTATTGCTAAAATGCAAAAGGTCGGAGATAACATATATAATGTATATGATCTTATTGGGATAAGGTATATTTTTAATGATTTAACTAATTACAAACAGCTTAAAGATTATATAGTAAATAATCCAAACTTTGAAATAGTAGAAATAAAAAATTATTTACAAGATGGTCATCCAGAAGATCCAAATTATAAAGCATTGCATATTAGAATGAAATATCATAACTTTCCATGTGAAGTAGAATTTATGGATGTTAAGATGGCTGAACATGTAGTAAAAACACATGCAGAGTATAAAAATGGTTTGCTAAAGTAAGCTAGTGAGGATGGATGCAAATAATGAAAAATTAGAGAATTTGATAATTAAAGAATAGAAAAAATATTTATATAAAAGAAGATAACTATATAGACAAACTGATATAAACTTGCTATAATACAATGTGATTTAATTTTTTGATATAAACGGAGGATTTTATCATGGATGTGCGGAAATTTGTAGGAACATCTTTTGAAGATGTTGCAACTGAATTGTCTAACATGATTAGGCAAGAGTACACCAATCATTTGGAGTTTTTAAGAGACAATGCAATTACGGACAGGGAGGAGCCTAAATACTGGGAAAAAAGATTGCTTGCAGAACCATCAATTGTAAGTACACGTGTATATGATAAGATAATGAGGGTTATGCAAGATCCAGATCAGTATAGGGAGTTATTAAAGAAAAGATTCCCATGGAGTAAGCCGGTAATTAGGATTACAAGGGTATCTAGTTTCTTTGAGGGGATTTTCCCTGGACCGCAAAATGCTATTCCAAAAAATGTAGAGTGGCTGATAAACGTAAGAAAGCTGTCACTCGAAAAAAGAGTATACTCAAAGTATACTAATTGTAATTAGTAAATCTTCCAACCAGTTCGCTGGAAATATGTAAGCAAGGAGCCTTATAGCAGAATGCTATTGGGCTTCTTTGTCGTTTTAAATGGAAGTGCATTGATTTTAAAAATACATACTGATATAATAATCCAAACAAAGGAGGAAATTATGGAAAATAAATTCGAATGGAAATTCACAGATATTTATAAAACTAAGGAAGATTATAAAGAAGATATTAAAAAGGTAAAAGAAAAACTAGAAGAAATCGTTCAATATAGAGGAAAATTAAAAGATTCATCAGAAAATATATATAAATGCTACAAAATATATGAAGAAATAGTAGAAATGGATTGCAAAATATATGCATACGGAATGTTACAATATCATAGAAATATGACAAATCAAGAAGCTGTAGAACTATTTAAAGAAGCAGAAGAATTAGATAATAAAATTGATGAAAAGACAGCATTTATGGTACCAGAGCTTACAAATATGGACACAGCTACATTAGAAAAATACATGAAAGAAGATAAAAGTTTACAAAGATATTCAAGAAGAATAACTGAAATTATAGAAAACAAAAAACATATATTAAGTAAAGAAATTGAGGAAGTGCTATCTAAATTTTCTGATACATTTAATGGATGTGAAAATGCATACAGTGTATTAACAAATGCAGAAATTAAATTTCCATCTATTAAAGATTCAAACGGAAAAGAACTAGAAGTAAATGAAGCTGAATATTCTAAATTATTAGAAAATAAAGATAGAGAAGTAAGAAGAAAGGGAGCTATAGCATTAGTATCAGAATATGGTAAATATATTAATACAATAACAGAATTATATTTAAATACAGTAAAACAGGATACAAAGATTGCTAAATTAAGAAATTATAAAAGCTCATTAGAAAAAGCAGTATTGGACGACGAGGCAACAGTAAAAGTTTATGAAACTTTATTAAAAACAATTAATGAACATATAGGAATAAATCATGAATATACATCGTTAAAGAAGAAACTTTTAAACTTACCAGATATTCATATGTATGATATGAGCATAAATCCATTTAATCAAACAGATACTACAATGGATATAGAAGATGCAGAAGAACTAGTACTAAAGGCACTAGCACCACTAGGAACAGAATATGTAAATAAATTAAAAGAAGCGTTTAATTCAAATTGGATGGATGCATACCTATCACCAAACAAAAGAGGAGGAGCATATAATATGCCAGTATACGGAGTTCATCCATATGTACTTTTAAATTATACTGGAACAAATTTTGATGTATCATCAATCGCCCATGAATTTGGACATGCAATGCATTCATATTATTCTGACAAAAATCAAAATGTGTTAGAACATAGCTATACTCTTTTATTAGCAGAGATAGCCTCAACAGTAAATGAAATTTTACTTGCACAATATAGACTAGATAATTCAACAGCTAAACAAGAAAAAATAGCACTATTATATGACAGAATAGAAACTGTAAAAAGTACATTATTTACACAAGCTATGTTTGCAGAATTTGAACAAGAAGTACACTCAAGAATAGAAAATGGAGAAATATTAAATGCAGAAAAACTAGGAAATATATATGTTGATTTATGCAGAAAGTATTATGGTGAAGACCTAGTTATAGACGAATATAACAAATACAATTGGACTAGAGTAAATCATTTCTTTAGATGTTTTTATGTATATAAATATGCAACAGGTATATCTTGTGCAATAGACATAGCAAGTAGAATTTTATCAGGAGAAGAAGGCTTAGTAGAAAAATATATTAATATGCTAAAAATGGGAGGAAGTAAAAAATCATTAGATATTTTAAAAACAGTAGGAATAGATTTAGAAGATAGCAGAACATATGAAAATGCACTTAAATTTTACAAAAACGATATAGAAAAATTAGAAGAATTAATATAGGGAAAAGAGAAATGTCTTCAAATCCCCGAAGAGGGAAAAAAGGACCGTCCCCAAATCCCGAGGAATGTCCTAAAATCCCGATGTTTCTAAATCCCGAAGGAGATAAAATGAGCGAAGTTAAATGGACAGAGGAGCAAAGTCAAGCTATACACGAAAAGGGTTCTAATATATTGGTTGCTGCAGCAGCAGGTAGTGGTAAGACGGCTGTTTTAGTAGAGCGAATAATTAATAAAATAATTGAAGAAGAAATTGATATAGATAAATTATTGGTTGTGACTTTTACAAATGCTGCTGCAAGTGAGATGAGAGAAAGAATATTAAATGCAATTTATAAGAAGATAGAAGAAGAACCAACTAATTTACGTCTACAAAAGCAAATTACGCTTTTAAATAAATCAAATATTTGTACAATACATTCTTTTTGTTTAGATGTAATACGAAATAATTTTTACGAAATAAATATTTCACCAAACTTTAGAATTGGTGATACAGCAGAAATAGAACTTTTAAAAGAAGAAGTATTAGATGAACTTTTTGAAGACTTGTATTTAAAAGAAGATGAAGGATTTTTAAAGCTTTTAGAAATTTATACGAGTTACAAAGATGATGAGCCTTTAAAAGATATAGTAAAAAGTATATATAATTTTATTCAAAGTGCACCATTCCCAGAAAAATGGCTAGCTGAAAAGGTAAAATTATTTGATATAGATATCGAAAATACTGATTTTGCAGAGACAGTATGGGGAAAAATTATTTTAAATAATTACAAAGAATGTATTGAAGAAAACATATTAGGTTTAAAGAAAATAAAAAAAGAATTAGAGGCAGAAAATGAACTAGAAAAATTTTCGCAAGCAATAAGACTAGACATAGAAAATTTAGAAAGTCTATTGGTAAACTTAAATTCATGGGATAAATCATATGAGCTTGCAAAAACCTTTTCTTTTGTTAGATGGCCAAGTAGTAAAAAAATAAATTCAGAAACACCTGCATTTGTAAAAGAAAAAAGAGATATGATAAATGCCAAATTTAAGAAATTAAAAGATAGCATTTTTATATATACTTCAGCTGAGGTTTTGTCAGATTTAAAAAATATGTACGAAGTCCTAAACCTATTACAAGCAATAATTTTAAAATTTAATGAAAATTATAAAAAGGCAAAATTAGAAAGAAATATAATAGATTTTAATGATATAGAACATTTAGCCTTAAAAATATTAATTAAGGATGAAGATGGAAAATATGTACCTTCAGAGATTGCAAAAAAATACCAGGATAAGTTCGAAGAAATTGCGATTGATGAATATCAAGATAGTAATATGGTACAAGAATACATATTAACTTCAATCTCTAAAGGCAACAACATATTTATGGTAGGAGATGTAAAACAAAGTATATATAAATTTAGACAAGCAATGCCAGAACTATTTTTAAATAAATACAAAACGTATAAATTAAAAAAGGAAAAAACAGAAGCTGATGATTTAAAAATACAATTATTTAAAAATTTTAGAAGTAGAAAAAACATACTAGATACAACTAATATTATCTTCCAAGAAATTATGAGCAAAGATTTAGGAGATGTTGATTATAATGAGGATGAATATTTAAACTTAGGAGCAAATTATGAAGAGCCTCAATTGGAAAATATAGATTTTGCAGGGAAAACGGAAATAAATATAATTAATTTGGAAGACACTACAAAAGACTCACAAGAAGATGAAGAAGATAATGTAAAAACAGAAAGAATTGAAAACTCTATTTTAGAAGCAAGGTATGTAGCCCAAAAGATTAATGAGCTCATAAATAGTAATTATTATGTGTTAGATAAAAAAGAAGGTTATAGAAAAGTTACATATAAAGATATAGTGGTACTATTAAGATCAACAACAGAATTATCTCCAATATATGAAAAAGAAATTTCAGATTTAGGTATGCCAGTATATAGTGAGACATCTACAGAATATTTAAATTCAGTAGAAATACAACTAATTATGTCTTGCCTAAAAATAATAGATAATCCAATGCAAGACATACCATTAGTTACAGTTATGAGATCAATGATTGGTGGATTTACAGATAATGATTTAATAGAGATTAGATTAGCAGATAAATATGAAAACTTTTATGAAAGTATTGTAAAAGCAAGAATTCAGGTAAATGAAGAATTACGTAACAAGATTGATTCTTTCTTGGAACTTATAAATCAATGGAGAGAAGCAAGTGAGTTTTTAGCATTAGATGAGTTGATTTGGAAAATTTATATGGATACAGGTTATTACAATTATGTTGGATTAATGCAAAATGGAAAGTTAAGACAAGCAAACTTAAAAATGCTTTTCGAAAGAGCAAAGCAATATGAGAGTGCAACATTTAAAGGTGTATTTAATTTTATAAACTTTATAGATAAGTTAAAGCTTCGCAACAATGATTTAGGTGCAGCAAAGATAATTGGTGAGAACGAAAATGTAATTAGAATTATGAGTATTCATAAAAGTAAAGGTTTAGAATTCCCTGTAGTATTTTTAAGTAGTACAGGAAAAAACTTTAATTTAAAAGATTTAAGAGAAAAAATATTAATACATCAAGAAATTGGTTTTGGACCAAATTATGAAAACAGTGAATTAAAAATAGAATATCCAACACTTGCAAAAGAAGCAATCAAGATGGTAAGCAAAAGAGAAAGCATTTCTGAAGAAATGAGAGTGCTATATGTTGCTTTAACAAGGGCTAAGGAAAAATTGATTATTACAGGAATAGAAAAAGATTTACAAAAATCTATCGAAAGCAAAGAGAAAGAATTACAAATTTATGAGAGTGAAGATAATTCAAAAATAAATCCTAAAATCCTAGAAAGTTATAAATCATATTTGGATTGGATAGAACTAGTTTATTTAAAAAATAAAATTAAAAATTCGGATATATTTGAATTTAATGTAGTAAGTAAAACTGAAATATTAAATCAAACTGTAGAAAGTGAAACAGAAAGAAAAGATGTATTAAAAGATATAGCAAATAAAAAAGTATCAAAAGAAAATATGGAAAAAATAAAGAATATTTTGGAATGGGAATATAAATATAAAGATTCTACAGAAATGCCAAGTGAACTTTCTGTCTCTAAAATTAAAGAACTATCAAAGGATACTGAGGAAAAGATTGGAATAACATTGAAAAAGCCAAATTTCTTAATAGAAAAGACAGAGCTAACACCAGCAGAAAAAGGTACAATAATGCACTTATGTTTACAAAAACTAAATTATAAAGAAGAGTATAATTTAGAAAAATTAAAAAATATGGTTAACAACCTAGTAAACAAAGAAATTATTTTACCAAAAGAAGCTGAAAGTGTAAATTATAATAAAATACTAGCTTTTCTAAGCTCAAATATATGGAAAGAAATGCAAACTGCAAAAGTAGTAGAGCAAGAAAAAGCATTTTATCTAAATCTAAAAGCAAATGAAATATACCAAAATGATGCAGAAGATGAAATATTAGTACAAGGTATTATAGATTTATATTATATAACTAATAATGATGAACTAGTTTTAGTAGACTATAAAACAGATTATGTAGAAAATAATAATGAACAAAGTTTAGAAGACAAATATAATATACAATTAGAGATTTATAAAAAAGCTCTAGAAGAATCCTTAAATAGAAAAGTTGATAAGGTCTACATATATTCAACATGGCTTAATAAAGAGATAGAGATTTAGGAAAACAAGAACGCCCCAAATCCCTATCAAAATTACGAAAAAATTTGCTACAAGCCTTGATTTTTGGAAATATATGTTATATAATACGAATATAGCAAAATACATTACATAAGGAGTGGGAACAAATCCCACTCCTTATGAGTGTAAAGGGAGGTAAAATCTTGTCTAAGATAGAAAAAAATGTAGAAGAATTAATAAATCCTATAGTAACAAATTTAGGATATAAACTTTATGATGTCATTTACGAAAAAGAAGCAAAAGACTATTATTTAAGAATTTTTATAGATAACGAAAATGGCATAAGTTTAGAAGATTGCGAAAAAGTGAATAATGCTATTACAGAGATTCTAGATGAAAAAGATTATATTAAAGATCAATACTTTTTAGAAGTATCATCACCTGGAATAGAAAGAGTATTAAGAAAGGATTGGCAATTAGAAGAAAATATAGGACAAGAGGTAGAAGTAAAATTATTTAAGCCATTTAATGGTGAAAAATTAATAACAGGAATTTTAAACGGATTTGATGAAGAAACAATAAATATAGATGAGCAAGAAATACCTAGAAAAGATATTTCATTAATAAAAATAAAATATAATTGGTAAAAGGAGTGTAAGTAATGAGAGAGGAAGGAATAGATAATAAACAACTAATAGTTGCAATACAAGAATTAGAAAAGGAAAAAGGAATAAAAAAAGATTATTTATTAGATTCTATAGAATCAGCATTATTAACAGCATATAAAAGAAATTATAATTCACAAGAAAATGTTAAAGTAGTAGTAGACAGAGAAACAGGAGCATCACACTTATATTCTGTAAAAGAAGTAGTAGAACACGCAGAAAATCCAATTTTACAAATATCATTAGAAGAAGCAAGAAAGATAGATAAAGAAGCACAAATTGGTGGAACAGTAGATGTAGAATTAGTTCCAAAGAACTTTGGAAGAATTGCAGCACAAACTGCAAAACAAGTAATTATTCAAAAGCTAAGAGAAGCAGAGAGAGAAATTATATATAGCGAATATAGCGAAAGAAAAGGAGAAATTGTTTCTGGAATAATTCAAAAGGCTGACCAAAACATCGTAGTTATGGATTTAGGTAAAGTAGAAGGAGTTATGCCAGCTAAAGAACAAATACCAACAGAAAAATATCATGTAAATGATAAAATAAAAGGATATATACTAGATGTAGAAAAAGGAGCAAAAGGAGTTCCACAAGTTATAATTTCAAGAGCGTGTCCAGAATTTGTTAAGAAATTATTTGAATTTGAGATACCAGAAATTTATGAAGGTGTAATAGAAATAAAAGCTGTATCTAGGGATGCAGGTAGCAGAAGTAAAGTTGCTGTATATTCACCAAACGAAAATATAGATCCAGTTGGTTCTTGTGTAGGACAAAAGGGAGTAAGAATTCAAAATATAATTAATGAATTAAATGGTGAAAAAATAGATGTAATAGAATGGAATGCAGATTTATCTATTTATATATCTTCAGCTTTATTACCAGCACAAGTAATGGCTGTAGATATAGATGAAGAAAACAGAATTGCACAAGTAATTGTACCAGATGACCAATTATCATTAGCAATTGGTAAATCAGGACAAAATGCAAGACTTGCTGCTAAGCTAACAGGATTATCAGATTGGAGAATAGATATAAAATCAGAAACTCAATTTAGAAATATCTTAATGGAAAAACAAGCTGAGATGGAAAAAGCAGACGAAGATAATGATGCAGAATAGTAAACATATAAATAGGCAAAAGCAAGTATAATATAAGGAAGTGTTAGAATGAAAAAGATACCACAAAGAACTTGCATAGGTTGTAAAGAAAAAAAAGATAAAAAAGATTTAATTCGTATAGTAAAAGACAAAGATGGTAACATTACATTAGATAGAACTGGAAGAGCAAATGGTAGAGGAGCTTATATTTGCGACAATATTCAATGTCTAGAAAAAGCAATAAAAACTAAGGCTTTAGCAAGGACTTTTGAAATGAATATAGATGAAACAGTTTATGATGAATTAAGAGGTGTAATTAGTGAAAAATAAAATTTTAAATTTACTTGGGTTAGCGACAAGAGCCGGGAACATAGTTGCTGGGAATAATGCATGCGAGAATGCATTAAAAATGAAGAAAATAAAAATGCTAGTAATATCTGAAGAAGCATCAGAAAAAACCAAGAAAAATTATAAATTTTATGCAGAAAAATATAATATTCCAATTATTTTTATAGGAACAATAGAAGAACTAAGTAAAGCAATAGGTCAGAAAAACAAAGCAATAATAGGAATTAAAGATATAAATATAGTAAAAGGAATACAAAAATTAATTAACGGGGGTGAAGCTATTGGGTAAAATAAAAATACATGAAATAGCAAAGAAGATGGGGCTTACAAGTAAGGAAGTTTTGGAGAAAGCTAAATCTTTAAATTTTGATGTAAAAAGTCATTTAAGTGCAGTAACTGATGAAGAGGCTAAAAAATTAGAAGAGGAATTAAAGAAAAATAATAAAGGTGAACAAAAAAATAAACCAGCTAAGAAACATCAAACATCAAACAAAAAAGATGAACCTGTAATAATAAGAAGAGAAGTTATTATTTCTGATGAAGAAATAGTAAAAAAGGAAGAAGAAGAAAAACAAAAAAGACAAAAAGAAAGAGAAAAACAGTTAGGGTTTGTAGAAAGAAATAAGAGTAAGGATTTTAATATTGTTTATAGAAATAAGCAAACAAAACCACTTACTGTAGAAGAATTATTTGGATTAAAGAAAAAAGAAGAACCAAAGAAAGAAACTCCAAAAGTGGAAGAAAAAGTAGTAGAAAAGCAAGAACCTAAAACAGAAGAGGTAAAGGAAATAGTAAAACCAGAACAAAAAATAGAAAATAAAAAAATAGAAAAAAGTGAAAGAGAGAATATGATAGGGGAACTAAACAGAAAAACAACAAAACAAATTGAATCAAATAAAAATGAAGAAAAAGACTTTTCAAAAAGAAATAATAATTTTAATAATAGAAAAGATAATAGAAACTTCAGAAATAACAATAATAATAGAGATGGTTACAGAAATAATAATTATAAAAACAATAATAATAACTTTAGAAATAATAATTATTCTAAAGGTCCTAGACCAATGGATGAAAGAACTATCGAAAAGAATATTAAAAATATAATGTCTTCAGAAGTAGCAGAAAAAGAAGTTGTAAGAGAATACAACAAATCAATGGAAAAACAAAAAAATAATAAATATGAAGAAAATAAGACAAGAAAATCTGCAAAAGCAAGTAAAAGATTTAGTGATGAAGATATAAACGAAAAGAAATTACAAGACTTAAAACAAACTAATAGCTTATCTACAATGTTTTCTGATCAAGATGGTGGAATGTTAGACTATTATGATTTATCTACAAGAAGGGGAAAGAAAAACAAAAAGAAAAATGCTAAAAATCAAAAGCCAGCTGAATCAAAACAAAAAATATTTAAGCTTACAGAAATTACAATACCAGAAACAATTTCTGTTAAAGATTTAGCTGCAGAATTAAAGAAAACAAGTAGTGAAGTAATAAAGAAACTATTAGGTTATGGTATCATGGCAACAATAAATAATGATATAGATTTTGATACAGCTTACTTAATAGCTCAAGAATTCGGAGTAACTGCTAAAAAGAAGAATGTTGTTAAAGAAGAAGATATTTTATTTGATGAATCAGAAGATAAAGCAGAAGATTTAGTACCAAGAGCACCAGTTATCGTAGTAATGGGACACGTAGACCATGGTAAAACATCATTACTTGATGCAATACGTTCAACTAATGTTATAGAAGGAGAAGCTGGAGGAATTACACAACATATAGGTGCATATCAAGTAAAAGTTAATGGAAGAGACATTACATTCCTAGATACACCAGGACACGAAGCTTTTACAAGTATGCGTGCAAGAGGTGCACAAATTACAGATATTGCAATATTAGTTGTTGCAGCAAATGATGGTGTTATGCCACAAACAGTAGAAGCTATAAATCATGCTAAAGCTGCAAATATACCAATAATTGTAGCAATAAACAAGATAGATTTACCAGGTGCTAACATAGAAAAAGTTAAAGAAGAATTAATGAAATACGAATTAGTTCCAGAAGAATGGGGCGGGGACACAATATATGTTCCAATATCTGCTAAAACACATCAAAATATTGATCAATTATTAGAAATGGTATTATTAGAAGCAGATATGTTAGATTTAAAAGTAAACCCTCATAAACAAGCTAAAGGTGCTGTAATAGAAGCTAGACTTGATAAATCAAAAGGTCCAATTGCATCACTATTAGTACAAAGAGGAACTTTAGATGTCGGAGATACAATAGTTGTAGGTTCTTCTATAGGAAGAATTAGAGCTATGAGAAATTATAAAGGACAAAAAGTTAAAAAAGCTGGTCCTTCAATGCCAGTAGAAGTTATGGGACTTACAGAAGTTCCAGTAGCAGGTGAAACATTCTACGAAGTAAAAGATGAAAAAATGGCTAAACACTTAATAGAAAGAAGAAAGAGACAAGAAAGAGAAAAATCAATAAATCAAGTAAATAAAGTTACATTAGACAATCTATTTAGCCAAATGGAAGAAGGAAAATTAAAACAATTAAACTTAATTATAAAAGCAGATGTACAAGGTACTGTAGAAGCTGTAAAACAATCATTAGAAAAATTATCTAATGAAGAAGTTAGAGTTAAAGTAATTCACTCAGCAGTTGGTGCTGTTACAGAATCAGACGTTACTCTTGCAAATGTATCTAATGCTATAATAATTGCATTTAATGTAAGACCTGTACCAACAGCAAAAGCAGAAGCTGAAAAAGATAATGTAGAAATAAAACAATATTCAATTATTTACCAAGCTATAGAAGATGTAGAAACAGCTATGAAAGGTATGTTAGATCCTAAGTATGTAGAAAGAATTATAGGAACAGCAGAAATAAGACAAACATTTAGAATCTCAAGTGTTGGAACAATTGGTGGAGCTTTTGTATTAACAGGAAAAATAGAAAGAAATGCAGGAGTTCGTGTAATACGTGATGAAGTTGTAATTCACGAAGGTAAACTAGCTTCATTAAAAAGATTTAAAGATGATGCAAAAGAAGTTAATAAAGGCTTCGAATGTGGTATGCAAATAGAAAATTACAATGATATAAAAGAAGGAGATATTATAGAAGCATTCGTAATGGATGAGGTAAAAAGATAATATCCAAAGGAGGTATATATGCCTAAGAAAGACTCAAACAGATTAAACAGAATTGATGAAGAAATGAAAAAGGAAATAAGTCATATTATAACATATGACTTAAAAGATCCTAATATAACTGGTTTAATAAGTGTAACAAAAGTAAAAGTTAGTGGAGATTTAAAATATGCTAAAGTTTATGTAAGCATGATAAATGCTAAAGACAATAAACAAGTATTAGCAGCATTAAAGAAATCTGCAGGCTTTGTTAGGACAGAAGTTGCTAAAAGAATTAATTTACGCACAACACCAGAAATAATATTTATATTTGATGATTCAATAGAATATGGTGCAAGAATTGATACAATTTTAAAAAATGTTATAAAAGACATTAAGCCAGAAAATAAAGGAGAATAGTTTATGACAACATTAGATAATATTGTAGAAGAGATAAAAAAAGCAGAAAGTATAGTAGTTTTAACACATGAAACACCAGATGGTGATGCAATAGGTAGTAGTTTAGCTATGTATAATGCGTTAAAGCAACTAGGGAAAAAAGTTGATGTAATAATTCCAGAATGCCCTAGAAATTTTGATTTTTTAACAGGGGCAACAGCCATAAAAAAAGAAGGAAAAAATGACAACTATGATTTAGCGATTGCATTAGATTGTGCAACAGTAGAAAGATTAAATGGTTGGAAAAATTATTTAGAAGAAGCAAATGTAACTATTAATATTGACCATCATACAAAAAATGGAATGTTTGCAGATTATAACTATGTTAATCCTGCTTCTCCTGCCTGTGCACAAATATTAATAATAGTATTAGAAGCCTTAAATATTAAAATAACAAAGGAAATAGGTGAATGTTTATTAACTGGAATTATAACAGATACAGGTGGATTTAAATATCAAGGTGTATCAGCAGAAACATTCCAATTTGTTGCATGGCTATTACAAACAGGAGTAAACGTTTCAAATGTATATAAAAAGGCTTTCCAAATACGAACAAGGTCAAGCTTTGAATTAGCCAAAATTGCAATGAATAGATTAGAATTTTTAGAAGATGGAAAAATAGCGTTTACATACATAACAAAACAAGATGAAGAAAATGCTAATGCAGAACCTGGAGATCATGAAGGAATAGTAGAAGAAGGTAGAGATGTAGAAGGTGTAGAAGTTTCTGTTTTCTTAAGACAAAGAGAAGACAAAACATATAAGGTGTCATTACGTTCTAATGACTATGTAAATGTATCTGATGTAGCACTAGTATTTGGTGGTGGAGGTCATGTAAAGGCTGCAGGTTGTAAAATGAGTGGAACACCTGAACAAATAAAAAGCACATTAGTAAGTATAATAAGAAAATATTTAAAATAAGGATTTGGGAACATCGGGATTTGGGGACGTTCCTTAAATCCCTATTTGAACTTTAGGGAGTGGTCTTAAAGTTCATTTTTTATGAGTAATGAAGAGGTTAGATATGGATGGAATTATAGTAATAAACAAAGAAAAAGAATATACATCACATGATGTAGTTGCAAAATTAAAGAAAAAGTTAAATATATCAAAAGTTGGGCATACGGGAACTTTAGACCCAAATGCTACAGGAGTTTTGCCAATATTAATTGGTAAAGGAACAAAGTTTTCTAAATATTTAATTAATCATGATAAAATATATGAAGTAGAATTAGAGCTTGGGAAGAAAACTGATACTGCAGATATAGAGGGAAAAGTAATAGAAGAAGAAAATGTAGATGAAAAATATATAAAAGAAAATTTATTACAGGTTTTAGAAAGCTTTGTAGGAAAACAAGAACAAATTCCACCAATGTATTCTGCAATAAAAAAGAATGGTAAAAAACTTTATGAATATGCACGCGCAGGAGAAAAGGTTGAGATAGAACCAAGGAAAATTGAGATTTATAAAATTGATTTAAATAAATATGATAAAAATATTATAAGTTTTGTTGTGAGTTGTTCAAAAGGTACATATATTAGAAGTTTATGTGAAGATATTGCAGAAAAATTGAATACACTAGGATATATGAAAAACTTAAAAAGGCTACAAGTAGGGAAATTTAATATTAAAGATGCAGTTTATATAGATGATATAGATTTAAAGAATGTTAATGACTATTTAATTACACTAGAAGAAATTTTAAGAGGAATACCTTGTATAAACTTGGATGAAAAGAAACTTAAATTATTTTTAAATGGAGTCCAATTAACTGATAATAATATTGATGGACTTTACAAAATATATGTAGCTAATAAATTTATTGGAACTGGAACTATAAAAAAAGGATTATTAAAAAGAGATATTATATTATAATTTCGAAAGAGGTAAGTTAGTGAATATAGAAAAAATTAAACAAGCTAAGACGAAATACATTGGGAAAAATGTAATATATTTTAATGAAATTGATTCAACACAAACAGAGGCAAAAAGAAATGTAGAAAAATATAGTAATGGAACAGTAATTATAGCTGATATGCAAACAGCTGGAAGAGGAACACACGGTAGAGTGTGGCATACAAAAACAGATAATATAGCCATGACTATAATATTAAAACCAGAAATTAATATAAACAAACTAGAGGGTTTTACTGTTGCGATTGCAGAAAATATACGACAATCGATTAAAGAGTTATATGGAATAGAATTAGAAATTAAATTACCTAATGATTTATTATTAAACAAGAAAAAAATATGTGGAATATTAACAGAGGTAGTTACAATAAAAGAAATAGTTAAAGAAATTTTTATTGGAGTAGGATTTAATGTTAATGAAAGTGATTTTTCAAGCGATATTTCTAATATTGCAACATCACTTTATAAAGAAACAAAACAAGTTTATTGTAGAGAAGATATCATTTGTAAAATAGTAGAAAACATAGAACAAGAATTAGAAACAAGAATATAAGAATAGTTTTAGCATTCCTTCATAATATGAAATATGGAGGAATTTTTTATGATTAAGAAAATAAAAAACGAACAAAATTTCATATTTATATTGACAACTTATAATGCAAAATATAAAATGTCAAAAAACGAGGTGGTAGTATGATATATAAATATAACAAGCTTGTAAGAGATAAAATTCCAGAAGAAATAGAAAATCAAGGGAAAGAATGCAAATATGAGATTTTAGATGATGAAAAATATAGTAAAGAACTAGATAAAAAATTATTAGAAGAAGTTAATGAATATATATCAGACCATAGTGAAAAAGAAATGGCAGATGTACAAGAAGTATTAAAGGCTATTATTAAATATAGGAATATAGATGAAAAAAGAGTTGAAGAATTAAGAAAAGCTAAAGAGCTAAAAAAAGGTGGTTTCTATAATAAAATATATCTAACAGAAGTCCTAGAAGACAAAAATGAAGAACAGGAACAAAACAAAATAAATACGCAAGAAGGGTTATTAGCAAATATAAGCAAGACCAGTACTTTAAATGAGTTACAGGACTACATTAGAAGTGTAATTAGAATTAGAGGTTTCGAAAATGAAGAAATAGAGAAAAAAATGCTTTTATTATTAGAAGAAACTGGTGAACTCGCAAAGGCGATCAGAAAAGATTATACAGACATGGGAATAGATGATAAAAAATTAAATCATTATACAAATATTGAAAATGAGGTTGCAGATGTTTTTATAGTACTTATTTGCATATGTAATAAATTAAATATTAATTTATTTGATGCTGTGTATAAAAAAGAAGCAGAGAATGTAACTAGAAATTGGGATAAAAAGGAGAATAAAAATGGATAATGTACAAAGTATTCTAAATAATTATTATAATGAATATGACGAAGATGGAAGACTAGAAAAAGACAAGGCACATAGTATAGAATTTATAACAACAACAAAATATATTGAACAATATTTAAATGAAGGAGATAAAATATTAGAGATAGGAGCTGGCACAGGTAGATATACCTTGTATTATGCTAAAAAGGGCTTTGATGTAAGTGCAGTAGAATTAATAGATAGTAATTTAGATAAATTAAAAAGTAAAATAGAAGAAGGGATGTGCATAAAAGCAGTACAGGGAAATGCAATGGATTTAAGTCTGTTTGAAGATAATACATTTGATATAACATTATCTTTAGGACCTTTATACCATTTATTTACTGAAGAAGATGTAAATAAAGCTGTAAGTGAAGCAATAAGAGTAACAAAACCAGGTGGAAAAATATTTTTCGCATATATTACTAATGAAGCTGTAATTTTTAATTATGGTTTAAAAAAAGGTCACTTAAAAGAAATAGAAGAAATGTGTGATGATAATTTTAAAGTTCCAAATATTCCAGAAGAAATTTTTGCTGTAAGATATATAAAAGATTTTAATAAAACAATGTCAAATTATAAAAATATTAAGAAACTTAAAGAACTTGCAACAGACGGAATTGCTGGAGGTATTGGTGCTATATATGTAAATGAATTATCTGATGAAGAATTTAAAATATGGATAAACTATCATCTAGCAACTTGTGAAAGAGAAGATTTAATGGGTTGTAGTAATCATATTTTATATATTGCAGAAAAAATATAAAATTTAATAAAACATAAAATGAGGCATAACTTTAATCTGTTATGCCTCATAAAATTTTCCTTGCCATAAATCTTGTTCTACTAAACGTTTTTCAAATCCATTTAAAACCCATTTTTTATGCAAATTCCATTCTGGTGCAACGAGTAAGTCCTTTGGAGCATCACCAGAAATTCTATGTATAATTAAATCTGGTCTTACATGTGTTATAACATATGTAAGACCATCTAGATAATAGTCTAATGTGATTGGTTCATATTCTTTGTTATAGTACATATTTGCAAGTACAGTATTTTTTACAATATATGTTGAATGTATTTTTAGTCCTTGAATATCATGGCTATTTATAAATATAACTGTATCTTTTATATCTTCAAAACTTTCTTTAGGAAGCCCAATCATCATATGTGCGATAATCTCTATATTATATTTTCTTAAAATATTAACAGCTGTTGTAAATTGCAAGCTAGAATAACAACGGTTAATAATTTGACCAATATTGTTATTTGAAGTTTGTAGTCCGAGTTCAACAGATACGTCATATTTATTAGAGTATGATGCTATTAATTTTGCAATATCTTCTGTAATACAATCAGGTCTTGTCGCAATAGAAATCCCAACAATTTTATTGCTAACATTTAAAGCGGAATCATATTTTTCTTTTAGATTTTCTAGTGTATCATATGTGTTAGTAAAATTTTGAAAATATGCGATAAATTTATTAGCTCGTTTTCCACGATAGCTATTTAAGAAATTAGTTACTTGATTTGCTATATGTTGATTAGCAAATTTAATCAATTCACCAGAACCTTTTTCACTACAAAAAATACAGCCAGAAGTGCTTAAAGTTCCATCACGATTAGGACATGTAAAACCTGCATCAATACAGATTTTTAATGTCCTCTCACCAAATTTATTTTTATAATATTCATTTAAATGATTATATCTTTCTTGATTTTCCATAATGTGTGTATTATATCAAACATTCCAGAATAAGACAAATATTCACAGACAGATTGACATAAAGTAATGAAAAAGAGTATAATTATAGTGATGCTAGAGTAATATAACTTTAAAGGAGGGTTTGCCTATGAAACAGATTTTCATACGGGGCAAAAGAACATCATTGGAACGGGCCAAGAAAATAACAAAGCAGGCATATGGTTCCAACAATTTCAAAGCAAGATATAAGAGAGGAGAAGTACAGCTGTATTTTCCGAACTACATCTCTGCAAAAGAAGTAGAAATAATTGCAAAGGAACTGAGACTTAAGGTAGTTAGTCTTGGGACCAAAGCAATTTTAGATGTCGATTAAAACCCTTTTGAGTTCCCTTGGGATATGCAAGTAATAAGAGCATATCCTGAGGGATTTTTCCTTATATAAGAAAATGAAATTGTGATTTTATGGTGGAGTAAGAAAAGTTGACTAAGGTAACATAATTTGATAAAATATAAGATGAAGTTTTTTGAATTTAGCAAATACTTGTTTAAAAGATGGGAGGACAACAAGATGAATATATCAGATAAAACGTTTAAAACATTGGAAGAAGATTTACTAAAGGCTACAGCTAAATTACTAAATAAACGTAGCCGGTATTTTTATAAGAATGAAATAAAGATACCAAAAAAATCTTTGGTTATGATGTGTGGTACGCCTGGAGCTGGAAAGACCACTATTGCGCGAAAAATTTGTAGTCAATTGAAAGATTCAATCCATGTCGATATTGACTATTTGTTTGATTGTGCAACAAAAACTCTTTATCCAAATGCTCAGTCTTTATCTGTAGAAGATATAGATTTAATTGCGAAAGAAGCTTATGATAAAGCATATCGAAATGCAGAAGAAATTTTAGCAAATGGAAATACTGTAATATGGGATAATTTGGGAATATTCCCAACAGAAAGAGCAGAGGTGCTAAATGGCTTGAGAACTAAATATGATTATGCAATACTGATTGTAGTAAATTGTGATAAGTTGCAGGCCATTCTCCGGTCGATTAGACGAGGTGACTCACAGAATAGAACTTATCTGATCTTAAACACACATACATATTTGCAACTTCAACTTCAAAATCCAAGTAAATATTTTATTGGGTTTGATGAAGTCTACATCATTGACGGGACACAAGAAGTAACAGTAAAGGAGCCATGAGAGTGGCTCTTTTACTATGTCAGATAATTTTTACGAAATGTAAGATAATTCTTGAAAGATTATGTAAAGTATGATAGAATATACAAGTCGCAAAACAATGTTGAGTTTTAACTACCATAAGGTAGAGAAAGGAGTTGCCATAATGATAAAAGTGGCACTTAAAAACGGATACACTGTATATGGAAGACTTATAGAAGAGAATTCATCTTCCATAATACTTGTAGCACAGCGGGAGCTGATTCCAGAGATGAGAATTTCTCATATCCGTTGTTCAAAAGACATCGGCGAGAAAATCGTCATTGACAGGAATCAGGTGGAAGAAATAGAGGAAGTCTCATATGATGAGATGGAATTTGTTGGTGAACCCGAGAAAGAGTGGTCTTTCTGGTTAGGTTTTAGTGAGCATTTATCTGCCGGCCAGCTTGAACCAGGAATTACTCAATATGACGAGGGACCGGTCAATCCAATTAGCGAGGAATTAAATCTGGAGCCAAAAGTTGAATTGGAGGAAGATCCAGAAGAAGAACTCGACGATGGGCTTGACATGTAAAATAATGACCATAGTGCACGCACATGCACTGTGGTCATTATTTTTTACTAAATATATGCTAGTTTAAAATATTGCTAGTATCGTTTTTTAAAATTTCAAGATGGGTGTAAAAGCTATTAAAACTCCTCCTAAATCAAATATAATATTTTTTATCATAATTAGTACTCCTTATTTAAGTTTAGTTAACGTAGATTATAACATGTTATGGTTAAATAGCCAATATACAAAAATAAAATAATATGCTATAATTACCATGGTAACAAAAAGGCAGAGAGAACTTACAAAAAATATGTAAGGAAAAGGAGGTTCTTTATGGATGCGAAAAAGGATTCTATTATAAATGTATTTACCAAATCAGGTAAAAGTATTTGTGGTAGATATGTAGGAGAAAGGAATGGAGCTATACGGATAGCACTTCAGCAAAGGATTATACCAGACGACAAATTGCTGGGAAAAGGCGTACATGACAGAACGCTTATAAGATGCTCACAGGACTTCGGAAATGCTATTAGCATTCCTAGAGCAGAACTCAAAGTATGGAGTTATGCAAGATACAATGAGATTTGCTTTATAGGAGAGCCTGAAGAGAAAGACTATTTCTGGCCATTTTTTCACTTTTACGATGCTCGGTATTTGAACATCGAAAACACTGTGATAACACAGTATAACTCAGCAGGGTATTCTAAGGGCAGAGAAAAAGAACCGCAGTTAGAAGAGTAATGCTAACTGTAAAGCAAACAGATTTTAATCATAGAGATGGAGTAATTAACAAGAAAGAAACGTTGTTGGTTTCTCCATCTCGATGAAAAAATCTGACCAGTCAGACTAATTAAAAATAGGCTAAAAAACAGTAAAATATTATAGGGAAATATATAGGAATAGGAGCAAATATGAGCAATATACAAATAATTTCAAGCGGAAAATATATTCCTGAAATAAAAATAACAAATGAAGAATTAGAAAAAAAATATCAAGTAGAAGAAAATTATATTTTAAAAAGAACAGGAATAAAACAAAGATATTATACTAATGAAGAAATAGAACAATTAGCAATTAAAGCTTCAAAAGAAGCGTTACATAACGTAAAAGAAAAGATAGATTTAATAATAGTAGCATCTATATCAGGAAGGTGCCAAATGCCAAGTATATCTTACGAGCTACAAAAATATTTCGACATAAAAAATTGTATGTGTATGGATATTCTAGCAGGATGCGCAGGTTTTATAAATGCTCTAGATATAGCAAAATTATATATAGATAGTGGAAGAGCATGTACAGCATTGGTTGTAGGAGTAGAAAAATTATCAACACATCTTGATATAAATGATATAAATACAGAGATTCTGCTTGCAGATGGTGCAGGTGCAATTGTTATAAAAAAGAGTAATGATGATAAATTATATGATTCATATATAGAAAGCAAAGGGCAAAAAGGCGAAATTCTAACATGTGTAAATAACGAAAAAATATATATGGATGGTAAAGAAATATATAAATATGCTGTAACAGATACAGTAAAAAATATAAATAAACTTTTAGAGAAAAATGAGATAACTATGGAAGATATAACTTATGTAATTCCGCATCAATCTAATAGAAGAATTTTATCATCAATGGCAAACAAATTAAATCTTCCAAGTGACAAAATGTATTCAAATGTAGAAGAATACGGAAATACATTTTGTGCAAGTATTCCAATTGCATTAGATGATATGTTTAAACAAAATAAACTAAAAGAAAATGATAAAGTTATTTTAATAGGATATGGTGGAGGTTTAAACACCGGAAGTATCTTATTAGAACTATAAAACAAAGGAAGGAAGATTGTAATGAAAATAGCTTTTATGTTTCCAGGTCAAGGAGCACAAACTGTAGGAATGGGAAAAGATTTATACGACAAATATGAAGAAATAAGAGAAGTATATAAAAAAGCTTCAGAGATATCAGGAAAAGATATAGCAGAACTAACATTTAATTCTACAATGGAAGAATTAAGCAAAACAGAAAATACACAACTTGCAATAGCAACAATGAGTTTAGGAATTTTAAAAGTATTAGAAAGAAATGGCGTAAAACCAGAAATAACAGTAGGATTAAGCTTAGGTGAATATCCAGCATTAATAAGTGGAGGATATTTAAGTTTTGAAGATGGAATCACATTATTAAAACATCGTGGTTATTTAATGGGTAATAAAGTAGAGCCAGGAAATTATAGTATGGCTGCAATAATTGGTTTAGATAGTAAAATTATAGAGGAAGTATGCGCAGAAATTGCAGCAAAAGGAATGTTTATTTCACCTGCAAATTATAATTATTCTGGTCAAACAGTAATTTCTGGAGATGAAGAAGCTATTAATTTAGCAATAGAGGACTTAAAAGAAAAAGGTGCAAAAAGAGCTTTAAAATTAGCAACAGGTGGACCTTTTCATACAACAAAATTAAATGAAGCAAAAGAATTATATACAGAAAAATTAAAAGAAATAAAATTTAATACAGAAGCTCCAAAAGCAAAAGTAATAAAAAATCTAGATGGAACATTTTATAACGAAAATGATGATATGGTTGATGTATTATCAAGACATATTGTAAGTTCTGTAAGATTTGATAAAGCGATTAAAACAATGCAAGATTATGGAATAGATACATATGTAGAAATAGGACCAGGAAAAACATTAACAGGTTTTGTTAGAAAAGAAAACAAAGAAGCAAATGTAGTTAACATTAACAGTGTAGAAACACTAGAAGCTTTTTTAGATAGTTTAAAATAAATATAAGTAAAGGAGAGTAAAAATGGAAAAGAAAGTAGCTTTAATTACAGGTGGATCAAGAGGAATAGGAAAAGCAATTGCAGAAAAATTTGCTAAAAATGGATATGATTTAGTAATAAATTATGTTTCAGATAATACAGATTTAGAAGCAATAAAAGAAGAGTTTAAACAATATGGTTCAGAAGTATTAATGGAAAAAGCAGATGTAAGCAATTATGCAGAATGTGAAAAAATGGTAACATCAGCAATAGAAAAATTTGGAAGAATAGATGTATTAGTAAACAATGCTGGAGTTACAAGAGATAATTTATTAATGAGAATGAAAGAAGAAGACTTCGATAAAGTAATTTCTATAAACTTAAAAGGAACATTTAATTTAACAAAATTAGTAACACCATATATGATGAAAAGAAGAGAAGGAAGAATAGTAAGTATTTCATCTGTAGTTGGAGTTATGGGAAATGCAGGACAATCAAATTATGCTGCATCAAAAGCTGGAATTATAGGATTTACAAAAAGTGTTGCAAAAGAACTTGCATCAAGAAATATATTAGCAAATTGTGTAGCTCCTGGATTTATAGCTACAGATATGACAGCAGTATTAAATGATAAGGTAAAAGAAAGTATTAATGCACAAATTCCTTTAAAGAGAATGGGAACTGCAGAAGAGATAGCAAACGCAGTATACTTTTTAGGGGGAGAAGAAAATACATATATAACAGGTCAAACATTAAATATAGATGGGGGTATGATTTAGAATGGAAAGAAGAGTTGTTGTTACAGGTATAGGAGCAGTTACACCAATAGGAAATACTGCAACAGATTTTTGGGCAGGAATTAAAGCAGGAAAATGTGGTATTGACGAGATAACAAAAGTTGATACTAGTGATTTAAAAGTAAAATTAGCAGCAGAAGTAAAAGATTTTAACCCAGAAGATTATTTTGACAGAAGAACAGCAAGAAGAATGGATTTGTATTCACAATATGCTGTAGTAGCATCAAGAGAGGCTCTAAAAGATAGTGGAATTACAGAAGAAAATACTGATATGACAAGAGTAGGAACTGTTATAGGATCTGGAATTGGTGGATTAAATACTATGGAAAAAGATATTGGGGCATGTGCAATAAAAGGACCAGATAGAGTATCTCCAATGTTTATTCCAATGGGAATACCAAACATGGCAGCAGGAAATGTAACAATAGACTTAGGTCTTAAAGGAGAATCTGTTGCAATGGTAACAGCATGTGCAACTGGAACACATTCAATTGGAGAAAGTTATAGAATGATTAAACATGGTTACCAAGATGCAGTACTTGCAGGAGGAACAGAAGCTCCAATTACAAAAACAGGTATAGCAGGTTTCCAAAATATAAAAGCATTAACACAAGCTACAGATAAAAACAGAGCAAGTATACCTTTTGACCTAGAAAGAAGTGGATTTGTTATGGGTGAAGGTGCTGCAGTTATAGTTCTAGAAGAGTTAGAACATGCTAAAAAAAGAGGAGCACATATATACGCAGAAATAGTAGGATATGGAGCATCATCAGATGCATATCATATTACATCACCATCACCAGATGGTGAAGGCGCAGCAAGAGCAATGGTATCAGCAATGGAAGATGCTAAAATAAAACCAGAAGATGTTACATATATAAATGCACATGGTACATCAACACATTTAAACGATGCTGGCGAGACTATGGCGATAAAAAAAGCATTAGGAGAAGAAGCAAGTAAAAAAGTTTTAGTAAGTTCTACAAAGAGTAATACAGGACATTTATTAGGAGCAGCTGGAGGAGTTGAAGCTATTGTTTGTGTTAAAGCAATAGAAGAAGGATATGTGCCAGCAACAATAAACTATAAAGTAGAAGACCCTGAATGTGATTTAGATATAGTTCCAAACGAAGGAAGAAATGTTGAAGTAAAATATGCAATGTCAAATTCATTAGGATTTGGTGGACATAATGGATCAATAATATTTAAGAAATATGAAGACTAGGGGGAATAAAAATGGAATATTCAGATATTAAAAGATTATTAGATGATATGGGAAATTCTAAAGTTGATAGTTTAGATATCGAATTCCCAGATGGAACAAAAATTAAAATGAAGAAAAACGAAGCTAAAATTATAGAAGCTATAGAACCAAGACCAGTACCAGCTGTAAAAGAAATTACTTTACCAGCAGAAGCAAAAGAAGAACCAAAAGCAGTAGTAACTACAGAAAATTACAAAGAAGTAAAATCACCAATGGTTGGAACTTTTTATAGCGCTCCATCACCAAAAGATGAACCATATGTAAAAGTTGGTGACAAAGTAAAAAAAGGTGATGTTCTTTGTGTAGTAGAAGCTATGAAATTAATGAACGAAATAGAATCAGAATTTGACGGAGAAATAGTAGAAATCTGCGTAAAAAATGAAGATATGGTAGAATATGGAACAACATTATTCAAAATAAAATAGGACTTTTGATGAACTTTAAGAACCGTCCCTAAAGTTCAAAAATTTTTAAAAGGAGAAAAGATTATGCTAAATATTAATGAAATAATGGAAATAATTCCACAAAGACCACCATTTTTAATGATAGACAGAGTAGAAGAGTTTGTGCCAGGAGAAAGTTGTGTGGCATATAAAAATGTATGTATAAATGAACCACACTTCCAAGGACATTTCCCTGGTAACCCAATAATGCCTGGAGTTCTTACAATAGAAGCTTTAGCACAAACAGGTGCGGTTGCAATTCTTTCTATGCCAGAAAACAAAGGTAAAAATGCGCTTTTTGGTGGTGTAGATAAATTAAGATTTAAAAGACAAGTAATACCAGGAGATGTATTAAAACTAGAAGTTAAAATTATAAAAAGAAAAGGTCCAATAGGGGTTGGAGAAGCAATAGCAACAGTAAATGGAGAAGTTGCTGTAAAAGGTGAACTTACATTTGCAATAGTATAATTGCGCTTAAGAATGAAGCAAGAAAGGATTTGAAATTGATATGTTAAAAAAGATATTAATTGCAAACAGAGGAGAAATAGCTGTAAGAATTATAAGAGCATGTAGAGAAATGGGAATAAAAACAGTTGCAGTATATTCAGAAGCTGATAAAACAGCATTACATACAAAACTTGCAGATGAAGCAATATGTATAGGACCTGCGCCTTCTGTAAAAAGTTATTTAAATGTAAAAGCAATAATAGAAGCAGCTTGCTTAACTGGTGCAGATAGTATTCATCCAGGTTTCGGATTTTTATCAGAAAATAGTAGCTTTGCAAAAATGTGTGACGAAATAGGTTTAAAATTTATCGGACCAAAACCAGAAATAATCGAACTTATGGGAAATAAATCAAAAGCGAAAGAAACTATGAAAAATGCTGGAGTTCCAGTTGTTCCTGGTTCAGATGGACTAATATATACTATGCAAGAAGCAATAAATATATCAAACCAAATAGGATATCCAGTAATGCTTAAAGCGTCTGCTGGTGGAGGCGGAAAAGGCATACGAGTTGCATACAACGAGGATGAACTAAAAAAAGCATATGAAGTCGTAAAGCAAGAAGCAGCTATATCTTTTAATGATGATAGCATTTACATAGAGAAATTTATAGAAAATCCAAGACATATAGAAATTCAAGTAATGGCTGATGAACATGGTAATGCAGTACATTTAGGAGAAAGAGATTGTACTGTACAACGAAGAAACCAAAAAATGCTAGAAGAAACACCATCAGGAATAATAGATAGCAAATTAAGAGAAAAAATGGGTGCTGTAGCTGTTAAAGCTGTTAAAGAAGTTGGATACACAAATGTTGGAACAATAGAATTTTTAGTAGATAAAAATAAAGATTTCTATTTTATGGAAATGAATACAAGAATCCAAGTAGAACATCCAGTAACAGAGATGGTAACAGGATTAGACTTAATAAAAGAGCAAATTCGTATAGCTTCAGGTGAAAAAATGAAATACAAACAAAAAGATATTATATTTACAGGACATAGTTTAGAAGCTAGAATAAATGCAGAAAATCCAGCTAAAAACTTTATGCCATGTCCAGGATTAATAGAGGAATTACATCTTCCAGGTGGAAATGGTGTAAGAGTTGATACAGCTGTATATGCAGGATATAAAGTTCCTCAAAATTATGATTCTATGATTGCAAAAGTAATTGTTCATGGAAAAGACAGAAAAGAATCAATTGCTAAAATGAAAAGTGCATTATCAGAACTTGTAATTTCAGGGATAGAAACAAACACAGACTTCATATTAAAAATATTAGACAATGAGAAATTTAAAGCTAATGATTATGATACATCATTTATAGAAAAAGAATTTGGAAAATAGGGATCTGGTTTACTATTTTGATAAAAATATCGCACTTCTAAGAATTAGTATAAGCTATTCTTAGAGGTGTTTTTATTATATGTAGAAAATTATAGCCAAGTAGAAGCACTAGTTTGGTAATTTAGATTGAAAAAATAGCAAAGCAGTGGTATAATTATTATGTTTACTAACAACTGTGCACTAATAAAATAGGAGGCATGAATATGTCAAAAAGGTTAATTTGCTCAGAATCTTGGTTGCGGAACAAGATTCATGTAAAAGTCTATCTACCAGTTCCAGGTAGTATTGACAAATTGGAAGCTCCAGCAATGGGAAATTCACCGATGGAAAGAGACGAAAATATTATGAAGTTTGCAGAAGAAATGTGGTTTCCACAGTATTTTAGAGCTGTCAAACGAATAATAGATGTCTACGAAAGAAGTGAGATGCCATTACGTTATATTATAGGGCAGGAGATTGATATCTTTCCTATGATAGAGCGAGTTGGAATGTATTCAGTATTCAGTGGAAAGATTTCTATGGATAATGATAGTATGCTGGACATAAGTATCGTAGGTTCTGGAGCTCAGATTTTTGGACATGAAATGGGACATAAGCTTCTTTGCGTAAAAGAAAGCAACGAACTTCTTGAAAATGTACAAGAATATTTTGGAACTACAGAAAAATGGGCACATGAAATAATCGCAGAACTAACCGGTGAAATAGTTGCCAATGATGATACCGCAGTTAAAATCTCCTTTATAGATGGAAGGACACAGGAGTTTTTTAAGCGCCAAATTTTAAAATTGGCGTGGCAATAAGTAAATAATAACTGAACTTAAATCCCAGTAAAAGGATAGTATCTTTTTACTGGGATTTGTCTGTTTATAAAAATATGCATACTAATCTTGATAGATAGTATGTGTAAAATTAAGATTAAAAAAAGATTAATTTATTATAAAGAGGGAAAAAAGGAACAGTACAAAATCCTTAATTAAGGAAAGTCTCTTAATCCACCAATCCCTATTGTCATATACAAAATTTTGGTATAGAATAAAACCGAAGAAAAACGGAAAAGGATGTGATATGAATGACACCTAGTTATGATACAATTGTTATAGGAATGGGACCAGGAGCAATATTTTTTGCATATGAGATGATTCAAAAAAATCAAAATAAAAAAATATTGTTAGTAGAACAAGGAAAACGAGTAGAAGATAGAAATTGCCCTATAGAAACAATAGGAAAATGTGTAAAATGCAAACCATTTTGTAATATTACAAGCGGATTTTCTGGAGCAGGAGCTTTTTCAGATGGAAAATTATCTTTATATAATATAGAAGACGATGATTTTTATGTTGGAGGAGAACTGCATAAGTATGTTGGAGTAGAAGAAACAAAGAAATTAATAGACTATACAGATCAAATATACTTAGATTTTGGAGCAGATCCAAAACTAGAAGGAACGAAGTATAAAAACGAAATAAACGAGATAAAGAAAAAAGCCAAAAAAGAAGAAATAACATTAATAGATATTCCAATAAGACATCTAGGAACAGAAAAAGCACATGAACTATACAAAAAATTAGAAAAATATTTAGAAGAACATAATATAGATTTAATGTTCGAAACAGAAGTAAAAGATTTAATAATAGAAAATGATGAAGCCAAAGGAATTATTGTACATAATATAAAAGAAAATACAGAAGAAAAAATATATGGAAAAAACATAATAATAGCAGTAGGAAGAAAAGGAGCAAACTGGCTAGTAGACATGTGTAATGCCCATAACATCAAAACAGAAGCTGGAGTAGTAGATATAGGTGTAAGATATGAGCTTTCAGACGAAGTAATGAAAGATATAAATACATATATGTACGAAGGTAAATTTATCGGTTATCCAGGACCTTTTAAAGATAAAGTAAGAACATTTTGTCAAAATCCAAGTGGATTTGTTTCATCAGAAGTATATGATGAAGGAATAAACTTAGTTAATGGACATTCATATAAAGACAAAAAAAGCACACATACAAATTTAGCAATACTAGTATCACATCATTTTAATTATCCATTTGATAAACCAATAGAATATGGAAGAAATATAGCTAAAAATATAAATGAATTAGGAAATGGAAACATTGTAGTTCAAAGATTAGGAGATATTTATAGAGGAAAAAGGACTTGGGATGAAGAATTACAAAATAATAAAATTAAGCCAACATTAAAATCAGCAGTTGCAGGAGATATAACATTTGCACTTGGATATAGAACTATGACAGACATTCTTCAATTTATAAGAAGTATGGACAAAATAGTAGAAGAATTTGCAAATCCAGAAAATCTATTATATGCACCGGAAATAAAATTCTATAGTAATAAAGTAGTAATAGATCATAATTTTGAAACAAGTGTAAAAGGCTTGTATTCTATAGGAGATGGTGGAGGAATGACAAGAGGATTAATGATGGCATCAGCTTCTGGAGTACAAATGGCAAGGAATTTAATAAATAAAGGAGTATAATATGCATATAAGTGTTAGAGGAATAGTAGAAAAAGATGATGGAATCATCTTAATACATAGAATAAAACCAAGAGAAGATGGTACATTAAGAGATTATTTTGTTGTACCTGGCGGAAAGAAAGAAGAAGGGGAAAGCAATTTAGAAACATTAAATAGAGAAATAGAAGAAGAGCTAGGCATTACAGTAGATGTAAAAGAAAAATTAATAGAATATGATGACCAAGCTTATAATGATAGCATTCAAATATTTTACATATGTACACATAAAGACGGAATAATAGGAACAGGAAATGGCCCAGAAATGACTAATAAAAATGAATATAAAGGTACCTTCGAGCCAGTAGTTGTAAAATATGAAGATCTAAAAAATGTGAATTTAGTACCAGAAGCTATTAAAGACTTACTAGTAGAAAGATATGAGGAAATAAAAAATGAAAAGAAGTTATAGTTATTTTATAGTAAAACCAGATGGAATACGATATTTAGATGAAATATTAAATGATTTAGAGGGAAAATTTCAAGAAATAAAATATTATGCAGTAGATGATTTTGAAAGTCTAATTAAAAAACTATATCATAAACATTATGAAAATAAAGGGGAGCGGCTTTGCAAAATCATATGCTTCATATTTATATGGAATTAGAGAAATTTTTGGTAATAAAGCATTATTAGTATTAGTAGGTGATAGAGAAAAAACATATGAAGAATTATCTAATGATATTTTTACAGAGAAAACATTAATAAGACAAAAATATGTTAATAACAATGTTGGCATAATTACAAATCTAGAAGATGAGCAAGTTAATTATGTAAGATATGTAGACAAAAGAGGAAAACTAAAGGAACCAAGAATTCTAAACGGGATAGGTAATATTAGAATAAATGATATGAATATTATACATTCACCAGATCCTGATGAAGCTACAACAAAAGAAGAACTACAAATTATAATAAATAGCGGAATTTTACAAGACAAAAATCTATTAACGCCAGACACTATTAAAAAAATAAGAGAATATGGAACATTTAATTTTTTTAATGATATGAAAAAAGATGATTATCAGGGAAATATAGGACCAGATATATCTGGATTTATTAAATCAGAAATAGACGAAAGATAATATACAAGGGGGAAAAAGTATGGAAGAAGAATTAGAAAATGGAATAGCTTTAATGGATGGAATATTACAAAATTGGGCAAATGAAAACAAAGGAAAGTATCATATATTCTTTCCGAAATGTACAAAAGAAAATGACAAGGATGTTGTGTTATTCCCAATATTTGAAGAAAATAAAAATGGAACTTTAAACCTAAAAGTATGGGCAAAATACAATTTAGAAAATTATTCTTTGGAGGATTATTTGGATGTAAAAAATAAAATTATATTATTTGATAAAAAATTAATAAATTATAAAAAGAAAAAATTTGCACAAAATGTAATTGCATTAATAGAAATATTTTATACAGCCCAAGAATTTATGGAACTTTCAGAAGATAGTATAGAATACATAGCAAATCAAGAATTGTTAGAAGAGAAAATTGATGAATATAAACAAAAATTTAAAACAATTCTTGCTGAAGAAGAACTAGCTATTGCATATGGAGTAAAAAAGAATGAGCCAGTAAAAACAGAAAAAGCGAAACTTCCAGTTACAAATACACAGCCTATTGAAAATAAGAAAGAAGAAACAAAAGAAAAGAGAACAGTAAAAATACCAGATTTAACGATAAAAAAATTACAAGAAAGTATATCTAAGATAGACCATAAAAATAATTCAAAAGAAAAATACATGTTAAAACTTATGGAAGAAGTTGGCGAGCTTGCAAAGGTTGTAAATGAAGATGTACGAATGAAAGATAAAGAAATTAAAGGAACAATAGAAGAAGAATTACAAGATGTGTTATATTATATAACATGCTTAGCAAATATTTATGGAATAGACTTAGAAGAATGTATATATTTAAAAGAAGAATTAAATTGTAAAAAATATAATAGGAAAAATATGTTTAAAGACTAAAATTAAGGAGTAATTAATGAGCAAAGTTGCAAATATGTTAAATATGGTAAAAATTCTGGAAGATGGTAAAATACATACAATACAAGACTTAGCAGATGAATTAGAAGTATCTACAAGAATGATAAGAATATATAAGCAAGAATTAGAACAAGCAGGAATATATATAAAAGGCAAGCAAGGAATAAATGGTGGGTATATTTTAGATAATATGAAAAACACTATTGATATAGGGCTAACAGGAGAAGAAATATATCAGCTAAAAAATATGAAAAAGAATGAATTAGATGAAGCTATAATAGAAAAGATTATTAAAGCATATATTACTAATGAACATAGAAAAGATAGTACTAAAAGTGAACAGTTAATGCCAGAATTTACAGAAATATATAAAGATTTTAGACTAGCAATCAATAACAGAAATAAAATCTATATTGAGTTTAAATCTGTCAATTCAGGGATAACCAAAAGAATAATACATCCGGCAGAACTATTTACATATTTAAATAATTGGTATGTTGCAGCATTTTGCGAATTAAGGAATGAAATTAGACTATTCAAATTAAATGACATACTCTCATATAAAATATTAGACGAAAAATATGAAGAAGAAGTAAATTTAAAAATCTGGTCAAAAAAATAAACTGACAATTATATTTCCTCTTTTTGTGATAAAATAATCACAAAAGGAGGATTTTTATGTATAAAACAATAATATTTGATCTAGATGATACCTTAAATGATGATACAAAAAATATGCAAGAAGCATTTAAAATACTAACAAAAGATAAATATAGTGACGAAGAATTTAAAAAATTTCAGACAATAGATAAGAATTACTGGAAAGAAAGGGCTGCAGGAATAGTAAAAGATCCTAGAGAAGGGATGTCAAAAGCGGAAAAAGCAGAGTGGAATAGAGCACAAAGATTTTTAAGATATTTTAAAGGAATTTCTTATGAAGAAGCGGTAAAAATGAATGAAATATATACAGAAGGACTAAAACGAAAAGTACAAGAAATAGAAGGAGCTAAGGAAATCATAAAATATTTAAAAGATAAAAAATATAAGCTTATAATTGCAAGTAATGGACCAAGCACAGCAATACCATCAAAATTGAAGGGATTAGGAATAAATGAATATATAGATGAAACATTTGCTGCAGATGAATGTGGGAGTATGAAGCCACATGCATATTTTTATGAAGCTTTGTTTAATAAAATAAATAACCATAATACCAAAGAAATGTTATATATAGGTGATGAGTTAGAAAAAGATATTAAAGGTGGAAACGAAGTAGGAATGGATACATGTTGGTTTAATATTAGGAATGAGAATGCTAGTATTTATAAGCCAACATATGAGATACATAAGTTAGAAGAATTAAAAAATATATTATAAAAAGGGAGAAAAAGATATGGAGGAAATAGTATTTGTAACACATAACAAAGGTAAAATAGCATCTGCACAAAAACAATTAGCAGGAGTAAATGTAAAAATATTCGAATATGAGTTAGACGAACCAAGAAGTGATGATATAAAATTTATTTCAAAAGCAAAAGTAGAAGAGGCGTATAAATTAGTAAAAAAGCCATGTATTTCTTTAGATTGTGGTTTCTGGATAGAAGAATTAAATGGATTTCCACGAGCATTTGTTAACTTTTCATTAGAAACATTAGGACTAGAAGGAATCTTAAAATTAATGGAAGGAAAAGAAAACAGAAACTGCAAATTCACAGAATGTTTATCATACTATGATGGAAAAGAAGTACATCAATTTATGGGAGAGCATAAAGGGAGACTAGCAAAAGAAATATTAGGAAATGATACAAACGAAAAATGGTCAGATTTATGGTATATCTATATACCTAGTGGATATGAAAAGACATTAGCACAAATGACTAAAGAGGAACGAGCTACGAGGAAAAAGTATGAAAGTAAAGATGCAATGAAAATATTCGCAAATTGGTATTTAGAAAATAATGCAAATTTATTATAGAGTTTAAAATTTTGAATAGTTGGATATAAATATTTAGATAAAAAGTAGTAAAATAGAAGCTTTTATGATATAGTTCTTTGTAAAATAGGAGTAGCAAGTTTAATATGTGAATGTTAAAATCACATATACTGGCGAATAAAGGAGTATATTATGAGAGCTAATTTTTTTGGAAGTACAGCATGCTATTTAAAGAAAGACAACAAAATATTATTTATAAAATTCAATAAAAAATGGGGACAAGTATATGCTCCAATAGGTGGAAAAATAGAAGCAGGAGAAACACCTACAGAATGTTTATTAAGAGAATTTAAAGAAGAAACAGGTCTAGAATTAAAAGATCCAAAACTTAAGGGAATTTCATTTTGGAAAGATAGCACAGAGGGTATAATATTTATATATACTGCCGAAAAAGTTGATGGAGATTTACAAGAATCTGAAGAAGGAAGACTAGAATGGATAGACATTAGCGAGTTAGACAATATAAAGCAATTTGATATGAACAGTAAATTTACTAAATATATATTAGAAGACGGTATGTTCGAAGGAAAATTTATTTTAGATGAAAATGCTAAAGTACTTGATTATAAAATAAGGAAGATTTAGAAAGAAAGGATTAATGCATGATTAAAAATATAATATTTGACTTAGGAAACGTAATATTACAATGCTCAACAATAGAAACGATGTATAATTTTACAGCTAGTGAAGAAATTGCAAAGAATCTAATAACATATATATTCAAATCAGAAGAATGGAAATTACTAGATTTAGGAAATATAAGTAAAGAAGAAGCTATATCAAGAATACAAGAAAGAGTGTCAGACGAATATAAACCTTTAATAAAAGAGGTTATGGATAACAGAGCAAAATATTTAAAATTGAATGAAGGTACAATAGAAATTGCAAAAAAATTAAAAGATATTGGATATAAAATATATGTGTTGTCAAATATGTCGACATTTACATATGAATATTTTAAAGATAACGAATTTTTTAAGTTATGTGATGGAATAGTAATTTCAGCATATGAGCACATTAAGAAACCAGATGAAGAAATATTTAAAAAATTATTAAATAGATATAAGCTACTTCCAGAAGAATGTTTATTTATAGACGATGACGATACAGGAAGAAGTTTTGAAACAGCAAATAAGTTAGGCATAAATGGAAGAAGAGTACTTCCAAATGATAGTGAAGATGTTCTAAAATTATTAGAAGAATATAATATAAAATTACAAGGAAAAATGGAGGAAATATAGAACAAATAATATAGGGGGAAAGACAGATGCTAAGATTTGAAAAAATAGATGACAAATATTGCAACCAATATATAGAGATGGTACAAGAATGGAAAGCGAGCAATACATCTTTAACACCAGATATTTTAGAAATACCTTGTAATAATGAAATAGAATATAGAAATATAGTTAGCATAGCAAAAAATGCAGCTATTGGAATACACGAAGATAGAGACTGGTATGAAAAATGCAACTATTACTTAGTTGTAAATGATCAAGACAAATTAATTGGAATAACTGCAGTAAGAAGCAATTTAACACAATTAGGAAAAGATACATTAGGAAATATTGCATACGGAATACGTCCATCAGAAAGAAGAAAAGGATATGCAAAAGCTGTTGCAAATATGCTAGTAAATAAATGTAGAGAATTAGGAATGAATGAAATTGTTGCATGTCATTATATAGAAAATGATGCATCAAAAAGAGTTTTAGAAAGTGCAGGAGCAATTCCTACAGGAGTGTTGACATCAGAATATTCTGGCAAAAAGATAAAACGTTATATAATAAGAACAAATACAAGTAGCGAAATAAACTTTACCTTGGCAAAACAAGTTTTTAATGACTACGTAAAAAAATTTGACAGGGAAGATGGAAGCATTTTATTAAAAATAACACATACATACCATGTTGTAGACTTAAGTGAATATATAGCAAAAGAACAAGGGTTAGATGAAGAAAATGTAGCTTTAGCTAAACTGATAGCGTTATTGCATGACATAGGAAGATTTAAACAAGTTACATTACTTAGAAACTTTTCTGATAAAGGGTTTGATCATGCAGATTATGGTGTTAAAATTCTTTTTGAAGAAAATTTAATAAGAAAATTTATTCCAACAAATAAATATGACGAGATAATAAAAAAAGCAATATATACTCATAATAAATACAAAATAGAAGATGGATTAAATGAATTAGAAGAACTGCACTGTAAAATTATAAGAGATGCAGATAAATTAGATAATTTTAGAGTAAAAGAAGAAAATAAATTTGAAGATAGTTTTCCAGAAACTAAAGATGTAGCAGGGGAGCTTTCTAATTCTGCGATGTCTGATGTAGTATATAATGACTTTTTAGCACATAAATGTATCAAACTTGAAGATAGAAAAACTTTAATAGATTATTGGGTATGTATACTTGCTTTTATATTTGATTTATATTTTAAAAGTTCATTAAAGTATATTAAAGACAAAAATTATATTGATATTTTAATTGATAAGATAGAATATAAAAATGAAGAAACAAAAGCAAGAATGGAAGATATAAGAAAATGTGCGAAAAAATACATAGAAGATAATATTTAAGGAATGTAAAATATGATTAGGAAAAGTACTAATAACGATTTAGAAAAAATTATGCAAATATGGTTGGATACGAATATTTCGGTACATAATTATATTCCACAAGAATATTGGACTAGTAATGAAAAATATGTTAAAGAAGCAATACAGGAGGCAGAAGTATATGTATATGAAGAAAATAAAGAAATAAAAGGTTTTATCGGAATAAATAAGGGACATATAGAGGGAATATTTGTAGAAGAAAAATATAGAAATCAAGGAATTGGAAAAGAATTACTATCTTATTGTAAAAACAAATATGATAAGCTAACCTTAGAAGTTTATAAGAAAAATACTAAAGCTATAAACTTTTATGAAAGAGAACAATTTAAGCCGATAAAAGAAGATGTTGATGAGGCAAATAATGAAGTAGAAATACTTATGGAATGGAAGAAAAATTAAAAGAGATTGTTTTGAGTTATTGCTATATTTGAGAGATGGATCCTTTTGGGGATTATATATAATATAATAAATAAAGGAAGTTAATATGAAGATACGTTTAGAAGAAGAAAAAGACTATTTTATGAATGAAAATTTAACACGAGAAGCTTTTTGGAATGTATATAGACCAGGTTGTTATGAACATTATATTCTTCATAAAATTAGAACAGATAAATGCTATGTAAAAGAATTAAGTTATGTAATGGAAGAAAACAACAGGCTAATAGGAAGTATAGTTTATGCAAAAGGAAAAATACAAAATGAAAATGGTGTACATGAAGTGTTACTATTTGGTCCAATAAGTATACTTCCAGAATATCAAGGAGCAGGATATGGAAAGAAACTAATAAAATTTACTTTAAAAAAGGCAAAGGAATTAGGATACCCTGCAGTAGTAATAACAGGAAAACCAGAATACTATGAAAAATTTGGATTTAAGCCTGCCTCAAAATATAATATATTTTATGAAGGAATGGAAAATGAAGAAAATCCGTTTTTTATGGTAAAAGTTTTGGATAAGCATAAAATGAAAGGTATATATGGAATATATACAGATCCAGATGTTTACACAGTAAACCAAGAAGAGGTAGAACAATTTGATAAGAAATTTCCAAAGAAGAAAAAGGAGAAAAGAGAAGGACAATTGGAATAATCGGAATATGCTTCGGGATTTTGGGACGTTCTTCGGGATTTAGGGACGTTCTTTAAATCCCGATTTTGAAAATTAATGAAGGAGCTTAAATACCTATTTTAGAATTATGTTAAAAGCCATCAACGACATCTTGCATTCGTTGGTGGCTTAATACTTGGAACTTATAAGGTTAAACGGTTCCAAAAATCCATATATATGTTTATGTCGTGCTTATGATATTTTAAACATCTGGCAATTCTACAATATAGAACAACAATTAACATAGCTTTAATCTTTTGATGAGGCTCAGAAAGTAAGCTATATATTTTATCAAGAGAAATATTTTTTACGACACTTGCATTACTAACGATGGCAAATAAAGTGTCGTATAAACTATCTCCAAGCACAGGCATTGGATCAATAACGCCAGCAAATTTACCATTAACTTTTATAAAATTGTGGGTACCAAAATCTCCATGAATTAATTTTTTATCAAATTTATAATCTTCTAATATTTTTACTTGATCTAGCACAATAGAATTATCTGGAATATAAGCTACTAAGGTTTTAGTAGAATCAGCTATTTCATCAAGTAAAAACTCAGACCACGTTGAAACTTCTTCATAAAGGTAGCCATATCCATAATAATCTACAGTTTTATAATTATTTGTAATATAAATAATATTTCTGAGAAAATCATCAATATCATCAACTTGTTTCATAATATCTCCGTGAATGAATTCATAAACAGCAAATCTATATGAAGGGTCAAAATAAATAATTTTTTGCATTTTAGGACTAGGATTTAAACTTAAAAATTTGATTTCAGCTTTTATGGCATATGGAGTACTTCTTTTTATTAAGTATTTGTTATTTAGCAAAATCACATGGCTTGAAACACCATCTGTAAAATACTTGTGGCTTTCATAAGGTATATTTAATAGTTTTAAAACAAATTCAATTATATTTTTATCTATTTTATTATCAATATTCATAATTTACCTCTAGATATATTTTAAAAATCCATCTGGATAAATAATTTTTTTACCAGATTTAAAATCATCAATATCTACCCATACAGCATTATACTCATCAGCTTCATCATCAATTTCATATTCATCTTTGTAAGTATCCTCTGGAATTTCTATAGAATAAAGAAATACGATTTCATGTCCTGTTTTCCCTTGATAGGTAAAAATATTCTCTGTTACTCCAAGAAGTTCTCCTACTTTAATATCAGCATGAATTTCTTCCTGAAATTCTCTTTTTACAGCATCTTTACTTGTTTCGCCAAATTCGATACCTCCTCCTAAAGCACGGTAAAAGGTTTGCTTCTTTACTTTGTCATATCCAATGCCTACTAAAATTTTGTTGTCTTTTTTTGCAATACCTAAAGATATAGGTCTGATAGAATCAGATTTAAACATTTTATACACTCTCCTTTATTTTGGTAAGCAAGTGTTTATATTGTCTAAGTGCAGTTAAAGAATGCTAATTTTTGTGTAACTTATGAAGATGAATACTGCTTGCCAATTAAATTATGTTATTAGTGTAGCATATAGAAATGTAGAACACAAGAAAAATATATAAATATTGAAATTAGACAATAAAATGATATAATGATTGCATGTAAAGAAATAGATATATGTATTAATGTATCAAATATTATTGAGTATATGGAGGTCAAAAGTGAATAAAGAAGCGGGACTAAAATCAATATATGAATTACGAAATTATAAATTTGTTATAGAGAGTTATCAAAGAGGATACAGGTGGGACTCTAAACAGGTTACAGAACTATTAGAAGATTTGTTAGAATTCCAAAAAACAGGAAATAATTTATATTGCTTACAACCAATTATAGTTAGAAAAGTTGATGAAAACAAATATGAATTAATAGATGGACAACAAAGACTTACAACTATATATATATTACTTAAATTTTTAAAACAAGAAGAATATTTATATGGGATAGAGTACAAAAGACCTAATAGTAAAGAATTTTTAGAAAATATTGAAAGTGAAGAAAATATAAACAATCTGGATTTTTATTTTATGAAAAATGCGTATACAACAATTAAAAAATGGTTTCATGTAGTAAGTGAAAATGAACAGACGGGAAATTTAAAGGGAAGGTTTATATCATTACTTTTGGAAAATGATAAGAATGTAAGATTTATTTGGTATGAAGTAAAGGATAAAAATATTTCATCAGAAGAGATTTTCACAAGAATAAATGTTGGTAAAATTCCATTAAATGATGCAGAGCTTATAAAAGCAAAATTACTTTATGATGTAAAATCAGAAAGAAAAGAAGAAAAGTATCTAAAACAAATAGAAATAGGAAACGAATGGGATAGAATAGAAAAAGATTTGCAGAATGATTCTTTTTGGAGATTTTTAGTAAATTATAAAAAAGAAAAATCAAATAGAATAGAATATATATTTGACTATGTAGCAAAAGAAGCGGAAGAAAAAACAAAAAGTAAGAGTAATAAATCTAAAAATATAACTGAAAATGAAGAGCACTCTACTTTTGAAAAAATAAGTCAATTAATGCAAGAACAAATAGTAAATAAAGATAATTGGTATACAGAAGAAAAGGATTTTTGGGATAATAATGTAAAAAAATATTACTATATTTTTAAAGATTGGTATAAAGATCCTGAAATATATAACTATATTGGTTTCTTAAACTTTTATAATAATAAAGAAGGTAATACGTATAGTCTCATTAAAGAATATGAAAAATGTACAGAAAAAACAAACTTTAAAGCATACGTTAAAAATTTAATAATAAAAGATGTTATAAATGATGTAGAAAATTTAGATGATTTAGATTATGAAGAAAATGGAGAGCAATTAAAAAAACTACTTATTTTATTTAATATTTTAACATTAAATAAAATGCAAGAAAAATTTCCATTTGAAAAATACAAGAAAGATGAGTGGTCACTTGAACATATTCATCCTAGAAATATTAAAAGTATGGGAAATGATAAAGAAAAATGGAAATCTTTGTGTGATGATGAAATAATAACTATAAAAGATTTTATTGAATTATTTAAGAATAGAAATGATAAAGAAAAATTTGAATTATATAATAACATTTTAAGAAAAATGGAAGAACTAAGGCAAAATATAGAAAATAAAAAAGATGCAGTTATTTTAGAAGAATTCGAAGCAATTAAAGATTTATCAAAAAATGAATATGGGGAAGAATTTATGAATTCAATTGCAAATTTAACTTTATTAGATAAAGATACAAATAGTAAAATAGGAAATAATTTTTTTGATACAAAAAGAAGAGAATTAATTAATGCCGAAAAAACAGGTGTTTATATTCCTATATGTACAAAAAATGTATTTTTGAAGTTTTATAGTAAGAATCCAAATCATATTTATTTTTGGACAAAAGAAGATAGAGAAGATTATAAAAATGCATTAAAAGAAGAGTTACAAAAATTTGTTGAAAGTGAGAGTGAAAGTGAAAATAATGAATAATACTGTATTAGATGAAGAAACATATAGTTTTTGGAAATTAATAAATAAATATAATATCACAATTCCTATGATTCAAAGGGATTATGTTCAGGGAAAAGAAGATAAAAGAATAAATGAAATAAGAGAAAAGTTAATAAATAACATAAAATTAGCAATACAAGGAGAAAAATTATTAGACTTTGATTTTATATATGGAAGTACGAAAATAAATGAAGATAATGAAGAAGAACTATCATTATTAGATGGGCAGCAAAGAATTACAACATTATTTTTATTACATTGGTATTTTGCAAAAAAGGAATGCAAAATGACTGATGAAGTAAAAAATATTATGCATAATTTTTCTTATCAAAATAGAGTCAGCTCAAGAGAATTTTGCAAAAGTTTAGTGGATAAAGAAATAAAAATTGAGAAAAATAAAAAAATAAGTGATTTAATAAGACAGAAAACATGGTATTATTCTGAATGGAATAATGATCCTACAGTAAAAAATATGCTTAATATGCTTGATTGTATCCATGAGAATTTTTATGAATATGAAGCTTTCGATAAGTTGATTGACGAAAATAATAGTCTTATCACATTTATGTTTATACCACTTGAAAAATTTAATTTAACAGATGAATTATATATAAAAATGAATTCTAGAGGAAAAAAATTAACAAATTTTGAAATATTTAAGTCTAAGATTTTAGAAATAATGAAAGAACAAAACGAAAAAGAATTATTAGAAGAATTTTCAGAAAAAATCGAATCAAGTTGGGCTGATTTTTTCTTTAGCTATAAAAAAGAGAATGAAGAAACATTTGATGAAATTTTTATGAGATATATTTATTATATTACTGAGATGATTTATGCTACAAAGATAAGTACTAAAACTCAATATGACAATGAAAAAGATTCTCCTTTTGATTATTCAAAAAAAGATTTAAATTTAGATTTAAAATTGGTAGAAGAAACTTATAAAGATAAAAATAATATTAAATTATTAATTAGTATATTAAATATATGGAAAAACAAAGAAGAGCTAACTGAAGATATTAATAAGGCATTTAGTAGTAAATATTCAGAAGGAAAGGTAATGTTATTTGACTCAAATGAAAAAATAAATTTATTTGAAAATTGTATTTATTATGAAAATTTTGAATGGTTAAATAGAATATTGTTATTTTCTTTCCTATTAAAGAAAAGTAAAAATAAAAATGATAATAATTATGATGATATAAGAATTATAAGAAATATATCTTTAAATATAAGATCTTTTTACAGATCTCAAGAAAGTTATACTCCAAATATTCGTTATTATATGTTAAGAGATTTATTTAATATTTTCGAAAAAATAATAGATGAGGAAGATCCATATTTATATTTATTGAATGAAAGTTTCATTTCAAGAGGAGAGTATATTTTTCCAGAAATAAAAAAAGCAGAAATTATAAAAAGAAAACCAGAATTAAAAAAAGTGATTTTTGAATGTGAAGATACCAATTCAACAAAGGGAAATTTGGTAAATTTAATAAATTTAATAGAAAAATATGAAAATAAAGTGATTAAACTGATAAAATTTTTTAATGATAAATCTCATTATCCATTAATTTTGAGAACGATGCTATCATTTGATAACTATGGAATATATATTGGAAAGGGAAATAGATATTTCTATGGAAGTAGTAACTCGATATATGATGTATTAACATATTCTAATAATAATGAAATACAAAGTAAAATACAAATTATTTTGGAAAAGATCTTTGAAAAAGTACAAAGTAATATTGATATAGATATAGAAAAATTGTTCATTAATACTATTAAAGAAAATATGAAAGAAATGGAAAAAAATAGTTGGAGATATAATGTGGTAAAATATGCAGAAATTTGGGAATTGAGCTATGAAAGAATATTTAATAAAAATAGTGAAATAATATATACTTTTGCATTAAATAGTGATGATGCAAATATTTCGTCATTTTCAAAAAAGGCAATAAATAGTAGACATATTAATCCATATTATAAACCACTATTGGCAAAATATAATTTAGAAAAACAAAAAGAATGTTATAGTACAAAAGATGATAATGGAAAGATTATATTAAATAATAATATAGTTATTAAAATTATAGAAAGTAGTTTTCAAGTTTCTTCCAATGTGAAAAAGGAAGAAATTAAAAAAGTTTTTATTGATAATAAAATAGATGAAGATGGAAACATATTTATAAAGTTTAATATAAATTGTGATTATATAGAGCAATTAGAACAAATAATAAATAAGATTTCTACATTATAAGGATAATGTTAAGATTGATATTAATACGTTTTAAGAGATAAAAAAGATATTAAAAGAGTTTTATAATATATTAAATAAAAACAACTACATTATATGACCAGTGAAATTGAAAAACTCCTTATTACAAATTATAATAAAAAAGATGTAATAAGGAGGAATTTTTATGGTTAATGAATATATTTTAGATGCAAAAGATGAAGCAATAATAAACGGATTAGATAATTTATTTGGAGTTGTTCAAAATAAAGAGGTATTAAGGAATATTATAATATTTTCAAAATTAAAAAGAGATGATGAAATAAACACAGGAAATTTTAATATTATTATAAGAAATAATTCCGACTATAATTTATTAGAAGATTTTCTAAGAATATGTACCAAGCTATTTGTTAAAAATAATATTATAGAAAATGATAAAATATATTTTTTTGGGGAAAATGAAGATAAATGTAAAGGCAGAAAAAATAATGATATTTGGAATATAGAATTAAAAAATAATGAAAGTTTAATTGTTTTTAAGTGTAACTCATTTTATATAAACTATAAAAGAGATAGAAATAAGATTGAAAAATTAATTAAGAAATATCCAAATAAAATATTTATATTTGAAGATACAAATTATTGTGAAGGCGAAATGGATGCAGAACTAGGAAATATTGCAACTTGGAGAATGACAATAGAAAAAATTTCTTTGGATGATAAAATAATATACTGTAAAAATATATTAGATAAAAATAAAATAAAATATAGAAATCAAGATATAAGAAATTTTTCGGAACAACCATTTTGGAAATTAAAACCTAACCTTTTGCAACTAATGGTTGAATGCAAGGCTAATAGGATTGAAAGTGTAAATAGTGAAATGTTTAGGAAAAAAGGTGAAAAATATAATATAAAACCAATAAGAAAAAATAATACAAAAAGTAGTAAAAAATCTGCAAAAGCAGATCTAGAAGAGCTTATAGGTCTTGATGAAATAAAAAGTGAAATAAGAAAAATATTAAATTATGTAAGTTTAAATAAAGAAAGAGGTAAAATGCCTACTTTACATATGTGCTTTTATGGAAATCCTGGAACAGGAAAAACAAGTGTTGCAAGAGTTATAGGAAAATTATTTGCAGAAGAGAGAATATTACCAGGGAATGGCGATTTCGTAGAAGTTCATGGAAGAGATTTAGTTGCAAAATTTGTAGGCTGGACTGCTCAAAAAGTTCATGAAGTAGTTGGAAAAGCTATTGGAGGGGTTTTATTTATCGATGAAGCATATAGTTTGATTTCTAGAGGAAGAGGGGGATTTGAATCAGAGGCAATAGACACTTTAATAAAAGAAATGGAAGATCACAGAGATGAAATTTGTATTATATTAGCTGGATATACTGATGAGATGAAAGAGTTATTAAAAGAAAATCCTGGCTTTGAAAGTAGAATACAGTTTAATATTGATTTTCCAGATTATACTGCAAATGAATTGTTAGAAATTTTTAATGAATTGAGTAAAAAAGAAAAGTATTGTATATCTAATAATTGCAGAGAAATATTATTAGACCACTTTAATAAAGTTAGAAGTCAAAAAAATTTTGGAAATGGTAGATATGTTAGAAACATTTTTGAAAAAATAAAATTTGAACAAGCCGATAGAGTTATAAGAACGAATTGCAAAAGCATGAATAGAATAACAAAAAGTGATGTTCAGAATGCATTGATACAAGTTCAAATGAAGCAAGAAAATAATTGTGTAAGAAAAATGATAGGTTTTTAAGGCAACAAAATAATCAAATGATATAATAAAGAAAATGTTAGAATTTGAAAAATATAAAATACTTAACAAGAAAGCAAAAATGAAAATAGAAGAAAATTAATTTTTATTTTACTTTTTCTTAAAACATTGAAGTAATTAATATTAAAGAAAAGTTATTCGAAATATTTTTTAACAGAATATGATATTGTAATAAAAAATTTATACTTTATAGAAGTATTTTATATACATAATCTTTTATCTACATAATTTATTTGCGAAGATGAAATTAAATAAAATAAAAAAACTCATAACCCGAAGGTCGATAGTTCGAGTCTATCCCCCGCAACCAAAGTATATATCACTAGAACTGTAACGGTTTTAGTGATTTTTTATTGTTTGAAAACTGGTTGCAATAATGCTTAAAAATGGCACTATTATGTCAAATTGGGTAAAAATTGGGTAAAATAACCACCTCAAATGCCCGAAATTCTAATAAAAATTCAATAAAAAATTTGCAATAAATTTATATTTTTTATAAAAATCTACAAGTAAAAAACTTTTGGGAAAAAGATATAAAATCTCAAAGTTTTTTACTTTTTTATATCGTGAAAATTTGTAATTTGTGAAAATTAGAAAAAAGTAAAATTAAGACCTTGTTGGTAATAGTAAATTTTCTAGTGCATATCCAGCTTTTCTATTATGAGAAAATAGTGGATGTACATAAAAGTCAAGTGTTGTACTTATTTGTGCATGACCTAGTCTTGCAGAAACAACAGCTATATCAACATTTTGTGCAACTAGTAAACTTGCATTTGTATGTCTTAATCCGTGAAAATTAATTACAGGTAATCCTATTGTACCTACATATTTAACAAACCATTTGCTAATAGAAGAAGGATGCATTGGTTTGCCATCAGCTTGTACAAATAACCTATCAGAATTCGTCCATAATTCGCCATATAGCGATTTTTGCTCTTCATACCATAACTTATATTCCTCAAGCAAAGAAATGATAAATTCGGGTATTGCAATCTCTCTAATGGAGCTTTCTATTTTAGGAACTTTTGTAAATACTCCCATATCTGATAGATACTGACTAGAACGGTTAATACTAATAATTCCATTTCTAAAATCAACATCTTGCCATTCTAATCCCATTAATTCACCTAAACGAACACCAGTAAAGATAGTAAGAATGATAGCAACTTTATATTTAGTATCTTCTACAGTAAGTTTTTCTAAGTTTTCTAATAATATTTTAGTTTGCTCATCATCATAAGACTTTCTTTTAGGCTTTTTAGCTTTAGGTGGTTGAACACGTTCAGCAGGATTACTTACAATTAATTGCCAGTAAACTGCTCTATGGAGCATTGCCCTTAATAATCTGTGATGTTCTAAAATAGTTTTACCAGATAAAGGCTTTTTAGTTTTTGAACCATTGTTATCTTTTTTTCTGACTAATTGTGTATCTTTTTCAAGTAAGTCATAGAATTTCATAATATCAGTTGGTCTGATTTTGTTAATGTAGAAATGCCCGAAGTATGGTAAAATCCTTGTTTCTAACATTCTACAATATCGCTTGTATGTTGTAGGAGCTAATTCTTTTGAGCCATAATCTCTTTTCCATACATCAACAAATTCAGAAAATTTAAGAGATTTACCATCTATGACTAAACCGTTTTGTACTTCAGTAACAAATTTTGCTAGTTCAACTTCTGCTTCTTTTTTTGTTCCGTGAATAGTTTTCCTGTGTATCATGGGTCTGCCATTTAGGTCAAATCCTTCTGATACTGTTAACCTGTAACTGTTTTTTCCTCTTTTTTCTATACTCCCAGCCATTACTTATTTCACCTCCTTTCAAGTATAACTATGGAAGGGAGAGTATTCATATATTTGTTAACAAAAATATTATATAATAATAGTTAACAAAATGCAATAGTTTTCAAAAAGAAACTTAAAAAATTAAAATAACATAAAAGTGCTGGATTATATATAAAAAATGTGATAAAATATGAAAAAAATAGGAGAAAATTTATGGCAAATATATTAAAAGAAAGTTATGATGAACATTTTGCATTAATCATTGGTATAAATAAGTATGATAATTTACCTAATTTAGAATATGCGGTAAATGATGCTATAGAAGTGAAAAATGTTCTGATTAAGAATTTTAGATATAAAGAAGAAAATATAAGAACTTTAATTGATGAACAGGCAACACATGATAAAATTATGGAGGAATATTATAAATTAATAAATGATACAGCAATCAATGATTCTGTTCTTGTTTTTTTTGCAGGACATGGTTCAACTTATCCATCAATAGATAAAGATAAAGGATTTTTAGTTCCATGTGATGGAACAGAAATTAAAATGAATACATTAATTGGTTGGGATGCTTTAATAAGTGCTTCCGAACTTATTAAAGCTAAACATATATTTTTTATAATGGATGCTTGTTATAGTGGATTAGCATTATTAAGGGGAACTCCGTCGAAAAGGTTTCTAAAAGATATGGTAAAAAGACCATCTAGACAGGTTCTAACTGCTGGAAAAGCAGATCAAACAGTAAAGGATTCTGGAGCACAAACTAATAATTCAATTTTTACTGGATATTTATTAAAAGCCTTAAATGGAGAAGCAAAAACTGAACAAGGAGTTATATGTGCAAGTTCAGTTATGAACTATGTTTATAATAAAGTCGCTAATGATCCGAATTCTAGGCAAACACCTGGATATGGGACAGTATTAGGAGAAGGGGATTTCATTTTTAATTATGAAGAGATTTTTTCAAGTGAATCTGATTGTGAAAAAGATGATGACTTTTTAGTTGAGATAGAAAATCAAACAAGAGAAAATTCGATATTTGAAGAAGAAAAAATAATTAAGAATGTGAAAGAACTTTTAGCGGATAGTAAAAATTATATAAAAATTACTGAGATAGTTAATAATCAATTGAAATTATATATATCAAAAACAAACAAGTATAAATATGGTTATATTAATAGTGATGAAGAATTCGTACAAACAGTTAATTTATATAAAAAAGATATAGAAATACTCTTAAAGATAGTTATCCTTTTAACTTATTATGGTGGAGAAATATATTCAAATTTAATCTTGAAAATAATGACCAGAATAAAGCCACATAATAATCAAAGTTTGCTATATTATCCTTTATATCTAATGTATTATGTAATTATTATTAGTGCATTAGAGTCAAAAAATTATAAAATATTAAAAGATATTTTAGAATTAGAAGTAATAAAGACACTTGATGTAAATAGTTATTACCGTAAGAGAAAATTATTAGTTGAAACATATGATAATATTGAAAATAATATCGAATCATTTGCAGTTTTTTTTCCAGACAAAAACTATAAGTATCCACTAAATGAATACATATATAAAGAGTTGCAACCTGTAATTGATGATTTTCTATATATTGGTGATGATTATCCTGAATTATTTATATCTACAGAGATTTTAATTAGTTTTTTTTATGCAATAAAAAATTATACAAAAGATGCTACTAGTGTTTGGGGACCATTAGGAAAATATACATATCAGATGTTATATACAAGTAAAAAAATTGAAACTTTTCCAATTAACAAAATAATTGAAAAGTTAGACTTATATTCAAATGTTTCTGATAAGGAAGAATTCATAAATAAGTATAATCAATTTTTATCAAAGCATTATTTTTAATATTATATTGAATTAAATATAAAGATATATTTTTTATCTAAGAAAGGAGCTCTTATGAGTGACGAAATAAAACTTAGACCGAAAGAAAAATTTGAATTAGTTGTTAATGCAGGACTACAGGCAATTCCATATGTTGGGGGCTCTCTTGCTACTTTATATTTTGGCTATAAGCAAGAGCAACGTTTCCAAAGGGTTGAACAAACACTAAGTGAAGTAGCAAATGAATTACAAGGCTACAAGCTTCCAAGAGTCGAAGAACATAACAGTGAAGAACTTATGTCTTTAATAGATGAGTTAACAGATAAAATAGAAAATGAAAGAATAGAATCAAAGAGAAAACTATATAAAGAGTATTTTAAAAATATTTTAAAAACACCCACAAATGGAAATTATGAAGAAAGAAAATTATTTTTGGAAGTTTTGTCAAGAATAACACCATTACAGATAGAATTGTTTCAATTTATATTGAAAACACCAAATGTTATAGATATAAATATTTCAAAGCCAGGTACGGATACATCTTTAATAAGAAGTTCAATATTACAACTAGAAAATGAAGGATTAGTTATAGCAACATTAAATTCTATTATGCTAGGTGGAAAACAAGCTGGAATGCCAATGAAGTTAGAAGCTAGTGAATTTGGAAGGAGATTTAATGATTTTTGCCTAAATTAATTAGAAATGTGTATAAAAAATACTAAAAAGATAAAGAATAAAAAGTTACAAATTTTTAATACGTAACTTTTTATTCTTTATCTAATATATAGCGAATTTATAATAAGTTTAATTTTCATTAAAAAAAGACAATAAAATTTCTAACTTTTTCTATAAACTTGCATATCAAGAGTATGACTGACTAATGTGTTTTTTCAGAATAAATTTTTTAATATTTACCATAAACCCAAAATACTTTTATAAATTTTTAAATTTTTTATTTAGGTTTAATTCATCTATTATTTTATTGATTTTTATATAAAATTCATTTTCTAATTTTGGAAAGTCTGTTAATTTAATTTTGGCATATGTTAATGGTGAAATTATCTCACCAGTTAAATCATATTTAATTTGTGCAATTAGCATGGAATAACAAGAAAGTGTAAAAACAGTATAATCTTTAGTTTCTTTATCAGAAAATTTTTTACCAGATTTTTCATCATTATTGCGATTATATAGATTTGTTTGCATATGTACTAATATTTTGATAGCATCCAAACTTCCATATGAAAGGATTTTTGAGACTAATTCTTTATATGTGTCAACACTGATATTAGTTGGAGTATTCAATAGATTAGAGACATCTAAAATTATTGATTGCAATTTTTCAATATTTAAAGTAGCTTTATTATTATTCAATTCTTCTTTATAATTTTTTTTATTCATTTTATAAGTTACAATAAAACCTACTATTGTAACAATACTAGTTATAATCGCTGATACAAGTGCAGCTAGAACTTCATTACTCATAGTTTTTCTCCTTTATTCATTGTCTGTTAACCATTTATCAAATTCATCATAACTTTTCTTTTCATTTCTTATGTCATTCATAAATTTTTTGGATTCTTTTTTCCAATTTTCATAATCTTTTTTATAAACTTCTATATCAGGGTTACGTTTTACCAACATAGCTTTTTTAGCATAAATTTTACGATATTTACCATATACCTTATCATTATCTTGCTTAATTCTTTGAGCAATTTGATTTCCAATATCTTTACAAGTTTGAAATCCTTTAAATATATTGTCACAATAATTAATTCTTGGATTAGCTGTTATAAAGTATTTACCACAATTTTTACATTTTTTTATAAGATATTTATTATTGAGTAGAAATTGAAATAATGTAATATATAAAATTCCATAAATATTATCATTATTAGATGTGTAATCTGGCTCGACATCAACAGATGGTTTAGATTTAAAAAAAGTTATTAAATCGTTCTCGGCAGTACCATCAAAATTATTATTTACTTTAAATTTAAACCCTTTTTCCATAGAAAAACTATTATTTATAAATCTATCTATTTTCTTAGAATGGGAAGTATAATAAATATAGAATCTTATTCTATTACTAAAATCTTTTATATCTTCAATTTTGTTAATATTAAAAATGTAATCAATAAACTCTGAAAAAAGTTTTTGACCATGTTTTAAATCAGATTTTATTTCATAATAATATTTTTGGGCTAGTTTTTCTACTTCAATGTAAGGATAAAATGTATTAATTTCAAATTTATTTATATCAGTTTCACCAGTATATATAATATAAGATGTGAAAAATTTAGTAAACCACATGAGATATTCACTAAAATTATCAAAATTATAGTTTAAAAAAGAAATAATTTCGGTACAAAGTGGTTGTGTTGATGTAATAGTTTTAATCTTAAAATATCCTTTATTTCCATAATTTAAATCATAATATGTGGGTTTTGATTGTTTAGTTTTAGCATATAAAAATGATTTATGAGTAATTGTTTCGTTTGTTGAAACAAAGATATTTATGGGCTCATCAAATTCTATTTTGTTCATAACTCCTCCGTTAACAAATATAAAAATCATTAAAAGTTAACTTGCTATCAAAATAAACAAAAAAGTATTTACATAGTTAACTATTCACAGTATAATGCAAATGTTAACAAAAGTCAATGCAAATTTGCAAAAAAACAGGAGGTGATACTATGGAAGTACAAAAAGTTCAAAGAACAACACTAACGATGAAAGAAGCATCAGAGTATTTAGGCATTTCATATTGGTTAATTAATCAACTGGTAAGGAAAAAACAAATTCCATATTGCAAAGTTGGTGGAAAATATTTATTTAGAGTACAAGCACTAGATGAATATTTAAAAAACATGGAATTACAATCTATGAATTAAATTTTAAAGAAAGAGAGGAAAGGAGGAAATGCATAAGATACAATGGTTAAAAATCGATGTAAACCTATTTGCAAATAGGAAAATTCAAATATTACTAAAAGAGCCTGATGGAGATACATATATTAGAGTATGGCTTCAATTATTAATTTTAGCTATGGAATGTAATAAAGAAGGAAAATTATTAATAAGTGATAATAAAACAATGACAATAGAATATTTTTCGAAGATTATGGGAAAGTCTGAAGAAAAAATGCAAGAAATTATTAAGAAATTTTTAGAATTAGATATGATTATTTTAGATAGCAATGTGTACAAAATAAAAAACTGGAATGAATATCAAAGTATTAAAACTTATGAAAAATATAAGGAACAAGCTAGATTAAGGCAACAAAAATATCGTGAAAAAAAGAAAAGTGAAAATGAAAAAAGTGATGTTACAGTAACGTTATGTAACGGAGAAGAAAAAAAGAATAAAGAAATAAGAATTAAGAATAAAGAAGATAAGAAAAAAGAAATAAGAAAGGAAGAAGAGAACACAAATGGATTTAGAAAATATGAAATGTAAATCTAAAGATGAGATTTTCCACAATAAATGCAAATTCTGTGGAAAAGATTTAAAACCAATAGGTTTAGATTATTTATATGCAAATATACCCTTAAGTTCAATAGAGTATGAAAGATGCAATTGTAAACAATCAAAAGCTTATTGGAATGAAATAGATTTAAAAGAAGAAATACAAAAGAAAAGGAAACATTTTGAACAAATGATTAGGCAATTTTATATACAAAATTATAGTAGTAAACGAATACAAGATTATCAATTTAAAAACTTAATAATAACAGAAAATAATAAGAAAGAAATAGAAATTGCAAAAGATTTTACAGAAAAATGTATAAATAAAAATCAAAAAAATGGACTTATTATTACTGGAAAATCTGGAACTGGAAAAACACATTTAGCAACAGCTATTTTAAATGAACTAACTGAAAAATATATGCTAGTTTTAATGGGAAGATTAATTTTATTGTTAGATGCAATTAAGGATACTTTTAAAGATTTTTCAAGTAAAGAAAAAGACATAATAGAATTATATTCCAAGGTTGATATGCTTATAATTGATGATTTAGGAACAGAAAGAATTAGTAGTTGGGCATTAGAAAAATTATATACAATTATAGAAAATAGAAATGAAAATAAATTACCAATTATAGTAACAACTAGATTTGATAAAGAGAGTTTATTAGATAGATTTTATCAAAGTGAAGATGAAGAATTAGCAGAAGCTGTTATTGAAAAGTTATATCAATTTTGCTATGGAATTGAACTAAAAAAATATTATGAATATGAAAAAGAAAAAGTTAGTATAAGCGACTAAACTAAATACTAACTTAATCCAAAAACTAATATTATTATAAAATATTTATACATAAAAGTAAAGCAAAAAAGTTCATGTTTTTAATTTAAAAATTTGAACTTTTTTGTGATTATTAAAAATAAAAATAAGAGATTTTTTATAAAAAAATATCCCTCGGAGAGTAAAAAGGGTATTAGGGAATTTTGCCCTAAACAGCGAAAAGGGTGTCAAGACACCAAGCTGGCGAATATTGGGCACCAAAAAATGCCGCCTATATTCGAGCAAAATAAATTTTGCTAATTATTAATGCTTCGTAAACTAGCATTAATAAATTTTTATAGCAAGGAAGTGATTAAAATGTGGAGAGATTCAGAACAAATTTTAGATAGTATTTTTCATCATATAATAAAATTTTAACAAGATTACAATTATTAGGAATAACAACTGAACATGGAAAAGAAATAAAACATGTAGATTTAATAAAAGCTCTAGATGTTATGCTGAAAAAACATCCAACTTGTAGATGGAGAAGTGAAAAAGTAAGAAGTAGAAAATATTTTATTTTAGTAGAAGGTTATGACTGGATAAAATTTGTGTATTTTGAAAAAGAAAAATCTTTAATAGATGCTGATGTAGAATGTTTTGAAACCAGAATTAAATTGTATGAAGATTTTTTAAAAGTAGAGCATAATGAAAATTGGTGGAATGAAGATATGGATATAAAACAATTAGAAAAATATTTTAATAGAGCAGAATCTAGTATAAGAAAAGCAATTAAAAAAATGTGTGATAATGGTTTTAGTAATTATAAATATTTAGAGAATAATAGAGTTATTATTTCAAGAAAAGGAGTTGAATGGATTTGTAAAAATGTTTTTAAACAAAAGTATTTAGAGTTATTGGAGAAATATAAAATGGAGTTAACGGAGTTATATATTAAAGTAGGTTATCCTTATGATCATTTTTTGGGGAGAAATTAATTGTAAATATTTAGAAGTATTTATTGAGAAATTTGTCATTTTATGATATAAAATATACTAGAGTTATTATAAATAAGAGGAAATGATAATATGGAAGAATTGATAAAGGAAATTAAACAATTTAACAAGGAAAGAGATTGGGACAAGTTTCATTCACCAGAAAACTTGGCAAAATCAATTTCAATTGAGGCAGGAGAACTTTTAGAATGTTTTCAATGGGATAGCGAAAATTATAATAAAGAAGAAGTATGTGAAGAATTAGCAGATGTATTTACATATTGTATTCAAATGGCTATGAAACTAGAAGTGGATCCAAAAGAAATAATATTAAAGAAACTAGATAAGACAAAGAAAAAATATCCAGTAGAAAAAGCTAAGGGAGTAAGTACTAAATATAATAAGCTATAAAAGTAATAATTTTGGGGGCAATTATTATGGTAGATATAGAGACATATAAATTTGATACAAATGTTGTAGAAAAATTAGAAAATACAAAGTTTGGAAGTAAATGGCCAATTGTATATATAATTAATAATAACAAAGAGGCATATATTGGTGAGACTGTGAATGCATATATAAGGGCAAAACAACATTTAGATAATCCACAAAGAAAAATATTAAATTTGATAAGTATAATAAGTAGTGAGAAGTTTAATAAGTCAGTTATATTAGATTTAGAAGCATTTCTAATTAAGTATATGTCTGCAGACCAAAAATTCAAACTTCAAAATGGAAATGGTGGGTTGCAACATCATGATTATTATCAAAGAGAAATGTATGAATCAAACTTTAAAGAAATATGGGAAATGTTAAGAAAAAAAGGGATTGTTCAAAATGATTTAAAAGTGATAGAAAACTCTGATTTATTTAAATATTCACCATATAAATCTTTGACACCAGATCAATATGAAATAATTAATAAAATTTTAAATACATTATCAGAAGATATAAAGTCAGAAAAGAAATCAACATTCATAGTTCATGGTGGAGCAGGGACAGGTAAAACCATATTAGGTATATACTTAATAAAGTTATTAACAGAAGCAAAAGACAATTACATTAATATTAATGATGAAGACTTAGAAGATGATATTAAAGATATCATAAAGATACACGATTCAATAAATTCTTTAAAAGTAGGATTAGTAATTCCTATGGAAAATTTAAGAGAAACAATAAAAAAAGTATTTAGTAGTGTAAAAGGACTAAATTCTAAAATGGTACTTAGTCCCACTGATGTAGCAAATAGTAATGAAAAATATGATTTATTAATTGTAGATGAATCACATAGATTAAGGAAAAGAGAGAATTTAACAAATTATAATTCTTTTGATAATAATAATAGAAAGTTTAATTTAGGTAAGGATGGAAATGAATTAGATTGGATAAGGTTACAAAGTAAATATCAAATATTACTTTATGACGAAAAACAAACTATAAAACCAACAGATATAGATAAAGATAAATTTACTGATATAGAAAGAGAAGAAAATACGCATAGTTATTCTTTAAAGACACAATTAAGATGTTTATTAGGGGGAGATGAATATGTAGATTATGTGAAAGCGATATTCAGTAACAATCCACCTAAAGAATATAAAAAATTTAAAAAATATGACTTTAAAATTTTTGACGATGTAGAAACAATGATTAACGCTATCAAGTCTAAAAATGAAGTATATGGATTATCTAGAAATGTAGCAGGATTTGCATGGAAATGGAAAAATAGGAAGAAAAAACTAAATGAAATATTAGATAATAATTTATTTGAAATAGAAATAGATGGTCATAAATATATATGGAATACTAAGAATAAAGATTGGATAAATTCTTCTAATGCTATTAATGAAATAGGTTGTATTCACACGACACAAGGGTTTGATTTAAATTATACAGGATTAATAATTGGTAATGAATTAAAATATGATGATGTGAATAAGAAAATTTATGTAGATAGAAATAATTATTATGATCAAAAAGGAAAAAACAACACAACAGATGAACAGTTATTAGAATATATATTGAATATTTATTCTACGATGTGTACTAGAGGAATGAGAGGAACGTATTTGTATGTGTGTGATGAAAAGTTAAGAAAATATTTAAGTAAGTACATAGATAAATATTTGCCAGATAATAATGGAATTACTTATACTGTTTCAGAGGACGAAGAAAAATATACATATAGTGTTGCAGAAGATGGCGAAGAATATAGATATGAATAAAATAATTTACAATAATTAATGATTTAATAAAAAATGTAAATATAAGACGAAATATAAAATGGGGTAAATAATGGAAGATTCTAAAAACTATTATGTAAATGTTTATAAAAAGATATCTAAAGATGAAAGAAAAAATTGGAAATTATATATAGATGCAATTTATAAAGCAGATCCTAATGAAAAGACAATAAAAGCGGAAGTTATTTCTAAATTAATAGGAGTAAAAAATCAAGGGGGATTTAGGTATCTAGGCAAAATAAATTGTCCTAAATTAGTAGTGTTATTTACTAGTGGAAAAGATATTTATTGGAAAGATAATTTAGATATAGATACGGGTACATTACTATATTATGGAGATAATAAAACACCTGGTACAGAATTGCATAATACAATATTAGGTGGTAATAAGATATTAAGACATATATTTAAATTAGCATATTCTGAAGATATTAAACAAAGGGAAAATATTCCTCCTATTTTTGTATTTAAAAATGCTAATGGGAGAGATGTAAAATTTATGGGATTAGCTGTTCCAGGAAAAATTGGAATCCCAAAGAAAGAATGGCTAACAGCGGTATGGGGATGTAACATAAATGATGATAGATTTCAAAATTATAAATCATATTTTACAATATTAAATACGTCAACAGGCTCTGAATTTGAGAATGAAGAAGGAATTAATTTAGCGTGGTTAAATGATATAGAAAAAGGGAATGCATTACAAAGTAAATATTGCCCAACTGAATGGAAAAACTATATTTTAAATAAAAAGTTTTTAACTTTAGAAGCAAAAAGAGAAAAAAATGTCAAATCTAAGGAGAATCAATTGCCATCTGATGAAAAACAACTTAAAATGTTAGTAGAATTACAAAAATATTTTATAGAAAAAGATAGAGGGTATAGTTTCGAAAAGTTTGCAGCAGACATTTTAAAACAAATGAATATAAATATATCAGATATTGAGGTTACAAGACCTTATAAGGATGGAGGATTTGATGCAAAAGGGAATTATACTATTTTTAGAGAGGCAGAAAGTAGTGTAAGTATTAATTTCTATATGCAAGCCAAATGTTATTCTATTAATAATTCTATAGGAGTTAAAGATACTTCAAGATTAATTTCAAGAACAAAGAATAATCAATTTGGAATATTATTTACTACTTCTTATATTGCAAATCAGGCATATACTGAAATCCTTAAAGACGGACATTCAATAGTTATTATAACTGGAAAAAATATAATTGATTTTCTATATAATGAGTTGGAACTAAGAGAGGTAGATAAAATGTTAGAATATTTAAAAAATACATATTGATATTAGTTATTAATATCAATAAAAGATAAAATATCATATAAATTATAGATAAGGAGTAAAAAGGATGAAACAATATAAATTTACTTTTATAGATTTATTTGCAGGAATTGGAGGTTTTCATCAAGCTATGAGATTTTTAGGAGGTAAATGTGTAATGGCTTCTGAAATAAATCAGGCTTGTGTAGAAACATATAAATTAAACTTTAAAGATGTAGATATAAGGGGAGATATAAGAAAAATTGATCCAAATACTATACCAAAGTTTGATGTACTATGTGGAGGATTTCCGTGTCAGTCTTTCAGTAAGGCAGGTAAACAAAAAGGATTTGAAGATGAAACGAGGGGGGATTTATTTCATTATATAATGAGAATTCTAGACGTTCATCCAGAAACAAAATTTGTTATACTAGAAAATGTAAGAAATTTAGCTGATAAAGAAGAACATTGGCAAATTATAAAGAAAGAGTTAACAAAAAGGAATTTTTACATAACAGAAGATCCGATTATAATATCTCCATCAGATTTTGGGTTACCACAAATTAGAGAAAGAGTATATATATTAGGAATAAAGAATTCTATCAGAAATAAAAAAATACTTACAAATGGATGTATTCATGATGAAGATATTAATATTGAAAAGTATAAGAAACAATGCAAAATGGGAGATGCTTGGAAAATATTAGAAAATAATGTTGATACTTCTTATTGCATAAGTGAGCAAGAAACAAGAATGATTAATGCATGGAATGAGTTTAGAGTAGCAATTAAAAAGAAAACTATAGGTTTTCCTATATGGTTAGACAGCTTTGGAATAGGAATAAATGATGAACAAGAATATAGAAACAAAATTAAATATAATGAAATGAAAGATTGGAAAAAGAAAATAGTTGATAATAATAGAGAACTATATTTAAAAAACAAAAAGTTTATAGATAAATGGATAAAAGATTATGACATGATGAACAAAAGCAAATTATTTAAAAAATTTGAATGGAATTGTGGGGAAGATTGTAATGATATTAAAGAATCAATTATTCAGATAAGACAATCAGGAATACGTGCTAAAAGACCTACATATTTCCCTTCATTAGTAGCGATAGTGAATACTCCTATAATTTGGGATGAAAATATTCAAAGATATAGGCATATTACACCAAGAGAAGCAGCTAATCTGCAAAATTTTGATAGGAGATACAAATTTATAGGAACAGACAAGGAAATATATAAACAGTTAGGAAATTCAGTAAATGTAAAAGTTTTAAAAAGAATAAGTAAGAACTTATTTAAACTTGGAGAAGAAGGATGGGACGAAAATGGAAAGAATGATTAATATAAGACCTACTACTGGGGTATATGCAACATATAAAAGATTAACTTATAAACCATGGACAGCTATAGCTGAATTTGTAGATAATTCAACTCAGAGTTATTTTGACCACGAAGAAGAATTAAAAAATTTGGATGAATTTGATAAATTACATATTGAAATAATTTATGAGAATGGAAAAGATGACAATGATACTTTAATAATTAGGGACAATGCTTATGGAATGGAGATAGAGGAATTCGAACGAGCATTTACTTTAGATAAAACTCCTAGAAATACTAATGGCAGAAATGAATTTGGTATGGGGTTAAAAACTGCAGCATGTTGGTTTGGCGCAAAATGGTCAGTAATTTCATCCCAATTAGGATCTCAATATAAATACCAAGCAGAACTAGATGTGGATAATCTACATGAAAGCAAGCAAGAAGAAATATTAATGGATATTTTTGAAGAAGAAGAAAAAAGTCATTATACTGAAATAAGAATAGAAAATTTAAATAAACGAATAACAGGTTCTAGAACAATAGGAAAGGTTAAGGATTTTCTAAGTAGTATATATAGACAGGACATAAGAAGTGAAAAAATAGAATTGAGCTATAATGGCGAAATACTAAAATTTAATGAACCACGAATATATAAAGAAAAATTAGCAAATGGTGAAGAAAAAGAATGGAAAAAAGATATTAATTTTGACATTCAACATAATGGAAAACAATTAAAGGTAGAAGGATTTGTTGCTATTAGGATACCTGGAAGTGTTAAAGAAGCAGGTTTTACACTTATGAGGAGAGGTAGGGCAATTGTAGGAGGACCTGAAGAAAATTATAGGCCATACGAGATTTTTGGAGATTCTAATTCATATGCATATCAAAGGCTATTTGGAGAATTAAATATGAATAATTGGCCAGTTACCCAAGCAAAGGATCAATTTGATTGGCATAGTGATGGATTAGAAGAAAAATTTATTGATAAATTAAAAGACCTAACTAAAGATTATAAGAATAAAGCTGAGAATATAAGAGTTAGGGATAAAGTTAATACAGAAGATTATATGTTTAGTGTCAAAAATAACCTAGGCAAAACAGGTGCTATAAGAGATATTGTTGTAAATGCTATTGAAGAAAAAAAATTATCAGAATCAATTGATGGAAAATTAGATAAAAAAGAAAATATAGAATTAAATAAACAAAATGAAGTTGATAATTTAACAGTATATGAATCTGGAGATGAAAACTTACAAATAGAAGGACCAGAAAAGTATCAAATTAAACTAACATATAATTATACACAATATGATTTTGAGGTAGAATTAATAACTGAGAATTCATTTGCAAGTTGGTTGTTATATGAAAAGATAGAAGAAAATCATTATAAGGTATCATTGAATATGAAACATCCTTTTTTCGAACCACTAATTAATAATAAAGAATTTGGTCAAGTAATGGTTAGGATGGTAATTGCTATAATATTAGCAGAAATAGAAGCTTCTAAAATTTCCTTTGATGGTAGAGTTGCTACAACAGATATAAGAATGAAAATGAATAAGATATTAGAAGAGTTAAGTTCAAATGGGGGAATATAACATGAATAAAGAAGTAAAGATGTTTATAGAAGAGAATAAGGAAAGTTGGAATATATCACTGTGTGGAGAATTCAAAGACAAAATAATGGAACAGTTATTAGAAGATGATATACCAAAAATTGCTGCAGATAAAATTTTCTATAATGCAGTAAATATATTATCTCATTGTCCAGATCCAAGTAAAAAAGAAAAAAATGGAAAAACACGGAATAGTAATAGGAAAAGTACAAAGTGGTAAGACATCTAATTTCATAGCATTAACGGCATTAGCATTTGACAATAAATATAATATTGCAGTAATCCTAGGTGGAAATAAAAATAATTTATTAAATCAAAATGCAAATCGTATAAAAAAGTATTTTGAAAATGTTGATGATGAAAAATTAGTTATATTAACAACAAATCAAAATGAAACATTATTACAGAGTGATAATATAAAAAGATTTATTGATGAGGGCAGAAAAGTAATAATTGTAGGGCTTAAACATCAAAAGCATATAAATAAAATAACAAAGATATTTGAAAAAACATCATTGAGCAATGAACCGACTATAATAATTGACGATGAGGGAGATCAAGCAACATTAAATACAAAAGTTTATTCTAATAATATGAGTACTATTTATAAATCTGTTATTGAATTAAAAAGTAAAATAAATAGGCACTGTTTTATATCAATAACTGCAACACCTCAGGCTAATATACTTATTAGTACAGTCGATTTATTGTCACCAGATTTTGGAATACTAGTTTATCCTGGTGAAGAATACTGTGGTTTGAATGAGTTTCATGGAGAAGATCAAGATAGATATATAAAGATTATTCCAGAAAACGAAGAAAGTTTAATTGAAAGCAATGGAGTTCCTTTAAGTTTTTATCACGCATTTGCGGATTTCTTTGTTGGAGGAGCTGTAAGAAACTATAGAGGAGATAATGGAAAACATGCTATGTTAGTACATCCAAGTCAGAAGAAGATAGATCATAAGATAGTAATAGATAAAATATCTGCTATATTAAATGATTGGAGAGAAAAAGCAGAAATACGATTAAAAAAAATTAATGATATATCTTATAAATCATTAGAAGAATTTTTAAAAGATTCATATGACAGATATAAAGAAGACGGTGTAAAATTACCAGACTACAATGAACTAGAAATATATATATTAAACTGTATAAAAAAATGTTCACCTGTTCACTTGTGTAACAGTGATGAAGATGCAAGTATTAATTCAGAATATTATAAATTAAATATTTTTGTTGGTGGAAATATGGTAGAAAGAGGCATTACAATTAAAGGCTTAGCAGTTACATACATTATTAGAAGAGCTAAGGGAAAGAGTAATGTAGATAATATGGAACAAAGAGCTAGATGGTTTGGATATAAAAAGAACTTTTTGGATATATGTAGAGTATATACAACAGAGCAAATAAAACGTGAGTTTTCAGATATATTAGAATGTGATGAGGATTTATGGGCTTTAATTGAAAGAGCATATATAAATGGTACAGAATTTAAAAAGATACCAAGAATTTTTATTTTATCTAGTAAGATGTTAAATCTAACTAGAAGTAATGTAGCAAAAACGGAAAGAGTTAAATTTTCACAATGGACAAAACAAAATATTATAGAATTAAATAAAGAAAATATTATCAAAAATACTGACCTAATTAATAATTTTAGAATGGACATTAAAGATAAATTAGAATTACTTGATTATAGCGGTTCTAATCAACATATGATAGTAAAAGGTGTAAAATTTAATACATTTAAAGAGAAAGTTATAGATAATATGATTTTTCCAATAGATAGTAATATACAAAAGGAGTTTTTTGATAGATTAGAAGAGTCTCTAAGGAAATGTAACATTGATCCTGTTATGGATATTGTATGGATTAGAGATAAAGAACATGAAACTCGTTCTGTAGATGAATCTGGATACATAAAATCACAAATGTTTCAAGGATATAATTCAAAATACTGCGGAGATGCAAATATTATAACGCCAGATAGGAATAATATTATGCAACTGCAAATTCATTATATAAAACCTATTAATTTAGATAATATTGAGTATTATTCACCAGCATTAGCATTATATATTCCATTAGAGTATTCTGAAGAGATGTCAAAGTTGGTAAAGAAAGGATAGAGGTGTTTTATGGAAGTAAATGATTTAATTAGTGAAATACAAACTTTAGGAAGACCAAAACAATTCAATGAATATAATTTACTAAAACTAGATGAAAATATATATTATGGCATAGATAAAAATGATTGTATTAGCTTTTTGGTAGAATCAACAATTCCTAATGTATATCCAGTTATACAAGAAACAAAATATCTAAGTTTTAGTTTTAACATAATTGCTAAAATTATTATAAATGGAGAAAGTATAAATAAGAGAGTACATATATTAACTTGTACTAGTAAATCATCAAGTGATATTAAGGCCTTTATAAGTTTAACAGAAGCTTTTAAGAATAGTATTAAAGAAAATAATCCTTTTATTATTAACGAATTATTTTCATCACTAAAAAACTTATTTGAAGATATAAATGTTAAAACAGATACTGAATTACAAGGATTTTTTGGAGAATTATATGTCATATATTATTTTATGCAAAATGGAATAAATATAGTTGATAATTGGCAAAAAAAAGAAAAGATGAAATTTGATTTCTCAATAAATGAACAAAAGAAAATGGAAATAAAATCTACATTGAAAGATATAAGAATTCATCATTTTAGACATGAGCAATTATTATCTGAATTATATGATATTATTATAGGATCAGTACTATTAAGAGAAAGTGACACAGGACTTAGTTTATATGAACTTATTTTAAAAGTAAAAGAAAATGCTAAATGTAATTACAATGTTCTCCTTTATATAGAAAATTTTATTAAAAATACTTCAGATGAAAAATTAAAGAATATTAAGTATGATGAATTATATATTAAAGAGAACATAAAATTTTATAGAGCAAATATGGTGCCTCGTTTTAATGAAAAAACTCCTGAAGGAGTAAGTAAGGCGGAATATGATTCTGATTTAAGCAATGTTGTTAACTTAACTAATAATGAATTGATTAAATGGCTACAGGAAAAATAAATATATTCAATTATGGAATATTTAATGCATCTACAAATAAAAACTTTCTTTTTTGGAAATAATGTGATATAATTATATTATACTAAAAAGGAGAGTTTATATTATGTTAGGAGAAAAAATAAAAAAATCTAGAGAAGAAAAGAAAATTACTCAAGTTGAAGTTGCAGAAGTATTAGGCGTAAAGCCATCAACAATATCCAAATATGAAAATGGAACTTTAGAACCTAATATTGAATCATTAAAAAAACTGGCTGAATTATTTGAAACTTCAGTTGATGAATTATTAAGAGAAGATGAATTTGATGTTTCTAAGATAAATGTATTAGAAACTTTAAGAGAACAAAAAAGTATGAAATTAAAAGGAAATTTGTATCACAATACCCAGATAATTTTTGCATATAATACAAATCACATTGAGGGAAGTAAGCTAACAGAAGATCAAACAAGATACATTTATGAGACAAATACTTTATTAACAGAAAAAGAATCAATTACAAATTTAGATGATATTATTGAAACTGCTAATCATTTTAAATTAGTTGATTATATGCTAGATGTAGCAAATGAAGAACTAACAGAAGAAATGATTAAAGAATTTCATAAAATACTGAAAGAGGGAACGTCAGATAGTAGAAAAGTATGGTTTAATGTTGGGGAATATAAGAAATTAGCAAATGAAGCAGGAAATATAAAAACATCATTACCTAAAAATGTACAAAAAGACATAGTAAAACTAATGCAATGGTATAATTCATTGGGAAAAATAACAATAGAAGATATAATAGAATTTCATTATAGGTTTGAATGTATTCATCCATTTCAGGATGGAAATGGTAGAGTTGGTAGGATTATTATGTTTAAAGAATGCTTAAAAAATAATATTATTCCATTTATTATATTAGATAAATATAAGTTATTTTATTATAGAGGGTTAAAAGAATATAAAAACGAAAAAGGATATTTAATAGATACCTGCTTAAATGCACAAGATCAATATATTAGATTAATAGAATATTTTTTGAAATAAATATTTTAAAAAAAGTGCATAAAAATATTAGTAATATATAAAATATTTCTTATGTATTCTATATATTTGAAAAGAATACACTTAAGTACTTTTTTACAAATTAAAAAAGTACTTAAAAATCCAAAGTTTTTTCAAAATTTTGAAAAAACTTTGGATTGATTTTAACTATTTATCAATACAACCAATAATCAACTCAACTCCATCACAAAACCCATTCCTATAATACTTCTCATTCCAATAACAAATATAATCCATAAAATTCTTATCAAGTCTATCTAATTGGTTCTTTACATATTTTTGATTCTGTTTAGGAACATTCTTTAAAATATTTTCAGCTATCTCATCAAAATAAATATAATGTTTTTTATCTTCTTTAGTAAGTGTGCCTAAAACCATTTCCTCTCTAAAACTTAACCAATCTCTTAAAATATCATCATTAACTTCTCTAAAATTATTCATAATCTAAATCCTCCAAAATTAAAATTTTTATCAATAAAATAATCCTTTACAAGAGCCTAAAATACTAGAACAAATGTACTATGCCTATTGGGTAAAAATTGGGTAAAATCTTCTCAAAAAACGCCCTAAAAAGACACAAATGTTCTATAAATCAAAACTCTTGTAAATACTGAAATACCAACAAAAACTCTAATTTTCACAAACTTACAAAAAGTGGTCAGGTCTCGCTCATAACCCGAAGGTCGTAAGTTTTTACTTTACCTACAAACCCACTGAAAAATCTCTGTTAAAGCAACTTATAGAGACCTTTATTACTAAAAAGTAATTGTGTACTGTTAAAAAACATAAAAATAAAATTTCATAAAGTTTGGAGAAAGCATATTAAAATAGTGTAATTTAATAAAATGATATTTATTATGAAATAGAAATAAAAACGAGTTTTAATAAATTAATTTCTAAAAGCATAATAACTAGTTAATTGCAATAAAATATGATATACTATTTAAAAATAAAATAGAAATGATAAACATCAAAAATACAACCATCCCGTGACCATCCAACTTATATTATCATAGATTTAATGATATAAAATATAAAAAAACATCAAAAAATCTGGAGGAAAAAATAAAATATTATGAATAATATATATTTATCAAAGTCAAGATATTGCAAGGCAAGGCAATGTAAAAAAATAATATGGTTAAAAAAATATAAACCAGAATATGCAATTCAAAAAGCGAGAGATATAGTATTAGAAAATGGAACAAAAGTTGGACAACTTGCAAAAGGTTTATTTGGAAAATATGAAAATATAGATTTTAATGAAAATCTTAATATTATGATTGACCAAACCAAAAAGTTATTAAAAAATAAACCTAATATTATAACAGAAGCTTCTTTTAATTATAACAACAATTTTTGTAGTGTTGATATATTAAAAAATGATATAGATGGTGTTGAAATTTATGAAGTTAAAAGTTCTACGGAAATTAGTGACATTTATTTAGATGATGTTTCTTATCAATATTATATATTAAATAATTTAGAATTTAATATAAAGAAAGCATGTATTGTATATATTAATAATAAATATGTAAAACAAGGAAATTTAGAATTAAATAAATTATTTAACATCGAGGATGTAACTGAAATTGCGAAATCAAAGCAGCAAGAAATAGAGAATAATATATATGAATTGAATAAATATATGGAAGAACACATGGACAATGAACCAAAAGATGATATAGGAATAAAATGCTTTAAACCATATGAATGTGAATTTTGGGAATATTGCACAAGAAATTTACCTAAACCAAATGTATTTGATATAAAAGGTGGCATGCATTTAGATAAGAAGTTTGAAAAATATTATGATGGAAAAATTTCTTTTAATGACCTACAAAATGAAAATATTAATCCTAAATATTTAGAACAAATAGATTTTGAATTAAATAATTTACAACCTAAAATAGATAAAGATTACATCAAAGAGATAATAAAAGCTTTGAATTATCCACTATATTTTTTAGACTACGAAACATACCAAGTAGCTATTCCAGAAATAGATGGAACTAGGCCATATCAACAATTACCTTTTCAGTATTCATTACATATTATAAAAGAAGAAGGAGCAGCAATAGAACATAAAGAATTTTTAGCAGAAATAGAGGATAAAGACTTTATTAGGCATTTTGCAGAAAATCTAATAAAAGATATACCTGATAATGGGAGTGTTATTATTTATAACAGAGCTTTTGAACCAGCAAGAAACAAAGAAATTGCAGAAATGTACCCAGATTTAAAAGATGAACTAGAAAGAATAAATTGTAATATGATAGATTTCCTAGAACCGTTTAAACAAAGAAAATATTATACTAAAGAAATGCAAGGTTCGGCTTCAATTAAGTATGTATTGCCAGCACTGTACCAAAAGGATTCAGAACTTGATTATCATAATCTACCAGTAGTACATAATGGTGAAGAAGCATCCGAAGCGTTCTTAAGTCTAAAAGGAAAATCAAAAGAAAAGCAAAAAGAAATAAGAAATGGATTGTTAGTATATTGCCAATTGGACACATATGCAATGGTAAAAATATGGATGAAATTTAAAGAGATATTAAGTAAATAATGCTTGGAAATGTCAATATAAAGAAAGTAAAAAAAGGCTAGAAATACTTGTTAAAAAAGGAGTAAATTTAATGAAGATAGATAAAGAAAAATTTATAAAAGATATAGAAAAAGATTTGGGCATAAAAAAATATGAAGAACAAGTAAATACTAATGATGATTTCAAGAAAAAAATTAACGATTCGAATTTTGAAGATTTAGGAGATTTTTTTAAAGAGATTTTTGAAAAAAATCAGGGATATCAATCTAATGTTTTAGATATAGAAGGAACTTGTAAAATTAGTAAAGAAGAAGCAAAAAAAGGTTGTGAAAGAGAAATTAAGATTAAAAGAAATTTTTTTGATAAAAAAGAAAATAAGTTGAAAAATAAAAAAGTAAAAATAAGAGTTAAAATACCAAAAGAAATAAAACAAGGTCAATCAATATTAATATATGGGGAAGGAAATGAGGATAAAAAATTAAATAAAGGAAATTTACTTGTTAAGATAGTTATAAAAAATAATTAAAATAGGAGATAAAAGATTATGGATTTATATGAGAAAAATGGAAATATATTATACATATTAAATGTATTAAAAAAATATAGTGATTTTGACCATAAGTTATCAGCAGTAGAAATTCAAAGAAAAGTAGCAGAAATATATAATGTAGAAATAGACCCGAGAACAATTAGGAGAAACATAAATCTTTTAAAATATAAATTGAATTATGATATTAGTACAAGAGACGAAAACGGAAAAGGGTATTATATAAATCGTGATCCAGCTACTGAGTTTGAGCCAGGAGAAATAAGAGCAATAATTGATAATTTTAGTTATGCAAATTATATAGTTCCAAGTGTAGCAAAAGAAATAATAAAAAAATGTAAAAATATGCAAACGGTATATGAAAATGCAAAACTAAAAGATTATCAGATTTATTCTGTTAATAATAAAACAGAAAACGCAGAAGTAATAAAAAATATTGAAGATATTTCAGATAGTATTTATTATAATAATAAAATTAAATTTGAATATTGGAAGTATGTAATAACAAACAAATTAGAGAAAACAATAGTAAGTACACCTATAGTTTCTCCATATGCGATTGTCTATAATAAACAAGAATTTTATTTGATTGCAATAAAAGAAGGTCAACAGAAATTCTATAATTATAGGCTAGATAGAATAAGAAATATACAAATTTTAGATGAAAAAATTAAAATTAAGAAAAGTAAAAGTGATATTAAAGAATTTGCAGAATCATCCACAGAAATGTTTGGAGGAGAAAAAGAGGAAATTGAAGCAATATGTCATATATGGCTTTTAGATACTATATTTGAGACTTTTGGAAGAAATGTTACAATAAAAAAAATACCAAAAGATGATGATCATTTTAAACTAATTGTTGATACAAATTCTATGGGATTTAGAATGTGGGCAATGAGAAATGTAGATTTAGTGGAAGTAAAAAAACCATTACACTTAAGAGAAGAAATGAAGAAAATTGTGAAAAATGCATTTGAAAAATATAATACATAAAGAAATTTATATAACGAAATGTCAAAAAAATAAAAGCTTTGGGTTCAGTATAGATTCCAAGACTTTTATTTTTTATGATAATGTACATTATATGACCAAGCATATTGATAAAATTTTATTACCGTAATACAATTTTTAAAAAATTGAATATATTAGCAAGAGAATTAATTCAAGATGCTTTTCTATGTTGTTGAACAAAATGATATTAAAAGTATGACAGAATATAGATGCTAATAAATATACACTTTCAGAAATAAAAGAAATTTTAAATATACTAAATGATTATTTAAAAGAAATAAAAATATATTACTAAAATGGAGTGTGAAAAAATGATGTTAAATATGGATAATCAATTATCAAAAGAGAATGATTGTATAGAAAATATAATCAAAGAAGAAAAATTAATAGAAGGTACTATTTTTATAAATAAAGCTAATATTTATAATTGTTTTAATAAATTGATACTAAAAAATTACAATAGCAAAAATGATTTGGAGAAAGAAGAGATAATAATAGATAAAATAAATAAGCGAATTATAAAAGAAGATATTTTAAATAAAAGTAAAAGATTTAAAAATGGAAATAATAAACAAGACATTGTTGCTCTTGATATTTTAGAGTGTAAAATAAAAAATAAAAAGTATTTTTCAGAAAGTAGAAGGTTATGGTTTGAAGAAATTATTGATAGAGGAGATTTGTATACGAATGTAATTTATGTATTCCTAATTGTCAAAGAATTAAATGCAGTTAAACAAGAACAGTACAAATTTTTAGGGTTATATAAGTTAATAGATTATGATAAAAAAAACAATCTCAGATTATGGGAAAAACAAAATTTTCAAAATAATATAGTACCATTAAATGATGATGAAATAATAAAAGTAATTAAAAATATCGAGAATGGAAGGATTATTAAATGACAATAGACTTAGAAGGTACAATAATGTCAAAATATACTTTTGAAAATTTTGTAGTAGGAAAGAATAATGAATTTGCTTATAAGATTGCAAAAAGTGTAGCCGAAAAGAAGATGAGCTATAATCTATTTTTTATATATGGAGATGTTGGTGTTGGAAAGACACATTTAATGTATGCGATTGTAAACCAAATAACAAGAGATTTTCCTAATGAAAATGTTGTATATTTAACAGCAGAAGAATTTACAAATCAATTAATTAATTCAATAAAAAAGAAAAAATATGAACAATTTAGAAGATGGTATAGAAATATTGATTTTTTATTAATAGACGATATTCAATTTATTGTGGGAAAAGAAAGAATTGAAGAAGTAGTACTTAATGTATGTGATTTTTTATATCATAATCAAAAGAAAATTGTTATAGCAAGTAGTTGTAAAATTAACAATTTTATTGTGTCATCACAAAGATTAAAAACAAGATTTGCAAATGGAGTATTGGCTAATATTTCTATGCAAGAATATAAAACAAGACAAGCTATTTTAGTCAATAAAATAAAAGATGAAAATATAGAAATAAATAAAGAGATACTAACATATATAGTCAAAAACTCTAATTTAAATATTAGAGCAATGATGGGATTAGTTAATACAATAAAAGCACATAAAGATTTAATTAAAAATTCAATCCCTGAAGAAAAAATAAAAATGTTAATAGATGATATGATATATAAATAATTATTGTAAAAAGAAGTAGAAATAATCTGGTAAAGACACCAGTAATGATTGCAATTATAGGTTAAAAATAAACGAATGTTGAAATCTTTGTTTTTGCATGTGCAGTTATAAGTGCGAAAAGTCAATAAACCGCAAGAAATAATTTGAGTTATTTCTTGCGGTTTATGTCTTATTATTGAGTCAATAGAGTTATATTAACTCAAATCTATCACATCTAAATCTCTAATCGCAGGATTATACAATTGATGTCCTTTGTAATCAAATCTAGACCCATGGCAAGGGCAATCCCAAGTCTTATCAAGATTATTCCAACTAAGGAGACAACCTAAATGTGTACAAATAGGATTAACAGCAAAAATTTTTCCATCATTATCTTTATAAATTCCAATTGTTTGCCCATTATATTTAAGTACATGTCCTGAGTCATTTTTTATTTCTTCAAAATTACCAGCTTTTTTACTTCCTGACATGACAGAATTATCTTCAATTACATCCAAATCAGCATCAGGTACCTTAAATTTATTAATCACAAAAGAATTAGTAGTTTCTTTTATCATATTACCAAGTTCCACATTATTCTTAATAGGGTGTAATCTGGTAGCTTTAAATACATTCTCATATTCATTTTCGCGACCTAAAATTTTATCAACAATAATATTACCAGCAACATTCGAAGAAGTCATTCCCCATTTATTAAAGCCAGTACCAATATACATATTAGGCATAAAGTGGGAAAATTCACCAATATAAGGAATCTTATCAAGCGTAATACAATCTTCCGTATTCCATTTATACAAAACTTTACAATCTGGATAATATTTTCTTACTTCATATTCTAAAATACTATAAGCATTTGATAAATCTATTTTGCTTCCAGTCTTATGATCTGCACCACCTACTAACAAAAGTCTTTTTCCACAAGAACCACTAAAATTTGCAAATCTATATGAAAAAGTAGGTTGCTTGGAATTTATATACATTCCGTCAAAAGTTTTATCTCCAATATCTACAGCAATTACATAAGATGTTGATTGATACATCTTCAAAAAATAATATCCTAAACGGTCAATAAAAGGATAATGAGAGGCTAGTATTACATATTTTGACCTAACGACATAATCTTTACATGATGTTATAAACTCATCATTTTCCTTTTTAATATTTTGAACAAGCGTATCTGTATAAATTTCACCTGTACCTTTTGCAAGATTTAAACTAGCACCACCTGGACTATTTTCAACGATGCCATCTCCAACAGAAACTGAACCAACCGAACCAGCATTAACTAAGCCATCAATCGCACTAGAACCATTAGAAGTAATACATTTTGCCAATCCATACGCATATTTTATAGGATTAAACTCAGCTTGATTTGGAAACCTTAAAGCACCTAACACATTAAAGGGAAGAGGAGTAGATGTAACAAATTCGCTTTTAAACCCAAGAGAATTTACAGCTTTATTTTCTAATTTAATTTTTTCTAATTCATCCAAATTATTAGTATAAACATAACTATCTTGTCTTACAAAATCACAGTCAATATTTTCATCATTTATAATCTGATAAATATTTTCTATGGCATCTTGATTTGCGTACAAATATTTCTTAGCCATAGATTCACCTAAAGAGTCAATTAAATATTTATATATAAGATTATGCTGACTTGTTATTTTTGCAGTAGTATGCCCAGTTGTTTTACTGGCAATATCTTTCTCTTTCTCCAAAAGAACAATATTATATCCTTGTTTTGTTAAATAATAACCGCAAGTAAGTCCAAAAATACCAGCACCTACTATACAAACATCAGTAGATATGTCCTTTTCTAATTTATTAAACTTATTTTTATTTTCTATAGAATCAAGCCAAAAAGAATTCATAAGATACCTCCATTAGATCTAATTATGCTCATAGTTGCCAAAGCATTACTATATTAACTAAATATAGTTTGAATTAAAGTCAGTCCGTATAACACAAAAAAGAGATAATTAGCTAAAGATGAAACTGTTCTTTTTTATGTGAGTTTAGCTAATAAAGTTATACGACATTCACTGAATATGTATACTAATTAAATTCTATATTAAGATTATGTACAAGCACATAAAAAATTATTCGACAAATATGCTAACTAGATAAATATCTTTGATTAAATATGTAGTACCAGTTATAACAATAAAATTAGTGAAACAACTAATTAAGTAAATAATTTTAACTAATTATTGGATAATTTAATAAGAAATGAAAATAAACACACATTGAAACATCTAGTATTTTAAATAATAATTTTAGTTGAGCGAGCTTTTAAATAAAAATGTTTAGTGACACGAAATTTATATATAATAGGAATTAAAGAAATAAAAACAATAAAGCGAAAGTATCAATGCAGAAGAAAATAAAGCATTGATACTTTCTTGAAATAAATCTTTTATCAGCAAAGGAAGAAAAAAATATGGATGTCCTTTACTTTACATAATTGTAACACAATAAAAATGCAAAGTTTGTAGAAAACTGTCGAAAAGCTTAAAAAACTTGAAAAAACACAAAAAAATTGAGATATAATAAGCTTTCTTGGAGCGAAAAGCAAAATAACATTGTGAAAATCGCAAAAACTAAAGAATTTACCTTGTAAATTAAGATATTCTAAAATAAAATATAAAAAATTTAATATTTTGTAGAAAATAGTCGAACTATATGTTATATTATTTATAGTAGGATTGGTGAAAGAATGAACAAAAAAAGCATAAAGATAATACTAATAGAACTTTTTATATTAATACTAGCAATTATTGGGGTAAATAGTAATCTAATGCAATATACACCAAGTTGTTTGTTTTACGAAGCTACAAATCTTCAGTGTCCTTCTTGTGGGGGAACAAGATGTGTAGAAAATATATTAAAAGGTAATTTTAAAGAAGCTTTTTTGTTTCATCCAATATTTTTTATAACCATTTTTTATTTATTACTTTGTAATATAGTATATTTAATTAACTTAAATAAGAAAAATAAAATTTTAACATGGATATATCCAAAATATTGGTATACTATAATTTTTGCTGTAATCCTAGTAATATATGGAATACTACGTAACCTAGTCTAGTAAAAAAACAGCCAAGGTTTAACAAAAAGTAAATAAATTAATAGACATTAAGTAATACATATATAGTGTGATTTTAAATAATAAAATCAGGTTTGCCCAAAAGAAAAATTTCCTAAGAGAGTTTATTAAAATAAAGGAGGATTTTTTATGGACGAAAATAACAAAGATGATGTTATAAAAAATGATAACAATAATATCGAAGCAAATGATCAAACTATAGAAAAAACTGAAACAAATGTAGTAAAAGAAGAGCAACCAGTCCAAAAGCAAGAAAATGTGAATAACAACAATACAACAGCAAACCAGCAACAAAAAGATAAGAAAGGATTTAGTATAGCAGCTTTAGTTCTTGGTATTGTAGCAATTGTACTTTGCTGTGTATGGTATATATCAATACCATGTGGAATTTTGGCTATTGTTTTTGGTACTATAGGACTAAGATCAAGCAAAAGAGGAATGTCAATATCAGGAATTGTTACAGGTATTATTGGTATAATCATTTCTATATTTATAATATTTATGATAATTATTTCGGGATTTACACAAGGATTAATTGAAGGTATTACAAATGGAATTGAACAAAATAATTATTCAGACTTTGATGATGATCACTACAATTATAAGTATGATAGTTTTTATAACTTTTAATGCTTAATATTATTATAAAGCAAATGAATTAAGTACAATAGCAAATAATATTAAGAAATTAATTACGGTATTTATCAAATTAAATACATATATACAAAAAGAAAAAATAGGAGGGAGTTTTTATGAACGAAGACAAAGAAAATGAAGTAAACAATGTTGAAAGCGAGGTAAATCAAGCAACCAATACTGCACCAGCAAATGACAAAAAAGGCTTCTCAATTGCTGCATTAGTATTAGGAATAATTGCACTTGTACTTTGTTGTATTTGGTATGTATCTATACCTTGTGGTATTATCGCATTAATACTTGGAATTATAGGTTTAAAATCAAGCAAAAGAGGAATGTCAATTGCAGGAATTATTACAGGTGTTATTGGTATGATACTAAGTATTGTATTAGTAATAGCAATTGTTATGTTAGGTGTAAGTATTTTTAATAGTGCTAAAGATGCAATCGAAGATAGCGATTATCCATCAAGCTATTACTACTACAATGACTAGGAATTAGTAAACTATGAAGAATGGAGAAAAAGTTGCTCTTCCTTACCAAAGTGTTAAAGAAGAGCATTATAAAAAATATAGTATAGCATCTATTGTATTAGGAATTTTATCAATAGTTTTATCATCCTTTTTTCATATATCGATCTTATGTGGCATTATAGCAATTGGATTTGGAGTTTCGAGTGTGAAAAGTGGAAAGAAAGTTCTTTCAATAATCGGAATTATTTCAGGAGCTATTGGTATTGTCCTTACAGCTGTAGTTGCTATAAATTTATTATCATTTATAACAAGTAGTTCTTTTAGGTTTATTACAGAATTATTTGAAGAATTAAAAAAAATAACAAGCTTATTTTAATTTAAGCTTGTTTTTTTTATATAGCTAAATAACTTACTACGATTTTTATCGACAAAAATTATAGTAATTTATTGTACAAATAAATTTCTTTTGATATAATGAGCCATAGTATCATATACTGTAAAAGTATATATATTCAATAATGTCATAGCTACGCAGTTTAAATAAGACAAAAGGAAGAATTTATGACAGAATGGAGGCAAATATGTGCGAAAAAAATTGTATGGACGAAAAGTTATCTAACGAAATGAAAGAATTACTTAAAAATTATTCACAAGACAAATCAAATTTAATTCAAATTTTGAATGAAGTTCAAGAAAAGTATGGTTATATTCCAAAACAATCACAAATTGAAATTTCTAATTATTTATCAATTCCAATGGCAGAAATTTATGGTGTCATAACATTTTATTCTCGTTTTACTCTAGAACCAAAAGGAAAATATAATATATCAGTATGTCTAGGTACAGCTTGCTTTGTTAAAGGTTCACAAGCTTTATTAGATAGATTAAAAGAAAGACTTAAAATAGATGAAGGCGGGACTACTCCAGATGGTAAATTTTCTATTGATGCAACAAGATGTGTTGGAGCATGTGGTTTAGCACCTGTATTTACTATAAATAATGAAGTATATGGTAAAGCAACAGTAAAAAAACTAGATGAAGTATTAGATGAATATATGAAAAAAGAAGACTAATACTAACTATTTTGTAGCGACAACATAGTTAATCTTCAAAAGGAGGAACATTTTGAAAAAAGATTTATTAAAAACAAATTGCTTTGACGTAGAAGAAAAGATGATAATAATTGGAAGTTGTTTGGAATATATGTTTCCTAAAATATATAATGAATTAAATGAAATTTCAGAAAATATTTATGATGTATGTCTAGAAGATACACATTTAAATATGGTTATTACAAAAATTGCAGGGATGGTAGCAAGAAAAAAATGTAAAGAACTAACATTTGTAACAGTAGATAAATCACCACATTGTGTACAATTACATTATGTAGTAAAAGAATTAGAAAATATAATGGATTTAAAAGATATAAAGATAAAAAATTATGTAGCTACAAGTGATGGATTAATTGAAATACCAATAGAAGTTATAGGATTATCTAAAAACCTGGCAAAATTAAAAGAAAAGCTAAATTAAACAATCACTAAACTGAAGCTTCACACAAAAAACTAAAGATGGATTAATATATCGAAAGGAGAAAAGTATGAAAACTTTAGAAGAAATTCACCAAATAAGAGAACAAAAAAGAAAAGAATTGGACTTAAGAGTAAATATCAAAGCAGATACAAGAGAAAAACATATTTTAGTATGTAGAGGAACGGGTTGTACGTCTTCAAAATCACCAGAGATTATAGAGAATTTTAGAAAGATTATAGATGAAAAAGGTATCCAAAATGTAAGAGTTATTCAAACAGGATGCTTTGGTTTATGCGCCAAAGGACCTATTGTTATAATTCGTCCAGAGGATACCTTTTATGCTATGGTAACTCCAGAGGATTGCAGAGAAATTATAGAAAAACATATAGAAAAAGGTGAAATTGTAGAAAGACTACTTTGCAAAGATGTTGATAATACAATGGTTAATCGTTTAGATGAGCTTAATTTCTATAAAAAGCAAAAGCGTATTGCTTTAAAAAATTGTGGTATTATTGATCCAGAGCAAATTGACGAGTACATAGCATTTGATGGATATAAAGCATTAGAACAAGTTTTAACATCAATGTCTCCAGATGATGTAATTAATGAGATTACTGAATCTGGATTAAGAGGTCGTGGAGGAGCCGGTTTCCCAACAGGTAAGAAATGGCTGTTTACTAAACAAGCTGAAGGCGACCAAAAATATGTTGTATGTAATGCAGATGAGGGTGACCCAGGTGCTTTTATGGATCGTAGTATTTTGGAGGGTGATCCACATAGTGTACTAGAGGCAATGGAGATTGCAGGTTACAGTGTTGGTGCAGATAAAGGATATATCTATGTAAGAGCAGAATATCCAATTGCTGTACAAAGGCTTCAAGTTGCAATAGATCAAGCAAGAGAATATGGATTACTTGGAAAAAATATTTTTGGTACAGATTTTTCTTTTGATATAGAAATTAGATTAGGTGCAGGTGCATTTGTCTGTGGAGAGGAAACAGCACTTCTAGAATCTATAGAAGGAAGAAGAGGGCAACCACGTGTTAAACCTCCATATCCTGCAAATTCTGGTTTATGGGGTAAACCAACATTAATTAACAATGTTGAAACATATGCAAATATTACTAGAATTATCTTAAATGGTGCTAAATGGTATGCAAGTATTGGTACAGAAAAATCTAAAGGAACTAAAGTTTTTGCCTTAGGTGGAAATGTAAATAATATCGGACTTGTAGAGGTACCAATGGGAACGACTTTAAGAGAAATCGTTTTTGATATAGGTGGAGGAATTCCAAATGGTAGAGAGTTTAAAGCTGCTCAAACTGGTGGTCCTTCTGGTGGATGTATTCCAAAAGAGCATTTGGATACTCCAATAGATTATGAATCTCTTTCAAATATTGGTTCTATGATGGGTTCTGGTGGACTAATTGTTATGGATGATTCTAAATGTATGGTTAATATTGCTAAATTCTATCTAGACTTTACAGTTAGCGAAAGTTGTGGTAAATGTACACCATGTAGAATTGGTACAAAGAGAATGTTGGAAATATTAGAAAGAATGTGTGAAGGTAAGGCTGATGAAGATGATTTATATAAATTAGAGAAATTAGCGTTAAATATTAAAAAATCTGCTATCTGTGGACTTGGTCAAACAGCTCCAAACCCAGTTTTAAGTACTTTAAAATATTTTAGGGATGAGTATATGGAGCATATTAAATATAAAAAGTGTAGAGCTGGTCAATGTAAAGCTTTAGCAAATATAGAGATTGATCCAAAGAAATGTAAAGGTTGTGGTATTTGTAAAAGAAATTGTCCTGTTAATGCAATTACAGGTGAGCCAAGACAGCCACATAAAATTGATCCGGATGTATGTATTAAATGTGGTACTTGTGTTGATAAATGCCCATTTAAAGCTATTATGAACTAGTAAGGCAAAAGGTTGTTATAAGAATGAATTTGCCAAGTCCAAGTGAAGGGAGAATTAAGATGGAAGAGAATTTAGTAACATTAAAAATTGATGATAAAGAAGTTAAAGTGAAGCAAGGAACTACTATTTTGCAAGCTGCAAAGCAAGCAGGAATTGATATACCTACATTATGTTTCTTAAAAGATATTAATGAGGTTGGAGATTGCAGAATGTGTATAGTGGAAGTTGATGGAAGAAAAGGATTTGCAACTTCTTGTATTCAAAAGGCTGAAGAAGGTATGGTTGTGCATACACATTCACCAGCTGTTATGGAAGCAAGAAGAGTTATACTAGATTTAATCCTTTCTAATCATCATCGTGATTGTTTAACTTGTAGTCGTAATGGTAATTGTGAGTTACAAGCATTAGCAATGAAATTTAATGTTCAACATGTTGAATTTGAAGGTGAAATGACAGAACATAAAGTTGATGATAAATCTCCAGCGATTATGAGGGATTTTAATAAATGTATTTTATGTAGAAGATGTGTTGCTGCATGTAAGAATGTACAAGAAATTGGTGCTATAGATTGTATTAATAGAGGTTTTGAATCTTGTATTTCTACAGTTGGTGATCATAGTTTAAATGATGTTAACTGTACTTTTTGTGGTCAATGTATAGAGGCTTGTCCGACAGGGGCTTTGAAGGAGAAAGAATATATTAAAGATGTTTGGAGAAATTTAAAAGATCCAGATATTTATACTGTTGTTCAAACAGCTCCTGCTGTTAGAGTAGCTTTAGGTGAAGAGTTTGATATGCCTATTGGAACAAATGTAACTGGTAAAATGGTTTCTGCATTGAAGAGTTTAGGATTTGATAGAGTTTTTGATACAAATACAGGTGCAGATTTAACTATTATGGAAGAGGCTAATGAATTTATAGATCGTTTTTCTAAACAAGAATGTTTACCAATGATTACATCTTGTAGTCCAGGCTGGGTAAGGTTTGCAGAAAAGAATTATCCAGATTTATTAGGACATTTATCAAGCTGTAAATCTCCACATCAAATGTTTGGAGCAATGGTTAAATCATATTATGCCAAAAAATATAATGTAGATCCAAAGAAAATATGTATGGTTTCTGTTATGCCTTGTATTGCTAAGAAATACGAATGTCAAAGAGAAGAAATGGAAGTTGATGGTCTTCGTGATGTTGATTATGTAATTACAACAAGAGAATTGTCTAGAATGATAAAACAAGCAAATATTGAGTTTACTCAATTACAAGATGATGTATTTGATGAGCCAATGGGAGAAGCTACAGGTGCTGGCGCTATTTTTGGAACTACAGGTGGTGTTATGGAAGCAGCATTAAGAACTGCAGCAGATACTTTGGAAGGTAAAGACTTACCTCAATTTGAATATGAAGCTGTAAGAGGTGGTAAAGGTAGAAAAGAAGCAACTGTAGAAATTGCTGGTAAGAAAATTAAAGCAGTTGTAGTAAGTGGTTTAAGTAATGCAAGAAAAATAATGGATGAGATAAGAGAAGGAAAAGCAGATTATCAATTTGTAGAAATAATGGCTTGCCCAGGTGGATGTGTAATGGGTGGAGGCCAACCAATAAAGAGTTCTAAGATAAGAAGTGAAGTTGATGTTAGAAAATTAAGAGCAGAAGCTTTATATACAATAGATGAAAAGAGTGTAATAAGAAAATCACACGAAAGTCCAGTAATGAAGCAAATGTATGAAGAATTTTTACAAAAACCAGGAAGCGAAGTAGCTCATAAATATTTACATACACATTATACAGCTAAAAATATGTATGATATCTAGGATTAGCAGGGATTTAGGGGGATTTGGGGACGGTCCTAAAATCCCTGTTTTTCCCTGTTCTATAATAATGAAAAGTGAAAAAAGCTTATTAGTCAATAATGTGTTAGCTAAATAGGAATATAAGGAGTAAGATATGAATACTGAATATGAAATTAGAGTACTAGAAATTGATAAAGAAAAATTAATAAAAAAGCTAGAAGAATTAGGTGCAGAATTTAAAGGCGATAATGAACAAAAAAGATATGTTTATGACATAATTCCAAAGGAAGATGGTAAATGGATTAGATTAAGAACAAATGGAAGAAAAACAACACTTACATATAAAAAAATGTAGTAAAGACAACAATAGATGGTACAAAAGAATTAGAAGTAGAAGTTTCTGATTTTGAAAAGACAAATGAACTATTAGAAAATATGGGAATTAAGAGTAGAGGATATCAAGAAAATAAAAGGACTCAGTATATTTTGAATGGTGTAGAAATAGATATAGATTCATGGCCAATGATTCCTACTTATGTCGAAATTGAAGGGAAAAATGAAGAAGAGGTAATGAATACGTTAGAAATATTAGAATTGCCAAAAGATAAAGTTACAACTTTGGATGTTGATAGTGTTTATAAGAAGTATGGAATTGATTTGAAGGTAATTAAAGTGTTAAAATTTTAATAAAGAAAAGATAAAGGGGGAATTAAAAGATGAAACAGAAAAGTAATGAAGAAATAAAAAATAATGAAAATATAAAAATGAAAGAAAAACATAAGGTTAATTGGTTTCAAGCATTATGTTGCTTACTTTTTTGGATAATTTTAATAAAAGTATTTATTGATGTATGTTTAAAAATTGGTGGATTAGTTGGTTTAATAAGTTCAATGTAATTTTGTATTAATCTAGAATTATAAGTAAATTAAAACAATAAAGTATTTGCGTATTAAAGCAAGTACGTTAATATTTAAAAAATCAGAATTTAACTTTTGGTTAATAACATATCATACTGACTACTCATACTAATAGAAAAAAATAAAAATAAACTATATAATAGCAAAAGAAAAATTGCGGAAAACTAAAAATACTTGCAAAAATGAAGTGAATAATATTTAATATATGAGTTGGTTTTAACGAGAAACTTACAGATAATTTGAAACTTTAAGGATAGCATATAGAAAGTTGATAAATAGGAATTTTAAGGGATAAACTTGAATTTCTAAAGGAGGAACAAAAAAGTATGGTAATAGACAAAATAAAAAAAGTAAATAACGCAGAAGATGAGAAGCCACAAAAAAATACCAAAGCTGCGGATATGCTAGTTGGTAAATGGGTAAAATGCGATGCATGTAAAGAGATACTATATAAAGATGATGTTCACAATAATTTTAGTGTATGTCCAAATTGCGGTAAACACTTTAGAATATCAGCAAGAAGAAGAATAAAACAAATAATAGATGAAGGAACATTTGTAGAAACATACGAAAATATGCCAGAAACAGACCCTATACATTTTGATGGTTATCTAAAGAAAATAGAAACATTAAAAGAAAAAACCAAAATACAAGAGGCTGTTACAACAGGATTTGGAGAAATACATGGTAATAAAGTAGTAATAGCTGTAATGGATGGAAATTTCTTAATGGGAAGTATGGGAAGTGTTGTAGGAGAAAAAATAACACTTGCTATAGAAGACGCAATAAAAGAAAAATTACCATTTATAATTTTTTGCGTGTCTGGTGGAGCTAGAATGCAAGAAGGCATGGTATCATTAATGCAAATGGCAAAGACTTCAGCTGCAGTTGCAAAATTAGATGATGCAGGCCTGTTAAATATAACTGTACTTACAGATCCAACAACTGGAGGAGTTACAGCGAGTTTTGCAAGTTTAGGAGATATAATTTTAGCAGAGCCTAATGCATTAATTGGTTTTGCAGGACCAAGGGTTATAGAACAAACAATAAAACAAAAATTACCTGAAGGTTTCCAAAGATCAGAATTTTTATTAGAACATGGCTTTATAGATAAAATAGTAGAAAGAAAAGACATGAAGAAAACTTTAGCACAAATATTAGAGTTACATAAAAACTAAGATAGGAGATGAAATTAATGAGTAAAAAAACAGCATGGGATATAGTTATGCTTGCAAGAGATTCACAAAGACCAAAAGCAAAGGACTACATAGAAAGTATCGTAGATGATTTCATCGAATTTCATGGTGATAGAGCCTTTGGAGATGATAAATCTATAATTGGTGGAATTGGTAGAATAAATGGTACAGTAGTTACAGTTATAGGGCAAGAAAAAGGTAGTACAACAAAAGAAAAAATGGAAAGAAATTTTGGTATGACAAATCCAGAAGGATATAGAAAAGCTTTAAGACTTATGAAACAAGCAGAAAAGTTCCATAGACCAATAATTACATTTGTAGATACTCCAGGAGCATATCCAGGACTAGGAGCAGAAGAAAGAGGTCAAGGAGAAGCAATAGCAAGAAACTTGATGGAAATGTCTAGATTAAAAACGCCAATAATTTCTATAGTAATTGGTGAAGGTTCAAGTGGTGGAGCTTTAGCAATTTGTATTGGTGACAGAATAGCGATGTTAGAAAATAGTGTATATTCTGTATTATCACCAGAAGGATTTGCAAGCATTTTATATAAAGATGCAAGCAAAAATAAAGAAGCAGCAGAAAAAATGAAAATCACAGCTAAAGACTTAAAAGAATTAGGTATAATAGATGACATTATAAAAGAAAAAGATAATCAAGAAGAAAATTTAGAGTTTGTATCAGCAGAACTAAAAGAATATATTACAAAAACTCTAAAAAAATTAACTAAGTTAAAAACTGAAGATTTATTAAATCTTAGGTATGAAAAATATAGAAAAATAGGAAAGATGGAGGAGTAAGATTATGTTATTAGAAAACAAAAAATTAGTATTAATGGGAGTAAGAAACAAATGGAGTATTGCATGGGGAGCAGCTAAATCAGCTCATGACAATGGTGCACAATTAATTTGCACATATAACCCAGAAGAAGGTTCAGAAAAATTAGCAAAATTATTAGAAGAATTTCCAGGAACAAAATTATATCCATGTGATGCAAGTTCAGATGAAAGTATAAGAGATTGCTTTGCTGCTATAAAAGCAGATTTCGGAAAAGTAGATGGAATATTACATAGTATAGCTCATGCTTTTACAGATGATTTAAGAAATGATTTTATTAATACATCAAGAGAAGGATATGCTCATGCATGTGATGTAAGTGCATATTCATTAGTAAAAATAGTAAACGAAGCTGTTGCACAAGATGCATTAAATGAAGGAGCAAGTATTGTTACATATACATATTACGGATCAGAAAAAGCAGTTGTTGGATATAATGTTATGGGTGTTGCAAAAGCAGCTCTAGAAGCTAGCATTCGTTACCTAGCACAAGATTTAGGTAAAAAAGGTATGAGAATTAATGGTATTTCTTCAGGACCAATCAAAACATTATCTGCAAAGGGAATTAAAGATTTTGGTTCAATATTAGATGTTATAGAAGAAAAAGCTCCAATGCACAAAAATGTTACAATAGAACAAGTTGGAGATACTACAACATTCTTATTTAGCAATATGTCATCTGGAATCACAGGTGAAATAATTCATTGTGATAACGGATTTACAACGGTAGGTGTTTAATTAGACAAATAAAAAACTCTAAGCTATTAAATTAGTTTAGAGTTTTTTTGATGTTATATTTATCAAATATTGCAAATAAAAATGCTTATGATATAATTTAAAAAATGTATTAGAATGAATTATGATAAAAGATAATAAATAAAGGAGACAAAAAATGAATATTAAATTAACAAAAAACATAGAAGAAGCAAATTGTATAACACATAACGGTACATTTCATTGTGATGAAATTTTTTCTACAATTATGTTTTCAAAATTATTACCAGAAGTTGTAGTGTGTAGAACATCAGACTTAGAAAAAGCAAGAGAGAATCAGTACATATATGATGTTGGTGGTGGAGAATTAGATCATCATCAATTTGGTGGCAATGGAGAACGAGAAAACGGAGTAAAATACTCTTCTTGTGGACTAGTTTGGAAGAAATTTGGAAAAGAAATAATAAAAAAATATACTAGCGAGTATATAAATGAAACTTGGCAAATGTTAGATAAAAACTTAATTCAATGTATAGATGCAGGTGATAATGGACAAATACCAGATATAAATGTAGATTACAAACTTGTACAAGTAGCAAGTATAATAGCTGAATTTAATCCAAATTGGGATGAAGAGATAGAGCCAGATGTTAAGTTTGAGGAAGCTTTGCAATTAGCAGAAAAAGTATTTGATAATTCATTAAAGTCTTCTATATCGAAAATGAGGGCTAAATCAAAAGTAGATATGGCAATTAATTCTTCAAAAGATGGAATTATGACATTAGAAAAATTTTTGCCTTGGAAAGAAGTTCTATTAGAATCAACTAGTGCTAAAGCTAAACTAATTAATTTTGTTATATTTCCTTCAAACAGAGGTGGATATAATATTTATACTGTGCCAGAAAAACTAGGCTCTTTTACAAGTAGAAAATTATTTCCAAAAGAATGGGCAGGTTTAAAGGACGAGGATTTACAAAAAGTAACAACAGTAGAGACTGCAAGATTTTGCCATAACAAATGTTTTATATGTGCTGTTGATACTAAAGAAGATGCCTTAAAGTTAGCAAAAATAGCAAACGGAACATATTAATAATGTTACAAAATATTTACATATAGTAAAAAAAATTAAATTATGATAAAAAATTACTAGAATAATTATTCTAAAGATAAAATTTGATATGTATTTTTTTACATATATATTATTTTAAGGGGGAAAACTTATGGAAAACACATTAAAGATTACGGTATTGTGCATTATTACATTAATTGTAAGTCTAGTAGTACCAACTATTAGTAATGCCGCAGGGGATGATGATTATTCAATTAATCTTAATTATCCTTTAAAATCTGTATTAATAAATACAGAACAAAAAATATCTGCAAGATTAACTTCAACAGCAGATGCAACAGGATTAACGAACGCTAGAATAAAGGTAGAAGTAAGTGGACCAGCTACGCCAAAAGTTATGGCAAAAGATACTTTGGGAAATGATATCGATGTAGTAAAAGAAGGATATTGGGGACCAAATGCAGGATTTCCTGTAGGAGCAAATTATAACGTTACAACAGAATTTACAGCTACATTCCCAGTTGCAGGAACTTATACAGCAACAATATCTTTAGTAGATATTAGTGGTGGAACAGAAAGAACTGTTACAAGCGAGAAAATGTCTATGACAGTAGGAACACAAATAAAAATTATAATGAGTGGAGTTGAATTAAATACATATTCAACAGTAGGAGCACAATCTTTAGCTGATTTAGGTTTAGCAAATGGACCAACTAATATAGAAAAAGGATATAAATTTGCTGGTTGGTTTACTGATGAAGCATTTACTAAACCAATTGATGCAAACACTCCAATAACAGAAGCAATAACTGTATATGCTAAAGTTGTTCCAGAAACAGTATCAGAGGAAGAAACTACAGATACAGATGAAGAAGCAATAGAGAATGTTGATGAAGCAACTTCAGAAGAAGAAAAAGACGAAACTCCAAAAACAGGTGTAGCAAATTATGTGGGAATTGCAGTTTTAGTAATTGCTATATCAGCAGCAACATTATTTATAATAAGAAAAAACAGAATATAAAATATTAATAGGATAGACTAGACTTGCTCTGTCTATCCTTATAATATATTTATGGAGATGAATTATGGCAAAACATTTTAAACAAACCGCAAAGAAAACAAGAAGATTAATATATATAGTGTTAATTATATTAATTATTATAGCTACTATATATATTGTATTTTTTATTAGAGGTAAAAATAATACAATACAGGAAAGTTCAGCTTTAAATGAAGTTCAAATAGATGAAGCAAAAGTAGACAGTAAAACTACAGAAAGAATGCTACAAGTTCAGGAATTACAAAAAGAAAATCCAGATGTAGTAGGTTGGATAGAAATAGAAGAAACAAATATAAATTATCCTGTATTACAAGGTACAGATAATAGTTATTATATGACGCATAATTATAAAAAAGAAGAAGCAAAAGATGGTTCTATTTTTTTAGATAAAGATTATGATTGGAGTATTCCTAGTAGCAATTTACTTATGTATGGACATAATATGGGTGATGGTGCTATGTTTCAAGATTTATTAAAATATGAAGATGAGGAATTTTATAAACAACATCCAATTGTAAGATTTACGACAGCAACTGAAGATGCAGAATATGAGATTATTTCAGCCTTTAAATCTAGGGTATATTATAAGTCAGAAAAAAATGTATTTAGATATTATTATTTTATAAATGCAGATAATGAAGAAGAATATAATGAATTTGTAAATAATGCAAAAGAAGCATCTTTTTATGATACAGGAAAGGATGCAGAATATGGAGACCAACTAATGACTTTATCTACATGTTCATATCATACAGAGGATGGAAGATTTGCTGTTGTTGCAAGAAAAAAATGAGGCAAATTATTTTTGCATAAATAAATAAAAAATACTTGACAAAGAAAGTTTTAATGTGCTATTATAAGTAATGTTAAAGCTTATGCGGATGTGGCGAAACTGGCAGACGCGCTGGTCTTAGGAACCAGTGCCAACGGCGTGGAGGTTCGAGTCCTCTCATCCGCACCAATAATTATTTAGTTAATAAGAGCTCAATTATTATTTAAGAATTGGGTTCTTTATTTTTTTATAATTTTATTGGAAATGAGAATTCTGGGGATGAAATCAAGAAGTAACAATAGAAGGATTAAATTTTTAGTAAAAGGTATTATTTTACGTATGTAGATTTTTTGTAAAAGTTATATTATAATCTTATAAACTGAGCTAGTAAGAATATCTTTATAGCAAAGTATTATAATTTCTTCTAATACCGAAATGTATTTAGAAAATTCATCTTATAATTTAGTGAATTGGATTAGTTAATTAAGGTAGAAGCAAATATAGGAGGATTTATGGATACAAGAGTAGCAATAATAGGAATTATATTAGAAAAAAAAGATGAAGTGGAAAAATTAAATTCCATTTTACATGAATATTCTAATAGAATAATAGGAAGAATGGGGATGCCATATAGTAAAAAGTCAATCAACATTATCACTATTGTTATTGATGCTCCACAGGATGAAATAAATACTTTATCTGGAAAAATTGGAAAGCTTTCTGGAATAACAAGTAAAGTTATTTATTCTAATAAGTAAAGATATATTTTAAAGCTCTGTCTATTAAAGAAAGAGAGGGTTTAAAATGGAGAATGAAGGAATAATTAACAAAAAGGTAAAGGATTTTTCTAAAGGTATTGATATTATGCAAACGATATTAATATTTTTAATTGCTTTACTAGTACCAACTTTTTTGGGTGGAATTTTAAGTAAAATTTTTGGTAGCACAAGTGTTATTTCTACTAATTCACAATTGATAGTAGGAACTATTGTAAATGCAGCATTAGTGGTATCAGCGATAAATTTAAAAGGCTGGGCGAAAATATTAGGAGTAGTTACAATGCCAAGTATATCTACAATACTAAGTGGATATGTTTTTGGAACAGCTTCTGTATATATGGTATATATGATACCTGCAATATGGATAGGAAATTTTGCATTGATTTATTCATATAAATTTTTGATGTTAGGAAAAAACAAACATTATTTTCTTGCTGGAATTGTGGGAATAATAGTAAAAGTAGCTATAATATTTGCTTTATTTAATTTGATTAATTTATTTGGAGTATTTCCTGAAAAATTAGTTGAAAATTTAAGAAATGCAATGGGAATGACACAACTTATAACAGCTACATTAGGTGTGATTGCGGCTTTTGTGATATATAAATTGGAAAAAAAATAAGATGCTTTTTAATTTAATATTAGCTGTGAAATAAATTTTTAGTTTGTTATTAACATTTATTTAAACTAAAAGTGCAGCGGAGCAGATGATGTTTAGCACATTTATCTACTCCGCTGCTTAATGCATTAATAATACAATTCGTTCCATTCGATTGAGGTGTCCGCCTCATCAAATGGTGTAATTGCCGCGCCGTCTTCTGTTGGATAACCTTCTTCTCCTTCGGCTGTGGAAACGACAAATTTTCCTTCGTCGTTTTCGATTACAACCGCTGAAAGATCATCCGCAAGTGCTACCGGAGTTCCAATAATTTCTTCTGTGTATACATTGGCATATGTCTCATATGCCGCCATGTCTGAAGCTCCAATTAACAAGAGGGTCTTGTTAGGTCTGACACTATAAACACAGAGATCAGGGTTATCCTGAACGAGGTACATCTCGTATTCGTCAATTTGTGCCGGCGGCTGAATCTGAAACACTTTCAGATGATCCAGAATTAGCTCCAGCTGCAACAACAACACCTCCAACAACAGTTAATGTCAATACCATAGCAATTACAAAGATTTTTTTCCGCATAATAATGCTCCTTTCTAGATTTGAAAAATTTTTATACTGCATATTTGTATTATAACATAGATTACATAAAAAAGAAAATTATGTAAAATGATTTTTTGAAAAATCATTTATAAATCAATATTTTGCGTGGAAAATAAAAAATATTTTAAAAAATTAATAAAATGGTTGACAAAAGGATATAAAATAGTTTAAAATAATAAATGTCCGCAAGAGATGGTGAGTATAGCGTAGTTGGTTAACGCGCCAGTTTGTGGCACTGGAGACCCTGGGTTCGAATCCCAGTACTCACCCCAGATTTTATATTGGGGTAATACTGAGAAAATCACCTAACAAAATGGACAAGTAAATTATATTGGGCTGTAGCCAAGCGGTAAGGCACCAGACTTTGACTCTGGCATGCGCAAGTTCGAATCTTGCCAGCCCAGCCAACTAAATAATTGATGTAAATAGCTTGTATCAACAGATACAGGCTATTTACTTGCTTAAAACTAAATATAATTTTAAAAAATTTTCAACATTTAATTTTCATTAGAGATATATAGCTTTTCACGATTTTTAATTTATTTTAATTTTAGGTATTTCAAACAACTAACTAAACAAATCTATTTGTAATAATTAAAAAATATGTATTTGTTTAGTTAGTATAAGACATTTGTGTCAAACATAAAAATTAATAAATTTGATAACCCACTAATATCAATACTTACATGTTTTTTTGTGTTTAGTTAGTGTAAAATAACATAGTTATATTTCTTTTTCATTATCATTTTTTTCAGAAATTAAATTAGTTCCTATTAAATTTTCATTCAGATAATATTGATTAACTTTGTCAAGCTCTCTTTCTTTAAATTGCTCTAAAACAGAAGTATATGTATTTAATGTGACTGTAATATCTTTATGTCCCATTAATCTTTGAACTACAACGGGAGCCATACCACTTTCAATGCAACGTGTTCCAAAAGTATGTCTTAAAGAGTGGCTAGAAATATCAGTAATATTAAGTTCTTGTTTTAATATTCTCTTTAGCTCATTATTTATTGTAGAACGCCTGCAATATTTACTATTATTAGGTTTAAAAAGTAGTTTTTCATCATTATTAATTTGTTTGTCAGTTATTTGCATTTGTTCTACAACAAAAGGATAAAGAAAGTCGGGGATAGGGATAGTCCTTTTACCACTATATGTTTTTGTTTTATTTCCCATAATAATATTTCCTTTTTCGTCAGTTGTTAAAGTTCGATGTATATTTAATCTTTTATTTTTTAAGTCTATATCGTGTATTGTAAGGGCTAAAGCTTCTCCAACTCTTAAACCGGTATACATTTGCAATAGATATACATTTCTATATTTAAATTCATCTATAGGCTTATCAAGAAGCCAATTAGTAAAAGATTGTTGTTCTTCAACAGTTAATGCACGTACAACTTTATCCTCTTTGTTACTTTTAGGTCTAACTACATCAATCATTGGATTTTGAACTATATATCCTTTGTTCATAGCAATAGTAAAAGCTTGATTTAATTGTTGATGAGCTTTTTCTATCATCGAATTACTTAAATTTTTTAGAGAATTTAAATAAGTTTGTAATTCTTCTGTTTTTATTGTATCAATTTTTTTATTAGCAAGAGGGTATTTTTCTAATCGTTTAATTGAATTTAAAGTTCTACCATATTGTGCAAGTCCAATTTGATTAGTACTATATTTTAGTTCTAAATTAGCTTTTAATACTTCGACTAAGGGTATACCATTATGTTCTATATAAATAGGATTTTCTTTTTGATACATAATTGTATTTAAGTATTTTTTAGCTTCATTTTCTGTTTTAAAACTTTTTGTTTTATATTTCATTTTACCTGTTTCAGTATCATATTCTTTATATTGAGCGTTCCACTTTTTTCTTTGTTTATTATAATATATCGAACCTTCGCCATTTCCTTTTGATGACATAAATTACACCTCGCTTTCTTTTTTATTCATTTTCCATAATAAGTATGAAGCCAAAGTAACAGCTTTTCTTTTTCCAATTTGAATTGAAGGAAAGTCTTTTTGTTTGAATAGGTCATAAGCTTGATTTATTCCAATGCTTAAATCTTTTGAAACATCTGATACTGAAAGTGTAATAAATGGGTTCTTAATTTTACTTAAATAATTTATTACTATTTGTTCTTTTAAAGAATCTTTAGTATTATTTGTGTTAATATTTTCTTCATTAATATTCAGTTTTTATACACCTCCATTTTACCTTTCATATTCATTATTATTAAATTTTGTGTTTTTTCCTAAACATAGTCCAGCTAAAAAGATTTCTGCCTCGTTCCATGTTTTAAAGCAATTTTTTGAGTCTATAGAATACCAGTCTTTATCCTTTATATCTTTATCAATTAAGGCTATAGCTTTGTTATATGTATAAACATTAGAAATATTTAGTAATATTAATTGTTTGTCAGTATCAGAAAGCATATATTTATTAAGTCCCTGTATTCTTTTTTGTAGTTCCTTTTTTGTCATTATTATCATCTCCATTATTTTTTAAAACTGTTGCTAAAGCTAATTGGATATTAATTAGCATACTCATTAGTAATTTATCAAAAGGAGGGGAGTCATTATATTTGTTATTTCCAACGCCTCTTTCATATATAAATGGAAAATTTGATTTTTTTTGTTGAGAATTTATTTTTATAATTTTAGCTGATTTACTAGTTAAATCTTTTGAAAACCATATAATATCTTCTTGTGAAATACTTTGAAATTCACGAGATTTTTTATCAATGTTAACTACGACTAAATCTCCTATAATTCGACGAAGTGGAAGAAAAATATTTGGGCGCATAGGAAGTTTAGACTTATTACTATGACAAATAATAAATAGTTTCTCGTATGGAACAATATCAAGTTTTTTTTGTATAATTGCTTTTTTTAATTTATAGATGTTATTAATAATTTTGACTTTTGGAGTTTGTCCCACTTTTTTGTATAAAACTCTAATTGAATTTGTATTTTGAGTTTTTGGAATAATGTTTTTCTTTTTCAAAACTAAACACCTCATTATCTTTCTTCTTCATCAATATGCTGTTTTCCCTTATGTGATAGAGAACGTTTATAATCTTCTTTTGTATATTTTAAGCCAAATTCATTATAATAAGCTCTAATAATTTCATATGAAAGCCCATGTCTTTTGTTGTTTTTTCTTGGATATACTTTTGGTCTAGCAGCGTTATATCCCATACAATCTAACATCTCTTGAAAATCTGCTAATAATTTAGCCTCACAGTAATATTTAGTGGTTACCTTATAGAATAAATCATAGATATGACCAACTGGTTTTTTTGATACTTCATTAGAAACAGAAAAATCAATTTCTTCGTCCATAATTTTAGCTCCTTTCATTATTTTTTTAAGTTATTAGCTTTGTACAATGTTTGTAAGTTATACTTAAAATGTCTTATTCCTTTTTCTCTTAAAGAGATAACTTTTTTCTTTTGCATTTTTAATCTTCTACAAATGTCAATTAATTTACAGTATTCAACATATGTAAGATATAATACCTTTCGTTCTATCAAAGGCACAATTTTCATTGCTAGATAATACAATTCGTTAGAAAATATATTTTCTAAATGATTTATATTAACGTCTGAATTATCTATATCTTGAATTGATTTTTTATAATAGTTTTCTGAAATTATCTTTTGAATGTACTCATTGGGGAAAAGGATATATTTATTTGATTTTCTTTTATCTTTCATAGTGAAACTCCTTAAATATATTAGACTTTCGAAAGTCTTTTAGTTCGAACTGAAATAATAATAGACTATAAAATAGAACAATTGATATAAAAACGTGATAAAACTAGACAAATTGAGATTAATTGATATAAAACGAAATAAACCGTTTTAAAAGATATATAATAATCTTTAAAACGGTTTATTTTTCTTACTTTAAAAAAATATATGTATAAAATTACGATAAATGGTATTAGTATTCAAAATCTTCTTTATTTTCCATTTCAATATACCAAATATTTATATTTTCCATTTTGCTAAATTCTTTATCTTGAATTTTTAAATATGCTAGCATTTCATCTGTAAAATCTAAATTATTTTTTGAAACTAAACATTTTCTAGCACTAGTATTATATTTAGTATCTGTACAATAAAAAGCGCCTTTCATCAAATTATCAATACCATTAGAAATGTTTAAATTTATTTGAGAACATTCTAAACGTATACTTGTTGGTTTATAATTGTTAAATCTGAAAAATGCCATGAAATTATCGGATTGCAAATAACCCTCTAAATAAATTTTTTTAGTTCTGCAATCAGCTAGTTCGATTTTACAATAATCAGATTTTTCTATAAGATTTATTACAAACTTACATTTATCATATTTATTTAATGTAGGGTAATAACCAATATAATAGACATATAAGGTATTAGTATTAAAAGGATTGATACTTTCTTTTTTACTAATAACTTTATTAAAACTGTTGAATAATTGATATTCTTCAATGCCTAATTCATTACATAGTAAATATATTTCTTCTGCATTAGGGAGAAGAGTACCTTTTTCAAATCTACCAATAGTTGTTGCGCTTTTTTTAATAACTCTTCCTAGATTTTCTTGGCTTCTTCCAATTTGTTTTCTAAATGCTTGTAATCTCCTGCCAAATTCTTTTCTATCAAACTCCGGCATAAAATCACTCCTTAAAAATATCTACAACATTATTATACCAGTTTTTTACAGCTATATCAAGTTATGTTAACTAAAAGAATTGAACTTTACATAAATGTATGATATAATTGTTACAACTTTATATTAAAAAGAATGGCTTAAAATCTTAATTAATTAATCCATTCCGCAAGCGTAATGCTTGATGTTCAACTTAAAACATTCAGGCATTGCAGTTGCTTGGATTTTTTATACATACGAGATTTTAAACATTATGTGTTTTTCCGTTTGTATGAGGTTGAATTTTTACTTAAAGAATTTATTACAAAGGAGAGCACACATATGGAAGAGATGTTTTTAGGCGGACGGAAGTCCAGGTGGTTAGCCTTTCATAGAATGCCATTCAAAGACAGAGAGGAGGGAAAATCCCTCCTTTATATTGTAATTTATAAGTAATTAAGGTATAATAAAAATAACTATTTGAACTAACTGCAATAGTTTGAATAGTGGCTATATAGCTAACAAAACACGGGAAGTCTATGTGTGTTCTCCTCCGTGTTTTGTTTTTTTGCGCACAGTGCATTATTTTGTGAATTTACTTAAAATTTAGGAATATTATTGATAAATTTAGTCTAAAAATAGAGAAATATATTTAAAATCTGCATGCTATGCAATTTTTAATGCATAGCATGCAGATTTTAATATTTTGACCAATTTACATAATCATAGTATAGTTTTAATAAATAATATAATTTTTATCAGAAAAGAGGGGAAAGAGATTGCAAGATTTTGATAATAGACAATTAAATATTATAATTCGTAATAATCTTCGTTTATTAGGCATAAAATCTTGCAACAAAAGTACAAAGATACTTGCGAAGACTATATTTTATGTTAAAAGCAGAAATATACTACTTGAGGATTATAAAGCTAATGAGATTTATTGTAGTATTTCAAAATTATATAACAATACTACACCTAAAAAAATAAAAGATAATATTGATTATGCTTTATCACATAGAGATGTGTTAAAATCGAAGCAAAACTTTAAAAGAGTATTTAATTTTGAGTATTCAGAAGATGTATTTACAAATAAGAATTTTATTGAAGAGTTTTCAAATATAATTAATTGATTGTAAATTCAATTTTATTAACTGAAATAGAAAAGCATATATAGAGGAATAAAAGTACCTAATTTTATTGTCAAACTTCTATAGAAATATGATACTCATCTTAGTAGACAAAACAAAGATAAAGAGAAATACAACTTATTAATAAAAGCAATATATATTATTATAGAAATCTAAACATAGCCAATATTAGAAAAAATATTTATTTTTACTTTTTTTTACCTTTTTATTCAAAAATACTAAATATATGATATTAATATTGTATAAAATTAGTGCTTAATATTGAAACATAAATATCTTAATATGAAAGGAGGATAGAAAAATATAAATTTTTTATAAAGGGGGAATTATATAATGAAAGTATGGAAAATTTTTAGAAATATTATTAGTAGTATAATTGTTTTTATATTAATAAATAGTATGATTGTATTTTCTTATGCAAGTGAACAAAATACAGTAGATAAAAAGTTAGAACCTAATATAGAAGCAAAACAAGATGAAGAAATAAGAATAGAGAATAATAAAACTAGGATATTAGAACAGGAACTAGATTATTTAGTAAATATGAGAGTATATATTAAAAATGCATATACAGGAAAATATTTAGATGTAGCTGGTGGTAATATAGAAAATGGAACTAATGTGCAACAATATGAATTTAATGGAACTAATGCACAAAAATGGGGATTATATTCTTATGGAGATGGAAATTATACAATAGTATCTGAGCTTAATAGTGATGGTACACATTATAATAGGGTTTTAGATGTAAGTAATGGATTAAATGGAGAAAATATAAATGTTCACTTATGGGAAAATAATGGTAGTGATGCGCAGAAATTTTCTATTTGTAAAACAAATTATAGTACTTATGTAATATTTTCAAAAGTCTCAAATTATGAAAAATGTGTACAATTAGATGGATTCCCTTGTAATAATAGTGCAAATGTAGATCAATATTCATGGGTAGCAACTGCTAATCAATGTTGGATTCTTGAACCTGTATATGAAACTCCTAGCTTTGGAGTTAGATATGCTAAAGATACTTATAATTTAGGAGTTCATGCGTATCCAGATATGAGAGACTGGGGGGCAGATTGTACAAATTTTGTATCTCAATGCTTATTAGCTTCTGGCAAACATTATCAAGATGATTGGAAAGTTTATCGTAAAAACGATGCTTATAGTAAACCTACTAGTGTACAACAATTGGATGAGTCATGGGAACTTTGCCAACCTAAAACCAGTCCATGGACTAGTGCTCAAGAATTTTATAACTACTGGAAAAATCGTTCCTCATATCGTTATATAAAAGGATCAGATATTGTTGCAAATAGTTCTAATGCAGTTTTGCAAACAAACTTAAATGAGGGAGATGTAATTCAATATGCAGAGTTTAATATATTTGGTCAACCGTCACAAGTTAACCACACAATGTATGTAACAGGAAGAAATAGTAATAACTATTATTTAACGTATCATTCGGAATCAAGACTAGATAAAAGCTTAGTTGAGATATGTAATGATTTACCAAATAAGTATTTTATATTTTACAGAATAATGTAAAATATGATAAAATATATAATAAAGAAAAGGGGGATGAAATTATGAGAAAAAAAATATTAATTGGAATAATAATAATGATAGCTATTCTTATTCCTGTAGTAGTATTTGCGCTTAAAGAGAATAGTTTGTATTTACCTCCAGCTGGACCAGAGAAAATAACAAAAAATTATAGTGAAATTAGTTCTAATAGTATTACTACATCTGAAACATCTGAATTGACAGAGAATGAAAGTAAAATGATACAACAAATGCAACAAGAATCAGAAGAATATCAGAAAAAAAATGAAGAGGCAAGAGAGATATTAAGAAAGTATAATCCTAATACATTTGATGAATTATATGAAACGAACATAGAAAATTATGAGAAACAAGGATTTCACGATTCTGAACTTACAAATGAAGAAAAACAATTATATAAAATGATTATTGATACATATGAAAATGATAATTTGAATGAAAATGAAAGAAATATTTTAAAACAACAAATAGAAGAAAATTATGATTATATAAGGAGTATTCCGGGTCTACAAGAAAGAGCAGATAAGATTCTAAATAAATAATATGATGGTTAATTATTAAGGAGGAATACTCTAATAGGAGTTTTCTCCTTAATTTGAATTTGAAAATGTAAAGGGGAAAAAATGATTAATATTTTAGTGGTAGAAGATGATATTATTCAATTAAAACAAATCATTAATTATATATCACAAAAAAATGAAGATATTAAATTATATGGACTAACATATTCAGGAGAAGAAGCATTAAAATTATTAATGACAGGAAAAATTGATATTATTATTTTAGATTTAAAATTAGATGGTATGAGTGGTGTTGACGTTATAAAGTATATTGAAAGTAAGAAAATAGAAAAATATAAGAAGTCAATTATAATTGTTTCAGGCGAATATAATATGATTAAATACATATATACTAGTATATATGTATATGAAATTTTTTTAAAACCATTTAATCTATACTATTTAAATAAATCTATTGAAGATATAATATATGAGAAGAAATATACTAATGAAATAAAAGAAAAAATACGTAAGGAATTAGACTTACTTAATTTTAATTTTACTCATGAAGGAAGTAAATATTTATTGGAATGCATTTATCAAGTATATACTTTAGAGTATATAGATGATATGAATTTATCAAAAATTATTTATCCTATTTTAGCTAAAAGATATAAAAAAACAGTTAACACAATATATGGAAACATAAAACAAGCAATAAATTCAATGTTTGATAATTGTCCAAAGAAGGTTTTAAAAAACTATTTTAATTTTAATTGTTTAATAAAACCTAGACCTAAAGAAGTAATTTATACTATTTTAAATAAAATTAATAATTAAAAAATAACTTTAAACGATTAATGGATTAATGCTAAGACTATTTAAAGATAAAGGAAAATTACATAAATTTACACTATATATAAAATAGAAAAAACTTGTTAAAAATGCCTATTCTAAAATAAATCTTGAATAGGCATTTAAGATTTATTTTAGAATAGATAAGATGTTATAATTTTATATTTTTTTATTTTTTAAAATATTGAACAAAATTATTTACTATACGTTTAAATCTATCTATAGGAAAACTAAATAGATTTTTTACGACTTCAAAAGTTTTTTCAATATAATTTTTTAATCTATAATTTTCTTTCTTTAATTCTTCATTTTCATATTTTAAATTAGTATTTTCTTGTTGTAATTCTTCTAGCTTATTAATAGCTGTATATGATTTACTTAATTGAACTTTTAATTTGTTTGTATATTTAATTAATTCTTTGTTTTGTTGAATTATTAAAGAGGTATCTTTGGTATATATAGGTTGTATTTGTTCTTGTGTTAATTCATATTTTATATTATCATAGTTTGTTAATTGCTTTAATTTTTCCGTGCTTAAATGCTCAACGTTTCTTGTTTTTCCTCTTTCTAAATTGAATCCATTATTTTTTATATACTGATAGAAACTATCTTGTAATTGTTGATAACTATTTTTTCCTTTCCAATATTCGCTACAGGCAATTTTATTTACTTGTTTTCTATTTTTTTTATCTGTTTTAGAAACAACAGGCACAAAAACTAAATGCAAGTGGGGAGTGCTTTCGTCCATATGAACTTTAGCAGATAATATGTATTTTTCTCCTAAATTCTTATAATTAGCAACAAAGTCATAAGCAGTTTGAAAGTATCTTTTGGTTTCATTTTCTCCGATTGAATCAAAAAATTCTTTATCAGATGTGATAATAAATTCACATACAAGATTAGTATAACTTGTAATTCTACACTTTAAATCATTTTCATTTATTAATTGTTTAATAGCTTTTGAATAGGTAGTATTACATTTTTTTATTGAATAATTATTAATAGAATTGTTTTTATTAATATCTTTGTTAGAGTAATTAGTATTTTTTCTTTCGTTATGTTTATATAGTCCTGCTAAATTATCTCTTTTATAATTAGCATTTCTAATTATTGCATAACTCATTTTTTATAATTCCTTTTCTTACAAGCTAGCCTTCGAAGGCTTACAAAAATTAATACCTCCTTTGAATTTCTTAATAAAAAAACTTTTATGAAGTTCTAACACACTAGAACTTCACGGAAGTTCTGTGTGATTAAGGACAACTAAAGTTTTCCTTAATAAACCTTTTATTGCACGATTGTATATTATATTTATTAAAATTAATTTAATAAATACCATAAAATAATAATCATTATTTTATTTGAATATAGTAATCGTGCTATAAAAATATTCGCTTTATTGCTCATATTTTTATAGATAGATTTTGCTAAATGCAAAATCTATTATCTAGCATTGGCTGAAGTAGTATTTTATTTCTGTTCATTTTTTCTATTTTTTCTTAATTTATTTTCATTTCTAATTTTCAAACAACTAACTCAACAAGCATACTTCAAAACCTTAGCATAAGAGAATGTAGTCAGGACAGCCCAGCCAACTCTTAGAGTATCAACGAATTATAACAGTTGATACTCTTTTTGCATAATAATAAGGCATCAGATTTAATGAAGGAATAGTCTAATCTGGTAACATTAGAGGTGTGGAATGAGTATAGAAGAAAATATATTTAAAAGAAGAAAAATTAATTCCGTTTGGATTTACTAAGGAAGGCAATATATATAAATACTCTAAAAATTTTATAAATGATAGTTTTAAAGGTGAGATAGAAATATTGAATCTAAAATTAGATGAACAAGTAGAAAAGTATATAATCAAAAAAGAAATCTATCCATCATACCATTTAAGTAAAAAGAATTGGATAAGTATTATACTAGATAATACATTAACAGATAAAGAAATAATCAAATTAGTAGAAATAAGTTATGAAAATTCAAATTTAAAAGGCAAATGGATAATTCCTGCAAATCCAAAATATTATGATATTATGAATGCTTTTAATAATACTAATATAATTACATGGAAACAATCTAATACAATTATGAAAGGTGATATAATCTACTTGTATATTGCTGAACCATATTAATCAATAATGTTCAAATGTGAAGTTATAGAAACAGATATACCATATGAATATAATAATAAAAATTTATCTATAAAAAAATTATGAAAATAAAGTTAATAAAAAGATATAATCAAAATGTGTGGACATTTAAAAAACTTAAGGAATATGGTATTAAAGCGATAAGAAGTCCAAGAAGTATAACAAATAAATTAAGCGAAGCATTAAACAAAGAGGAGTAATATGTATAAAGAAATAAAAATAAAAAATAAAATTATAGATATTTATTATAACGAAAAACATAAAGAAAATATTCCAGTTGTTATTTTAAATACATATGGAAATGAAGGAAAAGAAATTTTTGAAAGATGCAACAAGATACAAACAAAGGAATTTATACTAATAGCTATTTCAAATTTAGATTGGAATAATGATATGACACCGTGGTTTGCTCCAAAGTTAAATAATAATGACAAAGCCAGTTTAGGTAAAGCAGATGATTACTTAAAAACTTTAATAGAAAAAATTATTCCAGAAACTAAAAAATATATAGAGGATGAATTAAATGTAAAGATAAGTTACTATGCAATAGCAGGTTATTCTCTTGGAGGGCTATTTGCAATTTATTCTGCATATAAGACGAACTTATTTAGTCGAGCGGCATCTGCTTCTGGATCTTTTTGGTATCCTAATTTTATAGAATTTGCAAGCAAAAATACAATTTCCGAAAATATCGATAAAATATATTTTTCACTTGGCAATAAAGAAAGTAAAGTTAGAAATGAAGTATTAGCTACAGTGGAAGAAAATACTAAAAAACTTGAGCAAATATATAATTTACAAGGAATAAAAACAATTTACGAAGAAAATGATGGAAACCATTTTAAAGATGCAGTATTAAGAATGGCAAAGGGAATTAAATGGATTTTACAATAATATAGGAGGAAGTAATGGATAAATATAACAGATTATATAAAGGTCATAGTTTAATAAAAAATTTGAATGATTATACAGTGTTAGATATAGAAACAACAAGTTTAGATTCTTTTACTGGAGAAATAGTAGAAATAAGTGCAATAAAGGTTAGAGATAAAAAAGAAGTAGAAAATTTTTCAGAATTGATAAAAACTCAAAACAGATTAGGAGCATTTACTACAAGACTAACTGGAATTACAAATGAGATGGTTCAAAAAGAAGGAAAAGACTTAATTTATGTATTGCAACAGTTTAAGGACTTTTTAGATAGAGATATTATAGTAGGACATAATGTTAATTTCGATATTAACTTTATTTATGACAGCATGTATAAAAATATGAATGAATATCTCACAAATGATTTTGTAGATACATTAAGAATTTCAAGGAAGGTATTGCCTAACCTTAGACATCACAAACTGGATAATTTAATAGATTATTTTAATTTAGCAAAAAGAGATGAACATAGAGCATTAAATGATTGTGTACTAACAAATCAAGTTTATATAAATTTAACTAAGCTGTTATAAAAGGAGATTTAAGATGAAAAAAATAGGTTTAGCCTGTACAGGTGGCGGAACAAAAGCACTTAGTAATTTAGGAGTAATAAAAGCGTTAGAAGAACTAAATATAAAAATATCAGCAATTTCTGGAACAAGTATTGGAAGTTGTATAGCAGTTTTATATGCAATGGGTTATACAACGGACGAGATAGAAGATAAATTAAAAATATATACGATAGAATATCCTAAATTTACGGTTAAGGATAAAATATTAGCTCCATTTAAACTTTTAGCACGAGGTGGAGGAAAAAATCCAACTATAATTACTAAAACAATAAGGGAGGCTTCAGATGCTAAAGGGAAAAGACTAATAAGCGATTTAGATATGCCAGTATTTATTCCAACTATGGATATTACAGAGAAAAAGACTGTATATTATACTTCAAGAAAGATTAAAAATGAAAAATGCTATATGGATAGACCAATAGAAGAGGCGGTAAAAAATACTTGTTCATTACCATTGTTATATGTACCTAATAATGTTTATATAGATGGCAAATTGCATCAATTTTTAGATGGAGGAATGACGCATAATATTCCAACACATCGTTTGAATCAATTTGCTGATTACGTTATTGGGGTAGAGAATGTATATTATAAAGAAACGAATCAAAAGAAAGTAAATATAATTACAGGAATACGAAATACTTTTCAAAGTATTAGGAGGACTGCAATAGTTTGGCAAAGAGAAGTAGCAGATTTAATTATAAGGGTTGATTGCAAGGATGTTGATATAATTGGAAATGAAGAAGAGGTAGAACAATGTGTTAAGGCTGGGTATGATGCTGCTATGGAGATTTTTAAAAGTGAAAAGTTTAAAGATGAAATAATTGTATAAATTATGCAAAACAGCTGAGTCACTTTATTGTGACCCAGCTGTTTTATCTGAATTTTCAACAATGGAACTATAATAATATGCTTCGACCATTGTTATAAATTGGGTATTAGAAGGAGCACGATCTGAGTTTTCATATATGTAAAAAACTCTTCTGTATAGTGGGGTTTTGAGCTCAAATGAAAATTCTTTTGCTGATCGTAGCTCACGCTCAGAAAAACCATTTTCTACCAGAGCAGAATAAAGTTGCTTTCCTGGTTTGATTTTGTGATCATGGCAATATTTTACAGCAAATTCTGTACATTCTAATCCATGGCCCCATTTTGTGCTACCAACTCCGAGTCGGATTAAAAAATCTTTTAATGTTAGTTTTTTCGGATTCATAAATTGTAATTCGAATTCTGCCATTCGTTCATTTACAGCTTCTTCAACCCGCTTATCAATGTACTTTTGAAGTTCCTCAAATACGTTATCCATAGAGCCTCCTATTCCAATCCTTCCAACAGTTACACCAAGTATATTATACAATAAATTTACATAAAGTACAACTTAATGAGTAATATTTCTATTTAAAATAAAAAAATATATTAATTAAAAATTTACAAAAAATTTACACTAAATAATAATATTTGTGGTAGAATAATGATGTTATTAAATAATTCCAGGAGGAAAAAAATGATAAAAGCAGCATTAGTATTAGAAGGTGGTGCACTAAGAGGAATGTATACCTCTGGTGTTTTAGATACATTTTTAAAAAATAATATGGAATTTGAATGTGTAGCAGGTGTCTCTGCAGGTGCATTAAATGCAATGAGCTACATATCAAAACAACCAGGAAGATCAGCAAAAATTAATTTAGAATATTGTGATGACCCAAGATATATAGGAAGAAAAGCATTTATAAAAAATAAAGGAATAATAGGATATGATTATCTATTTGGTGATATATCAGAAAATAAGGTTCCATTTGACTATAAATCTTTTGAAAATACGAACCAAAGATTTATAATAGTAACTACAAATTGTGAAAAAGCAGAAACAGAGTATTTGGAAAAAAGTAATTGTAATGATTTATTTAAAGCAGCACAAGCGTCATCAAGTATGCCACTTGCATCTGCAATGGTAGAGATAAATAATAATCACTATTTAGATGGAGCAGTTACAACAAGTATTCCTGTAAAATGGGCTTTAGAACAAGGCTATGAAAAAGTAGTTGTTGTCTTAACAAGGGATAAAACATATAGAAAACCTATATTATCAAATAAAATGAAGAAACTACATAAACTTGCATATCACAAATATCCAAAATTAATAGAAAAATTGAATACAATGCCAGAAAGATATAATAAATTACAAGAGGAATTAATAGACTTAGAAAAGGAAGGCAAAATATTTATAATAAGACCAGAAAAAGAAGTAACAGTTTCTAGACTTGAAAAAGATAAAGAAAAATTAGAGAACTTATATAAAGAAGGAATTGCTGAAGCAGAAAAGAATTTGGACGCTTTAAAAGAATATTTAGAGATTAGTTAGGAGAATTATGAAGAGAACGAAATTAAGAGATAGAATACTTCCTAAATATACAAAGGGAGAAGAAATTTTTAATATGACTTCACATATTGTAGGTGGAGCATTAGGAATTGTTGCATTGGTGTTATGTGTAGTATTTGCAGCAGTTCATGGTAATGGTTATGGGGTTGTAAGTGGTGCAATATATGGGGTTACTATGGTAATTTTATATACAATGTCTAGTATATATCATGGCTTAAATCCTAAAAGAAAAGCTAAAAAAGTATTTCAGGTATTAGACCATTGTTCTATATACTTATTAATTGCAGGATCATATACGCCATTTGCATTATGTACTTTAAGAGAGTATAGTACTGCATTAGGTTGGACCATATTTGGAGTTATTTGGTTTGTAGCAATATTAGGAATCATACTAAATTCTATCGATATAAAGAAATTTAGAGTGTTTTCTATGATTTGTTACTTAGTAATGGGCTGGTGCATTGTATTTAAAATAAACCTATTACCAGAATTATTAGGAACAGCAGGATTTGTACTGTTACTACTAGGAGGTTTAGCGTATACGATAGGAGCTATACTGTATGGATTAGGAAAGAAGCATAAATATATGCATTCGGTATTTCACTTATTTATTTTATTAGGAAGTTTATTACAATTTTTTACAATATTATTATATGTTATGTAGGAGGACAAAATGAACGAATATATGAAAATGGCAAGAGAGCAAGCAGAAAAAGGTATGAAGAGTAATGAAGGGGGTCCTTTTGGAGCTGTTATTACAGATAAAGATGGAAATATTATTTCAGTAGCTAATAATCAAGTGCTAAAAAATAATGATCCAACAGCACATGCCGAAGTACAAGCTATACGAGAGGCTTGCAAAAAGCTTAATACACATGATTTATCTGGATATATTTTATATACATCTTGCGAACCATGTCCAATGTGTTTATCTGCAATTATTTGGGCAAATATTAAAGAAGTATATTATGCTTGTACTAGAGAAGATGCAGGAGAAATTGGTTTTAGAGATGACGCAATATATGAATTTCTAGAGACAAACAATAAGAATTTACTAGATGAAAAACAAATAGATAGGGAAGATTGCATACATTTATTTAATGAATATAAAAAATTAAATGGAGAGATTTATTAATGTTTGCAGTATATAATACTAAAATAGGAAAATTAAAAATTGAATATGATAATGATGCAATAACTGGAATTACTTCTGCGAAAAATGAAAAAGGGCAAGGAATAAGAAATGAGCTAACTGATAAAACCGTTTTGCAGTTAGAAGAATATTTTGATGGTAAAAGAAAAGAGTTTGACATACCTATTAAATTGACTGGTACAGAATTTCAAAAGAAAGTATGGAATGAACTTTTAAAAATACCATATGGAAAAACAGTTTCTTATAAAGATATATCCATAAAAATTGGTAATCCAAAAGCTTGTAGAGCTGTTGGCATGGCTAATCATAATAATCCAATATTAATAATTGTACCATGCCACAGAGTGATAAATGAGAATAAAAAATTAGGTGGATATGCATTAGGACTCGACTTAAAAAGAAGACTGCTTGTACTAGAAAAAGAAAATTCATAGTAATGATAAAAGAGCTTACAAAAGTGTAAGCTTTTTTTATATTAAATCGATGTTTCAATTTACGAAAAATTAATATAATTTTAATAAATTATAAAAATTATATTAATGATTATATGCTAATTTATAGTAAATTGAGGTGATAATATATGAAAAGGAAAGATGTTTTTAAATTTGTACTAATTATATTTTGGGTTTTTATTATAGGAAGTATGATAGGATATGGAGTAGAAACAATAGTAGCTATTATACAAAATGGACATTTTGCATCTAGGCAAAGTCTATTATATGGACCACTAATTCCAGTATATGGTGTTGGATTGGTGGCATATTATTTAGTTATTTCAAAAATTAAAGATAAGGGAAATTTAAAGATATTTATTATTACTATGGTTTTAGGTGGAATTGTAGAATATTTATTTTCTTTTTTTCAAGAAAAGTTTTTTGGAACCGTTTCGTGGGATTATAGTAATTTATGGTTTAATATAAATGGCAGAACAAGTTTATTACATTGTTTATATTGGGGTACAGGAGGAGTACTATTTGTTAAATATATATATCCTTTTATAGAAAAATTAATAAATAAAATTGATGTACTAGTTTTAAAACAAATAACAGTAATTTTATTAGTATTACTTGCATTTGATGTTGGAATTTCTTGTATAGCAGCAAATAGACAAAGAGAAAGAATAGAAGGTGTTGTTGCAAATAGCAGTTTAGATAGATTCTGTGACGAATATTATCCAGATAGTGTTATGGATTACATATATTCTAATAAGATAAATAAAATTGAATAGTGCTTGAAAATTATGTAAATCGGTTATATAATATTAGCATGGCAAAGTAAAAAAATGAGCAAAATTAATATTTTTCATTGCCTAGTAACTAAATAACTTTTTTTCATTAAAAGGAGGACTTTTATGAGTGAGATCAAAGAAGTAAATGAAGCTTATTTCCAGATACCACTTCTAGCAAAAACTTCACAAGTTGAAGAAATTTTAAGACAATATCCGATGGTGGAGGCAAAATTAAACGAATTCTTCAACTCAGAAAATTTTTTTATCTGCTTCGAAGATATGATGCGGTTTGTAGATGAAAATAAGTCGCAGTTTGATCTTTCTGATGCAGATATTGAAAGTCTAAGAAGTGACTTTTTAGTGTCACTAAAAGTAAATACAAAAGTAAATATTTTATCAAATGCACTGAAAAACATTTTTACAGTGTCTGGAAAGACACTTAATGATGTGGAAGAAGAACTTTTGTATCTTACAGAAAAAGAATTTCTTAGTACGTTTACAATGACTTATGTGGAAATCTTAAAAGCGCAAGCTGAAAGTATGGCTAACAGTTCATTTGCGGATTATACAAATCCAAGATACACATCATGAAAGGAGTTTCGATATGAGTAAAAAATGTTATTACTGCGAGCAACATAAAAACCCGGATTATAAACGGGTTAATGAACTGAAAAAGTTTGTTTTCGAGGGAACTCGGATGAAGCCGGCGAGGACGACAGGTCTTTGTGGCAAACATCAAAGAGCTTTAAAATGAGCAATTGCGAATGCTCATCATTTAGCTCTGATGTAAAATTTGTTCAAGCGAAGGGGCTTTGGTTCGATGAACCAAGGCTCCGTTTCTTCGCTAGGGATTTATATAGATGAGGATAAGCAGAAAAAACTATTAAAACAAAAAAAGTTTTAATAGATTAAAAAATAATATTGACTTGGAGTTAACTTTAAGTGCTATTATAAAAGAAGTTTAAAGGGAGGAATGAATTATGAAAAAACAAACTGCTGGAAGAGAACAATTAGGTGAATTTGCACCAAAATTTGCAGAATTAAATGATGATGTATTATTTGGAGAAGTATGGTCAAGAGAAGATAAACTATCATTAAGAGATAGATCTTTAGTAACAATATGTGTATTTATGGGAAAGGGATTAGTAGATAGTTCTTTAAAATATCATATTATGAATGCAAAAAATAATGGAATAACAAAAGAAGAAATGGCAGAGATTATTACACATGCTGCTTTTTATGCTGGTTGGCCAAATGCATGGGCTGTATTTAATATGGCAAAAGAAGTATATGTAGACGATGAACCTGCTAAAGAAGAACATGGTGGATGGTTTGGACTAGGTGAGCCAAATTCAAATTATGCACAATATTTTATAGGAAATTCGTATTTAAATCCACTAACAGAACCAGGTGAATCTAGTATTTTTATAGCAAATGTAACATTCGAGCCAGGTTGTAGAAATAATTGGCATATTCACCATGCTACAAAAGATGGTGGTCAAATTCTTATATGTGTTGATGGAGAAGGATGGTATCAAGAAGAAGGAAAAGAAGCTAGAAGGCTAAAACCAGGAGATATAGTTGTAATTCCTGCAAATGTTAAACATTGGCATGGAGCTAAAAAAGATAGTTGGTTTAGTCATTTAGCTATAGAAGTACCGGGAGAAAATACAAATAATGAATGGTGTGAACCAGTAACAGATGAACAATATGATAATTTATAAAATTTTGGAGGATGTAAAATGACAATATCTGAGGTAAGTAGAAAATATAATATAACAGCAGATACAATTAGATATTATGAAAAAGAAGGACTAATTCCGGCAGTACCAAGGGATAAAAATGGTATAAGAGATTTTGATGAAAATTCTTGTGGCTGGATAGAATTTATAAAATGTATGAGAAGTGCAGGATTAGAAATTGAAACTTTAAAAAGGTATGTAAGTTTATTTAGGCAAGGAACCGCAACTGTAAAAGAAAGAAAAATATTACTAATAGAACAACGAGAAAAATTATTAAAGAAGCAGGAAAATATAAAAGCTACATTAGATAGATTAAATTATAAAATAGAAAAGTATGAAGAAATAGAAAAAGGTAAATTAAAAGATTTTACAGAAAAACCATAAGGAGTACTGGCAGGGATTTGGGGACGTTCCTAAAATCCCTTTTTCTATTCCAACGAATAATTTTAAGTCGCGATTTTAATCGAGGCTTATTTTTTTCTAATAAATTGTATATAAAATTTTGCAAACTAGATTTACTGAAATTTCAACTAAAAACAACAATTCTACTAAAAGTAGATTGCTAAAAATACATAAGAGTGATAACATTTTTATATCAAAAACTTTTAAGGAGACTAAAAATGGATAATCAGAAATTCGGAAGATTTATAAGAGACTTAAGAAAAAAGGCAAATATGACTCAAAAGGAATTAGGAGAGAAATTAAATGTAACAGATAAAGCTGTTTCAAAATGGGAAAGAGGCTTAGGCTTCCCTGATATTACAATTATTAATTTATTAGCAGAAACTTTTGGGATTACAGCATCAGAAGTATTAAATGCAGAAATAGGAAAAAAGGAGACTGTTGATGTAGAAAAAGCAGTACAAGAAGCTGTAGAGAAAGTAACGAAAGAAAAAGAAAGGAAAGAAAACAGAAAAAGAAAATTAATTAAATTTGTAAAAATAATATCTATTATAATATTTGTATTAATGCTTTTATTACAATTAGGGTATCTATGTATAATGAAGCCAAATGGATATGAATATATAAATGATTTAATATTTTATATTATTAATGAATTTATAATTATTACTGGAGTAGTGTTTCTTATTTTACAGATAAAAAAGTTAAAGAGTGTAAAGATAGTAGCTATAATTATTGCAGTTATTTTGAGTATTATTAATCTAGCTTTTATGATTAATAATGCAATTAATATAAGAACTATATTTAGTTTTTCTAATGACTTTTCAAATGAATTAGTAATAAAACAGAATAAAGAAAATGGAAAAACTAGGCTGTATAAATATGCCAAATTAATTTTATTTGCAAAACCATATGAACGATTTGAATATTCAGTAAGTGAAAATATAAAACATCAGTGGCTTACAAATGACATTTGCAATATAACTTATACGGATAAAGATGATAATTTAAGAAATTATGTAGCGACATATGGAAGTAGAAAAGGAACAGATTCATATTATTCTGTATTTAATGCATTATTAGGAAGATGGCAAATACAAGTAGATTCAATAGGAGATACAAAATTAACTGTAGATAAAAAAGGGATAAAAGTAACACGAAATGATACAGCTGAACAATTTGAAGTTAGTGATTGCAAACAATATGGTGTTACAGCATTAGTTCTTTACAAAGAGGATATTCCTAAATATGTAATTGCATTAAACGATGATTGCGAAATTGATGATGATACTAAATATATAAAGAATGGTGGAACAATTACATTTTGTGATATTTCGATGAAAAAGACAATAAAAGAAACATTATATTGTACAGTATATAAGGATGAGAATTTAAATAATTATAATGGTATAACAGTAGAAGCAAATAATTTTAAAATAGATAATGGAATTTTATATTTTAGTTATGATGGCGAAAACATAATAGAAGTTCCAGGAGATTTTACAGATGATAAATCAGCGTATAATGAGTATAATTATATAATTTCTGAAGAAAAAACGGTATTTTTCTATACTAAAGATGAGACAAAATATTTAGTGTATTCAGATGATATGGGAAATACATGGAATACAGCTAAATTACCAAGTAATGGAACGATTCAGAATATACAATTTTTAAATAAAGATGTAGGGTTTATATTACAATTTGAAGACTATGCCTTAGGAGGAGTTACTTTTGGGCATATTGTTAAAACTACAGATGGTGGGCAAACATGGACGATTATAAATAATGGAATTGGAAGTTCTAATGAAGGTACATTTAGAAGTGGAAGTCAATTGTTATTTGTAAATGAAAATATTGCTTTTATTACAATGCCATATGCCAGCGGAGATGACTCTGACATATATTATTCTGAAGACGGAGGTATAAATTTTACAAAAGTTACTCTAAGTGATGAGCAGATTTATGATTATTATTATTTGCCAACTATAAAAGATGGAAAACTTTATTTAGAAGTTGGCCAAGGAAATGATGGAGATTATAATGGTGGAGATTCTAAAAAATATTGTTCAGAAGATAATGGAAAGACATGGACTGAAATGTAAGCAAATGACAAAATTGTAAGGTTAATGTAAGGTAAAGAAATGGCAATTATTTTAATAAACATTATAATTATCATAGAGGAGGATGATAATTATGGATGGTATAAAAGGTAAGATTGCTGTAGCAATAGGAATAATAGTTTTTATTTTATTTTTATATGGAATATATTATTTGTTAGTTATTCAAAATAGTGAATATTATACACAAATAGATAATAGTAAAATAGAAGGACTTTCCACAACAGATAGTATGAAATATCAGTATACATTAACTGCATATGATGAAAAAGGTAAAGAAAAAGAAGTAACGTTTAAAACAAATAGAGAATTAAGAGAAGATGCATATCTAAAATTAGAAGTAATGCTAACTAGAGGAGTCACAAATTGGGAAGAAGTTCAATTTGATGAAATGCCAAAAGAAGTTCAAGAGAAATATAATTAATGCAAAATCCGTGGCTTAAAAGATTAAGCTAGGGATATTTTTTATATAAGTGGAAAAAAATATTATAAAGTATTGACTTAGAGTAAACTCTAAATGATATATCATATTTGTGTTATAACAGGTAAAAATTATGTAGAAGGGAAGATAAATTTATGAAAACACTATATTTTGATTGTTCAAGTGGAATTAGTGGAAATATGACACTAGGAGCGTTATTAGAAATCGTTGGGGACGAAAATTATTTATTAGGAGAATTGAAAAAATTAAATGTTGATGGATATAAAATAGAAATTTCTAAAAAAGTAAAAAACGGTATTACAGGAACATATGTTGATGTTATATTAGAAAATGAACACCATCATCATGATCACGACCATGGTCATGCCCATGACCATGAACATCATCATCACCATGAGCATAGAAATTTATATGATGTTAACACTATTATAGATAATAGTTCATTAGATGAAAATACTAAAGATTTAGCAAAAAGAATATTTTTAAGAGTTGCAAAAGCCGAATCAAAAGTTCACAATAAATCACTAGATGAAGTGCATTTTCACGAAGTTGGAGCTATTGACTCAATTGTTGATATAGTTGGAACAGCAATCTTAATAAATAAAATAAATCCAGATAGAATTATATCAAGTGTAGTTAATGATGGATATGGTTTTATAGAATGTGCACATGGAACTATGGCTGTACCAGTTCCAGCCACAAGTGAGATATTTGCAGCATCTAACGTAAAGTTTAGACAGATAGATATAGATACAGAACTTGTAACTCCAACAGGAGCTGCAATTATAGCAGAGCTTGCAGAAGATTTTACAACATTACCTGCAATGGTAACAGAAAAAATTGGTTGGGGAACTGGATCAAAGGATTTAAAAATACCAAATGTTTTAAAAGTGTACTATGGCGAAATGCAAGAAGAAAATCAAAATTTTGTAGTAATGGAAACAAACATAGATGATTGTTCAGGAGAAATATTAGGATATACTTCAGAAAAATTATTTGCAAATGGAGCTTTAGACGTATTTTATACACCAATATTTATGAAGAAGAATAGACCTGCATATAGATTATCTGTTGCTTGTAGAAAAGAAGATATGTTTAAACTTCAAAATATTATTTTTAAGGAAACAACTACAATAGGAATTAGATATCGTTTTGAAAGTAGAACAGAATTAGGTAGAGAATTTGTAGAAATAGATACAAAATACGGAAAAATAAGAGCAAAAAAAGTAACAAATAATGGTGAAACATATGTGTATCCAGAATATGAAAGTATGAAAAAAATAGCAGAAGAGAATAATATTCCTTTGAAGGAATTATATAAATTAGAAGAACTAAAATAATTAAATTATAATGATGTAGCAAAAGCTTATTTTATAAAAAAATATAAAATAAGCTTTTAAAATTGAATAAAAATTATTTAAATGATAGAATAATAATAAAATTATACGTAGGAGAAAATTTATGATAAGAGCGAAAGCAAGAAATTTATTAGAATTATTAAGAACTGGGAAGGGAATTAGCGGAAAATTTTCTAATTATTATGATAAAGAGACAGGAAAGATAATAGATGTTATTGTAAATGAATGTAAATCTTTAGTAAAAAATTCAGAAGGAGAATTAAGGCAATACGAAAGTACAACTTCAATAGGTCATATAAGAGAAATTGTTAATCAATTATTAAGTGATAGAAATACAATAGGTCCAGTACAAGCTGGAGTAATAATGAGAGATAATGGAATTTTAGGTTTGTCAAAAGAACTTAAAGTAATTAAAATAGTTGATAAATACGGTAAGTTAAAGTTAGATATAGAAAAACCTTTTCCAGATAATTTCAGAGACATAATAATGGGTATATACAATGAAAGAGAATTAACAGAAAAAATAATAAAGCCATATGTAGCTGGTCTTTGTGAGGAAAGCGAAGAACTATCCAAAAGACACATTTGGAGTAAAAGGTTAAATCCATTTAGACCAAGAAAATTATCTACTGATGAATTACAAAAAAGATATTCTAAATATTTAGAAAAAAATACTGATTTAGACGAAGAAAAAAGAGAAAATATGTCTAGATATTTTGTGGTGAATATTTTAGGTAGTGATAAAATTAAAAGCGAAATAATAACTGACGAAATAAATGGAACAGGTTTAACAGTAAAAGGAGAAAAGAAACGTAATAGCTATACAAGTATGTTACAAAATATGGCTGCTAATGTGTTAGACATAATGGGGGCAATAGAAAATCCAAATGATAGGCTAGCAGAAATCGAAAACATTTACGCTAATATAGAAGAACAATTAGAAGCACTAAGTACAGAGCTAGTACCAGATTCGAATCAAATTGAAGAAACAATTATAAATTTTAATAGAGCTGTAAATAACAAAGATAAAGAATATACAGGTGAAGATGGATATAGAAGTGCAAATGTTACATTTGGAAGAAATAATACTAAAAGTGTAGGACTATTAGAACATGAATTTGTTCCACAGGCAATGAAATTATATTCAAAAGATATGGCGGATTTTTTAGAACATTCTAGCAAAATGTCTGATGAAGAGTATATAAAACAAGTAGCGAAATTTCATTTTAGATTTGTTAGAATACATCCATTTATAGATGGAAACGGAAGAACTGCAAGAGCAATAACAAATTCGTTATTATCTAATAGAGATTTATGTGCTACATTCGAAAAATATACAAAATCAGAATATATTAAGGATATGAATTCAATTATAACAGATTATGATACATATAACAAAGGTTTATATACAGACCAATCAATTTGTAGTAAAATGGAAGATGAAAACATTCAAAAACTAGCAGACTATATAACTAAAAAATGTCAAATAGATAAAAACGAAATAGAGCAAGAAGGAAGTGCTGTAACTACAGATTTATCAAAAAAACAATCTACAGAAGAATATAGATAGAATTATAAATTGATTTAGGGTAAACTCTAGAAAATAAAATTGAAAAATAAAAAGATTTATAAAAGGAAGTGATTATATTGATAATTACTTCCTTTAGTGTTATTATCAACCTAACAAAACAAGTGATAAAACTTGTCTAAATTATAGAAAGGTAGGGGGGTATATGAAAAGGGGATTAAAAATTTTAATAATTATTTTAGTGATTTTAGCTGTTGTAGCAGTAACTATTTTACTTGTTAACCACTTTACAACGAAAAAAGTAAGTAATGAGCTTACAGGAAATAGCATATCTTATGATAATATAGACGCAATAGCTACAATGGATGTAGTAATAGTAAGAGTATATGATACATATCTTGGAGTTGTAGAAAAAGATGATACAACAGGTTTGATGCGAGTAAGTATTCCGACTGGTGATACTAATGAATACAAACAAAACCAAGAAATTAGAATTTATTTTGATGGAATAATAAACGAATCATATCCAGGTAGTTTTGGAAAGATTTTTAAGATAGAGATTCTAAAAGAAAATAGTGATGTTACAATACCAGAAAAAGCATTAAAGTATTTTTATAGTTCACGTGATAATGTATTAGTTTCAAATATTAATGTAACACAAACAGGTATATCTTTTGAAATAAAAGATACAAATGAATATAAATATGAATATACAAATAAATATACATTATTTAAAAAGAATCCAGAAGCTGAACAAGTAGAAGCTCCAGATATGCCAATAGTAACAGGTAATACAACATCATCATATGAAGGAAGTGGTATTCCGCTTTGGGAAGAGGCTTCAAAATTTTCAACTGTTAATAGTGAAGAAACAGTGATTTCTGAAGATATAACAGAAGATACTGTAAGAAAGACTTGTGATTGGACAAACATATATGGAAAATTAGCAAGTGGAGAATATGACTTTTCATTAACTGCAGAAGAATTTTTTATAAGAATTAAATTTACTGTAAATGAAAATGGAGAAATTTCAAATGTTACTTCTGATTTTATGTAATATGGATAGCTCCAAACTTAGGAAGATTTTCAAAAATATATAATATTTAACATTGACATTTTAAATAAAAGGAAGAGAAATATGGGAATTTTAGAATTATTATTAATAGCAATAGGATTAGCTATGGATGCTTTTGCAGTTTCAATATGCAAAGGTTTAGCAATGAAAAAAATGAATTGGAAAAAAGCTATTATAGTTGGGCTTTATTTTGGCATATTCCAAGCACTTATGCCAGTTATAGGATACTTCTTAGGAACAACATTCGAAAGTTTAGTAACTAAAGTAGACCATTGGATAGCATTTATTCTTTTGGCATTTATAGGTGGAAAAATGCTTAAAGAAGCATTTGATAATAATTCTGAAGGGTATAATGATAGCGTAAATTTTAAAACAATGGTAGTTTTAGCAATAGCAACAAGTATTGATGCTTTAGCAGTTGGTATAACTTTTGCGTTTTTACAAACTAATATAGTATTAGCAGTTATCTTAATAGGAGTAGTAACTTTTATATTATCTGTAATAGGTGTAAAAATCGGTAATCAATTTGGTATTAAATACGAGAAGAGGGCAGAGATTATAGGAGGAATAATTTTAATTCTTATAGGAATTAAGATTTTATTAGAACATTTAGGAATAATTAGTTTAGGGTAGTGATTTAAAACTAGCAGATAGAATAAATCTGCTAGTTTTGTTTTTCTCTATAACTATTTCCCCAGACAACCATAGAATCTAAAATAGGTTTTAAGCTCCAACCTGTTTCTGTTAAAGAATATTCAACTCTAGGTGGAACTTCTGCATATACTTTCCTATTAACAAGACCAGAAGCTTCCATTTGTCTTAAGTTATTTGTTAAAACTTTTTGGGTAATACCATTTAAAGATTTTTTTAATTCTCCAAATCTTTTAGTTCCAGTTAGTAAATCTCTAATAATTAAAACTTTCCATTTATCTCCAATTAACCCCATTGTAATTTCTACCGGACAAGCTGGTAATTCTTTTTTTATAATATCAACTCCGTACTTTTAATCTTAATTAAATTATATCAAACAATTTTTAAAACGCAATATAAAAACCAGAAAAATACACAATAGTTTCAAAAAGAATATAAGAGTCAAAATAAAACTAAAAAATTTTAATTGATGTAATTAAGAAAAATAGACAAGAGTATCTTTAAGGAAACTATATTACAAAAAAGTGCCTACTTTACAAGTAAAAACAATAAATTTAGGTTGTATTTTTTTGAACAATATATTGACACAATGTCAGAATGGCGATATATAATAATCAGCCTGACATGATGTCAGGGAAATAAAGAAATGGAGATGTAAAATGGAAAAGAAACCAGTAGATGTAAGAAGAGAAGAAATAATTAATGCATGTGAAGAACTATATAAAAAAGAGAATTTTAAAGATATAACACTAAAACAAATTGGAGAAAAAACAACATTTTCCCGTACATCAATATATAACTATTTTCAAACAAAAGAAGAGATATTTTTAGCACTTTTTCAAAGAGAATATGAAAAATGGATAGAAGATTTAAATAAAATATATGAAAAAAATGAAAGATTAATGATCGAAGAGTTAGCAGATAAATTAGCCCATACAATAGAAAAAAGACCAACATTACTAAAGCTATTAGCCATGAATTTATATGATATGGAAGATAATAGCAAAATGGAAGCATTAGTAGAATTTAAACAAGCGTATGGTAATTCAATAAAAGCAGTAAAAAGATGTCTTGATAAATTTGTTACTAACATGAACGAAGAAGAAAAAACAAACTTTATACTTTCATTTTTTCCATTTATGTATGGAATATATCCATATGCAGTTGTAACAGCTAAGCAAAAAGAAGCAATGGAAAAAGCTGATGTGCCATTTAAAAAATTAACAATATATGAAATTGCATACATGGGAACTTTAAAATTGTTAAAATAAAAAAGGAGTGAAGGGTATGAGTAAAAAATTAGTAGCATTTTTTTCGTGCACAGGAACAACTAAAAAGGTAGCAGAGAATTTGTCAAAGGCTATAGGAGGCGATTTGTATGAGATAGTACCAACAAAATTATATACAAACGCAGATTTAAATTGGACTGATAAAACAAGTAGATCTTCTTTAGAAATGAATGATAAAAATTCTAGACCAGAAATAGCTACAAAAGTAAGTAATATGGAAGATTATGACACTATTTTTATTGGATTTCCAATTTGGTGGTATGTTGCTCCAAGAATAATAAATACATTTTTAGAAAGTTATGATTTTTCAGGAAAGAAAATAATAGTTTTTTGTACATCAGGTGGAAGTGGTCTTGGAAATACTGTGGCAGACTTAAAACAAAGCATATCAAGTGAAACAGAAATAATGGAAGGAAAACGTTTTGGAGTAAATACAAGCATAGAAGAACTAAAAGAATGGGCAAATAAATTTTAAGTAAATGAGAGAAAATATGAAAATAGTAAGTTATATGAATTATAAAGATGAAGGATTAAATAAGTGGAGGTTGTTTATGAATAAAAAAGTATTATTAGTTATAGTTTTAGCAATAATTATAATTGCAATTATTCTAGTTTTTGTATTTACTAATTCAGATAAAGATGAAAATATTAATATTACAAATCAAATAGCTATAGAAACTATTGAAAATCAAAATAACAAAGAAAAAATAAATACTGAGGCAAATACAGTAGAAAAAGTACAAGTAGAAGGAGTTTTGTTATAACAACAAATGTAGATGATCAATTTTATAAGACTGGTTTTGATAAGGACAAGATATTTGCAACACAAGGAAGTTATAGATATATTCAATGTGGAATAGCATGTCATAATAAATTATATGATGCAAAAGATTTAGTAGCAAAAATGTTAGAAAATACACATGATTGTAAAATACCGTCAGAACTTGTTCCAGTATGTCCAGTGTGTGGAGAAACAATGGATGTAAATATTAGGAAAGATGCATATTTTGTAGAAGATAAGCATTGGTACAAACAAGATGAAAGATATGGAGAGTTTTTAGATACAACAAAAAATAAAAATGTTTTATTATTAGAGCTAGGAGCAGGATTTAATACTCCAGGAATTATTAGGATACCTTTTGAACAAATGACATATAAAAATCCTAATTGGAAATTAGTAAGAATAAATAAAGATGATTGTAGGACTTTTTTAGATATTGAAGATAGAAGTATATTAATTGAAGATGATATAAGTGAGATTGTAGAAAAAATTGCGGGTTAAGATTTGAGGACTATTTATAACTATAAATTTGCCATAAACATTTGACAAATACCAAAAAAGGCAATATAATCTATACGACCAATAAATGTTGACGAAGAAATTATATAAGTAGTTAATTTGAAACTCTAACTAGGGAATTGTAGCCATAGACTGGAAGCTACAATAGAAAGGCAAATTAACGAATTTCAGTAATGGAGTCAAATCGTGTAAGAGCGTTAATCTGTAATGAGGTAGTAGAAATACTATAAAAAAAGGTGGTACCACGAGCAAATCGTCCTTTATGGAAGATTGCTCGTTTTTTGATTTTCAATCCACATACAAATAGGAAATAGGGAATAGGGACTAGGGAAAGAGGGACGTTCCTTAAATCCCTATTCGAAAACAAAAAAAGGGAAAAAAGGACCGTCCCTATTTCCATAGAAAACAAAAAAGAACGTCCCAAAATCCCGAAGAAAGGAAAAGGTTTATGAAAGAGAAATTAGAAGAAATCAAAACAAAAGGTTTAGAGAAAATTAAAAACGTAAAGACTATCGCTGAGCTTGAAGAAGTCAGAAAAGAATTAACAGGTAAAAAAAGCGGATTATCAGAAGTTCTAAAATCTATGAAAGATTTACCAGTAGAAGAGAAAAAGACAATTGGAATGATGGCAACAGAAATAAAAAATACATTTTTAAGTAATTTACAAGAAAAAGAAGAAGAAATTATTGCTTCTATGAGTGTATTAGATGAACCAATCGACTTAACAATTCCTGGTAAAAAGGTGAGTGGAGGAGCGCTTCATCCAATAACTCAAATGAAACATGACTTAAATGATGCATTTTTATCTTTAGGTTTTGAAGTATATAGTGAAGATGATATAAGTAGTGAAAAATATGCATTTGATAATTTGAATTTTGCTAAAAATCATCCTGCACGTCAATCTATGGACACATATTGGCTTGAAGGAACAGAAGATAAAGAAGGTGCAGAAAGATTATGCTTAAGACCACATTTAACAGGTGGTTCTGTAAGATATTTACTAAAACATGGAGCACCAGCAAGATTTGTATATCCAGGAGAAGTATATAGAAATGAAACAACTGATGCTAGACATGAAAGGGCATTCTTCCAATATGAAGCATTAATAGTTGATAAAGATATATCTTTTTCATCTGGTATGGTTATGATCCAAACAATCTTAGAAAAAGTTTTTGGAAGAACGATAAAAACAAGAATGAGAGAAGGATTTTTCCCATTTACAGAACCAGGATATGAAATAGATATGGAATGTTTAGTATGTGGTGGAAAAGGATGTAAAGTATGTAATCATAATGGATGGATAGAAGTTATGCCAGGTGGTGTAATTCATCCAAATGTATTAAAATCAGCAGGATTAGATCCAGACATATGGACAGGATTCTATATTAATATTGGATTAGATAGATTAGTAATGATGAGATATGGAGTAGATGATGTACGTTTATTCCATAGTGGAGATTTAAGATTTTTAAAACAATTTAAATAGAAAGGATTTTGAATATGAAAGTATCATTAAATTTAATTAGAAAATATGTTGATTTACCTGAAGGTTTAACTGATGAACAAATTGCCTATGATATGACACTAAGGACAGTAGAAGTAGAAGAAGTCGAAAATACCGCTAAAAAATTTCATGACATAGTTGTAGGAGAAATTTTAGAAATAAAAGCACATCCAAATGCTGATAAATTAAGAATATGTATGGTAGATATTGGAGAAGAAGAACCTGTACAAATCGTATGTGGTGGTTCTAACCTTTATGTTGGAGAACATGTAGTAGTATCAAAACCAGGAGCAGAAGTTGTTTGGCATGGTCAAGGAGAACCTGTTAAAATAACAAAAACAAAAATGAGAGGAGAAAGCTCTTATGGAATGATTTGTGCTTCTACAGAAGTGTATTTAAGTGATTTCTTCCCAAATGAAGAAGAAAGTGAAATAGTTGATTTAAAAGATTTTGATTGCAAACCAGGAGATAGTGTTGCAGATTTATTTGGAATGAATGATACAGTATTAGAAATAGATAATAAATCATTATCTAATAGACCAGATTTATGGGGACATTATGGAATTGCAAGAGAATTATCAGCTATATATGATGCACCATTAAAAGAATTACCAAAATACGAAATACCAAAAGTTCCAGAATATAGTGTAGAAATAAAAGATACAACTAAATGTAATAGATATGTAGCAGTAGAAATAGATGGTATATATGAAAAACCATCCCCAATGTGGATGCAATCATTATTATCAAAAGTAGGTCAAAGACCAATAAATGCCATTGTTGATATAACAAATTATGTAATGATGGCAGTAGGAGAGCCACTTCATGCTTTTGACAAAACACATGTAAGTGGAGAAAAAATAATAGTAAGAAATGCCAAAGAAAATGAGAAATTATTATTATTAGATAATAACTTTATTGAGCTTTCAACAGACGATTTAGTAATATGTGATGAAAGTGATGCAATGGCATTAGCTGGAATTAAAGGTGGTAAAAAAGATTCTATTTTGCCAGATACAAAAGGAGTTGTATTAGAAGTAGCAAACTTCTCTGCAGATACAGTTAGACAAACAGATAAAAAATTTGCAGAAAAAACAGAAGCTTCAATGAGATTTGAAAAAGGTGTTGATACACAAAGAGTAGATGAAGGATTAAATTTAGCATTAAGATTAATTAAAGAAATATTCCCAGATAGCAAAATAATTAAATATGCAGATGTTTATCCAAACGAAACTAAAAAGAATGAAATAAAAGTAAGTGAAGAATTCTTAGATACAAGATTAGGAAAGAAAATACCACAAGAGAAGATTGAACAAATTTTAACAGCTCTTGGATATGAAATATCATTAAATAACGGAGAATATGATGTAATAGTTCCAACATGGAGATCAACAGGTGATGTAACAATCAAAGATGATGTAATGGGAGATATTGCAAGAATATTAAGCTTTGATAGTTTTGAGGCAAAACCAATTACTATAACATTTGAACATTCTGTAAAACAAAATGATGTTTTACTTGAAAGAAGAATTAAAGAATATTTAGCATATAGATGCGGATTTTATGAAATTTTCACATATCCATGGATTGAAGAAAAATATATTAAAGCAGCAGGAATAGATATGGAGAAATCTTTAAAATTAGCAACTCCACCAGCACCAGATTTAGCATATTTAAGAAGTTCTTTAATTCCAGGAATGTTAGAAGCAGTTGCTAAAAATTTAAGATATTATGATGAATTTAGATTATTTGACTGTGAAGAAGTTTATGAAAAAGGTGATTATAGACCATCTTCAGAAGATGAAATCTTACCAATTCAAAAGAATTATTTAACTGGATGTATAGTTGGAAAAGAGGCTAAAGAAATATTCTATGAAGCAAAAGGTGTAATTGAAAATATGGCTGAATATTGCCATATGGAAGAACTTAAATTAGAAAAAATGGAGAAGCCATATTGGGCAGATGTTAATGCATACCTAAATGTAGTTAAAGGTAATGAAGTAATCGGAACATTAGGATTAGTTTCTGTAAAAGTAATGGCAGATACTAAAATAAAAAGAACAAATGTAGCAATGTTTGAAATTAATACAGAAAAATTTGTTCCATATGCTTCAAGAACAAATGAATATGAAAGATTACCAGAACTACCATTAGTAGAAAAAGATTTATCAATCATAGTTGATGAAGAAATTACATGGAAACAAATTGAAGAAAATATTAGAGCAAAAGTTAAAGAAGTTGAATTTGTTGATGAATATAGGGGAGACCAAATACCAGAAGGTAAAAAATCAGTTACATTAAAAGTAAAAATACTTAATGAAGGAACAACTATGACATCAGAACAAATAAATGAAAAAATGAATAGCATATTAAAAACTCTAGACAAGAGATGTGGAGCTAAATTGAGAGATTAATGAACTTTAGGGACGGAGCTTAAAGTTCAATTGGTAAACATAAGACGGGACGGTAAAATTAAAACTAAAGAGCTATTTAATTATGAGGACTTACCAGAAATGGTAGGTCTATATTTTTTGTTAAAATAATTATAAAAATGTTACTTTTTTTATAAAATTATCAATATAAAGATGTAAGATATCTTATGTAAAAAAGGAGTTTAAAACAAAAGTGAATAAAGATAGAGAAATAAAACGATATATAAAAAATAATGAACTTGATTTAGAAAGAATAATAAACGAATATTCATCTTATATAGCTATTATTATAAATAACATGGCAAGTACTAATTTAAGTAATGAAGATAAAGAAGAGATTATTTCTGAAGTGTTTTTTATACTATGGAAAAATAAACACAAATTAGATATAAACAAAAGCCTAAGTTCGTATATTGCAGGGATAACAAGAAACTTAGTAAAAGAATATTTAAGAAAAATTAAAATTAATGTAGATATTTCGGATTATGAAAATAGTTTGTATGGTTATGATAAAATTGATTTTCTTGATACTAATATTCAAGAAATTAGGCACATAGAAAAGAAACTAGAAAACATGAAGGAAATTGATAAAACAATATTTTTAGATTTTTATTATTCTTCTAAATCAATTAAGGATATAGCTAAAGAACAAAAGATGTCTGAATTTAGTGTAAAGCAAAGATTGTACAGAATTAGGAATAAAATAAAGAAAGAGGTTAAATAATATGGATAATAATAAAATTTTAGAAAAAGTAAAGGTGAAAATAGCTATATCCAATGTAAAAGAGGAGGATATAGTTATGAATAAAAATAGATTTAATGCTATTAAAAAGATAGGAATAGTTGCATGTGCTGCATTTTCTATGACTGGAGTAGTTTTTGCTACAACTCAAATTATTAATAAGTTTGGAAAAAATAGTAGTGATGGTGTCCAAACAGCTATTAATAATGCATATTATAGTGACGTAAATACAGAATATAAAGAAGCTAATGGTATTAGTGCAAATATAGAATCTTTTTTACTAGATGATTATAATTTTGATATAACTATAAATATAAAATTTGATGAAACTTATAATTTGACCAATATGCTATCTAAAGAAGGTAAAATAGATATAATGGACTTGAAGGTAGTAAATGAAAATAATGAAAAAGTTTTTGCAACAAGAGAACTAGAATCAGAAGAAATGACATCATTATATGAAACAGAGAAAGAAGCAAAAGCAAATTATGACAGCTATACTGGAGGATATAGTCAAGCAAGTGAGAAAATAGATGAACATGATTTAAAATTTTATTTAACTGCTACAGGAAATGAAAAAGAATTCCCAGAATCTAAAACACTAAAAGTAACATTTAATAAAATAAGAAATAAATATTGGGAAAATGGAGAAGAAAAATCTATTATTTATAATGGTGAATGGAGTTATGAAATAGATGTACCTACTAAAATGTCTAAGTCAAATATTATAGACTATAAGCTTGTTTCTATTAGTGATAAAAATTATAAATTTAAAAGTGCTAAAGTTTCAAATACTGCCTTTAGAATATATTTAGATAATTGCAAAGACATTGCGTGGAGTGAAAAAGAGTATGTGGAGACATCTGATGGAACTAAATATTATCCTGCACATAGATCTGATGGAGATGGAGAAATAAGCGTTAAAGAAGATGGAACAGTAACATACTATAATACTTTTAATTTAACAAATTATGATGCAACAGATACTTTAAAAGTGCATTTATTTAAAACAACTGGCGAAGAAGTTGTTATAGAGTTGGAAAAAGAAGAATAAGTATGAAATTAAAATAAAGAGCTATTTAATTAAATTTAAGTAGCTCTTTTGCTATATATGTGAAACTTCCGTGAAATCTTTACTATAGCTGTTGATTTTAGCAAAGAAAAATAATAAACTATATCTCATAAGCAAACTAAAAGGGTGAAGTAAAATGGTAGGAAATATAGTTACAAATCCTAAATTATTAGAAGATACAGATAAAAGATATTATAGAGAATGTTACTGTGGACTATGCAAATCATTACAAAGAAAGCACAAAAATATAAGCAGATTTACATTAAACTATGATATGACATTTTTAATAATATTATTAAATGAAGTTTACAAAGAAAAAAACGAAAAGTTAGAATGTAGATGTATGATGCATCCTGTTCATAAACATACTTATATTAAAGGAACTTTTATAGACTATGTAGCAGATATGAATATTTTACTTTCTTATTATAATCTTCTTGATGATTGGCAAGATGACAAAAATGTATTTGCTAATTGTTATGCAAAATTGATAAAAAAGAGTTTTAAAAAAGTATGTAAGAAATATCCTAAAAAAGCTCAAAATGTACAAAATGCTTTAAAAGAATTAAATGATATAGAAACCAAAAATATTATAAATCCAGATTTAGCAGCACAAGCAAGTGGCAAATTATTTAGAGAAATATTTGCACCATACGAGGATGAATATGAAGAAAAACTAAGAGATTTTGGTGATGCATTAGGAAAATTTATATATATATTAGATGCATGCATAGATTTAGAAAAAGATATTAAACATAAAAGATATAATCCATTAATAACTAATTCAAAGTCAGAATTTGATGATATGCTTAATCTACTTTTATCAGATTGTGTAGAAAAATATAAAAACCTAAATATTTCTAACAAAATAATTGAAAATATATTATATTCTGGAATTTGGACAAAATATGAAATACATAAAAAGAAAGGAGAAAAATAAATGATACAAAATCCATACGAAGTACTTGGAGTGTCATATGGAGCAACAGATGCAGAAGTTACGAAAGCATACAGAAAACTAGTAAAAAAATATCATCCAGATTTACATCCAGGGGACGAAGAAGCAGCAAAAAAGATGAGGGAAATAAATGAAGCATATGATCAAATAAAAAATGGTACTGCAAATCAATATAATAGCTATTCTAACACTCAAAATAATTCATATAGTAATAATAGTGGAAGTACAAATCTTTATCAAGTAGCAAGTCATTTTATACAAACTGGAATGTATAGGGAAGCATTAAGAGTGCTTTCTGAAATTCAGGATAAAACTGCTGAATGGTATTATTTAAGTAGTATTGCAAATTATTATACAGGTAATAGAATAACAGCTTTAAACCATGCAAAAACAGCTGTGCAAATGGAACCTAATAATTTAAGATATCAAGAATTGTTACAACAATTGCAAGATGGAGGAAATGTATATAGAGAGCAAAGCAGAGCATATGGAAGACCTTTTAATATGGACAATATATGTTTTTGGTGGTGTTTGGCAGATACAATATGTAATTGTTGTTGTGGTCCAAGATTTATATGTTAAAGGAGGAATGCATATTGAGAAAATTTATGTATAAAATAGCTGATTGTTTGCAAGGTAGATATGGAATAGATGAATTATATAAATTTTTATTTATTGTTTTTTGGGTTATTGCTATTTTAAGCATGCTTATACGAAATCCAATTATTTACTTATTAGAAATGCTAATTTGTGTTTATATGATGTTTAGAGCACTTTCAAGAAACATTTATAAAAGACAAAATGAGAATGCAAAATATATAAAAATAAGGGACAAAATTAAAGGAAAACTAAAACTTCAAAAAAGAAAATGGGATGACAGAAAAACACATATTTATAGAAAATGTCCTAATTGTAAAGCGGAAATCAGATTACCAAAGAAAAGAGGTAAACATGTTTGCACATGTCCTTCTTGTAAAAAAGATTTTGATGTTATAGTATGAAAATAAAAGTCCTTTGAAAAATGTGTGAAATTGTCACAAAAGTCGTTTGACTTTTGTGATTTTTACATGCCATAAATTATATCTCATACAATATCTTAATTTTTCTACCATCAATTTCAATAAGTTTGTCATCTTTTAAATGTTTCAATTCTCTAAACATAGCAGACCTATCAATTGCAAGGTAATCTGCTAAATCCTTAAAAGGAAAACTTAAATAAATATTTTTAGAACGACTTTTTCTATGTTCAATCTCAAAAAATTTTAATAATTTTTCACGTATTTGTTTTTTCTCTAATACTTTAACTCTTTCGTTAGTTTCTCTGTATTTTGTATTGATTATATCAAATAAATTACTTAAAAAAATATTAAAATAATTATGATTAGTATTTTCAGGTCTCATAAGTTTTACATAGTCTATAATTAGCACTTCTGTATCTTCCTTTGCGATTATTTGACAGTCTTCACTATTAGTTGCAGAAATTGTTGTTCCAAACACACTATCTTTTCCAAGATTTTCCTGTACCATTTCGTTCCCATTGTACTCTATATTCATAATTTGGGCAAATCCACTAAGTACAATTCCAATAATATTATCGTTTTTTATGGTAGGAACAATCTCTTCACCTTTAGTATATCTATACCTGTGAACGCCTAGAAGCACAAAGAGTTTACCGATTTGTAATTTTGTTAATCCTTCAAAAGGAAGCCTCATTTTTATCACCTAAAAAAATTTTAACAAAAAAACAAAAAAGTTGCAAGTGCAACTTGTATATATTAAAAATTATATATAATATTTACTCGTAATAAATAATACAAAAAAATAAATCAGGGGAGGAACAAAAGAATGAAAATCGTTAAAAGAGATGGACACATTGTGGACTACGATCCAGAAAAAATTAGAGTAGCAATTGGAAAAGCAAATGAGGAGGTAAGAGGAAGAGAAAAAGCAACTAAAGAAGAAATAAAAGAAATCATAAAATACATCGAAGATTTAAATAAAAAAAGAATTTTAGTTGAAGATATTCAAGATATAATAGAACAAAAGCTAATGGAATTTGACAAATATCAATTAGCAAAGAAATATATTACATATAGATATACTAGAGAATTAGTAAGAAAAGCAAATACAACAGACAAATCAATTAAAGAATTAATTGAAGGAGAAAACGAATATTGGAATAGTGAAAATTCTAATAAAAATGCAGAAGTAGTTACAACACAAAGAGACTACTTAGCAGGAATAACAAGTACAGATATAACAAGAAGATTTTTACTCCCTGAAGATATAGTAGAGGCACATGATGCAGGTATTATACATTTTCATGATGCTGATTATTTTGCGCAAAATGCTCTTCATAATTGTGAATTAATTAACTTGGATGATATGTTACAATACGGAACAGTAATAAATGGAGTTATGATAGAAAAACCACATAGATTTTTAACAGCTGCAACAATAGCAACACAAATAATATTAGCAGTAACATCATCAAGCTATGGCGGAGCTACGGTATCACTTACACATTTAGCACCATTTGTTAGATTAAGCTATGAAAAGTATTTAAAGAAATATCAAGCAAGAAACTTTAGCAAAAAAGATTGTGAAAAATATGCTATGCAAGATACTAAAAAAGAAATTGAAGATGGTGTCCAAACATTTAACTATCAAGTAAACTCTATGACAAACACAAATGGACAAGCACCATTCTTATCAGTTTGTATGTATTTAGGAGAAACAGAAGAATATAAAGACGAACTTGCAATGATAATCGAAGAGTTCTTAAAACAAAGAATATTAGGTTTTAAGAACGAAAAAGGTGTATATATAACACCAGCGTTCCCAAAACTTTTATATGTACTTGAAGAAGACAACATTCGTGAAGGTAGCAAATACTGGTATTTAACAAAACTAGCTGCAGAATGTACAGCTAAAAGAATGGTTCCAGATTACATATCAGAAAAGATGATGCTTAAATATAAGAAAAATATCTTAGGAGATGGAGATTGTTATCCATGTATGGGATGTAGATCATTCTTAACACCTGATAGAATGTTAAATATAGGAAATATAGCAAAAGCTAAAAATTATGTAGAAGGAAAAGGTAAATATTATGGAAGATTCAACCAAGGTGTTGTAACGATTAATTTACCAGATGTTGCACTTTCTGCTGATGGTGATATGGATGAATTCTGGAAGATATTTGACGAAAGATTGGAGTTATGTCACAGAGCTTTACAAATAAGACATAAGAGATTAAGTAATGTAACAAGTGATGTAGCACCTATTTTATGGCAACATGGAGCATTAGCAAGATTAGAAAAAGGTGAATCAATACATGAATTATTACATCATGGATATTCTACAATTTCACTTGGATATGCAGGTCTATATGAATGTGTTAAAGTTATGACAGGACACAGTCATACAGATAATGGACCAGGAAAAGAATTTGGATTAAAAGTAATGCAACATTTAAATGATGCAACAAGCAAATGGAAAGCAGAAGAAGATTTAGATTATTCTGTTTATGGTACACCAATAGAATCAACGACATATAAATTTGCTAAATGCTTAAAAGAAAGATTTGGAACAGTAAAAGGAATTACAGACAGAAATTATATTACTAATTCATATCATGTTCCTGTATTCGAAGAAATAGACGCATTTTCTAAATTAAAACTAGAAAGCGAATTTCAAGTATTAAGTCCTGGTGGAGCTATTTCTTATGTAGAAACACCAAACTTACAAGGAAATATTGATGCAGTAATTGAAGTTATACAATTTATTTATGATAATATCATGTACGCAGAACTTAATACTAAATCTGACTATTGTCAACAATGTGGTTATACAGGTGAAATATTAATAGATGACGATTTAGAATGGTATTGCCCAAATTGTGGAAATAGAGATCACAATACACTAAATGTAGCAAGACGTACATGTGGATATATTGGAACAAATTTCTGGAATAAAGGAAGAACACAGGAAATAAAAGAAAGAGTTTTACATATAGATAACAAGGAGGCATAATTATGAGATACAATTTAATTAGAAAAATGGATATATCAAACGGGCCAGGAGTAAGAGTATCTATATTTATGCAAGGTTGTCCTTTTCATTGTAAGAACTGTTTTAATCCTGAAACATGGGATTTCGAAGGTGGAAAAGAATTTACACAAGAAACAATTGATAAAGTACTAGAATTAAGTAATAAAAATGAAGTAAAAGGGTTATCTATATTAGGTGGGGAGCCAATGGCTCCTACTAATATAGAAGGAACAGCAAAACTTGCCAAAGCATTTAAAGAAAAATATCCAGATAAAAATGTATGGGCATGGTCTGGTTATAAATATGAACAAATAAAAGATCAAGATGCATTAAAATATATAGATGTATTAGTTGATGGAAATTATGAAGACGAATTACATGATCCAACATTAAAATGGAAAGGTTCTTCTAACCAAAGAGTAATAGATGTACAAAAAAGCTTAAAAAATGGTGGCATTAATTTAGTAAAATAGGGATGTGAGTAGGCTTTTAAAAATTCCTATTATAATTTTATAAATTAAAGCAGGCAATTTATTGTAAGTTGCCTGCTTTTGTGTTATTATGCAAATAAATTTATTTATAAAGATTGGAGTAATAAATTAAGGAGGATTTAAGATGAGTATAGAAAATGTAAAAACACTAAAAATATATGATGACAAGGCAGGGACATATTTAAAAACAAGTATAGCACATGATAATTTAGATCCAGAAAAGGCTAAACGAAAAAGTGAAAAATTGCATAAATTTATAAGTGAAAATATTGGTACATTACCTAAAGGAACAAAAATATTTGAATTTGGTTCAGGAGATGGAAAAAATGCAAAATATATAGAAAACTTGGGATATGATATTACTGCAAGTGATGTTGCAGAAGATTTTATTAATGCAACTAAATCTACAGGAGTTAAAACAATTAAATTTAATGTGTTAGAAGATGAATTTAAAGAAAAATATTCAGGAGTATTTGCATGGAGAGTATTTGTTCATTTTACAAAAGAAGATGCATTAAATGTATTAAATAAAACTTATGATGCATTAGAAGATAATGGTTTATTTGTTTTTAATGTTATGAATCGTGAAGGAAAAGCTGTTGATGAAGAATGGGTAGATTTCCCTAATGAATATCATATGGGAGCAGACCGTTATTATAAATACTTTAAAGAGGAAGAAATGAATGAAATCATCAAACAAACAGGATTTGAAGTTTGTGATTTTCATAAAGAAGGTGGAGTAAATAATAATAAATGGTTAGTATATGTTCTAAAAAAATAAATATGGGTGTTTAAGGAACGTTCCGAAATTCTTAAAAGCCAAGGCTATAAGCCATAAGGAGGAAATTTGAAAATAGTAAAGAAAGAAAAAGCAAAAAGATTTAAATATTCCGAGACTAGTTCTGTATTGGAATATTCAATTGATTTAAATGAGAAAAATTTAGATTTTTGTATAAATACAATTACAGGTAGATATCCAGAAAAAGGTTACTGTTCTAATCTTGAATGCGAAGAGTTATGCTATGTATTAGAAGGAGAAGGTTGTATATACAAAAAAGGAGAAAATGTAATTGATTTTAAAGCAGGAGATATTATATTTTTAAACAAAAAAGATATATATTATTGGAATGGTAACTTTAAAGTTGCAATTGTATGTACTCCAGCTTGGAGCAATGAACAATGCAAATTATATGATGAATAAATTATGCTAAAAGGAGAATATAAAATGAAGGTAATAACTGTTTGTGGAAGCTATAAATATAAAAATGAAATGCAAGAAATTACAGAAAAAATGGCTCTAAAAGGAAATTGCATGTTAACACCAATTGAACTTACTAAGCATAACAAAGAAGCATATACAAAAGAAGAATGTTTAACACTTGGTAAAATGCATAAAGATAAAATTAAATTATCTGATGCAATTTTAGTCGTAAATGTAGATGGCTATATAGGCGATAGTACTAAAAGTGAAATTGAATATGCAAAATCATTAAATAAAGAAATTTTATATTATACTGATTTAAAATAGTATTTGGAAGGAGTATATTTATGCCGAAAATAGTATTTATAAGACATGCTGAATCAGAATATAATAGAGATGTCATTTGGGCGGGAAGAGTTGATTGCAGTTTAACAGAAAAAGGCATTGAATCAGCTAAAAAATTAGGAAATACTATAGAAAATAATTTTGATGCAATATATTGTTCTCCATTAAAAAGAGCTAAACAAACTTTAGAAGCAATATTTCCAAATGCAAAACCAATCTATGATGAGAGAATAATTGAAATATCAATTGGAGAATGGGAAGATAAGAAAAAAGATTTATTTGATACACATTTAAGAGAATTGTTCCGAAAAGGTTTATATACACCACCAGGAGCCGAATCACATCAAGATGTTGATAAACGAGCTTGTAACTTTGTAGAAGAACTATTTGAAAAATATAAGAACAATGAAAGGATTTTAGTGGTAACACATAATGGGATAATTCGTTCTATCAAAAGGAACTTTTTAGAACCAGCTCCAAATTTAATGTCTACTAATTTGGGAATGATTTCCTTAAACGATTCTGACTATGAGTATTATATAGGAAAAAGAGATTTGGAGGAAAGATAATAAATTACAAAACAAGTAGGGATAATAATGAAAAATTTAAATTTATTTGAAGATAGTAATAATACAAAACAAGCACCACTTGCAAGTAGAATGAGGCCATTAAAATTAGATGAAATTGTAGGTCAACAACATATAATTGGAAAAGATAAATTACTTTATAGAGCAATAAAAGCTGATAGATTAGGCTCAATAATATTATATGGACCACCAGGGACTGGAAAGACTACTATTGCAAAAGTTATAGCAAATACAACAAATGCTTATTTTAGTAAATTAAACGCTACCAATGCTGGAATAAAAGATGTAGAAAAGATTATAGATGACGCAAAATTTAATTATGGTGCATACAAAAAGAAAACTATATTATTTATAGATGAGATACATAGATTTAATAAAAATCAGCAAGATTTTTTACTTCCATTTGTTGAAGATGGTGTTGTTACTTTGATTGGAGCAACTACAGAAAATCCATATTTTGAAGTGGATAATGCTTTACTTTCAAGATGTAGAATATTTGAATTAAAACCATTAGAGAAAGATGATTTGATAAACATAATGAATAGAGCACTAAAAGATAAAGAAAGAGGTTTAGGAAATATAGATATATCAATTGACAATGATGCAAAAGAATTTTTAGCAGACATGGCAAATGGAGATGCAAGAAGTGTTTTAAATGCTTTGGAATTAGCATATCTTACGACAACGCCAGAAAGTGATGGAAGCTTACATATTACTCTTGAAGTAGCAGAAGAATGCATACAGAAAAAAGCAATAAGATATGATGTAAATGGAGATAATCATTATGATGCAATTTCAGCATTTATAGAATCAATGAAACATACTGAGCCAGATGCTACTTTATATTATTTGGCTAGAATGTTAGTGGCAGGAGAAGACATAAAATATATTGCAAGAAGAATTTGCGTATGTGCCTCAGAAGATGTGGGACTTGCAAATTCTGAAGCTTTAGAAGTTGCAACAACTGCTATGCTTGCCGTTGAAAGAGTTGGAATGCCAGAGGCTGCAAAAATATTAGCACATGCAGCATTATATGTTTGCTGTTCTCCAAAATCTGATACAGTATGTGGAATTTTGTCTGCAATGAAAGATGTAGAAAAAACAGGGAATATTCCTATTCCACCATTTTTACAAGATGCAAGCTATAAAAATGCATATAAGTTAGGTAGAGGAGTTGGAATGGATGATATACATGCATTTCCAAACCATTATTCAGGAAAAAACTGCATGCCAGTTGAACTAAAAAATAAGCATTATTTTAAATTATCTGGAACAGGAAATGAAAAGAATATACAGCGGTTTTTAGATTATTTAAAAAATAATTTGAAATAGAAATGGGGTAAAAATGAATTTTATAGAAAAAATTGATGACATATACAAAAAGAATAAAAACATCGAAATTTATTTAGATATGGATGGAACGATTGTAGAGCTTTTATTTGATAAAAATCAAAGCTACAGAGAAAAAGGTGTTTATTTAAATAAAAGACCTATTGAACCGGCAATTACTGAAATAGAAAAAATAAGAAATAGATTTCCATCAATTAAATTTAAAATATTAAGTTGTTCAAAATCTAATCAAATGAAAAATGAAAAAAATGAATGGCTTAATAAGTATATGCCGTTTATAAATTCAAACGATAGAATTATCTTTTCTGAAGAAGCTGGGGATTATATAAGAGAAAATAGAAATATAGTAAAAGCAGAATATATAAATAAAAATATTACAGATGATAAAATAATAATTTTAATTGATGATGATATTGAAGTATTAAAAGGAGTTCAAAATCTATTAAAAGACAATATAATTCCAGTACATGTTACTTCAATATTAATTTAAGAAAAGAGTGGTAATTTATGAGTATTAAAATTTTTCAATTAATAGAAGGTGCAAAACAAGCAACTGGTTTAGCTGTTATTATAGATGTGTTTAGAGCATTCACTGTTGAAGCTTATTTGGTAAATAACGGTGTACAAAAATTAATTCCAGTTGGAAACAAACAAATTGCATATGATTATAAAGAAAAACATAAGGATTGTATTTTAATTGGTGAAAGAAGAGGGATAATGCTTGAAGGATTTGATTATGGAAATTCACCAACTCAAATAGAAAAAATAGATTTTTCTGGAAAAACAGTTGTACATACTACAAGTTCAGGTACGCAAGGGATAGCAAATACACAAAATGCCAAAGAGATTTTAACAGGAAGTCTAGTAAATGCAAAAGCTATAGCTGAGTATATAAAAAAGAAAAATCCAGAAGACGTTTCATTGGTTTGTATGGGCAATGGTGGTCTATCAGAAGCAGAAGAAGACACTTTATGTGCAAAGTATATAAAAAGTTTATTAGAAGGGGAGAATCCTAATTTAGATAAAGAAATTGAGGAATTAAAAAATATTGCAGGCAAAAGATTTTTTGATCCAAAATTACAGAATATTTTTCCAGAACGAGACTTTTATTTATCAACAGAATTAAACAAGTTTAATTTTGTTTTAAAAGTTGAGAAAGATGATATTGGGTTGAATTATATTAAGAAAATAAATGTCGAACAATGAGCAAAAGGAGTTTTTACATGATATACACAACTAACTATAAATCACCTATAGGTAATCTTATACTTGCAAGTAAAGATTACAAATTAATAGGTTTATGGATTAAATATTTCTTTTATAATTTAAAAGATGAGATTAAAAAATCAGAGAATAATATTTTATTAAAAACCAAAGATTGGTTAGATAGATATTTTAGTAAAGAAAAGCCTAGTATAGATGAGTTAGAATTAAATCCTATGGGAAGTGAGTTTAGAAAAGAAGTTTGGAGAATATTATGTACAATTCCGTATGGTTATTACATATGATGATATTGCAAAACAAATTGCACATCATAGAGGAATAAAGAAAATGTCTGCACAAGCAATAGGTGGAGCAGTAGGCCATAATCCAATTTCTATAATTATTCCATGTCATAGAATTGTTGGAACTAACGGAAGTTTAACAGGATATGCAGGAGGGATAGATAAAAAAATATACTTATTAAAGCACGAAGAAGTTAATATGGAAAATTTAGTTATTCCAAGAAAGGGGACAGCTTTATGAATAAGAAAAGATGTAGTTGGTGTAATTTAAAAAATGAATTATATGTTAAATATCATGATGAAGAATGGTGTAAGCCAAACTTTGATGACAAGTATTTATTTGAAATGCTGATATTGGAATCTTTTCAAGCTGGACTATCTTGGGAATGTATATTAAATAAAAGAAAAGAATTCGAAAAAACATATGACAATTTTGATTTAGATATGGTTTGCAACTATGACAATAAAAAGATAGAAGAATTAAAAGAAAATAAAGGAATTGTACGAAACAAATTGAAAATAAATGCTAGTGTAAATAATTCTAAAATATTTAAAAATATAAAAGAAGAATATGGAAGTTTTTATAATTATCTAAAAACATTTACAAATGGAGAAATAATCTATGAAACAGGAAAAACTACAAATGAGTTATCAGATACAATATCAAAAGATTTAAAGAAAAGAGGAATGAAGTTTGTAGGAAGTACTATTATTTATTCTTACTTACAAGCTATTGGAATTATTAATTCTCATGACAAAGAGTGCTATTTGTATGCGAAAAACAATATTGATTAAATTATATAAAGTAAAAAATGCCTTACTACATTAATAGTGAGGTTTTATTATTTTTATTTAAAAATAGTTGTAACCTTTTTTTTAAAAATGGAACTATAATAGTGAAAGTACTTTTACAAGGAGTTTAGATCTAAATTGGAAAAAGAAATAATAGCATTTTATGAAGAAAAAGGAATATTAAATTTAGAAAAAATAATTAATAAATATAATTCTATATTACGAAATAGTATATCTAATGAATCAGATATTGAAGAAATATTATCAGATGTATTTTTTATATTATGGAAAAACTATAAAAGATTAGATGATAAGACTGAAATAAAGAAATATTTAGTAGGAATTACTAAAAACTTAATAAAAAAGAAATACAGAGATTCTAATTTGAATATTGAGGATATTGAATTATATGAAAATAATATATTAGACAATATCAATGTTGAAGAATTAGTTGAAAATAACGAAAAATCTAAAGTAATTTTTTTTACACTAGAAAATATTAAACAAACCGATAAAGATGTATTCATAATGTTTTATTATAATCAACAGAAAATTAAGGATATTTCAAAGTTATTAAATATATCAGAAGCAAAAGTAAAAATAATTTTATATAGAACAAGAAAGTTAATAAAGAAAAATTTAAAAGAAAGAGGGTATAGCTATGGAAAATAATGAATTAAATAAAAAAGTTCTTGAAAAAGTAAGAAGCAGAATAGTTATATCTAATTTGGAAAGTGAGGAAAATATGAAATTAAATAAGAAAAAACAACTTATATCAATATCAGCAGTTTTAGTTGTATTATTTACTGGTAGTTTTATTACTGTAAATGCAGCTACAGATGGAGAATTAGTAGATAAAGTAACAAATACAATTAAAGTTATATTTGTTAAAGATGATGGAACAGAAAACGAAGTAAAAGGAACAGCATATACTGATTCAAACAATCATATAATAGAAAAATATGAAGTTGAAGAAAATAACACAAAGCATATAGTAGAAGTAGATAAAAACAATTTAGATAAAGACAATATGACTATTGATGCAACTATAAATGATGATGAAGCTGGTATTACAATTAATAACAAAAAATAAAGAATATACTAAATAAGTGGACATAATAATAGTCCACTTGTTTTTTGTACTCACGGTACAAAAACTTGGAAAAAAATTGATTTGTTTTTAGATTTATATTATCCTAATAGAGGCAAAAAAAATTAGTGAAGGAGAAATATAAAAGATGAGCAAAAACATGGTAGTAGTAAGTGATTTAAAAGATATGTTAAACAAAACAAGAGAATTATATGGTGATAGACCAGGATATAAAATAAAAATCGAAGAAGGAAAATATAAAACATATACACATAACGAGATAAGAGACATGGTAGATTATTTAGGAACAGCATTAATAAATTTAGGATTAAAAAATAAAAGAATAGCTGTTATAGGAGAAAACAGATATGAATGGGAACTTGCTTATTTATCAGTAGTATGTGGTACAGGAATTGTTGTCCCATTAGATAAATCTTTACCAGCTAATGAATTAGAAGAATTAGTAGAAAGATCAGAAGTAGAAGCGATATTCTATTCTAAAAAATATGAAGAAACAGTAGAAAAAATAAAATATAGTGAAAAAAATAAGTTAAAACATTTAATATCTATGGATACAGATATTCATAAAGAAGGAATATATTCAGAAAAAGAATTAATAGAAAAAGGAAAAGAATTTGTAGAAGCGGGTGACAGAAGATTTATAGATGCCAAAATAAATCCAGAAGAAATGAGTATAATGCTATTTACTTCAGGAACAACATCAAAATCAAAAGTAGTTGCTCTTTCACATCATAATATGGTTTCAAATGTAATGGACTTTGCATCAGTTCTTGATGTAGATTCAAGTGATAGAATATTATCATTCTTACCATTACATCATGTTTTTGAATGTACAGTTGGAATGTTATATTCATTATATATAGGAGCAGAAAGATCTTTCTGTGAAGGAATAAGACATATAGTACAAAACTTAAACGAATACAATATCACATTTGCTTCTTTTGTTCCTGCAATCTATGAAAGTATGCACAAAACTATACTTAAGAACTTAGAAAAAGAAGGAAAATTAGAAGCTGTTAGAAAACTTATGGAAGCCAACAAAGACAAAACAATGGCAGAGAAAAAAGAAATATTTAAGGATATTCATAATGTATTTGGAGGACAAATTAAATTATTCGTAAGTGGAGCAGCAGCATTAGAAAAAGAAGTTGAAGAAGACTTTAGAGCATGGGGAATTAACTTATGCCAAGGATATGGTTTAACAGAGACATCTCCAGTTATTGGAGTTGAAACAAACGAAAACTTTAGAGTTGGTTCAATAGGAAAAGCTCTTCCTCATGTACAAGCAAAAATAGAAGATGCAAACGATGAAGGTATGGGAGAACTTGTTGTAAAAGGACCAAATGTAATGCTTGGATATTACAATGATGAAGAAGCAACAAAAGAAGTTTTAGAAGATGGATGGTTCCGTACAGGTGACCTAGCAAAAATAGATGAAGATGGTTACATATTTATATGTGGAAGAAAGAAAAGCGTAATTGTATTAAAAAATGGTAAAAATATCTTCCCAGAAGAAATGGAAGCTTTAGTAAACAAAATAGAAGGTGTAAAAGAATCATTTATATTTGGAAAACAACAATCAGACGATAAAGACGATATAAAAATAAATGTAAAAATAATATTTGACAGAGAAATTATGCAAGAGGCATACAAAGTAACTACAGATGAAGAAATTTACAAAGTTTTAGCAGAAAAAGTAAAAGAAGTAAATCAAATAATGCCAAAATATAAAGCAATAAGAGGAATATTAATTTCAGAAGAACCATTATTAAAGACAACAACAAGCAAAATAAAAAGACAAGCAAATCTAGAAGTAATAGACAAAGAAAACAATAAATAGAAAGATAGGAATTTGGGAACGGTTCTTTTTTCCCTATAATTATATATTTGTAAAGAAGAGATTGATTTATCAACACATAAATCAATCTCTTTTATATATACAAATTAAAAATATTATAAAGATACTTATAACATTTCTTCTATTAAAATATAGCAAGTAAAATAAAATAATGATAAAATACATAAAAAAGTAATAAAAGGAGTTTTTATGTATAGGGCAGATAAAATAGTTATATTTGATTGGGGAGGAGTAATAGAAAGCCATAGAGATGGTGAATATTGCTTAAATACAGCAATAACTAATCTTATAAAACATTTTAATAATAATGTAGATGAAAGCAATTTAATTGAAAAATATTTTTATGTTACAGCTCGCAAACTTAGGCAAGATTTTAAAGAATATACATGGTTTGACAAAATAAAAAATGAGTTTAATTTACAGTGTAGTGAAGAAGAATTCTACGACTTTTATATAAAGGAATTTAATCAAATAGAATATTATAAAGATGTAGTAGATTATGCTCATAGCTTAAAATCTAAATGTAAAATAGGAATATTATCCAATCTAGGTACAATTGATAAACAAAGATTAGATAAACAAGTTGACTTAAAACAATTTGATTATGTTTGGCTTTCATGTGAATTAAAATACAGTAAACCTAATAAAAAAGTCTATGAAATTGTAGAAAATGATTGTAAACTTGATCCTACTAATATTTTATTTATAGATGATGTACAAGCAAACTTAGAACCTGCCAAAGAAAAAGGATGGAATATTTGTAATGCATTTGGCTACGAATTAGACAAAATACAAAGATGTGTAGAAAAATTTTTAAGAAAATAGGAGAGAGTTAAAATGAATGATTCAAAAGAGTATATTGGTAAAATTGTAGAAGCTAAAATAGATAGACCAATGGGAACAGGGCATCCTAAATTTCCAGAATCTATATATCCTATTAATTATGGATATCTTCCTAATACAATTAGTGGAGATGGAAAAGAATTGGATTGTTACATATTAGGTGTATTTGAACCAGTAAAAACTTTTAAAGGAAAATGTATTGCTGTATTACATAGAGTTAACGATAATGATGATAAATTAATTTTAGCGCCAGAAGGCAAAGATTATTCTGATGATGCAATAAGAGCATTAACCGAATTCCAAGAAAGATTTTTTGAAAGCATAATTATAAGATAATATAGATACAATAAAAGACACTAAAAAGTATATATAAATAGCTTTATAATGGCTAAAAATGTAATTTATCCATAATCCTTTATATATAAACTTTAGCTATAAAAGGAGTTATTTCGTTAATTAGGAGTAATTATGAAAAAGAAACTAATATTTATAATAGGTACTATTTTAATAATAATTATTACAATACTTTTACTTTGGTATAATGGGGTTATTATTTTTAATTATCCTTCAGAAAAAAGATATGAGGTCAGAGGTGTAGATGTTTCATCTTATCAAGGAGATATCAATTGGAATGTTTTAGCTAAACAAGGTATAAGTTTTGCCTTTATCAAAGCAACAGAAGGAAGTTCGTTTTTAGATGAAAAATTCAAGGAAAACTACGAGAATGCAATAAAAACAGACTTAAAAATAGGTGCATATCATTTTTTTAGTTTTGATAGTAATGGGAATACACAAGCAGACAACTTTATAAAAAACGTGCCAAAAAAAGATGATATGCTTCCGCCAGTTGTTGATATCGAATTTTATGGTGATAAGTATAAAAATGTTCCAGACATAGAAGAAACGCAAAAACAATTACAAATCTTATTAGATAGATTAGAAGAATATTATGGAAAAAAGGCAATAATATATGCAACATATAAATCTTATAATTTATACATAATGAATAACTTTAAAGACAATTATATTTGGATTAGAGATGTCTTTTTTAGACCAAGCTTAAGAGATAATAGAGATTGGACTTTCTGGCAGTATACTGACAAAGTCAAGTTGGCTGGATATAATGGAAAAGAATCTAAGATTGATATGAATGTGTTTAATGGTAATAGCAAAGAGTTTAGGAAAATATTTAATATAGAATAAGGAGGCTTTATGGAGAATTTAGAATTAAAAATGAAAAAATTATTTGAAAAATGGAAACAAGAGCATAAAGATGATAAACTATATGAATATGACACACCTAGTATAGATGGAAAAATTATTCCAAAAGAAAATTTTATAAGTGATGGATTTTGCATATCTAATGTAATTAAAGAAAATACTATATTATATATTTCTAAGGAAAGTCATGAATATGATAAAGACAGTATTATAAATAAAGAGAAAATAAATGAATATAAATATTTAAAAAAATGTTTTGCTGATAATAAAAATACTTCATTTCCTAGTAGAATAAGAGGAATGCAGGAAATATTAGGTAAAGATATCAAGGATATGACTTTCATGAATATCAATAAAAGAGGTGGCTTTTCTTATACAAATATGGCAGTTTTAAATACATATGCTATGCAATTTAGTGATAATATCGTAAATGAAATCGAAATAATTAATCCAGAGCTTATTATATGTTGTGGTATTGGTTTAAAAAGAATTATTAATATGGTTTACACTAAATGTGATAAAGAGCTTAATAGACCTATAGTAGAAGTTAACCATCCATCATATGTTATTAGTAAAGAAAAATATTTAGACTCATTTAGAGAAGAATTAAGAAAAATCAATAAATTTATATAAAGGAGAATATAGTTATGAAATTTTTTGATAAATTTAATAAAAAAGAAACTAATAAAATAAATGCTCATGGTTGGGATGCAATTACAAAAGAATGTGAAAGAATTTATCCTAATCAAACAAATCCAAAGCATTATGGAACATTAATAAATTGGAAATTGGGAGGAAATGATCCTCTTGAAGGTATTAGTATATATGATGGTGGAGATTATTGGCATTTTGTTACATATGGTTTATCAGAGTTATATGAAAAAGAATCTAATAATCAAGATATCAGTGGTTATGGAATGGAATTTACTCTGAAATTAAAGAAGGATAATTATGAAGATGAAGAAGCAGAGATAAAATGTATATGTGGAATATTGCAGGCGATTGCAAGAATCACTTTTACTAAAGGCGAGTTATTTAAGGCTTACGAATATTTATATACAGGTCAAACAACTGGAATAGATACAAAAATGCAGTCTAATATAACAGGTTTTATAACGATTCCAGATAATAATTTTAACTCTATAAATACTCCAAATGGAACAGTTGACTTTGTAGAATTTATTGGTGTTACAAATGAAGAGTTATTGGCTATAATGAATAAAAAGCTTGATGTAAAAACATTATATGAAGAATTAGATAGTGATATAACTAGTTATAATAGGAAATCAGTTATTTAGATGTATTAGGGAGAATAAACATGAACATTCGAAAGTTGAGAGTTGTGAAGAATTCTGAAGTAAATACTAATTTGCTAAAGGATGTTATAAATTTTGATAGAACTATATTTAAAATTGATGAGGAATATTCTTTACCAGATGGTTATTTAGAAAAAATGTATGAAACATATAAAGATGGATTATTTGTTTTAGTAGATGGAAATATTGTCGTTGGATATGCAAATTGTATATTTTTAACAGATGAAATAAAAGAAGAATATTTAAGAACAAAAGATTATCTATTATTAGAGAATAATGGATTTCAAATTGGTGATAATAATATGTATTTTTATACTTTAGCCCTACAAGAAGAATATAGGGATACTGGAGCAATAGATATTTTAATGCAACAATTTTCTGCATGGATAAATTTAGAAAATCAGAAAGGCAAAAAGATAAGAAGTTGTATAAGTGAGGCGATTACAACTGATGGAATAAAAACATTACTAGCAATGGGAATGTTACCAAAAGATGTAGATGAAAATGGTTTAGGAATATATTATTCGCCAGATTGTTTAAATTCTTATATAACAAAAATGATAACAAAATCTAGAGATGATGAAGAAAGATAAAGCATAAATTGTAAAATAGCACTACACAAAGTCAAAAAAATATGTTACAATAATTACCGGAAAATTAATTTGCACGCGAAATTTATAATTTGGCATTGCAAATATAATTTATAGAAAAAATAAAGAGGAGGAATTAAAATGTCAGGACATTCAAAATGGCACAATATACAAGCCAAAAAAGGAAAAGCTGATGCAGCAAGAGGAAAAATATTTACAAAACTAGGAAGAGAAATATTAATCGCAGTAAAACAAGGTGGACCTGACCCGGCAGGTAATTCCAAATTAAAAGATGTAATTTCAAAATGTAAGGCAAATAACATGCCTAATGATACAATAAATAATGCTATTAAAAAAGCTTCTGGAGCAACAGATACTTCAAATTATGAAGAAATTACATACGAAGGATATGGAACAAATGGTGTTGCAGTTATAGTAGAAGCTAGTACAGATAATAGAAATAGAACAGCAGCAGATGTAAGACACGTATTTGATAAAGCTGGTGGAAATTTAGGAACAACAGGTTGCGTATCATATTTATTTAACAAAAAAGGAATTATTGTTATAGATAAAGAAAGCACAAACATGGAAGAAGATGATTTAATGATGCTAGCATTAGATGCTGGTGCAGAAGATTTTTCTTCAGATGAAAATTGTTATGAAATAACAACAGATCCTTCTGATTTCTCAAGTGTAAGAGATGCACTAGAAGAAGCTGGATTAGAATTTGTAGAAGCAGAAGTACAAATGGTTCCAACTACATATGTTTCTTTAAGTGAAGCAGATGGAGAAAAGATGCAAAGATTAATAGATAATTTAGAGGATTTAGACGATGTTATGAATGTTTACCATAACTGGGAACAAGAATAACTAAAAAACTGTAATAAATTCAAGACTAAGCACATATATATTTAATATATGTGCTTTTTTCATGTTCTATTATTAAGTTTTCGAATATGAAAAGCATAAATATGGAAAGGACAAGGCAATGACATATAACGAGATTTTAAGATATTTTCCAAGAAGAATAAGTACTAGCCTGGAAGAAGTTTTTAAACAAACAAATTATGTTATAGAAGAAATTAGATTAAGAACAGAAAGACCAATAATAATAAAACATTCCAAAGGAGAAGAAATATTAAAAACAACGGTTTCAATAAATGAAATATTAGAAACACTTCAACATATTTGTGACAATTCAATATATACATATCAAAACCAGATTTGCAACGGATTTGTAACTATAAAAGGAGGACATAGAATAGGAATATCTGGAAGTGTAGTACAAACAGATGGAAAAATAAGCAATATAAATTATATTTCAAACCTTAATTTTAGAATAGCCAGACAAATAATTGGTGCTAGTAATGAAATTTTAAGATACATAATTAATATGGAAGAAAACAGCATATATAATACTTTAATTGCATCCTCACCAGGAGCTGGTAAAACTACAATCTTAAGAGACGTTGTTAGAAGACTTAGTGATGGAATAGAACAAATTAATTTTAAAGGTAAAACAATAAGTTTAGTAGATGAAAGAGGAGAAATTGCAGCAGTATATAAAGGAGTGCCTCAGAATGATATAGGAGTTAGAACAGACGTTATGGACAATGTAGATAAAAGTATTGGAATGAAACTATTAATTAGGTCAATGTCACCAGAAATAATTGTTGCGGACGAAATAGGAAAAGATGAGGATGTAGAAGCTATAAATTATGCAGTTTGCTCTGGAATTAAAGGGATTTTCACTGCACATGGTGGAAATTTAAAAGAATTACAGTTAAATCCAGCGATATCTAAAATAATAAACAAACATATATTTGAAAGAATAATTTTTTTAGATAAAACAATTAAAGGAAAAGTGAAAACAGTATATGCACTAGACAAAATAAATAATGAATATGTAACAATTTAAATTATTAGTTCTAAAATGGTAATTAATGAATATATATAATAGGGGAAGATAAAATGGAATTTGTTAAAATTATACTTTTAACACTAGTAATGGGAATGTGTACAGCTCTAGGAATAATGAAAGCAAATAAATATAAATTAAGAGTAATTGATTTGCAAGAGATAAAAAAAGCTTTAAATCTGGCAATAACAAAAATGAGATATACATATGAACCATTACCGGAGTTATTTAAAGAAATATCAAAAGATTTAAATGAAAATATGGCTAATATTTTTATTAAAGCACATACATTTATGGAAACTTTAAACGCAGGACAGGCATGGGAAAAAGCAATTGATGAAAGTAATAATAACTTTACAAATGAAGATATAAATATTATTAAAGGATTATCAAAGTTATTAGGAAAAACAGATTTAGAAGGACAACTTATGCAAATAGAATTAACAACCAAATTAGTAGATGAACAAATTATAGAAGCAACAAATTTACAAAATAAAAATACCAAATTATATAAAACATTAGGAGCAACAGTTGGACTTGCTATAATGATTATCTTTATATAAGGGGAGAGCAATATGGATATAAATTTATTATTTAAAATAGCAGCAATAGGAATTTTGGTAGCAGTTTTATACCAAGTTTTAGTACGAGCAGGGAGAGAAGATCAAGCTATGATGACAACATTGGCAGGTCTAATAATAGTATTAACAATGGTAATAAAAGAAATAAGCTCATTATTTAGTAATGTAAGAACAATGTTTAACTTATAGAAAAATAGGGAAATAGGGAAATAGGGACGGTCCTTAAATCCCTATTCGATACAAAAAAGGGAAAAGAGGAACGTCCCCAAATCCCTATGGAAAAAAGAACGTCCCTAAATTCCTAAAGGAGCTAATATGGATATTATAAAAATAGTAGGAATTGGTATAGTTGCAGTAATTATAATAACTATAATAAAGCAGTATAAACCAGAATTTGCTATTTATGTTTCTATCATTGCTGGTATAATCATCTTTTTTATGGTTTTTGACCAACTTTCTGGAATAATTAATTTGATAAACGAATTAACGTCTAAAGCAAATATAAATAGTGATTTTATAAAAATACTTCTAAAAATTACAGGAATAGCTTTTTTAGCAGAATTTGCAGTCCAGATATGTATGGATTTAGGAGAGTCTGCTTTAGCTAATAAAGTTGATTTAGGTGGCAAAGTTATAATAATTTCTCTTTCTATTCCAATACTATCTTCATTAGTAGAATCTGTTATACAAATTCTACCTTAAAGGAGTTTGCTAATGAAAAAACTAATAACAATATTTGCTATTCTGATTTGTATTTTTAGTACAAGTATTTCTATAGCAGATACAGAAGATGAAGTTATAAATTCTCAAATGGATTCATTTAATATTTCTAATTTTATAGATGAGGCCAACAAATATTCTAACGATGTTCTTAAAGATATTGACATACAAGAATTGTTGAATAATGCTATAAAAGGAGAGTTAGACACAAATCAATTATTAAAAAATATTTTCCCTCTTCTTGGGACAGAAATAAAAGAAGCGTTAAAAGTTATGGGAAGTATATTAATAATTGTATTAATACATAGTGTACTAAAAAGTATAAGTGATAATCTAAATAATAAAAGTGTAGCTCAAATTACATATTATGTACAATATATTTTAATTGCAACAGTAATAATGACAAATTTTTCAAGTATTATAACACTTACAAAAGAAGCTGTGGGAAATATGATTTCTTTTATCCAATTATTATTTCCTCTTCTAATGACATTAATGCTTGCTTCTGGAAGTGTTGTGTCGGTAAATTTAGTACAGCCAATAATATTATTTATAATAAATTTAATTTCAAATATATTTCAATCAATAATTATACCAATAATCTTAGTAGGTACAGCACTTGCAATTGTTTCAAAAATATCAGATAGAATTCAAATAGATAAATTATCAAAATTTTTAAAATCTAGTTCAGTTTGGGTAATAGGAATATTACTTACAATATTTGTAGGAGTTTTGTCAATAGAAGGAACTTTAGGCAGTAGTGTAGATGGTATAACAGCTAAAACAGCCAAAGCTGCAGTTTCTAGTTTTATTCCTGTTGTAGGTAAAGTACTAGGAGATGCAGTTGATACAGTAATTGGATGTTCAGCAATTTTAAAAAATGCTATAGGAATAGTTGGTGTTATTGTAGTAATTGCTATATGTATAACACCAATATTAAAACTAGCAATTATAACTATAATATATCATCTTACTGCGGCTTTATGTGAGCCAATAGCAGATTCCAAAATTGTATCATTAATAACTCAAATGGCAGATACATTTAAGATATTACTAGCAATACTGTGTTCTATAAGTGTAATGCTTATAATTGGAATAACTTTAGTTATTAATATTTCTAATACAGGACTAATGTATAGGTAGGTATTAAAATGATTTCATGGTTTAATAGTTGGGCACAAGGAATTATTCTTGCAGTTATTATTGTAACTATTTTAGAGATGATTGTGCCAGAAGGAAAAAATAAAAAATACATAAAGATTGTTATGGGAGTATATATTACATTTACAATAATTTCTCCAATAATTACAAAAGTTACTGGAAATAATTTTGAACTTGATGTTAGTAAATATGAAGATTTATTTAATTCAAATTCTATGCAAGGTGCAAACGAAATTACAAGTATTAATAATCAAAGTATAGAAAATTTGTATTTAAATACTATTAAAACAGATATAAAGACAGAATTAGATAATGAAGGGTTCGAAAGTAAGAAGATTAATATAACAGCAGATATAAATGTAGAAAATGAAGAAGCGAAAATATACAAAATTGATATTGAGGTAACTAAAAAGCAAAATGAAAAAGATATAAAGAAAGTAAACAAAGTAGAGATAGGTAATAGTACAGATGAATCTAATGTAGAAGAATCCACTTTATCATCAGGTGAAGTAAATAAATTAAAAGAAGTCTTGGCAGGAAAATATGAAATAGAAAAAGAAAAGATTTATATAAATGGAAAGTAAGGCGGTGGTATGAATGTTAAAAGAAAAAATACATCAATTAAAAGAAAATATGACTAAAAGCGATAATAAAACTGGTAAGAAAAAAGTAGAAAATTTAGTAGTCGGAATACTTATATTAATAGTAACAGTAATTGCAATTAATACCATCTTGGCAGATGATGATAAAAAAGAAACAAGTAAAGATAGTAATACAGCAAATAACACGACAGTAGCAGAAACAACACAAGTAACTAATAATAGTTTAGAAGAAAGATTAGAAGGGATATTAGCAAAAATTAATGGTGTTGGAAAGGTAGATGTATTAATTAACTATTGTGAAAGTACAGAAATAGTTGCAATGTATAACGAGAACATAAAAGAAACATCTACAGAAGAACAAGATGAAGCTGGAGGCACTAGGGTTATAACAGAAAATGATATCCAAAGAGATGTAATATTTCAGGAAGACAATGGAGAGAAAACACCAATTACACAAAAGACTATTATGCCAAAAATAGAAGGAACAATAATAACTGCAGAAGGTGCAGGAGATGCAAATGTAAAGGAAAATATCATACAAGCAGTATCAGCAGCTACAGGACTTGCATCACATAAAATACAAGTTTTCCAAATGTCAAAATAAATAAAAGGAGAGAATATTATGAATTTTAAAAATATTAAAAGCAATCAAATTATTTTATTTGTTGTAGCATTAATGCTAGTGTCAGCAGGATATTTAAGTTATAGTATGAGAGGAACACCTGTTTCTAGTAACATTGTTTCAGAAAATGAGGTATCTAGTATCGGAGATGCTAGGTTAGTTTCTAGTAATAACGTTATAGATTCTAATAGTTTAAATGAAGTGAGTGTAGCAACTAGCAGTAGTTCCTCTTCTAGAACTGATGATTATTTTGCAAGTTCTAGGTTAGGTAGAGATACTATGTATTCACAAATGATAGAAAGCTATCAAAATTTATTGGATAATCAAAATGTGAGTGAGGAGCAAAAGACTGTAGCAACGCAAGAGATTACAGAAATCAATAATACGCAAAATAGCATTATGATTTGCGAGAATTTAATAAAAACCAAAGGAATTAGTGATGTTGTTATTTTTGTAAACGATAAAAGTATAAATGTAATAGTAAAAGCTGATACATTAGAACAAGATACAATAGCTCAGATACAAAATATCATTGCAAGAGAAATGAATGCAGAAATAGAGAATATACATATCAGTAATAAGTAATTTGCGGTATTTTACATAATGTTGTATAATTAATATATTACAAGTGTTTTTTGCAAGTATTATATTTATCGCCAGTAATGGTAAGTACTCCAAAAAATTGGAAGGAAGAATAAATATAAACTTAAGGCTTGTATACAAAAGACGAAGGTACTCCCAGAAAGAGTACAAGGAGGACATAATATGTTTGGCAAAAAAAGAAGAATTCAGTGGAAAGTAATTGAACAAACAATCCTTTCTAATAAGGAAAAACTTTCGAATGCTGAAATGTGGAAGAACGTTCTATATCTTCCAATCGCAAAAGGTTCACTATATAAATCAAACCGCGAAGACTTAGAAGCAATCGGGTGGTATGTTGTCGAAACTGCCAATGGCTTGTATTATATAGTGCCAACAGCACTATGGATTCTTCAGTAAAATTAACAGGGTAGAACCTGTTAATTTTTTTGGTAAATTAAGTAAAAACTCTTGAAATAAAATAATATAATTGATATCATATAATTTGCGTAAGGAGGCATATAAATGAAATTAAACATTGTACTAGTAGAACCAGAAATACCACAAAATACAGGTAATATTGTAAGAACTTGTGCAGCAACAGGAGCTAAATTACATTTAGTAGAACCATTAGGATTTCAAATATCAGACAGATATTTAAAAAGAGCTGGTTTAGATTACTGGGACAAGTTAGAAATAGAAAAACATATTTCTTTTGCAGAATTTCTAAATAAATATGACCCTACACAAACAAATATGTTTTTTATTACATCTAAAGGTACACACAGATATGATGAACCTAAATACGAAAATATGGATGAAGTATTTTTGCTATTTGGTAAAGAAACAAAAGGGCTACCAGAAGATATAATGAAAAAATATATTGATAAAACTATGAGAATTCCAATGATAGATGGAATTAGATGTTTAAATTTATCAAATGCTGTTTCTATTTTAGCATATGAAGTTTTAAGACATACTAATTTTGAACACTTAAAAGAAACAAGTGAAAGATTATTGGGAAATTAAATCACTGTATATTAGTTAGTGATTTGTTTGTACTTATCAATTAGGGAGGTTTTTTAAATGATTAAAAAAGTAGCAATTTTAGCAAATGGTGGAGATGTTTCAGGTTTTAATGCTGTCATAAGAGCAATTAAAAAGACTTGTGAAACAAATGGAATTGAATGTTATGGTTATATTGATGGATACAGAGGTCTTGTAAATAACAATTATATTCGTCTAGATGGAAACGAAAAAGCTTCTGGTATTTTAACAAAGGGAGGTTCTATTATAGGTTCTTCAACAAATGCTATAGTATTCCATTACAAAGTTGAGCACGAAGATGGAACAGTTACTTATGAAGATTTATCAGACCAATGTGTAAGAAATGTAAAAGAAGCAGGATTTGATTGTGTATTTACGTTGGGTGGAGATAGTACACAAAAATCTGCAAGAGATTTATATTTAAAAGGAATTAACACAATAGGTGTTCCAAAAACAATAGATAATGATGTTGCTTGTACAGATGTTACATTTGGATATAATACAGCTGTTCACGTTGCAACAGAAGCTTTAGATAGATTACACACAACTGCAGAAACACATGACAGAATAATGGTGCTAGAAGTTATGGGTAGATTTGCAGGATGGATTGCATTAGAATCAGCAATTTCCGGAGGTGCAGATGTTGCTTTAATACCAGAGATTCCATATGATATAAATAAAGCTGCTGCTGCAATCAATAAAAGAAAAGAAAACGGAAAAAGATTTAGCGTTGTTGTTGTATCAGAGGGAGCTCATCCAATAAATGCAGAACAAACAACACATGCAGCAGAAGGTATAGATAATAAAGCCGGAATAAGCGTAAAATTCGGTGGAGAAGGAAATAGAGTTGCAAAACAACTTAAAGAATTAACTGGTTTAGATTCTAGATGTACAATCTTAGGATATATGCAAAGAGGTGGAACACCAACAGCATACGATAGAGTGCTATCTACAAAATATGGTGCAAAAGCTATGGAACTTGCAATGGAAGGAAAATTTGGAGTTTTAACAGTTATTAAAAATGGAAAGTTAGATTGTGTTCCATTAGAAGTAGTTGTTGGAGAAAATAAAGAAATTGGTGCTGTTCAAGGTGGTACAGCAGAAAGCAATGTAAGATATGTTACTATGGATGATGACTTAGTAAAAACAGCAAGAGATATTGGAATTTGTTTAGGCGATTAATTCGAAGTTTAATCATGAATTAGTAAATATATTTAAAAATAATTATTCATATTAAGTAAAAAAAACTTAATATGGATAATTTTTTTATTTTATATAAAGAATTAGAATAAATTGACATAATATATGAAAAATACTATAATTAATGATGGAAAAAATCAGTTGAAAGGGATAAAAATATGTTAAAAATCAATACAACTAAAACTGCTATGCAAATGCGGAATCTTTTTTATAACAGTAAAAGAAATATTACATTTGATGTAAGAGATGGGAGTCCATATACTACGATTGCACCAGCATGGTCGTCGAATGAGAATGGACAATATATTAGGGAGATATTAAGACCAACTGATACAGTATTAACTGTTGCGGGAAGTCTTGATAATGCAATAGATATGGCTTTGTTTGGAATAAAAAACATATATGCTGTAGATATTAATCCATTGCAACTTCCTATATGTTGGCTGAAATATCAAGCAATGATAAATTTGGATAATTATCAGGAATTTTATGATTTTGCAATCGGAACTTCAACAAAGGCTCTTTCAGGCATTACTGCAAGTAAAATACTGAGTAGAGCAGAATCATCAGAAGAAAGTGTGTTTTGGAGAAAGATATTCTCGGAGAAAAGTTCAATTGAAATTAGATTGAACTATCTGCTTAATGAACAGTATATATTAGAAAATATGGAAAGAAAATTATTGTTCAAGTATATAGAAAGAGAATATTGGCCAAAGGCAAAGCAAGCTTTAAAAGAGGCAGTAATTTATATAACAGAAAATGATATTTTTAAAGCAGATTTTCCTAAAGAAATGTTTGATGTAATTTATTTGTCCAACTTGCATAATTTTACACCTTTGAAAGAAACTATATCAAATATTATGAATATGAAGCAATTCTTAAAGCCAAAGGGTAAAATAATTTTATATTTGATTGGTATGAAAGAGCAATGGTTCTATTCGTGGTATAAAATTCAGCGTCCTGATTTTTCAAATGTATTTAACCTGGATTATGTTAAAGATGAAGAAACAAGATTTGTTGCAAAAAAGCAGATTTTGGATACGATGATGCTATATGCAGAATTAAAACATCGTTTCAAAACTTTGATTATTCCCGTAAAGACAGGTGGAGGTTATATGTTTTACAATACACCGACAGATGTGGTGATGGTATTACAATAACAAAATGTTAACCGGAGGAAAGCGTAATTCCTCCGGTTTCTCCGTTTTAACAATAGCATGAAAGGGAAAGCTTAAGAAAAACATAACGTATAATAGGGTTGTAGCATATCAATGATGCTATAATCCTATTTTTTATCTCAAATAATGTTATTAAATTACATTAAACTGGAAATAATTATATAAAATATAAAATGGAGGTAGACATGAAAAAGATTTATATAAATGGGGATTTTATAACTCTAGAGAATGACAATATAGAAGCACTTGCAACGGAAAATGACAAGATAATAAAAACAGGTTCTAAGGCTGAAATATTAGAAGTAGCAGATGCTAATACAGAGATAATAGATTTAAAAGGGAATACACTGATGCCATCATTTATAGATGCTCATAGCCATATATTTGCGTTAGCTAAAAGTTTAATGCAGATATCCATAGATGGGTTAACTAGTATCGAAGAAATTAAGAATTGCTTAGACAAATATAAAAAAGAAAACAGAACAAATGAGTGGATTATAGTAAATGGTTATGATAATAACATATTAAAGAACAGAGAACATATTACTAAACAAGAATTAGATGAAATATTTCCAGATACGCCTGTTATTATAGAAAATAAATCTAGACATAATGGTATTGCAAATAGTGAGGCATTAGAAAAATTAGGCATAACAAAAACAACAGCAGACCCAGAAGGTGGAAGAATTATTTTTGATAAAGGATTATTAGAAGAAAATGCATTTATTGATTCCCTTAAAAAGATACCTCTTCCAAAAATAGAAGAAATTATAAATGCATTTAAAGAAGCACAAGAAATATATTTATCACACGGAATAACTATGGCGCAAGAAGGTGTTATAACAAATGAATTAGCAAAAATATACAAGTTATTGGCAGATATGCATGAAATATTTCTTGATGTAGTTGCATACATGGATTATAGAAATGTGGACGAAATAAAGAAAGAATATAGTAAATTTATTAATAAATATAATAATAATTTTAAAATAGGTGGTATAAAAATATTTTTAGATGGTTCGCCACAGGCAAAGACTGCATGGTTAAGAGAAGCGTATGCAAATGAACCAGAATATTATGGATATAGAATAATGAAAGATGAAGATGTAGAAGAAATATTAGAAAATAGCAAAGAAAGCAATTTGCAAATATTAGCACATTGTAATGGAGATAAAGCAGCAGAACAATATATAAATGCGATAAAAAATATATCAGGTTTAAAAAGACCAGTTATGATACATGCACAGATTTTAGGATTAGACCAATTACCTGATGTAAAGAAATATAATATAATACCTTCATTCTTTATAAGCCATATATATTATTTTGGAGATATCCATATAAAAAACTTAGGAATAAAAAGAGCAGAACACATTAGCCCAGCAGGTTCGAGCCTAAAGCATAATATTTTATTTACTTTTCACCAAGATACACCAGTAATTGAACCAGATATGTTTGAAACAATCTGGTGTGCTGTAAATAGAAAGACAAAAGAAGGAAAAGTACTTGGAGAAAATGAAAAAATATCTGTATTAGAAGCAATAAAAGCAGTTACAATAAATGTTGCATATCAATATGGGGAAGAAAATATAAAAGGAAGTTTAAAAGTTGGTAAGAATGCTAATATGATTATTATTAATAAAAATCCATTAAAGATTGATAAAGATGAAATAAAAGACATAAAAATATTAGAAACAATTAAAGATGGAAAAAATATTTGGAAATGTCAATAGGGAATTTTTGGGAAGCTCCTCAAAATTCCTTTTTTAATTTGTTTTGATATATTATAATTTTTAAAAATTCTATACAATTTATATTTTTTATGATATAAAAAATTATGAAAATATTAAAAATGGAGAGAACAAATGATAGAACTAAAAAATGTAAGTAAAGCTTATGTGAAAAATAAGAAAGTAGTAGAAAATATAAACTTAAAAATAGAAGATGGAATTATTTTCGGATTTATTGGACCAAATGGTGCTGGTAAAACAACAACAATGGAAATGCTTACAGGCATATTGGATATAGATGAAGGCGAAATTCTAATAGATGGAATAAATATAGAAAAAGAACCTATTAAAGCCAAAAAAGAATTTGGATTTGTACCAGATTCACCAGATGCATTTGAAAAATTAACAGGTATAGAATATTTAAATTTTATTGGTGATGTATATGGTGTTGATCAAAAAACAAGATATGAGAGAATATCAAAACTTGCAAATGATTTTGGAATATATAATTCATTAAAGGATAGAATCCAAGGATACTCACATGGAATGAAACAAAAAATAGTTATTATAGGAGTGTTATTGCATAATCCTAAAAATTGGATCTTAGATGAACCAATGACTGGATTAGACCCTAAAGCTTCATTCCAATTAAAAGAATTAATGAGAGAACATAGTGATAAAGGTAATACAGTATTCTTTTCTACACATGTTTTAGAAGTAGCAGAAAAAATATGTGACAAAATAGCAGTAATAGATAAAGGAAAAATTAAATTTGTTGGAACTTGTGAAGAACTAAGAGAAAAATGGAAATCTAACAGTTCTTTGGAAGAATTATTTTTAAAAATTATAGAAGAATAGGTATATAAATATGAAAGAATTAACGAAAGTTATTTTTAAAAATGCTTATAGAAGAGATAATGTAAATAAAGATATTACTGCAAAAATTTTATCAGCTTTTGTTTTTGTCATTATATTTGGAACAATTTCATCATTAATGGCATTTGCAAGTTATAGATTAACAAATCAGCTTATAGAAGTAGACCAAGCACCAGCATTTATAAATATTATTTTACTTATAATGATAGTATTTTTATTTTCTAGAAGTGTTTTTGAAAGTTTAAATAATTTATACTTTTCTAAGGATTTAAAAATATTTTTACGAATGCCAATAAAACCATTGCAATTAGTAAAATCAAAGATTAAAAACATGATTGTTTCAGAATATTTAATGGAACTAATGTTATTAGCCTCACCAATAATTGTATATGGAATAATAATGAACGTAAATTATATATTTTATATTTATTCAGCGATAATATTGTTACTGTTACCAATAATACCAATTGTGCTGACTTCACTAATTACAGCAACAATTATGAGATTTACAAATGTAATAAAAAATAAAACACAAGTGCAATATATAACTGTATTTATAATATTTGTAATTTTAGGAATAATAACTAGTTTATTTTCTACCGGTGAAGGTTTTTCTACAGATATTTTTACAGAAAGAATGTTACAAGTTAATGGTTTAATCGAATTGATTTCTGACTATTTCGTAATATTAAAACCAATAATGAATAGTTTACTATATTATCAAGAATTAAGTGGGTTAATTAATATTGTAATTTTTGCAGCAGAAAGTATAATTTGTTACTATGTAATGACATGGTTGATTTCTAAAGTATACTTAAAAGGTGCTATAGGTGCAACTATAAATGGATCAATAAAAGACAGGATAATAGATGTTAAACTAAAACCAGAAGATTTTAAGCCACAAAATTCAAAGATAGCATACTTGTCAAAGGAACTAAAACAAATTATTAGAACACCCATATTTTGTATGCAATGCATAATATTTCCTGTAGTATTTCCTGTAGTATTTGTAGGATTACCAGTATTTGCATTAATTGCTTTTGCAAGAAGTATTGGATTAGACTTTTTAGCAGATGCACAGCAAAACATATTAAAACCGATTGGTGTAGTAATATGCGTATGTATTGCACAAGTATTATACATAATGAACTTTACCTCAATTACAGCAATTTCTAGAGAAGGAAAATCTGCTAAATTAATGAAAACAATTCCTATTGGTCTATATAATCAATTTAGATATAAATTATATCCAGGACTAATAGCCAATGGAATAATAGCGATAATAATTACAGCATTTTATGGTCTTTTTATGCCAGAATTTAATTTTATTTTAGTTTTAACATTATTTGTTGTATTAATAGAATTATGCTTGTTAGAAGAGAAGATAATGGTATTGATAGATTTAAACGCGCCAAAAATAACGTGGACAAGCGAATATACTATGATGAAGGAAAATGTAAATGTAATGTATGAATTCTTTTATGCTGTAATTGTTATTATCTTACTTGCGTTAACTATATTTGTTTTTAGAAATTCAACAGCATTATTAATATTCTTATTGATAGTATTACTTGCACTTAATGCCTTAATTAATAGATATGTAAGAAAAAATCAAGCGAAGTTATATAAAAAGGTTTATTAAATAGCCAGGATAGAAAAAACAGATTTTTTTAATAAATCTGTTTTTTTTATTTCTATTGTGATATAATTCGAATAAATATGAGAATAAGGAAGTAAATATTATGAGTGATGATACTATAATTATATTAAGTGCAATCCTTGCAACTATTACTCTTATAAGTTTAAGAGCTATAATTTATATTGTTAAAACATGGCAATATAGTAAAATTGCAAAAAATAGTAAAGCTAGAATGGAAGAATTAGAAAAGTTAGAAGAAGCAGGAATAATAAAAACAGTTGTAATAGATTTAGAAAATGAAAAGTATAGAGTAAGAAATCCTTCAGATTTTAATGGTTTAATAATAGATGGTGAAAAATATAATGATTTAACATCTTGGTTTATAAAGAAAAGAGAAGGTTTGTATATTATTGGAAAACAAGAAAATTATATAATAAAATTACTAATAAATAAAAATTAGGTTATAACAAAAGAAAATTATAATATAATAGGGGTAATAAATATGGAAGAGCAAAAGATAAAAGAAATAATAGAAGAAATACCGCAATATAAAGTAAATAAGATAGCAAACGAAATCGCTATAAGAATTACAAATGTATTTACAGAATTAAAAGATCAACATGATGATTTATTAAAAAAATTAGAACAATGTAAAATAAAAATTGCAAAATTTAAAGATGAAAATATATCTCATTATTATTCTAATGGAGTTATATATTTTTCTAATAAAATTCATACAAATTCGATAAACGAAATTTTGGTTATAGAATATTTACATTTTTTACAAGATGGCAGGGATCAAACATGCTTTCAAGAGTCTTTAAATAATTTTGCAGCTAAACTTTTAACGCAAGAATTAAAAGAAAGAATGAATGTATTTGGAATATTTTTATCTTCTTTAATAGAAGGAGATTATGCACTATTAGTTAATTTGGTTATGCAAATAGATTTTTTAGTAGGCAGAAAAGAATTTGTGCAAACTGTTATAAATAATAATGATGACTATTATGAATTAATAAATAAAATTTCAAATGGAAATATAGATAGACTTACAAGTGATTTTAATAAATTATATTATCTAATACTAGATTACAAAACAACAGATGATTTATATAAAGTAGAGCAAGAAATAAGAGAAATGTATTTTAGTATTCAAAATTATATTATGAAATTTAATTTTTACTATACACCAATTCACATAGCTGATGAAGAGGCAATACTAGGTGCAAAACAAAAATTAGAAGGATTAAAGAATTATAGGGGTGTAGTAGAAGAAGATAAATTTTATGAAGAAGGTTACCAGAAAATAACAGAGAGCTTAAACAAAAAAGAAAAGCAACTTAAGAAAAAGACTAGCAAAAATGCACTAGCCATAATATATAAAAACAAATTAATTGCATTTATTAAGAAACTATTATCTTTCAATAATTAGGAGGAATAAAAAGATGGAAGAAAAAGCAAAAGTATATTTTACAGATTTTAGAGCATTACCAGGAACAAATTTACAAAAGAAATTAGAAAAATTAATGAAGAAAGCCGGAATTGAAAATATTGATTTTGAAAATAAATTTGTTGCAATAAAAATTCATTTCGGAGAGCCAGGTAACTTGGCATATTTAAGACCTAATTATGCGAAAACTGTAGTTGATGTTGTTAAAAAATTAGAAGGTAAACCATTTTTAACTGACTGCAACACTTTATATGTTGGACAAAGAAAAAATGCCTTAGATCATCTTGAAGCTGCATATGAAAATGGGTTTAGCCCATTTTCTACAGGATGTCATGTGATTATTGGTGATGGATTAAAAGGAACCGATGATGTAGAAGTACCAGTAGAAGGCGGAGAGTATGTAAAAACTGCCAAAATTGGAAGAGCCATAATGGATGCAGACATATTCATTTCTTTAAATCATTTTAAAGGACATGAGTCAGCAGGTTTTGGTGGAGCTTTAAAAAATATTGGAATGGGATGTGGTAGTAGAGCTGGAAAGATGGAACAACATCGTTCTGGTAAACCTTCTGTAGATTTGGAAAAATGTAAAAAATGTCATTTATGTGCTAAAAATTGTGCACATGGTGCAATATCTTTTGATGAAAACGGAAAAGCGCATATAGATCATAACAAATGTGTTGGTTGTGGTAGATGTTTAGGTGCTTGTAATTTTGATGCAATATATAATAATAATTCTCATGCAAATGAATTATTAAATAAGAAAATGGCAGAATATTCTAAAGCAGTATTAGCTGGAAGACCAAACTTTCATATTAATTTAGTTCTAGATATTTCACCATATTGTGATTGTCATGCAGAAAATGATGTTCCAATATTGCCAGATATAGGAATGTTTGCAAGCTTTGACCCAGTAGCATTAGACCAAGCATGTGCAGATGCATGTAATGCTCAGCAACCTATACCTGGAAGCAAATTAGATGAAAACATGCATTCAAAAGATTTTGAAGATCATCATGACCACTTTAAAAACACAACACCACAGAGTGAATGGAAATCTTGTCTAGAACATGCCGAGAAAATAGGAATTGGTACTAGACAATACGAAATAATAAAAGTTAATTAATCTTTTGGAAAAAGTTATATGTGCTAATATAACTTGGTCTATTATATCTTTTTAATAAATATAAGGAATTAGGATTTTTAGTTAGTTTATTAATGCCTTGTTCACAGGATAAACTTGCTTTAAAACCTAATTCTTTTATTATGTCTAATGATGAATTACTAATTCCTCCAAATGGGTATGTAAAACATTGCGGAGTATAATTAGTGTTTTCTTCGAATTCTTGCTGAAGTTTTAAAATATCATCTTTTAAAATACTTTTATAATGTTCGTCTGTTTCACCTTTTATTTTCTTTGTACCAATTCTTTTTCCAGTATTACTATGCAAGTTATATGTATGGTTTTGAAATTCTATACGTCCAGTATCCATTAATTCTTTAATATCTTTCCATCTTAAATACGAGTAGTTTAAATTTGCTTCATCTGTTTCGGTAAATTTATCTGTATATGAACCTACAATTGATATAACAGCTTTCATATCATACTTTTCAAGGAGTGGAAATAAATAACCATAATTATTGTAATGTCCATCATCAAAGGTTAATACAATTGGGTTTTCCGGTAAAGGTTTATTATCATATACATAAGAAATTAAATCAGTTATTGTAACTGTAGTATAGCCTTTATCTTTAATATATTTTAAATCCTCTTCTAGAACAGTAGGAGTAACAGTATATTTATTAGACCTTGAAGAATCTTTTAAAATGCTATGATACATAATTATTGGGACTTCTATATAATCCTCAGAAGTTGCAATAACTATAGAAATACCAACAGTAAGAAGTGTGACTAATAAGGTTAAAAAAAGTAATATTTTAGATAAATGTATAACTTTAATTTTCAAAATAATCCTCCTAAATAAAATCTTAATAAATTGTATACTTTTTCCTTAATATTTATGTGCTAATATATGAACAGTAAAAACAATAGGGAGGGGAAAGTCTTGAAAAAGATTGTATTAAGATGTGAAAATTTAAAAAAGAATTTTCGGTCAGAAAGAAATTTTAAAAGGTGTATCACTAAAAGTATTAGAAGGAGATATTTTAGGATTTATAGGTCCAAATGGTGCTGGTAAAACAACTACTATAAAACTTATATTAGGACTTCAAAATATAACTTCTGGAAAGGTATATATTAACGGATATGATATAGAGCAAAACTTTAAAAAAGCAATAGAAAATGTAGGAACAATAGTAGAAAGTCCTGATTTATATATGTACATGTCTGGTTATGAAAATTTAAAATTAGTAGCCAACTTGTATAAAAATGTTGACAAAAAAAGAATTGATGAAATTGTAAAACTAGTCGGACTAGAAAACAGGATAAAAGATAAAGTTTCTAAGTATTCATTAGGAATGAGACAAAGATTAGGAATTGCTCAAGCTATTTTACATCGACCTAAATTATTAATATTAGATGAACCAACAAATGGTTTGGATCCCGAAGGAATAAAAGAAGTAAAAGTATTACTTAAAAAATTAGCTGAACAAGAAAATATGGCAATTTTAATATCTAGCCATAATTTAGCAGAGTTAGATACATTCTGTAATAAGATATCAATTATTAAGAATGGTGAAATAGTAGAAACAAATGATATAGATACATTCAAAAAAGATATTAAAAACAATTGTTATATATTAGAAGTGGAAGACTCTAGTGTTATAGGATCTATCGTAGATTATAAGATGGATATTTTAACAGAAACAGAAGTTAGAGTTTATATAGAGAAAGAAAAAGTTCCTCTTCTAATTAAAGAATTAGTTTTACGAAATGTAAAAATATATAATGTTTCAGAAGAAAATTTAAGCTTGGAAGATGCATTCTTAAAGAAAACAGGGGGTAATGTAATTGAGTAAGTTGATAAAAAATGAGTTAATAAAGATTTTTTCTAAGAAAAGTATGATTGTTATTGGAGTAATTATTTTTGTTATAATAATAGGCTTTAACGTTTTAAATAAAATAAGTCAAAACATGTCAAATTCATATTCTGCATATTCAGAAAGTTATATACGATATTTAGATGAAGAGTTATCAAATTTAGACCCTAATAAACCTTCAGATATAAATAAATATGTCGAAACTAAATCACAAAAAGATTTAGCAATTCTTGCAAAAGATTATAAAGAAACTAGCTGGCAAGCAGAAGTAATTGGAACAGTTATTTCTCCTATAATAGAGGAAATGAACAATTATGAATATATAGATAAAAATAATGAAGCACTTACTATTTCTAAGGCTCAATATGATGAAATGCTTACAGCTTTAAAAAATAATGATTGGAAGTATTTTGCAAATAAAGAATTAGATAGTTTAAATACACAAATAGAAGAATTAAATACATTAATAGCACAAGATAGTGAAAATGAAGATTTAAAAACTCAATTAAAGAGTTTAGAATTACAAAAAGAAGTAGTTAATTTAAGATTAGATAAGAACATTAATTATGGTAGTGATAACTATAAAAGTATAGCTGTACAAAATTATAGAATGTACATGGGTAATTATATTCAATCATCACAAGGAAAAAATCTAACAGATGATGAAAAGTCAGAAATAAATGGATATTTAGAAAAAGCAAATTTATATAAATATGATTTATATAATGATACAGAATATCAAAATACTGCTACAGCAAATTATACTTTCCAAAATTCAATAGGCACATATATCGCAATTATAGTTATGGTTGTTGTTATAGTTGCTGGAGTTTCAATTAGTGAAGAGTTTAATAAAGGTACTGTAAAATTACTATTAGTTAGACCATATAGTAGAACTAAAATACTTATTTCAAAATTAATTGCTGTATTTATAACAATGCTTATTACCACAGCCACAATTTTATTATTACAATTTATTATTGGTGGAATTGTATATGGCTTTGGAACTTATATGATGAATGTTGTACAGTTTGATTTTACAACTAATAGTATTGTAACATTAAACATTTTTGCATATCTTGGTTTAATATTTATATGTAAATTACCAATATTTATTTTAATTGGAACATTAGCTTTTGCATTAAGTACACTTTTCTTAAATTCACCACTTGCAGTTGCATTACCTATACTTGGATACATGGGTAGTGATATGATTAATATGATTGCTATATCTTATAAATGGGACTGGGTAAAATATTTTGTAACACCTAACTGGGATTTAAGCCAATATTTATTTGGTGGAACTCCAATGTTTAATGGAATTAGTATAGAATTTTCTATAACTATTTGTGCAATATATTTTGCAATCATGTTAGTAGCTTCTATAGTTTCATTTAAGAAGAGGAATATTAAAAACATATAATATTTTACTATTTTATGTAAATATGATATAATTAAATGTATCAAATCTGTTGAATATTTCATCTCCTGTATATAGAGAACTTTCTATATATAGCAACAAGGTTTGACAAAAAAATAAAGGAGGTAAAAAGAGATGAAAAAATATGCAAATGTTGAAGAAATCCGGAAGGATGCTATCGAGGTAAAAGATGGAATGGTGGTCTACTGGCCGCAGGAAGGAAAAAATGAACCGTTGGCATTGGGAGAAATCCCGTTCAAATTCGAGCATAAGTTCGATATGAACAATGGAATCCTGTCTTTCGCTCTTGAAGGAACGGTGTATGTTATTCCCGAAATGTGGGGAGCATACGCAACTCTGCAGTCAGAAGGATTCCGCAAATCCTATTTCTATGTACCCTTCAGCAATGGAGATTATCCGCTGGCATATGAAGCTCAGTGGAAAAAGTTGCTTGAAGAGCAGAGAAAGAGCCTGAGAGAAGAGTTTCTTGAAGACTGCAAGGGATTCTGCAAGAAAAACGGAATTAAGAGTATTGATCCCAAGCTCGTGGCAATGTGCTTCGAGATTCCTGGAGGCGGATTGATAACACATCACCTCTATGGTGACAGTATTGTATATCCGGTCCTGAGCAGCATGTGTTTTGACTCTACCGCATGTTCCTGGATGGGAACATATGCAACCAATAATGGTACATGCCAGTTCGTGTACTGCGATGGTAAAACATATGTAACTAGAAACTGGGACGTGGTCGAAGCACTTCAGGCATCAGGGTTTAAACGCAAGGACCGCTTCGTACCGTTATCAAACGGTGAAGTGCCCACAGATCCGAGGTATAAGAACATTTGGAATATGTGTAAGTAATCTCTTAAGGGAAAAAGAACAAACTTTGTTCGCACACCTAAGCACTCAAGCTTAGGTGTGTTCCCTTTTATATTAGGATTATCACGCCTTGATTTTTAAGCAAAAACAGACTATAATATTGGAGGAAAAATAATTAGAAGGTGTAAAATTGAAAACAAAATATATAAATTTAAAAGAAGAATATAATGAAGAAAAAATAAAAGAAGTTGCACAAGATATACTAAATGGGGAATTAGTAATATTCCCAACAGAAACCGTATATGGAATAGGTGCAAATGCATTAAATGATGCAGCTTGTAAAAATATTTTTAAAGCAAAAGGTAGGGCAGGGGATAACCCTTTAATAGTGCATGTAAATAATGTAGACATGATTAAACAACTTGTAGAAGAACCAAATGAAGTAGAAAAAATATTAATTAATACCTTTTGCCCAGGTCCTTTTACATTAATATTAAAAGCTAAAAACATAATTCCAAAATCTGTTACAGCAGGACTAGATACTGTTGGGATAAGAATGCCATCAAATAAAATTGCAAGCAAATTAATAGAATATGCGGGTGTACCAATTGCTGCACCAAGTGCGAATGTATCTGGCAGACCAAGTGGAACTAAAATAGAAGATATATTAAAAGAATTTGATGGAAAAGTCTCAACTATTATAGATGATGGGATGGTAGATATAGGATTGGAATCTACTGTAGTTAGAGTTATAGATAATAAAGTAAGAATATTAAGACCTGGTAAAATAACTAAAGAAGATATCGAAAAATTAAGAATAGAAGTAGAGATAGATAAGAACATTCTTGGAAAATATGACGGGAAAGAAAAAGTACTGTCACCAGGTATGAAATATAGACATTATGCGCCAAATACTAAATGCATGATGGTATATAGTAAGAACGAAGAATCTATGGTAAATAAAATAAATGAGCTTATAAGTGGTAAAAATGCATTAGTAGTATGTAGAGATAAAAATTTTGATAAATACGCTACTAAAAATAAAATAAAGATGGGTAGCTCATTAGATGAAATGGCACATAATATATTTTCTATATTAAGGCAAGTAGATAATTACAATGTAGATATTGTAATTATAGAAGGTATGCAAAAAGATGGATTAGGATTGGCATTAAATAATAGATTATTACGTGCTTGTGAATATAATTATATAGAAATATAGGGATATGGGGACGTTCCTTTTTTCCCTATACAATAAAACATAAAAGAACTGCTTGTATCGTTAAATCAACAATATGAATTATTAAAAGTAGACACACAAGCTAAAATAATATATAATAAATGTATTAAGAAATTAAGGAGTGATTTATATAAATGAAGCAATTTGATGATGGTAATATCCAAATTCAATATAGTGACGAGAATGAGCCGTGTGTGCTCGAACTTATGAACCAAGTACTAATTGCGTATGAGACTATCACAAGTTTATTTAAGTTAAAAAATTATGACAGAAAAATTATAATACAGTTATATAATAGTGTAGAAGAATTACATAAAGAAGTGTTTGGTAAAAAAAGAGAAGAATGGGAAGTTGCATTAGAATGCGAAGATGGAACTTTAAAATTAGTAACGCCTTTAAACCCAGGAAATGTACATTCATATAGCGATATTATGAAAATCGCACAAAAATCTGTTGCAGATATGATTCTTGCTGATAATTTTGACGAGATTCCTAATTGGTTAGATATTACAACATATCTTTTCGGCTTAAACGATGCAAAAACAACTTATTCATATCAAAAATTAAATATTAATGATATAAAATCTTTTAGTGATGCATATTTTATTACTTTATCATTAATTAATATATATGGAATTAACAAAATCATAAAAATATATAAAAAAGCTAAAAATTATAATAGGATATTAAACGCATCAGATAACGAAATTAATAATAAGATAATTAAGTATTATGCAGAAGCTGTATAAAAATAAAACTCATAACTTAAATATGGTATAATGTAGTTAAGTTATGGGTTTTCGTTTTGTCGAAAAAAGTCAAAAAGCGAGAAAAATGACGAACGAAAATGCTTGATTTTATAAGGCTATAGGTATACAGTAGAATATACAAGCTAAAATTTTTACACAATTTTAACTTAAGAAAAAAAGGAAGGGGTAATAAACAAATGAGTAAAAGATTTTGTGGAGGAATATTTTTTGATCCAAAGTTAATGATTGAATTAGGAGTAGAACATCCAGTGAGTTTGCTGTATTATTTAACCTATGCGAATAAAAGCTATGGATTAGAAATAGTAAAAATTCAATATAATGAGGATTCAAAAATGACAAGAGAAGTAGGAAACATAGATGATATATCAGAAAATGAAACTGAAGTAATCTCAATTATAGATAAGTTAAAAGAAAACTATGTTACACCTATCGTAATGAAAGATATAATAGAGGATATGAAATACGAGATTACCCCTATACAATAACAACTAGAACTTAAGTTTTGGTTGTTTTTTTATGCTTAATTAGATATAATAGATATGCAAAATAGAAGGGAAAAAAGGACCGTCCTCAAATCCCTAAGGAGGAATAAAATGAGAATTAGATTTAAACCATGGGCAAGACCAGAATTAGAAGCGTGTAAATTTTATATAGATAATCCAGAAGATTATAAAGGAAAATGGAAAACAGCTTTTAAAAATACAAATAATCCTATACATTTAGAACTTGGGTGTGGTAAAGGTAATTTTATATCTCAAATAGCTCTGCAAAATCCAAATGTAAATTATATTGCAATAGATTTAGTAGATGCAATGTTAGGTTTAGCTAAAAGAAATGTAGAACAAGAATTTAAAGAAAACAATAAAGAACCAGATAATGTTATTCTTACAAGATTTGATATAGAAAGAATTCTTTTAATGATGAATAATAATGATAATATAGAAAGAATTTATATTAATTTTTGCAATCCTTGGCCTAGAGGAAAGCATAGAAAGAAAAGATTAACACATACAAGGCAATTAGAAAAGTATAAAGAATTTTTAGTAGCAGGTGGAGAAATACATTTTAAAACTGATGATGATGATTTATTTGAATCTAGCATAAACTATTTTAAAGAGAGTGGTTTTGAAATTATAAAACTAACCTATGATTTACATTCTGAGACCGATTGGGAAGACATCCAAACAGAACATGAAAAAATGTTCTCAGAAAAAGGAATAAAGATAAAAGCTTTAATAGCTAAATTAACAAAAAAATAATGGAGGATGTTATGTATAAAAGAACTGAAACTAGACCTATAAAAGTTGGTAATGTGCAAATTGGTGGCCAAAATAAAGTAATAATACAATCTATGACAAATACAAAAACAAAAGATGTAGCTTCAACAGTTAAACAAATATTAGAATTAGAAAAAGCTGGTTGCGAAATAATACGTGTTGCATGTTTAGATATGGAAGATGCAAAAGCAATAAAAGATATAAAAGAACAAATACATATACCAATAGTAGCAGACATTCACTTTGACTATAAAATCGCAATATGTGCTATAGAAGCTGGAGTAGATAAAGTTAGAATTAATCCAGGTAATATTGGTGGCAAAGAGAAAGTAAAAGCAGTTGTAGACAAATGCAAAGAATACAATGTTCCTATAAGAATAGGAGTTAATGCTGGATCCTTGGAAAAAGATTTGTTAGCAAAGTATGGTGGTAAGCCTACAGCCAAAGCGATGGTAGAAAGTGCAAAAAGACATGTACAAATATTAGAAAATTTAGATTTTTATGATATAGCAATATCTTTAAAAGCTTCTAATCTAGATTTATGTATCGAAAGTTATGAAGAAGCAGCAAAAACTTTTAAATATCCATTACATTTGGGAATAACAGAGGCTGGAACAGCTTTTAGTGGAACTATTAAATCAAGTATTGGTCTTGGAATTTTATTAAGAGAGGGAATAGGTGATACTATAAGAGTATCTTTATCAGATGATCCTATAGAAGAAATTAAGGTTGTAAAAGAAATTTTAAAAGATTGTAATTTATACAGTAATGTACCAACATTAGTTTCTTGCCCTACTTGTGGAAGAACACAAATAGATTTAATACCAATGGCAAAAGAAGTAGAAGAATTTTTACAAACTATAAATAGTGATATAACTGTAGCTGTTATGGGATGTGCAGTAAATGGACCAGGAGAAGCTAGTAATGCAGATATAGGTATTGCTGGCGGAATAAAAGAAGGTTTACTATTTAAAAAAGGAAAAATAATTAGAAAAATTCCCCAAGAAAATATAGTAAATGAATTAAAAGAAGAAATATTAAAAATGATAGAAGGTTAAAAGATTGAAAGTAAAAGAATTATTACGCGAAATTCAAACTAATCCTGAATATCAAGAATTAGATGAATTAAGCTTTATTAGAAAGATTTATATAGAAATCGGAAAAAACAAGACTTTTGATGTAAGATACTATTTCGGAAATACAGCGACTCAAAAGCAAATATATAGATTAGCTAAAAAGCGAACTGGAGTTGAAGATCGACTTGATGACAGAGAAATTATATGTTATTCGTTAGCTAGACAATGCGAATATATTTTTAAGAAATTAGGATATAGTTGTACAGTTACACATGAACCAAAAGAATTAGAACATGTGTTTAATATTCTTACACTAAAAAATGGTGATAGGATAAAGCTTGACTTACAAGCTGATTTAGAATTCATACAAACTAGAAGGAGAACAAGACATTTTGGTACAACTGATGATGAATATGTTTTATTAACTGAGGTTCCCACAGAAGAACTTGAAAGAGTAGATAGGAATATCGGATATACAAGCGAAACTGGAGAATATACTGATGAAGTTATAAATTCAGTTATTTCTAACTTATCTGATTTACCATTAGCAGAAAGAGTTACAAGTTTCATAAATGATGAAGATATAATTAAAATTTCAGCAGATATGGGCTATATGCAACAATACTCATTTTATTATAAAATGCTAACCAGTTTGGCAGAAAATGAAATTTGGAAAAAGCTTTATATCTTTCCTTGCAAAATGAGTCAAGAAGAATATACAAGTTGTATATTTATAAGAGAGCAAGAACCAACTGTATTTTTATATTCCAATAAACATAACAAGTTTTTAAGTGTAGACATAGATAAAATTCCAGACTTACAAGAAGAAGGATTAAAATTGGGAGTTAGAGGAACAGAGAATGGAGTAAAATTACTAAAAAGAGCTATTACAGAAAGGAAAAGAAAACTAGAAGATTCAGAACAGTCTTTATAAGGAGATGGTAGATATGAAGAAAGCTGTTATAATTGGTGGTGGAGAGATAGGAAGGAAAGGAACAGAATACGAAACACAAAAAATAGATAAAGAAATAGTTGCTTTAGCAAACAAACAATCGCCAAACTTTCTTTTTCTTGGTTTTGCTAATGTAAATCATATAGAATCATATTTTAGAGTTATAAAAAGAAATTATAGGAATCTAGGATGTATATCTAAAACTATTTTAAAGAAAGAATTAGACAATCAAGAATTAATTCTAGAAAGATTTAATAATGCAGATATAATTTATATTGGTGGTGGAAATACTTTAGAACTAATGAAGATTTTAAAGCAATATAATATGATTTCACTATTAGAAGAGGCTTATAATGATGGAAAAGTAATTTGTGGTCTTAGTGCTGGGGCAATAGCTATTTGTAAATATGGATTATCTGATGCGAGAAAATATAAAGAATTTAAACTAACTAGAGTAAGAGGTATTGGATTAGTAGATTTACTTGTATGTCCTCATTATAATTTAGATGGAAGAGAAGAGGAATTAGAAAGAATTATGAAGCGAACAAAAGATGTACAAGGTGTAGGGTTAAAAAATTTACAAGCATTAAAAATTATAGATGGTAATATAAGCATAATTTCTGATTCAAATGATGATAAAGTAAAGTTTATAAATTAATTTAATTAAGCTTGCCAATAAAAAAATACTAATATATAATTGAAGAGGCAGAAATTTTAGCCCATAAAACTAAAAGGAGGATTAAAATGGCTTTTATAGATGAAATAAAAGATAGAGCAAAAAAAGATATAAAAAAGATAGTACTTCCAGAATCAGACGATGATAGAACATTAAAAGCTACATCAGAAGTATTAAAACAGAAATTTGCAGAAATAATATTAATAGGAAATAGAAGTAAAATATTAGAAAGAGCAAAAGAACTTAGTCTAGATAACATAGAAGAAGCAGAAATTGTAGATCCTAATAATTCTGAAAACTATAATGAATTTGTAGAACAATTTTACGAATTAAGAAAACATAAAGGAATGACAATAGAAAAAGCAAAAGAATTTATGTTAGACAATATATATTTTGGAATGATGATGGTTAAACAAGGTTATGCAGATGGATTAGTTTCTGGAGCTGTTCATTCTACATCAGATACTTTAAGACCAGCACTTCAAATATTAAAAACAGCACCTGGCACTAAATTAGTATCTGCTTTTTTTATGATGATTGTGCCTAATTGTACATATGGAGAAAATGGAGTTTTCTTATTCTCAGATAGTGGGTTAAACGAAAATCCAGATAGTGATGCATTATCCGAAATTGCAATATCATCTAGTAAAAGCTTTGAACTATTAACAGGTAAAACACCAAAAATAGCAATGCTTTCATATTCTTCACATGGTAGTGCAAAATCTGAATTAACAGAAAAAGTAATAAAAGCAACAAATTTAGTAAAAGAAAAAGCTCCAGATTTATTAGTAGATGGAGAATTACAATTAGATGCTGCAATAATTCCAGAGGTTGCAGAATATAAAGCTAAAGGAAGTCCTTTAAAAGGTGAAGCAAATATTTTAATTTTCCCAGACTTAAATGCTGGAAATATAGGTTATAAACTAGTTCAAAGGCTTGCAAAAGCAGAAGCATATGGTCCACTATGTCAAGGTATTGCAAAACCAGTTAATGATTTATCAAGAGGTTGTAGCAGTAAAGACATAGAAGGAGTTGTAGCAATTACTGCTGTACAAGCACAAGAACAAGATAAATAAATTTATTGGAGGTTTTTTATGAAAATTTTAGTAATTAATTGTGGAAGCTCATCATTAAAATATCAATTAATAGATATGGCTTCAGAAAAAGTAATGGCAAAAGGAACTTTTGAAAGAATAGGTCAACCAAACTCATTTTTAACACATAAAGTAAATGGAGAAAAATATAAAATAGAAAAACCAGTACAAAATCATGAAGAAGCATTAGAATTTTCACTAGAACAATTATTAAATCCAGAATACAAAGTAATTGATTCACTAGAAGAAATAAATGCTACAGGACATAGAGTTGTTCATGGTGGTGAAAAGTTTAATAAACCTGTAATTATTAATGAAGAAGTTATAAGTACTATAGAAGAATGTGCAAGCTTAGCACCACTTCATAATCCAGCAGCAGTAATGGGAATTAAAGCTGCACAAAAATTAATTCCTAATAAGCCAATGGTTGCTGTATTTGATACAGCATTTCATCAAACAATGCCAAAAGAACATTATATTTATCCAATTCCATATAAATATTATAATGAATATGGAGTTAGAAAATATGGTTTCCATGGTACATCTCATCAATATGTAGCTAATCGTGTAGCTGAATTAGAAGGAAAACCAATAGAAGATTTAAGAATAATATCTTGCCATTTAGGTCAAGGTGGAAGTATATGTGCAGTTCAAGGTGGTAAATCTGTAGAAACAAGTATGGGACTTACACCACTTGCTGGCATCCCAATGGGTACACGTTCTGGTGATATTGACCCATCTGTAGTTACATTTATAATGAAAAAAGAAGGCTTAACACCAGATGAAATGGAACGTATATTAAATAAAGAATCTGGTATTTTAGCATTATCAGGAGTTACACAAGACTGTAGAGATATGGAAGCTGCAGCAGCAGAAGGAAATGAACAAGCCGCACTTGCAATAAAAATACACAATTATTTAATTGCTGCACAAATAGCTAAATGTGCTGTTGCAATGAATGGATTTGATGTTATGCTATTTACTGCAGGAATCGGAGAAAACCAAAAGAATATTAGAAAAGGAATTTGCGAAAATTTAAAATTCTTGGGTGTAGAGATAGATGACGAAAGAAATGATGTAAAAGGTGAAGAAAGATTAATTTCTTCTGATAACTCTAAAATTAAAGTATATGTAGTTCCAACAGATGAAGAACTAATGATAGCAAAACAAACTTTAGAATTAATAAAATAATTAATTTTGAACTTTAGGGACGGTCCTTAAAGTTCATTTTATTTACATAATTCGTAAAATATGATATAATACACCAGATATATTGTAAAAATAACTCTAAATAATGAAGGGAGAAAAACAATGAAATTTTTAACACCTATGGAACTTCGGAGTGTAAACTTCAAAAAAATAAATCAGCTGTATGAATCAAAAGAAATCGGATTTGTCGGTTTCAATTTTGATACTTTTCATACAGTATGGTTACCGATTCAATATGAAATTGGACAAAAGCAAATCAGGATGCTGGATGATGGTGAGATAACCATAGAGGCAAAGTTGGTTATGGCTCTGTGGCAAACCGATTTCTCGGAAAATTTATATTTGTTTTCCGATTTAGTAGAATATATCCAGAAAAAGAATGGATATTATGACGCTCTGCCAAGGTTCAATCCTGCGCTTTGCGAAAAATGCGGAGGGAAATGTTGCAAGCGAACAGGGTGCTACTATTCGCCTAAAGATTTCTCAGAAATAAGTTTTGAGACACTCTTTAAGCATCTTTGCAAAGGATATACATCAATATATCCTATAGATGGCTTTTATACTGGGTTACAAAATTCCCTAATATTAAAGGTTAGGAATGTTGGCGAACCGGTGGCCATTGATAAAAATTATGGATACAATCAATGTATCCTGTTAGGAGAGAAAGGATGTAGCTTATCCAGAGAAAAGCGTCCTCGTGGCGGGCGGGAATTGATTCCTATGGAGAATGGTTGCATTACAGGCTATACATTCAGAGAGATAGTCGGAGATTGGGCTCCATATCAGCTTCTCTTGCTACATCTGTACAAGATTTTTTATGGAAAGGACATCCCATTCAAAGGTGTTATCTAACAGAACGAAGAACGTAGTTGATTGTAAAACTACGTTCGTTGTTTTTATATAAAATTTATCATACCATAATTAACATAATTTCATATTATATATAAAGATAATATGAAAGGAGGGAATTTATGGATTTAGAAAATATAAATATAGGATTTACAATGACAGGTTCATTTTGTACATTTAAAAAAGTAATTCCTAAAATTAAAGAACTTAAAGACTTGGGTGCTAATATAATACCAATTATGTCTTATAATAGCTATAATTTAGATACTAAATTTGGAAAAGCTAAAGAATTTATAGATGAAATAGAAAATATAACAGGTAATAAAATTATTCATACAATACAGGGAGCAGAACCTATAGGTCCAAAAGGGTTAACTGATATTATGGTTGTAGCACCTTGTTCTGGCAATACCATCGCCAAACTTGCAAATTCAATAATTGATACGCCTGCTGTTATGGCAATAAAATCTCATCTACGCAATCAGCGACCTCTGGTAATAGGTATTTCAACAAATGATGGACTTTCAGGTTCTGCTGAAAACATAGGAAAATTACTGAATAGGAAAAATTATTATTTCGTGCCATTTACACAAGATAATCCTATTACCAAACCTACATCTTTAGTATTCAAATTTGATTATTTAATACCTACCATAAAAGAAGCTTTAGATAACAAGCAACTACAACCAGTAATAGGTTAAGCAATTTATATAATGCTCGAATGGTCATATAATATTAATATGTCACTGTTAGGGTCTAGTTTCGCATTAAAAGACACTAACCATAACATTGATTAGTGTCTTTTGCTTTATTTATCTGTTGAATAATCGGAAAGTGGATTTACATCAACTGCATTTCTAACTTGTTCATTAGCAACATGAGTATAAATTTCTGTTGTAGAAATACTTTCATGTCCTAAAAGCTCTTGAAGAGCCCTTATATCAACATTTCCGTACTGATACATAAGTGTTGCAGCAGTATGTCTTAATTTATGAGTAGAATATTTTTTTGTGTCTAAACCTGCACGTTTTAATTCTTTATCAACTACATATTGAACTGTTCTTTTACTAATTCGTTCTTTTCTCTCGCTTAAAAACAGTGCTTTAACTGAATCAGGTTTTATGCCAATCTTAGGTCTAACTTCTAAATAGTCATTAATTGCTTTTAAACAAGCTTTGTTTAAATAGATTGTTCTTTCTTTATTACCTTTACCAATTACAGTCATTTTAGCATCGTCAAATGAAATATCATTAATATTTATCCCAACTAATTCTGATAAACGAAGTCCACAGTTTAAAAATAAAGTTATAATTGCATAATCTCTTTCTTTGTTACGTTCTTCATCACTTGTAACTGTTAATAACTTTTTACTATCATCAAGAGTTAAGTACTTGGGCATACGTTTTTCTATCTTTGGTGTTTCTAAGTTTTGAGCAGGATTTTTTTCTATCAAATTAGTTTTTTGTGATAGATAATTAAAAAATACTCTAATGCTACTAACTTTTCTTGCACGGGTTGCGGCTTTACTATGATATGTAGTTGTTAAATATGCAAGAAATGCATGTATATCATTTAATTCTATCTTTTTTATTACATCAAGAGATAAATTGCTTATATTAATATCTTTAAAATCTTTAGCATTTGTAAGATGAAAATGAACCATAATAAATTTCAAGAACATTGCTAAGTCATAATTATATTCTTTTATTGTGTTTGGTGATTTATTTAAAATTGTTACAGAATAGTCTAAAAAAGAATTTAAATATTCTGGGTTCATATCACGTGAAATCATTTGTTCCTCCTTATGTTATTCTTCAAAGTTTGACATATTATTTGAAAGTTTATCTATTACATCTAAAATGAATGTTATTATAATATAGCATAATGCAAAATTATTTTTATTAAACAAATTACCTATAAAAGATGGGGTAAATAATTGATTAATATAAAATCTTGAATACACATAATTTCCTGTAAATACAAGTTGAAAATTAACATGATATTTATTATAAAATTCTGCTAAATAATCTAACATGTCTGATGTTAATATTTCTGTTGCATTTATTCTGTCATTTGAATATACATGTAAAACCTTATTAAAATCTGCATTATCCATTTCTATGTATTTTAGTAATGAATTAGTTGTTCCTAATGCATATGTAGTATTATACTCTAAATTTTCGGTATTTATTTTAGTATACGAAGGAATCGTTTTATCCAAAATAACTGTAGAAAAAATTCCATTAAATACATTTTCATCTGTAGATGTTGCTGAAATATTAGAAGCATAAAACTTATAATTATCTTTAGTTACACCACTTATTGTATCTTTTGTTGTTAAGCTACTAAGTTGTAAATTATCAAAACAAGCTGTTTGATAATAATTTTCTTCGTCTACATATGATGTGTTATTGTAAGTTAAGTTAGGATCTATTAATTGGATAAATCTTTTTATAACATCTGAATATTTTACTTTAAATTTTTTAAATTCTAGTAAAAATAATATTACTGTTATAGCTAATGCAAGTAATGGAATTATAGCAAAAGCCATATTAAAAGAATTTAAATAGGTAAAAATAAAAGTAAATAAGAATGCCATAAAACAGATTAGACCTATAATACTAAATAACATCAGCCTCTTTTTGCTAATAGTGATATCTAAAAAATCAAGTTCATTAAATTTGTTATATAATTCTTCAAATTCTCTAGGTGTCTGGGTTATATCTACTTTTTTAGTAGAAAAATTTGGCATTAAAATAAATTTGTATACTAAAAAACCAACCATTACTACAACTAAAATCTCTAAAAATATCATTTGTAATTCCTCCTATTGAAGATATTCTATCATAATTTAATATAGTATGTAAATTTTTTGACAATTTTTATAAAAAGTTTTATACTAAATATAATTATGAACAAGGGAATAAGGGAGGAATATAATGACAATAGCATTAATAATAATATTAGTTATTTTAGTATTATATGTTATTATCACATATAATAAATTTGTAACACTAAAAAAACAAATGAATAACTCATATAGTGTTATAGATGTTTATTTAAAAAAGAGATTTGATTTAATACCAAATTTAGTAGAGGTAACGAAAGGTTATGCTAATTATGAGCAAGATGTTTTAACTAAAATAACAGAATATAGAACAGCTTATAATCAACATAAAGATAAAGATGCATTAAATAAATTAAATGAAGAATATAATAATTTAATATTAGTAGTAGAAAATTATCCAGAACTAAAAACTAGTGAACAGTTTTTAAAATTGCAGAAGAGCCTTATAAAAGTTGAAAGTGAATTACAAGCAGCAAGAAGAATTTATAACAATGATACTACTAAATATAATACAAAATTAAACGTTTTTCCTTCTAATATTATTGGTAAAATATTTAATTTTAAAGAAGGAGATTTATTTGAATTAGAGGATAGAAAAATTGAGGGAGAGAACATTAAAGTTGATATGTAAAAATAAAGAAGAAGCTTATTTAGGCTTCTTCTTTGTAATTTATAATTATTTTTGGTTTAAATTAATGCTTAAGACAAAAATGATTTTACAGTAAACCTAGTAAAAATCCATGTTTTATGGTATAATTAAGAGTGATACAAAAGAATTTGTTGAACAAGGAGGAAAAATTATGACAGAGGTAGAAGGACTGTGTCGGGAACTGTTAACGAATTACCTTGAACTGGTTGAGGAATTTTGCCAGGAAGCAGTTTATGCAACGGACAAAGAAGTCCATGAATCTGAAATTTTGGAAGACGATAATTTTCCAAAAGAATTTGGAGTTATTCGTTCTAGATATGGTAAACCCAGAAATTTCATTAATTTATTACATCGAGAATTAAAAAAACTAGCAAAGGAGGAATTTCTGTTAAACAGCCCATCACTGCAGGAAATTGTGCAGATGTCCAGGCTTTTCTTGAAAGAGACAAAAGTAGAGATGGAAAAGCTAAAGGATTATGCTGAACTTGTGGGTGTACCAGCATTAGTCTTGGCAATTGAGGAATTCAAACACCTTAAAAAGCAAGAGAAAAGACTCGGTATTGAGCAGACTGTACTGGTTTCTGAAGAAGACGAAGAAGTCTTACAAAGAATCAGATTTTACGCACAAATCTCTGAATATCTTCCAGGAAATAAGCGGGGGTAATCCCCGCATTTTCCTATTATATGAAAAACAATGAACGTCCCTAAATCCCGAATAGAATTTTATAAAAAAGCCTTTAAAAAAATTTTCTTTATTGGTATAATAAATTAAAATTATTAAAAAGGGAGTAAGGAAATGGGAACAATTGATAATAATGTATCACAATTATATGACTTGCTAAATCATATACCAGTAACAAAAGATAATGCTGCTAAAATTCAAGAAATAAAAGATGCAATTGGCAAAAATGACTTAAAAAAAGCACTTGATGGTATAAAAGAATTAAATATAGCTATACAAAATAAGAAAAAAGAATTAAAAAAAAGACAAACCCAAAAGGAAAAAGATGAACAAGATGCTTTAGAAGCAGAAAAGAAAGAATTCGAAGCTGAACAAATTAAAGAAGATGAAGTAGAAAGATTTCCAAAAGAATTACAAGATTTAGACTTAGAAGAAGACTATATTGGTTTATTACTTTATGACCCAAGATATATAGTAAGCTATAATTTTTTATATGATGAAGTATGCTTTCAAGATGAAAGAATGCTTAATTTATATAAAAGTGTTATCTTTACAGAAGGTGAAAAATACGCACCAGAAGCAGTAAAAAGGAAATTTAACTTTGCAAAAACTACTAGAGAAGTATATGAATTAAAGAAACAATTAGTAACACGTATAAAATTACAAAGAACAGTTACTATGGAAAAAGTATATATAGATTTAAAAAAATTATTTATCTTAAGAAATTGGTATTTAAAAATACCAATCAAAAGTGTTCAAGAAAAAGTAGTTGAAATTAGAAATTACGAATTATATGATAAAATGTCAGTAGAAGAAGTAGAGAGTGCTGTAGAACAAGTTACCGCTACAGAAAAATTTAAAAGAGCAGTATTAAATAAAGGACTTACAGAATTCTTAGAAACAGGAGAAAACAACTTAACTACAGGAATTCCGTTGCCATTTGAACGTTTATCAAAAGAGTTTAAAGGTTTAAGAAAAGGAGAAACAATGGCTGTTGCGATGCCTTCTAACTCTGGAAAAAGTAGATTTACAATCAATCTAGTAGCTAATTTATCATTAGTTCATAAAAAAAGAGTTTTGGTAATCTCTAACGAGATGTCAGAAGAAAAAATGAAATTATGTTTAATGACAACAATTATAAATGATCCAGAAATTCAAAAAATTCATGGTAAAAAATTACATAAAACCGAAGGAGAATTGTTAGAATTTAAGTTTAGAGCAGATGAGGGGTCAGATGTAAAAACTGACGAGGATGGTTTTATATTACAAGAAGATGGAGAATCTAGAGCAGATTTTGTAAAAAGGCTAGCTAAAATTTCTAAAGAATTTAGAGACACTATTGCTGTTACAGATTGGATAGATAAAGAAATTAATAACTCAATTTATTTTATTAACATAACAGATCATACTAATGATGAATTGCAAAAAGTTATAATGAATTACTATTATATGAAACATATTGAATATATATTCTACGATACATTAAAAACAGATACTGAACACATAGGAAATGGGGAAGAGGTAAAGAAAACTGCAACTATTCTTTCTAACTTAGCACAAAATTTTAATATGTTTATCTTTTCAACATTACAATTAACAGAAACAGCAACTTGGCCAATCAATTTAACAATCAATGACTTACAAGCTAGTAGAACAGTAAAAGAAGTATTAGATACATTATGTTTGGTAAAACAAATCAATCACGAAAATTATAAAGATTATGAATATTCAATAGAAGAAATGGATGAAAAATGTTATGACTTAATAAAATATGATGACCCAGATGTAAGATATTATGCTTGTGTTGTAGATAAGAACAGAGCCGGTGCTAAGCCAAAATTGCTATTTAGATTAAATTTAGCATATAACAGATGGGAAGAACTTGGCTACCTAAAATTAAAACAACAGGAGCAAGATAGAGCAAATAATTAATGTAGACTGGAAATAGTACTTAACTATTTCCAGTTTTATACTATTTATAGTAATAATTTATACATGCCTTGAATATATATATTTAAGGAGGTACGAGTTATGGTAGAGGAAAGAAAGCAAACTAATATTAATGTTATGCAAAATATTGTTTTAGAAAATAGAGAAAAACTAAATGTAACAGGAATAAATGATATTTTAAGTTTTGATGATCAAGTAGTTATTCTTTCAACAGATTTAGGTATGCTTACAATAAAAGGTTCTGAATTAAAAATAAACAAATTAAACATAGATGAAAGCGAAGTAAAAATAGAGGGAAATATATCAAATATAGGATACAGTCAAGATATAGCGGAGAAGAAAAGTGAAAATATCTTTAGTAAAATATTTAGATAATTTAGGGGTTTTGTATGTTACAACTATATAATTTTTTTATATTTATTATTTTAGGTATAATTATTAGTTTTATATTTGATATATTTAGAATTTTAAGAAAAAAATTCAAAACAAGCAATTTTATTACTTATATAGAAGATATTTTATTTTGGGTTATATCAGGATTTTTAATAATTTCAGCTATATTTAAGTTTAATGATGGAGAATTAAGAGCCTATCTCTTTATTGGAATTTTTCTAGGCATAATAATATATATAATGCTATTTACAAAGCTAGTAAATAATATATTCTTAAAAATTCTTACACCTGTTAAATTATTATTAGACTTTATTTTATCGTTATCTAAGAAAATTTTTGTTTTTATAACTAATTGTCTAAAAAATTGTAAAAATAAATCAAAAAAAACTATACAAAAAAACAATTATAATGTATAATTAGGTAGAATTGATTATAGGAGAGAAAATATACTTATGAAAAGAATTTTTAGAAATAAAAAAATATTAAAAGTTATTATAATTTTAATTGTATTATCTTATTTTATTTATGTTCTTATTAAACAACAAACAACATTAAATTCATATCAAACAGAACAAGATTATGTTTCTTCACAAATTCAAGATCAACAAGAATATAAAAACGAATTAGCAGATATGGAAGCAAACATTAATTCCGATGAATACATAGAACAAATCGCTAGGGATAAATTAGACATGTATTTACCTAATGAGAGAGTTTATGTTGACGCCAATAAATAAAATTTAAAATATTAATAATAGGATTCTAAAGACTTTATACATATATATCTGTTATTAAACTTCTATTTTCGTATTCTTATTTAATAACAGATATATACTTCTTTTATCCATTTATTTTTCTATTTCTTATTATCAAACTTTTAATCTAGAATATTATTTCTCATGTAATTAGCTTAATTAAATATAGGAGGGATTTTATGAACTTAGAAGATTATAGTCTAAGTGAATTAAGAGAGCTTGCAAAAAACAAAAATATTAAAGGATATTCAAAATATAAAAAGAGTGAATTAATTGACCTATTAACAGAAAATGATACAACTAATAACGAAGACAAAAATAATGAAAGTGTTGTAACAGATAGTAATACAACATATAAAATTACTAATAGTGATGACAAAATTGCAGAAGGAATATTAGAAGTATTACCTGATGGATATGGTTTTTTAAGGGGCGAAAATTATCTTTCTACACCAGATGATGTATATATTTCCCCAGTACAAATAAGAAGATTTAAACTAGATACAGGTGACCATATAAAAGGAATTTCCAGAATGGCAAAGGAAGGAGAGAGATTCCCATCTTTAATTTTCGTTGGAGAAGTAAATGGTGAGGCACCAGAAAAAGCATATAGGAGAAAGAAATTTGACGATTTAACACCTATTTATCCAACCGAAAGAATAAAATTAGAAACTGAGCCAAATGAATATGCAATGAGAATGATAGATTTAATTAGTCCAATAGGAAAAGGACAAAGAGGAATGATTGTGGCTCCACCAAAAGTTGGAAAAACAACTTTAATTAAAAAATTTGCTAATAGTATTACAAAAAACAATCCAGAAATAGAATTAATAGTATTATTAATAGACGAAAGACCAGAAGAAGTTACAGATATGAAACGTTCTATAAATGGAGATGTAATATATTCAACATTTGATGAATTGCCAGAACATCATGTAAAAGTAGCAGAAATGGTAATAGAGAGATCTAAAAGACTTGTAGAACAAGGTAAAGATGTTGTTATTTTACTAGATAGTATTACAAGACTTGCTAGAGCATATAATTTAGTTATTCCTTCATCTGGTAGAACTTTATCTGGAGGTCTTGATCCAAATGCATTACATAAGCCTAAGAAATTTTTCGGTGCTGCAAGAAACATAGAAAATGGAGGAAGTTTAACTATACTCGCTTCAGCTTTAATAGAAACTGGAAGTAGAATGGATGATGTAATATTCGAAGAGTTTAAGGGTACTGGTAATATGGAAGTACATTTAGATAGGAAATTATCTGAAAAACGTATTTTCCCTGCAATTGATATTAATAAGTCTGGTACAAGAAGAGAAGATTTACTTCTTACTCCTAAGGAAATGGAGACTGTTTATGCATTGCGTAAGGCTTTAAATAATTTACCTGTAGCCGATGTTACAGAAAACATTATTTCTCAAATGGTACAAACAAAGAATAATGCAGAATTTCTAGATAAAATAGATTTATATTTAAGAAGATTTAAATAATTGGGGATGAGGTGCTTTTATATGGTGCATATAAAGAAATTAAAGATAATAATGATATCTATTATTTTGGCAGTTATAGCATTAATACCTAACAATGTATTAGCAGATGGACCATCTTATGATATTACCAATTATGATATGGATGCTTATATTCAAGAAGACGGAACAATTCATATAGATGAGTCTATTACTTATTATTTTTCTAGTAGCGCAAATGGTTTAACGCGTGATTTAAGATATTTTTATAAAACTAATAAAGATTCAATGGAACCAAACTCTGCTAGATATCAAGCAACTGGAATTGAAAATATAACTGTCGCTGTTACAAATCCAGCTAATATAACAACCAATTTTACAAAAGCATCTAATGCTGAGAAAGGTGATAATGGTGTTTACACTGTAGATGCAGTAAATGCAGATAGAACAGACGGATATGATATAATGGTTTATTCTCCAATATCTTCTAATAATTTTCAAACTGTACATTATTCATATAATATAACAGATGCTGTTGTTCAATATAATGATATGAGTGAAATATATTATAATTTTATAGGTAATGGGATAGAAACTGATGTAGATGAGTTTAATTTAGATATTTATTTGCCAAAATCTATAAATATGGATGATGTAAAATATTATCCTCATACATATGCTACAAAACTAGAGGATATACAAGTTATGTTGGATTCGGCATCAAATTGTATTAGTTTTAATATTAGAAATATTCCATCTGGTAAGCCTGTTGATGCTAGAATAGTTTTTCCTAATACTGTACTAATGAATTGTACAAAAAAATATAATAATGATTATGATTTTAACAGTCTATATAAAATTGAAAATAGTATGTCTTTAGGAAATACTAGATATTTTATACATATAACGATTAATGTTATTTTAGTAGTATTACTAGTTATTTTATGCATAATTTTCCTAACGTATGGAATTATTAAAAGTAAAAAATATAGAACAACTGTAAAAAATGCAAACTATTTTAGAGATATACCCAAACGTTTAAATTTATTAGAATATCAAGCATTATTACCAGCAAAGAGTACTAATGCTCTAAGTTCTAATTTAATTATTGCAACAATACTAGATTTAACTAATAGGAAAATATTAAATATGGAAACAAAAAAAGGTGCTAATAAGAAAAAAGAAGCTGATTATGAATATAATGTTTCTATTAATCAGAATGCAGATTTTACCCAATTGTGTCCATATGAAAAACAAATACTATCATTAATTTTTTCAGATCAAATATCTACAGATTTTAATGCTTCAGCTTATACAGAAACAACAGTAGAATTAAATGCTCGCTTTAAAGAAATTTCTAAGAACAGAAAATTAGTTCAACAAATCTCTAAAGCTAGCTCAAAAAAATTAATTGATAATAAAAAAATGTATAAAAAAGTTAAGACAAGTTTAATATTAAATTTCATAATATTAATTGTAACATTATTAATAGTATTTTTATTTAATACTTTGGTAATGAATCCTGATAAAGCACTTGGAATTATAGAATTAATTATATCTTCTATTTTTATAGCATTGTTTTCATTTATTGTAGTAGTAATATTAGATGATTTATATAAAATTCCTACCGACCAATATGCTCAAGAGCAAAAAGAAGTACTTGGACTATGGAAGTATTTAAAAGATTATAGTTTAATAAAGGACAGATACCCGATAGAGATAAGTATTTGGAATGAATACTTGGTATTTGCTTCCTTATTTGGTATTGCAGATAAAGTAGCGAAAGAATTCAAAGAAGAATTAATAAAAGCTGGATACTCAGATGATAAGATATATTTAACATATCCAGTCTTGTGTATGTCTAGCTATTCGTCTTCATTTGCAACTTCAATAAATTCTTCTACTGGCTATTCCGGTTCTGGTTCCGGTGGAGGAGGAGGCCGGAGGCGGTGGAGCAGGTGCTTTCTAATTCACTACTATTTAATATTTAACATACATAAAAGTCCCCTATCTTATTAAATTAAGATAGGGGACTGTACTATTAAATGAATACCGAACATTTGCTCTTTTAGAATTCGCAGTTATTTGGTGTTCTTGGGAAAGGTATCACATCACGAATATTTTGCATTCCTGTTAAATACATAATAGCTCTTTCAAAACCAAGACCAAAGCCTGCATGTTTACAGCTACCATATTTTCTTAAATCTAAGTACCAGTCATAATTTTCTAAAGGCATATTTAATTCTTTTATTCTAGCTAATAATTTGTCATAGTCGTCTTCTCTTTGACTTCCACCAATAATTTCACCTATTCCAGGAGCTAATAAATCAGCTGCTGCAACAGTTTTTCCATCATCATTTAGTTTCATATAAAATGCTTTAATTTCTTTTGGGTAATCAGTTACAAATACAGGTTTTTGGAATATCTTTTCACATAGATATCTTTCATGTTCTGTTTGTAAATCAACACCCCAACTAACCTTATATTCAAATTCATCATTATGCTTTTCTAATTCTGCAACAGCATCAGTATAACTAATTCTTGCAAAATCTGAATTTATAACATTATTTAATCTATCTAAAAGACCTTTATCTACAAAATTATTAAAGAATTGCATTTCTTCTGGATAATTATCTATAACATATTTAAAGATGTATTTAATCATTTCTTCAGCTAAATCCATGTCATCATTTAAGTCTGCAAAACATATTTCTGGTTCAACCATCCAAAATTCTGCAGCGTGCTTAACAGTGTTAGAATTTTCAGCACGGAATGTTGGTCCAAATGTATATACATTGCAAAAAGCTTCTGCAAATGTTTCGGCATTTAATTGGCCGCTTACTGTTAGATGTGCTGGCTTTCCAAAGAAGTCTTGAGTAAAATCTATATTTCCTTTGTCATCTTTAGGTAAGTTGTTTAAATCAAATGAATTTACATTAAACATTTCACCAGCACCTTCTGCATCACTTGCTGTAATTAGAGGTGTATTTACATATACAAAGCCTTTTTCTTGGAAAAATTTATGTATTGCATATGCTAAAGCACTTCTAACACGGAATACAGCATTAAATGTATTACTTCTTGGACGTAGATGTGCTATAGTTCTTAAATATTCAAAAGTATGTCTTTTCTTTTGAAGTGGATATGTATTATCTGATAAGCATTCTATTTCAACTGAAGTTGCTTGTATTTCGAATGGTTGTTTAGCATTCTCAGTTAATATAAATTTACCTTCAACTTTTATTGTAGAGCTAATAGTTAATTTACAAATATCATTAAAGTTTGCTAAATTATCATTAAAGACTACCTGTACATTTTTAAAGAAAGTACCATCATTTAGTTCTATAAATCCAAATGTTTTTGAATCTCTTATAGTTCTAACCCAACCTTCGATACAAATATCTTTATCTGCATATTTCTCTTTTTGTCTATATAGATTTTTTAAAATTACTTTTTCCATATTATCCTCCTAAAAAATATAAAATCTTTTCATATTATATGACATTTTATATATAAATTCAATTAAAATAGTAAAATTAGTAAAAATAGGCTATTTTTAGCAATGAAGTTATATGACTTTTAAATAAAAACGGCTTAAAATTGATTCTCGTGCGTTGTGCTTTGAAAGCACTGAAAATAGTGGATTGTATCCATTATAAACCCATTTATAAATCAGGAGGTAGTAACAAGATGAAAAAATTTTATGTTTTACAACAGGTAAATGCAATCAGAAACGGGAGTACGGCTACAATTGTTCTGGTAACCAATCCACGGATTGAAAATGGTGCTATTTACGCAACAGAAGTTGGCATAATAGATTCCAAAGAACTAGTTGCAAGTTTAATTTATGAAGCTTATACAAACGGATCTGGTGTCACTCTTGATAACTATGTTTTCAAACCTGTGGAGGCACGTGATTTCATCTGCATTGGTAATGCAACGCTTGAAGAAATCAAAAAACCACTGTTCAAATAATATGAATGGGAACAGGTATGTGACTATTGTCACTATGAAGAGTCAGAACTTTGCGGTTCTGGCTCTTCAATTTTTTTATCATATTATATGGACAAATATAAATTATAACTATATAATACCAAAAAGAGGGGGGAGGAATAAATATGACATCAACCGAGGAAAATAGTATCAAAGATAACCAGATTGATTATAGCAAGAGATATAGAATTATAAGCAAAATTTTTATTGTATTGGAATTATTGTTATTTTTATTTGTTAATACTTTAATAAGATGTGCCTGTGGTATACCAACTTTTAATGCAATTCCTCCAATTATAGTTTTTATAATTAATGTTATTTTTTACTTTATAACAAGAAATAGGGTAGATACTAAAAAAGAACTAAAATTTATGATTATTGTATATATTTTATTATTAATGATTTTTTGTATTTCATTAGTGGCAATTCCAAATCAACATCATACAATAATAGCTTAAGAATATAGAAGTACATATCTAGTGGTACTAAAATAGCCTTAATCTTTTAAGAAGAAAGAGGGAGGATATATATAGTAGAAAAAAGCTTAAAAAATAAATATATAACATTGCACAAAATCAAAGTTTTGTGCAAAAAGAGATAAGGGCATAATATAGAACAGTTATAAACCTCTACTTTTACTAATTCAAGGCTTTTAGCTGTTCTATGCATACTAATATTCATTTATATACCTTTATTTTCTTATTATATTTATATTATATTTATATTATATTCATTATTTTCTTAATTATTATAATTTTTGTATTACTATTATATTAATATTCTTATGACTTATTAAAATCAATTTTAAGACATTTTTTTGTTTTATTTATATAATTTCATTACTATAATTATTTTACTTATTATATTTTTAAATTTATATCTATAATTTTTTCTTATTATATATTTTTTTATTTTTATATATTAAATTATATGAAAATTTTTCAAAAATCTCCAAAGCGCCTATTTCTCTCTATTTGCCTTATTTTACGGACAACAAACTATATGCCTAAAAAATTAAAATGGCTTAAAATCGATTCTCGTGCGTCGTTTTTTTGGCACTTTTTTGCATATCTATATATGATAGTAGTTTCTTCAAAAAAATCTACTTTTTAATGGTAATTTTCTAAAATCAATATTTAACCTAAAATTTTAAACAAGTAATTTATCAATCTAAAAATAAAAATGGCTTAAAATTGATTTTAGAAGGTCATTATTTTGCATAATTTTAGTTTGTAGTACAGCTATTGCAACAATCAAAGAATTTATAAGATCATAGTACAAAATGCAAATATTATATTAATTAGAATATATAAATTTGCAAACAAAATTCATTAAAATTGCTTAAAAACGATTTTGAACTTAATGAAACAATAATTTAATTAAAATATTATATAAATTCTATAAAAAATCACTAAATAACAAATGTTCGTTTTTTAGTATTACAATGTTTACATTACAAAATTATGATTTTTAAAATTCTAAATATTTATAAATTATAATTTTAAAAATTTTTACAAATTTCTATAAATTATTTTTAAATCTTATTTTAAAATTTATTTTTTATATTAAAAATTTTTTATTTATAAAAGTTATTATTAGTCTAACAGAAGATTGCACAAAATTTTATTTAATATATTTTCATAATTTTTATATATTAAAAAATGTGCTATCCCCCCTACTCTACTGTTTTTACAAAATATAAAAGATTAGTTGTATTTCAAACTAATCTATAAATTATAATTTTTCGTAATTTACTTTTATTATTTAAAATTAAAAATCTGCAATTCGCACATCATACTTCATAGAACTATTTTCTTTTAATTTTGAAGAAATTAATTTTCTAATATCATTTTATTTTTCTTTATTATCTAATATATTTCTATAATATTTTTCCAACTTGCTTTAAACTTTCAATTAAATCTTCATATTTAATCTCTTTAGCATAAAAATTATCTTTTTTGTATCTTTCCCATTGTTTTTTCATAATATCACTATTATCAAGTTGTTCAATAATTTTTGACCAGTCTTTAATAATATTTATTGTGTTTCTATGTTCTGCAGTAGAATAAATAGCATCTTTTAAGGTATTAAAATTGATATTTTTAGTTTGAGTATTTAGTAACATATATACATCGTAATAATCTCTAATTCTTGTTCCTAAGATTCCGCGTTTTATAATTGATTCAAATTTTTCAGCAATAACTGTTTCGAGATTATATGACCAAATTTGAATTTTTCTATCTTCAAGCATTAAGTCAAAACAATACTTAATTTCTTTATATGTAATTTTATCTCCTGTAGTAACATCAATTTTCATAATAACAGGCATTGATTCCATATAGTTTGCTTTGAAAGTTATTCTATATCCACCATAATCATCATCTTCTCTAATTAACTCTATTTTCTGTACTTCAAATGTAACTCCATCATCAATTTTTATATTACAAATTTCATTAATTATATTTATAATATTTTCTTCTGTCAATTTAAAACCTTTGATTGTTGTATCAATATCCATAGTTGTTCTACTATCAATTCCAAGCATAGCAGAGATTAACATTCCACCTTTTAGAATAAAATTATCTTTATATTTCGAAATAGAAATTCTTTCAAGTAATCTTTCAAGCATATATGTTTGTAATACAGATTGTGCCGAAACTTTATTTTCTTTTGCAATGTTATTGATTATTGCTTTTAGACTCATTGCATTTCTTTTCATCCAAGCACCTCCATATATTGAGCCAATATTTTTTCTATTTTAAATTTTGTTGCATATTCTGATAATAAAATAAGGTTTTTATCTTTTCTTTTCATATATTCATTTATTGCTGTATTAAAGATTTGTAAGTCGATTTTATTCCTATCTCTAATAATATCACAAATGGTTCTTTCAACATTATAAATTCTTATTACAAAACCATCATCCAATTTTAATTCTGTTAAACCAACATCATGAAATTCTTTTTTTATATAATGAACATTTAATAAGTCATTTTTTATTCTGTTATTGCTAGGAAAAGTCATATCTAATTGTAATGGTGTACGATCCGTCATTCCATAAAAATATGAAGCTGTATTATGAGAATATATACCATTTTTATATTTTTCTCCCATTAACCAAAACTCATTTATATTCTTATCTGGTTTTGCATATATTCCATGAGCTATTCTTTTTAATAATTTTTTTTCAACTAATGAATTTAAATCATGTCTATTCATTCTATAATCTTCTAGTTTATGTGCATATATAATTCCATTATTTTTATCTATAATCTTTTCATAAGTATCCATATTATACCTCCGACATTTCATATACATATTATAAGTCAAATGTATATAAAATGTCAATAATGTTATTGCATGAATATATATAAAAAATCAAAAAAATTATACATATTTTAAAAACATGTATAATTTTTGGTTTTTGAAAAATAATTATATATATTATATTAAAAACTAAATCGCCTTCTTTTTGCTAAATTATTAATATTATCTATAAATCTTGTCTAAAACTAAACTAACCTTTTCTAATGACGCACTTATATATTCTTCTAGCATATCCAAAGAAATTAAAATTAGATGTTCATTTCTTAAATCGAACAATTTAAAGTTTTCTTTGATTGTGCTTTTTAAATTTATGTCATCTGATATTGCTAGAAATTCTTTTTGCAATTTTTCTATGTTTAGGTCGGTTTTCTTTAAAAGATATCTATCCATAATTGTATAATCAGAATAGATATCATTTCTAAATTCATCATCAGTATGCACAGAATTATCCTTTTTATAAATAATAGTTTTTTTATCCTTTTCGATAGTCATTCTAGGTATATATATACTAAACCATAGCATATCTTCAATTAAATGTGCTAAATATCCTTGCATCATTTGGCTTTTAGGTAAAATTTCGGTATTTTCAATTATAAATCTTTCTATATCTGGATAATCTCCTTCTGAACCATATAAGATACCATGGCGTAAATAATGTGTCATTTCTCTCCTCTGAGCTGGTATTGCCTTATGTAGTATATCTGGTAAGATTGCACCATATAAAAATTCGTCTCCTAATTTATATTTTTCCTTTAGTATATTTGAAATGTATACATGACTAATTATTGAACTCATTGTTATTTCTCCTTTGTTTATTCTTTTTTTGGCTTTTCTGAAATTTCCTTTGGCATATTTTCATATAAAGGTATTATAAAATTCAATTTAGAATCTACTGTATTAGAACTTTCATACTGGTCTAATAAAATATCATTTTCTGATGTTGGCGCTAATAAATTTTGCATATATTGATTTGTATATAGTTCATTTTCCTTTATTACATCAAATTTTTGAAAATATAATGTATCTTGTCCTATATCCATATACTTAATATTAATAAAATTTACGCCTTCTATTAATGCTTTTTCTAAAGAAAACCATTCATGTGAATAGGCATATTCTGCTGCATTATTTATAATACTTGTTTGTGAATTTCCAGAAGCAGCAATATTAAATGGGTTATATACTGTTTGACCATTATATTCATATCCTCGTGATAATTTAGTACCATTTTTTCCTTGTTCTTGTATTAATCTAGAAACAATAAAATATGGATCTATGTCATTCTTTTTACCAGCATCTAAAATTGCTTCTGCCAGACTTTCACCTTCTAAAAAAGTATCTTCTGTTTTATCCATTATTCCTTCTTTAGTAGCAGCATCTTCATTAAAATTTAGCTCCTTTAGTTGAAATATATCAGCTGAATTAAGCATGTTTCTAGGATCCATCTTATATGCGATAGCTTTTGTAGAAGCACATACCCAACTTCCATTATCATAAGTTTTACCATTATCTTCTTCACATTGCCACTCTCCAGAGTAGGTTTTAGAAGCTGGTATTAAATTTAATGGAGTCGTTCTATTATTAGAATGACTTTCATTTTTAATAACTGAACTCCAATTTAATTTCGTATAAAATAATGTAAAAGTCCAATTTGGATGCTCTTCTTTTAATTTATCTAGTAGTTCTTTATATTGAGGATATTTATTTTCATTTAAATTATCACCCGTATAAATTACAGCTTTTTGTTTCGAAGCTTGTACAATAATTATAGTAATTATTGTAGATAATAAAATGATAATTATTAATACCAAAACAATAAATTTGGGTGGTAATTTTTTTATGTTTTTTATAATATTTTTAACTGAAATTCTTTTCATTTGATTATGTTTAATTATGAATGTGGATATACAAATATGATTTAACCACGTTATAATTAATTCCTTTCTAAATCCTTTTTAAAATTATATAATTCAAATATTATATTTTCAAGTAAATATTGTAAATTTTGTCTAACTTTACTATAAACTTAATATGATGGAATTTTTATCTCCATTCCAACTGATAAATTAGAATTTTTTAGCTTATTTACATATTTAATATCATTTATTACATATCTTATATCTTTGTCTTGATAATATTCATTGTTTTCTACTTCATATTTGGCTATTGACCATAATGTCTCCCCACTAGAAACATATTTTGTTATATAAGTTGATTCTTGTTTTGAATAACTAGACTTCGCAAAAATAATTATTAAAATAAAAATTATTAAAACTATCCCTCTTTTTACTTTCATAAATAACCTCCTTAGTAGTTGCAGAATATTTGTTCGTATTTAGATTATATAAGAACATTTGTTTTTATGCAATACTTTTTTAATTTTTTTCTAAAAAAAGAACACATATTTCTATGTGCTCTTTTTAATTATTCTGTAGCTGAATTGGTTTCTGTATTAGTGTTGGTATTTGTATTTTGGTTATGGCTAGCATTCGTATTTGTATTGCTATTTGCATTTTCATTTAAATTTGTATTGGTGTTTGTGTTTGAATTAATATTAGTATTTTCATTAGTGTCTGTATTAGTATGTGTATTTGTATTTGTGTTTCTATTAGAATTATTATTAGAGTTAGTATTGGTATTTGTATCTTCGCTTGGTTTATCCTCTGTCGTAACAACATTTGTATTCATTACAGGTTCCTCTGCATCGATGTCATTTTTAATTCCTTGTACAGTAGAATTTTCATCTTTCTTCTCAGTACTTGTATTAGAAGATTTTACTTCGCTTCCACTATGTTCATTACATAAATCTGGAGTAGTAAATCTTAAGAAATATTCAGTATATGTATTAGTACATCCTGTTCGTGCTTTTAAGCCTGTCTCTGCACAAACAGTAACAGCTTGAACCGAAGATGGTTTTTCGAAATATGCTGTTTTTAAACCAGTATGTATTCTTGACATTACATTTGCCCAAATCAAACCAGCAGGATTCCTTTTATTAAAGTTAACTGTCTCATTTTGATCATATCCATACCATGTAACACCTGTATAGTATGGAGTAAATCCACAAAGCCATCTATCATAGTTAGAATCTGTAGTACCTGTTTTAGCTGCAACATCAATTCCATTTATCTTACAATATGTAGCTGTTCCATTGCTTCCTTCTACTGGTTGAGTTAGCAAATCTTTTAATATAAATGCTGTTTCTTTAGAAAATACTCTTCTTGTATCTTGTTTTGGTGTTATTATAGTTTCACCAGAATGATTTTTTATGTTTTGGTAAAACACTGGTTCTATATATTGCCCATCATTTGCAATTGCAGCATATGCTGCGGCCATTTCTAGTGGACTTATTCCTTTTTGTAAACCTCCTAATGCTAAAGATAAGTTATTGTCTTCTTCTGTTAGAGTTGTTATTCCTAATCGTTCCAAATAATCCATCGAAACACTAGGTTTTAATTCTTGCATTATTTCTACAAAAGGAATATTCTGTGAAGATTCTATAGCTCTTCTAACAGTTATTTTGCCTAACGCCTTACTATAATCTACAGGGTGATATCCACCTGGAAAATCTTTTTCAGCATCATCATATATTGAAGATGCTGTTATTATTCTTTTCTGAATAGCTGGTCCAACAACAGCAATTGGTTTAATTGCAGATCCAGTTTGTCTTATACTTTGTGTTGCCCTGTTTAATGAACGTGGAGTTGTTTTTTCTCCTAATCCACCTACACATCCTAATACATATCCTGTTTTGTGGTCTATTATCACCATTGCTGCTTGTGAAGGGTCTCCACCAGTTTTTGACTGTAATACATATTTGCTTTTTTCCATTTCTGTTTCAATTTGATTTTGTATTTTTGTATCTTGCGTACTGGTTATTGTTAAGCCAGCCATGTAAATATAATTTGTCGCAAAATCGCTTGAAATATCATATTTTTCTGCAATGTCATTTGTAACATCAGTTATTAATGCATCAGTATGATATGAATATACTCCATCACTTGACTCTACAGATCCCTTCTTAAATTTTAAGCCTGCATCAACGTTTGCTGTTGCTTCATTATACTCTGTTTCGTCAATATATCCTAATTCCAACATTTTAGCTAATACTGTATTAGTTCTATTTTTTATTTTCTCTGAATTATCTTTTTCTCCAAAAGGGTTATAAGAATTAGGTGAATTATTTATTCCTGCTAAAAATGCGCATTCTTCTAATGTTAGATTTTTGCAAGATTTACTAAAGTAGTAATTACTTCCAGCTTCTACCCCATATATACTTGGACCTACATATATAATATTTAGGTATGTTTCTAGAATTTCATCTTTTTCAGTTATGCACTCTAGATTCCATGCTTGCCACCATTCTTTTACTTTTCTAAAAATACTGTCTGTATTGTCACCAGTCATATTCTTTACTAACTGTTGAGTAATTGTACTTCCTCCATATGACGAATTACCAAAATGAAAAATATAACTTAAGATAGCAGAACCAGTCCTTTTTATATCAACACCTTGATGCTTGTAAAATCTTTCATCTTCAATTGCCACATAAGCATTTTTTAAATTTACTGGTATTTCTGAAATACTAACCTTTTTTTGTTTTCTTTCGCTACCTAATTTAGCTATTTGATTTCCATTCGCATCAACAACTACAGAATTTTCGTTAATTAACATGTCTTCTGCTATATTTCTCCATTTAATTGCTGAAACTGCTAGTGTAATTCCAACTATAATTATGGCTATTAAAATGATAATAAGAATAATTTTCTTTAATTTTTTATTAGCTTTCTTTTTAGATTTTACATTTTTACGAGTTTTTTTAGTTGATACTTCTGTTTTATCAATAGATTTATTTTTTTTAAAGGCCTTTGGAACAAATTCTTCCTCTTCTTGGTCTTTTAATCTTCTACCTTTCATACATTAAGCTCCTTAGAAAAATAAGCTACTTTACTTATTTCAGAAAAACCAGAATAATTATATAAGTTCATAGCTTGCTCGTCATCAATATTGCAACTAGCTGTAAATTTTTCGCAACCTCTATCTTTTGCCCAATCTTCACATTTATTTAATAATTTTTTAGCAATTCCCTTATTTTGATAATTGCGTTTAATACTTATTTTTTCTAAATATCCAATTGGAGATATATTTTCGTCTTGTAATGAGCATTGTGCATATGCCACTGGAATCTCGTTTTCGTAATCTATAAATACTACTTTACTGTAATTTGTTAAAGCTTCTCTTATATTGTTTAATTGTTCATTTTCTAGTTTATTTTTGTTACTGTCTTCATCAATCTGTGCAATTATGTCATAATCACTTATCTTAGCTTCTTTAATCATATGTATCCCTTCCTTCTTATATTTAAATAAGTTTCCTATATCATAACAAAAAAATAATTTTTTTACAACAGCAAACTTTAAGTAAAAAATCGACACATTTCTATTTATATTCAAAAAAAAACAGACCCGAAGGTCTGCTCAAAGTGGACAAAGGATGAAGAATCCGACAAATTTATAATTATATCTTAGGCTGACTTCTGCCAACCTGGGATCTGTAATAGTTGCCCCATAAATATCTTTATCAGTAGGTTTTTTACCTCTAAATTTGTGTGACCAGCGCCTAGGCCTATCTTCTCTCATAAAGTGATAGTCGTATTCCTCTTTATTACCTGTATCTACTACGAAAAGACATATTTTCCATTCCCAATCGGATGGAGTCTCTTCGTACGAAGCTTCCCGAACATATATGTCTTCTTCTGTCATATCGGCAATCAATCTCTCAATTACCTCTTTTTTAGAAATGATGCCTTTGTCCTCATAGCCAGCGATTTGCCCAACATAGTCTTGTGGCTTATTAAGATTGCACGCATACGCATAACAATCTAACCGACGTTCTGTTGGGGTTAAGCCAATTGGCTTTTTAATACTTCTCAAATATTTGTACCTCCTTAGTCGTCACTATATATATGATACCCTATTTATAACATTATGTCAATTTATCTCTATTACAAAGCTTGTTCTATAATTCCTCCACCAACTACAATATCGTCTAAATAAAATACAGCAGACTGTCCAGGAGTTAAAGATTTCTCTGGCTCGTTAAAAATAATTTTAATCTTATTATTTTCTAAAGTATGTAATGTTGCTATAGATTCTTTTTTGCTGTAACGTGTTTTTACTCCAACTTTTAAATTGTCTATAGCAATATCTTTTATTAATATATTTATATTATTTATTATAGCTTCTTTCTTATATACCTCTTCTTTAGTTCCAACTATTACTTCATTTTTTAAAATATTAAAGCCTATAACAAATAAAGGTTCTTTATATGATATTCCCATACCCTTTCTTTGTCCAATTGTATAATTATATAAGCCTGTATGTTTTCCTAAAACTGTTCCATCAGTAAGAACTATATTGCCTGGTCTAGGTTTAATAGTTGAATTCTCCTCTAAAAACTTCTTATAATTGCCATCAGGAATAAAACAAATATCTTCACTATCTGGTTTATCTGCTACATTTACTAAATTATTTTCTTTTGCAATTTGTCTTATTTCATCTTTAGAACTAAAATTACCTAATGGAAATAAAACATTAGCTAATATTTCTTGTGGTAAAGTATATAACACATATGATTGATCTTTATTAGTATTTATACATTTTTCTAATACATATTGATTATATTCATCATTATATTCTATTTTAGCATAATGACCTGTTGCTAAGAAATCACAATTTAGCTCTTTTGCTTTTTTATACATCTCTCCAAATTTTAGCCTTCTATTGCATTCTATACAAGGATTAGGTGTAAGTGCATTCGCATAACAATCTATAAAATTATCTATTACATATTTTTTAAAACTTTCTTGCATATCTATAGAAATATGTTCTATTCCTAGTTTATTACATACCTCTTTAGCATCTTTAGCATCTGTATGGTTAGAAAGTGACAAAGTAACACCTATAACCTCATAACCTTCATTTTTTAATAGTAAAGCAGATACGCTACTATCTACTCCTCCACTCATTCCTAATAAAACTCTTCCTTTTTTCATATCATCTCTCCTATGTTCACATTGTACCATATATACCATAATTTAGCAAAACTATTGTTTAAACAACTAAAATATAGTATAATAATTATGTTAATCGTTGGGAGGACTACATATGTACTTTATGAATTTTAAATACGCTATTGATAAAGCTGAAGGAATGGTAGCTGATATTAAACCATTTAAATATAAAGAAATAAATACAGATATTGACAGAATATATAGATTTGTTCAAAGAGAAAAGGCTAACAATCCAAATATGGGAGATTTTAGCATCTATAATTTATTAAACACTTATAATTCAAGACTAAAAACAGTTTCTTTTTATAACGAACATACATTAAATCAAGTAACTGCATATAATGCTTGTCTTTATTTATTAAAAAATCCTAAAAAATATAATGAAATTACAGACCATATAGAAAAAAATAATTTATCCTCTGATAAGGACTTCTTTATGCATACAAATAGTTTTGACGAAAATTTAACTAATTTATTATTATTTATGAGACATCTATATCCTCAAGTAGAATCTGAAATAAGAAAAAATTATGGACCCATATTTGATAGCATATTAGATTTAGATAAATCTAGACAAGAAAAATATAATATGGCAGAAAAAATGTTAGCACGTTTGCCATTAATACAAAGAAAACGTTATCTTGATGCATTCGAATTACTTCTTGATGGAATACCCGCATATATGAGGACATACCTAGATTATACCGAATCAAGCATTAGAGAAGATTTAATACAATCAAATGCGGAACTAGTTAGTTTGTTTGCTTCAATGGGCTATTTAGATGAATGGTTAGAAACTGCCAACAATCAGTTTGATGAAATTGGTCTTTCAGAATTAAAGCAAGATAAAAGTGCTATAAAGACAGGCTTATCTCCAGAGGTTCAAAAAACTTTAAGTACAGTTGATTTGTTAGGAATCAATATAATGTATACAAATAGAGCATTACATATATTAAATTCATATTCTAGAGCAATGTATGCAATTTCAGAATTTAATTTAGAACCTCTTTTAGTAAATGGTTCCGAAGCCCCACAAATAGAAACTGAAGATTTAAAAAATATTCTTCTAAAAATGGAACTTTTCTACTATCCAACAGAAGCCTATTATACAGAAAATGAAACAAAAATAGAAGAATTAACTCGCAGTGGAGAATTGATATTAGATGATGATAATTCAGATAGAAGATATTATTCTATGACACCTTTAGAAGAAGAATTAAAAAAATCTTATGGAAAAGAGTATAAGGAATATTTTTCTAAACGTCTCCCTGCTTCTAAAAATGATGTTGGCGAAGACATGGTAAGATTTTCGCAATTCGCCAATGCAATTCATCGTTTAAAATCTTCTAAGAATCGTATTGCATTATCTCTTTATAGTTTTTTAGAACTAAACGACAATCAAAAAAGAAATTATGGAATCGTAGTAGATAGAGTTTCTGAAGATGGTACATTTGGAGAAGTAAAACACTTCGTGGACTTTGCGGTAGATATCAACTCTATGTTTCCAGTAAATGTTCATCTTCCTCAAAATATATTTGCTGATTTTGCAAAAGAATATTTTAAAAGTCCTATTGTTCCTATTTATGCCGGGTCAGATGATTGGGATATGCCAAATGGAAAAAGAGTAAAATCACATATAATGGTTCCATGGAGTAAAAAATCTAAGAAAACAATTAAACAAGTATCTAAAAATAATAAGGCTTATAGCCAAAAAGTAGTTAATCATTTTAGATTTTTGTCTGATGCAACCTGTGTACCAATGCATTTTAAAAAAGCACCTAAAGATAAGCAAATACACAAAACATATATTAATTTGGATACAAATTCTATCCTAGAAAGAACTAAAGAAGGAATATTTATAAAGGTATTACCACAAGGTCAAGGAGATGATGAACGATTTGATAGATAATAAATTATTAAAAGAAAATTTTAGAAATAAAAACTATATTTATTGTATAAACACACTTCAAAACGAAATAAAACAAAAATTAATTGCAAGAGTAAGAATATTTAAGCCAGAATATAAATATTGTAACTTGGCAGATTTAAAAACAAATTGTTATAGATATTTAAATGATAAAGAAAAATTATATGTCACTTTATTATGTAGGTATTCTGAAGAGGAATATCCCCCAACACGTGAATTAAATACCTTATTAGATATTTATTCTTCATATAAATAATATATAAGCTACTAGATTAACATTAACTAGTAGCTTATTTTTACTATGATATTTCGTTCATTATATCTTGTTTTGTTCTTAAGCCAATCATTGTAGCTCTCACTTCTCCATTTTTAAAATAAATTAATGTTGGGATACTCTCTACATCATATTTTATGGCTAATTCTGATGCTTCATCTACATTTACTTTACAAACCTTTAATTCTAAGTTTTCTTCTGATATTTCATCAACTATTGGTCCCATCATTCTACATGGTCCACACCATGGAGCCCAAAAATCAACTAATACTGGTAACTCTGATTTTAAAACCTCTGATTCAAAATTATCTTCTGATATTTCAATTACTTTACTCATAATAAAAACCTCCTTATATATTTTTTAATTGTTTAGCAATACTTAAACCACATTTAGCACCTTCATATATTGCCTTACATATTTGAAGTAATCCACCTGTACAATCTCCTGCTGCATAAATACCAGGTACATTAGTTTCCATATCTTCATTTACTACGACATTGTTATTTTTTACTATAATACCAAGTTTTTTTGCAAAGTCACTACTTGATGCTATTCCCTCTGCTATAAATATTCCATCAACAGGTATACTTCTACTATCTTCTAAAACGATACTTTCTACTTTTTTCTCTCCTCTTATAGAATCAATTTTTCCTTCTATAATATTTTGTATTTCTACTGACCTGTTTTCTGGAAGCTGACTGCCATTTGTAAATATACTTACCTTATCTGTTACATTTCTTAATACTTCAGCTTCATGAAGTGCATACTCACCACTACCTATTACTGCAACATTTTTATTTTTAAAGAAAAAACCATCACATATTGCACAATAGCTTATTCCTTTTCCTTCGAATTCTTTTTCACCAGCTATATTAGAACTTTTTCTGCTCTTTCCTGTTGCGAGAATAATTGTTTTTGTTTCATACTCGCTATTTACAGTCTTAACAATATATGTTTCATTACCATATTCTATGTCTAAAACTTCATCTGTTTTTATTTCTATATTTTGCTCTTCTGCTTGCTTTATTCCTCTTCTAAAAAGTTCTTCACCTGATATTGGCTTCTCGAATCCATAGTAATTTTCGATAGTTTTAGCTTTTCTTAAAGCTGTTTCACTTTTGCCTATTACTAAACATTTTAAGTTAGACCTACTTATATAAATTGCAGCTGAAATTCCTGCAGGTCCTTTACCAATTATTATACAATCATACATAAATATTCTCCTAATCAGCTAATGTTCCCATTGGATCCCATGGCTCTAATTCCATATAATATTTATTTTCATTATATGCTTCTAGCTCTTCTGGTTTTAAATGTTTTTTATTAATTACAACTTGATATACATATGAATTAAACCAATCATCTGTTAAAAGATAAATACCTTTATTTCCTGTAGAATCTCCCCATGAATTTTCTACTTTCCAACGGTTACCTTTCCAATTTTCATCTAGATTGACACCTAAAAACATCATTGCATGAGTCATAGCACTTTCCCTATATTCAAGTTTTGTAGCTTTATCCATTGTATCTTTAATATTTATTATATCTTTGATATTATACAAATTACGAGATAATATTCCTAATTCTCTTGAAGATTCTTGTCCAACATCACTTCCAAAAAATACTGGTACTCCTTCTGAAAGTTGAGCGATTGCCATTTCTTTTAATCTTTCTATTGGCAAATTTAAATATGTAATTCTATTACCATCTGCAACGTTTCCAATATAATTTACTGTATACTTCTTATAAAATGGTCTATCTTCATTTGGTGCATTTATTATGCTTATGTAATCATCTAAGTTTAAATCTTTTATATACCTATCATGAAATTCTGTTGGTGTTATATCAGAATCTCTGTGAAATTCGTCATTTTTATCAGTATATTCAAAATCGAATTTTTCTGGTGGTCTACCAAATGCAGTACATAAAATCGCATAGATATTTTCTAACATATCTAATTTTTGATTTTCTATATCTTCTAAGTTCTTTTTCTTTTTATAACTTGTTCTTAATTCGTATGCATACATTCTTAATATGCGTCTTAAGATTTTATTTATTTCTGAAGTATTGGAAGAACTATAAGTTTCTGGCATAGCACTTTTTGGTACAATTCCATATTTTTTTATAATATTTAAGAACATATCCCATTGTCCACCATCATTTATAGGTGCATCTAAGAAAAATGTTACATGTCTATCTGTTGTTGGTCTATCTATTGTGTCAATTATATTATTTAAGAAATAGTTACATTTTTCTAATTTATCATAAAATGCAATATAGTTTTGTGATAACTCTATTGTACTTATATTTAATTTTTTAATTAAGAAATATCTAAGAAAATTTGTAGACGCAAAAATCCAACATCTTCCACTTTGTTTTTGGTTAGTTATATTACCTTGTTTTAAATTTACAGAAAATTCATATCTTGCATTTCTTATTTCATCATAATTCTCACAAGATTTAAAAAATCCATTCTTTGTAACTGCATTTGTAATTACTTTGTTCTCATTTTGATTAAAACTTCTTTCGTATTTTTTTAATTTGTCTTTTGAAATATTTTTCATATGTATCCTCCTTTATTTAACCGGGATTCGGAACATTCCTCGGGATTTGGGGACGTTCCCTCGGGATTTAGGGACGTTCTTTAAATCCCGGTTTTAATTTAAACAATTAGTTCATTATGCAATTGCTCTAATATATTATCCCCTAGTTTATCCTTAAATATTATTCTTATTTTTGATTCATTTGTTTGAATATTTAAGACTTCTAGTGCATTTGTATCTAATATTTGCATCGTTTTTGTTATGATAGTTGCATCATTCATTATTCCATAGCCTATAATTGATATTTTACTAATATTTTTATAAGAACAATCTAATTTAGGATATTGGCTTGTTATTACATTTTCAAACTTATTAAATTCTGCTGATTTAATAGTAAACTGAATTTCTAAATTTGATGTACTCTTATTTATTATGTTATTAATAAATATGTTGTTATCTAATAATTTTCTATATATACGATTTATCATTCTAGGTGTATACATTTCTTGTTTTGCAGTTACTAAAATTATATTATCATTTTTTACGATACTTTTAACTTTCGTATCTTCTATCTTATCATTTATTACACTTCCTGGTCTATTATTAAATGTCGACTTTGTAATTATTGGAATATTAAATCTTTTTCCAATTTCTACACATCTATTATGCAAAACTTTTGCTCCTTCATTTGAAATGTCTTGCATTTCTTCATAAGAAAGCTCTGATATTTTTTTAGCATCTTGTATTTTATTTGGGTCGGTAGAATATACTCCATCAACATCTGAAAATATATAGCACTTATCTGCTTTTAATGCTGCGGCAACTGCTACTGCTGTAGTATCAGAACCGCCTCTTCCAAAAGTTGTTATATCTCCCTTTTCGTTTATTCCTTGGAAGCCCGCTATAATAACAATCTTTCTTTCTGCTAATTCTTTTTCTATCCTTGTTGTATCTATACTTTCTACAACTGCTGATTGATTTGTTTCGCTTGTAAATATTCCAGCTTGCCATCCTGTAAGTGAAATTGCTGGGTATCCTAACCTATTAAGTAAAATGCTTAATTTAGACATCGAAATTTGTTCGCCTGCGCTTAATAGTGTATCCAATTCTCTTTCATTTGGAACATTACTTAATTCGTGTGCTTCTCTTAATAGATTATCTGTAGTTTTTCCTTGAGCAGATACTACAACTACTACATTGTTTTCCTTGTAAAATTCTTTAATTTTATCAGCTACAATATTTAATTTAATATTGTCTGAAACTGAACTCCCTCCAAATTTTAATACTATTGTGTCCATATCTGACAACCTCTTTTTTTTAATGTAAGAAGCGAATTTAATTAAATATCACTTCTATATAATATATGAAAATAAATACTTTTTCGTAACTTTTTAAATGGTTACAAATATTTATTTTATAAACTTATCAAATTATATCATAAAATGTTTTATATTGTATTTATCTATTGAATTTTTTTAGATATTCTTCTATAAAATCATCAATTTGTCCATCCATAACAGCTTGTACATTACCAACTTCATAATTTGTTCTGTGGTCTTTTACTAATGTATATGGGCAAAATATATATGACCTAATCTGACTTCCCCATGCAATGTCTTTTTGTTCTCCTTTTAAATCTGCTATATTTTTTTGCCTTTCTTTTTCTTTTAAGTCAAATAGTTTAGATTTTAACATCTTCATTGCTGTTTCCCTATTTTGTATTTGAGAACGTTCTGATTGGCAGGCTACAACCGTATTTGTAGGTATATGTGTTATTCTTACAGCAGAAGAGGTTTTATTTATATGTTGACCTCCTGCTCCTGATGCCCTGTATGTATCTATTCTTAAATCATCTGGATTTATTTCTATTTCTATATCTCCTTCGATTTCCGGTAATACTTCTACAGAAGCAAATGATGTATGCCTTCTGCCACCACTATCAAATGGGGAAATTCTGATTAATCTATGTACTCCCATCTCGCCTTTTAAATAGCCATATGCATATTCACCTTGTACTAAAAATGTAACACTTTTTATCCCAGCTTCATCGCCTTCTAGATAATCAAGCTCTTTAACTACAAAATTATGTTTTTCTGCCCATCTAGTATACATTCTGTATAACATTTCTACCCAGTCTTGTGATTCTGTACCACCTGCTCCCGGATGCATAGATACTATTGCATTATTTACATCGTATTGACCTGACAATAATGTTTTAATTTCTAATTCTTCAATATCTTTTTTTACATTTTTGGTATCTTCTAGTAATTCTTTTACAAGTTCTTGCTCCTCTTCTAATGTTAATAAATTATTCATCTCGATTAGATTTTTTAAACTTGTATCTATTTTAGTATATGAATTAATCTTATCTTTTAGAATTTTAATTTCTTGCAAAATTTTACTATTATTACTACTCCAAAAACCTTGTTTTAAAGTTTCTTTTTCTAAGTCAGCTAATCTAGATTTTAATTTATCAACTTCAAAGGGATTCACCGATTTCTTTAAGTTTTTCTGATAATGTTTGAAGTTCTTTTTGATTTTCTTCTAGCTCTATCATATCTTCACTCCAATCCTTTATTTGTGTCACAATCTTATCATAGGTATATATTTTTTTCAAGTCAGGATTCGGGAATAGGGATATGGGGACGTTCTTTTTTTCCCTTTTTAATAATTTAGGTAAAAATAGTAGCTCATCATAGCTATGACGAACTACTATTTTTATATAGGGATTTTAGGACCGTCCCCAAAATCCCTCCGAGGAAAGTCCGATCTATTTTGTTCCAAATATTCTATCTCCTGCATCTCCTAACCCAGGTAAGATATATCCATGCTCATTTAACTTTTCGTCTATTGCTGCTGTATATAGTTCTACATCTGGATATTCTTCATTTAATTTCTTTATTCCCTCTGGAGCAGATATAATTGATAAAAATTTAATCTTTTTTACTCCATCTTCTTTTAGGCATTTAATTGTATCTGCAGCAGAACCTCCTGTTGCTAACATTGGATCTAAAATTAGTACTTCTCTATTGCTAATATCTTTTGGCATTTTATAATAATATTTTACTGGCTCTAAAGTTTCCTCGTTTCTATATAGTCCGATATGACCAATTTTAGCATTTGGGATTACTTGCAATAGCCCATCTAACATTCCTGTTCCTGCTCGTAATATTGGTACAAATGCATAGTTATCTTCTTCTAGCACTCTAGCATTTGTCTTACATAATGGTGTCTCAATTTCTACCTCTTTTAATTTTGCATCTTTCATTGCTTCATAACATAAGAATATTGCAATCTCTGTTATTATTTCTCTGAATTCTTTTGTTCCTGTTTTCTTATTCCTTATAATTGATAATTTATGCTCTATAATCGGATTGTCTAATACATTTATATTCATATTTTTTATTCCTATCTGTTCCTTTGCTGTAGTTTCTGCTATAACTTCTATATTTTCCATTTTATCTTCACTCTTTACTTCACTATTTTCGTCACTTTTTTCTTCTTTTGTATCATTATTTTCTTCCTCTACTTTTTCAGGTTTATTTTCTTTTTCATCTGGTAATAATAGATTTAATAAAATACCAACTATTGCTGCTAAACTCATTCCAGAAATTGTAACAGATAAATCTCCAGATACTATTGATATTGCAGCTCCTCCTAAGCCTAATACAAGCATTGTAGAAGCAACAACTATATTTTTTGATTTTCCAAAATCTATATGATTTTCTATTAAAACTTTTAAACCATTTACAGATATAAAGCCATAAAGTAATAATGATACTCCTCCTAATACTGGATTAGGTATTGTAGAAATAATAGCTGTAAATTTACCTAAAAAAGCTAAACATATTGCAATTATTGCAGCTAATCCTATTACCCAAACTGATGCAACCTTTGTCATTCCCACTACTGAAGTATTTTCACCATATGTTGTATTTGCAGGTCCACCAAGCATTCCTGCTACAAATGTCGCTATACCATCTCCAAGTAAGGTCCTATCTAACCCAGGGTTTCTAAGTAAGTCTTTTCCAATTATTGAACTTAGTGCTGTATGATCTCCAATATGTTCTGCCATTGTAACTAATGCTATTGGTGCTATTGTAAGGATTGCAGAAAAATTTGGTATATAATTTACAAATGGTAATATAAAGTTTGGCATACTAAAGAATGCTGCTTCTGCAACTGGTGTAAAATCTACTAATCCTAGACATATAGATGCTATATAACCTACAACTATTCCAATTAAGAAAGGAACAATCTTTAAAAATCCTTTTCCTCTAACCATAACAATAGCTGTTGTTAAAAATGTTATTAATGCTACTATTACACCTTTCCATTCTATTTGTGTGTCTGTTCCTAATCCAATTTGAGATATTGCATTAGGAGCTAAACCTAATCCGATTATCATTATCATTGGTCCTATAACTACATGTGGTAGTAACTTATGTATCCAATCTTTGCCTATGAAATGTATTAATGTAGCAAATATCACATAAATAAGACCTACTACCATAATTCCTGTCATTGCCCCAGAAATTCCACCTTTTAAATATGCAGCTGCAAGAGGTGCAATAAAAGCAAATGAACTTCCTAAATATACTGGTGATCTTCCTTTAGTACACAGTATATAAATTAAAGTTCCTATACCCGATGTAGCTAGCGCTACAGGTATTGTTAGTACTTCTGTACCTGCTGAACTATTTACTAGTATTGGTACTAATATCGTTGCACCAAACATTGCAAAAACATGCTGTATTGCTAAAATAATCCATTTTCCTATTGTTGGTTTTTCGTTTACATCTAGAAGTAATTTTGTTTCTTCCATTTAAAGATTCCCCCTCTTTCTTATATATATTTTTTTGCTTAATTGATAAATTATTTTCGTAATAACTTATTAATTAGGCAAAAAAAATACTAATTCATAAATGAATTAGTAACACATGGATAAATATTTTGTTGGGTTGCTAAAAAAAGCAAATTTTGCCTTTAATTTTTCTGCTATATTCAATTTTGTTTCTTCGCCAAATTTTTGCATTTTTTCTCACCCTTTTGCATACTATATATCAAGATATAAAAAATTACAATATTAATTTATAATTTTTTATAAATTATTTTATATATAAAAGCAGTTATAAGGAATACAGCTATCTTCTAAATAGTGCCTTTATTTTGCTAAGGAATTTTTTAAAAATGCTATCCTTATATTCAACTACTGCTAACTCTTCTTTAGTTTTCTTTGCTTTTTCCTGTTCTATATTTCTTCTTTTAAACACATTCTCTGGATCATATTTTTCTTTTATTTCATTTGCCATTTTTTCTCTTTGAGTATTATGATAATTTATTATCTTAATCTTCTGTTTTTCTGTTGCCCAGTAATCTCTAAATAAAATAGCTAAAATTGCAGCTGTTTCATCTAGCATTGTTTTACCATCAAAAGTTTCTTTAGTAATATTATATTCATAACTTTCGTTCATGTTTTGTTTAATATAATCTAGTTTATATTTAGGTATTCTATCTACTAATTCTTTAGGAAAAATTTTTAAAATCTCATAAATTTCCTTATATGCACAACTAACTTTATCTTTCGTCTTTTCCATCTTCTACTCCTTTTTTCTCATTTTTAGTATTTTCTATATAGTCATTCCATTTATCAACCAATTTGTCTAGCTTTCCTATACCTTTATCGAAAAAATCATACATTTTTGTTTCTACATTTGCTATTTTTTGCTCAATATTTTTTATGGCTTCTTCGTTCATTCCACTCATTCTTAATGAATTTTCAAAACTTGCTTCTGCCATTTTATCCAATTTATCTTGAAGTCTTCCGTTTGCTTCTCTACCAGGTCTATCTGAAACATATGTAAATCCATTTTTATAGTTTTCGGCAACTTGCTTAGCAAAGTTTTTAATTTTATCTACCATATTTCTACCCGCTTTTAAAACGAAATGTTTTGGACTTAATTTTAAATTTTTTTTATTGTTCTCTTCTGTTTCCATACTATCCCCCTACTTAATTTTTATATCGGCTAATGGTCTTATTTTTAGCCAATCCTCGCTATTATTTAAAGCTTCAGTTTTAACTTTTTCTAAATCATACTTCCCCGTTTCCTTTATAAATGAAACTATATCGTCTGGAAATAACATTTTACAAGTTCCACCATTTTTATATTTTACTTTATCTTTTATCTTCTCTGGAACTACCACATTAAATATTGATTGTAGATAATAATTTGTTAAATCATATTCATTATGTAGTTCGTCTCTTCCATAGAAAACTTTTAAAAACTTATTATAAAAAAGATAGTCTGTAATTAAGTGCATACAATATCCTTTATTAAAATCTGTATCAATCTCTTTGTCTAAAAAAAAGTTTTTTAAATTTGTCATACTACTTTTAGGTCCATAATGTGTTTTTGATTTATCATAAGTTAAATCTGGATATATTACTCCATCTATGAATTTATCTTTATCTAATATTTCTGTTGGGTGATTCTTTATAAACTCATTTCCAACAGCTAAATGAATTATATAACCTGGCATTTTCTTCTCCCACCTTTTTTATAGATTGTATCATATTTAAAAAAAGAATAACAAGTAATTATTTAATATGTTATAATAATTTTATTCAAATAAAAGGGGAAAATTTATGTTAGAAAACATTACACTTGATAATATCTTTAGTAAAATTTCGAAATGGTTTACTAAAGATAGAAAAATTACTTTTATTGTAACTTTTATTATTGGGTTACTAGTACATTTTACATTATATTCAAATGAACTATTAGCATATGACGCTTATTGGCATTATGGCTCTTTTTTAGCTAAAGGTTGGGAAATTTCTCTTGGAAGATTTCTTATTCCTTTTTCTGATATGTTAAGAGGATCTGTTGTAGGTTCAATCTTAACTACGACTATTTCATTAATTACAATATCTTTTTCAGCTATATTCTTAAATGAAGCATTACATATAAAAAAGAACTATTTAAGGATTTTAACCAGTATATTAATTGTTGTAACACCAACATTATCACTTACTTTAATGTATCCTTATACAGCTAATGGATATACTTTTGCAATGTTATTTGCAGTTCTATCAATATATTTTATTAATAAAGACAAAAATTTCAAAAATATAATATTTACTTTAATTTGCATAATTGCTACACTTGCATTTTATCAGGCATATCTTTGTGTAATAACTGGATTATTACTCTTATCTTATATTTTTAAATTAATTGATGATAAACTAACATGTAAAGAAATATTGAAAAAACTATTTGTAGATATTGCAATTATAGCTGTAGGTATGATTTTATATTATGTTGGTTTAAACATAATAATCGCAATATTAGGGCTTAATATAACTTCTTACAGCAGTGGAAATACAATTTTTAGTTTGGAAACCATAAAAAATATTTTACCATCAATACAAAATGCATATACCACTTTTGCTAATTTTTATTTTTCAGATAATATCTTAAACAATACTGGATGGTACAGACATATTTTTTACGCAATACTTTTTATATTTATTTTAATAAATTTTATAATATTAATTATAAATAGAAAAATTTATAAAACACAAACTAAACTAATTTTACTATTATTAGGCATTTTACTATTCCCTATTTTTGCATGCTCTATAGAATTAATTGCTCAATCTAGGGACATAAATTTATTAATGGCTACATCACTTTATTTACCAATAGTAGTTTTAATAAAGCAAATAGAATTAATAAAAATAGTAAATTTAACAATATTATTCAAATTTTATCTTACTTTATTTCAGCACTAATTATATGGACATTTATATTATCTAATAATGCAACATATATAGCAACAAAATTATATAATGATCAAATGTTTGCTGTTGGCAATAGAATCTTATCTAGTATAGAAGATAATTCCGAAATTACAAATACAACACCTATTGTAATTCTAGGGCATTTAGATTTTAGTGTACAAAATGATAGCTTGTTAGATTTAACTAATTTTGACGTGTCTGACGTAAATATTTGGACTTGGCAAATATTCTTGCAAGATCATTTAGGTATCGGAAGAGATATTTGTACTATGGAAAGTTATAATGACATAATGAATTCAGAAGAATATATTAGTATGTCTATATATCCTAATGAAGGATGTATAAAAATAATTAATGGAACTGCTGTTGTTAAGCTAAACTATTAATTTAATATAAAAATAAGAAGCATAAATGGAATGCTTCTTATTATTTGAATAAGGTCAAATATTATTTTTCTATTAACTCTTCCGTATATTTTGTTCCATTGTAATTGTAATTTATATATAATTTTTTTGTAAAATCATTTATTCCGGCATCTATGCTTAATTTATATTCATATTTCTCTTGTGTTGTTCCACTAATACTTACTTTGTAAGTATTTCCTTCTTTATCAGTTATACTTAATATTTCCGAAATTTGCTTTTGAAAATTCTCTGCTTCCATGTCTATTCCACTTTTGACTATCTTATCATATTCTTTTGATTTAAATTTAATTGTCATACCTGTTTCTGATATTAAAATATTTTCAATATCTATTCCTGGAATGTTATTTTTTGTTGTAAGTTCTGTAGTATTTCGTTCATAAAATTTCTTAGGTACTTCTATTTCAAGATTCCATTTCGCTTTACTCAAATTAAAATCCTCAGAATTTTTTATTGTTAGCTCATTATTTTCATTTTCTATATCTGACATGGTATAACCTAAATCAAATATTTTAATATATATTGTTTTGCTTTGAGGAAACTTATCTTTAGCTCTAAGTGTTAAATTAAAATCTATAGTTCTGTTTGCTTCGCTAACGCCCGTAATTTGCTGTGTTGCTATATCACTAAACTGTTGTGCAGTTGCACTCTTTGTATCATAATTTAAGCCTAATTCTTTATATATAAAAGAAATTTTATTATTTTCCTTATTTTTAGAAAACAATCTTGGTTGTATGTTGTATATATTTTTGTTTTCATCATATACAGCATATCCAAATGAAAAGTTTTTAGAATCAACATTTATTTCTTCATTAAATTTAAATGTTATATCAAAATCTAAACAATCATCTGTAAGTAAAATTGAATTTATTTTTATTCCAATACCATCTTGCATTAGATAATCCATATTAATAACTTCTGCATAACCGTGTATCTTTTACCTCTTTTAATTTTCCCTTAGCCGATATACTTGGACTTTCTTTATATTCTTTAAATTCTATATTCCATTTGATTTTAGCATAAATCTGTCTAGACATCAGACCTGTTACTGCTATAACTAATAATGTTGCTACAAAGTTAAAAATCTTTTTAGAAAAAATATTTTTTTCTTTTGCAAGAATTTTTTCGTAATTCACAGCTGCATTAAATTCTTTTTCAACATAACTTTTAAATGCTTCATTAGTCATTTCTATCCACATCCTTTCCTAAATATCTTTTTAGCTCTTTAAGTGTTCTATATATTCTGTTTTTTATGTTTGATTCATTTAGCTCCAAATCTTTGGATATTTCGGTAATTTTTAAGTCAACTGCAAAATATAAGTAGAATATTTTTGCTGTAATTAAATCTTTCTGTTTTAGATATTTCCATACTTTTGCTACATTATTTTTAGTTATAATATTTGCTTCTAAATCAAATGAATCTTCTATGTCTTCTATTAAGTTACTATCATCTTGATAACAGTATACGATATTATCTTTTTTCTTTTTGTGATAATATCTTTTTAATATATTATTCGCTATTCCAAGTACATAACTTTCTATATTCTCTACCTCTAACATTTTTTTCTTTTTAAGTAACTTTAATAATTCTAAATATGTATCTTGAATTATGTCATTTACATCATCAAGATTTCTACATTTTATTACTGCAAATTTTAGTACTTTGCTATATGTTTCTTTATATATTTTATCAATTAATATATATTTGGTGTACATAATTTTGTAATTTTGCTTAAAATATGCTATAATTAAGCTATTAAATTTGAAAGGAGTGTTACTATGTCATACCTAATTGGTATTACCGAAAATGATTATCGGGAGTATCGGAAAAATTTTTCTAAAGTAGAATATAGTTTTGCCAGAAGAGGGGAAGTTTTCCCAGTACCCATGAAACAAATTCGTGAAGTAACAAACATTACAATTCTGAAGAAATGGGAATTTTTAGAAGTTATGAAAGACCCCAAATATGCTTTTTATTTTTATAAGAATGATGAGGGTGAAACAATCGGCATCGTTTTTCTTAAATTTACTGGAAAAACTTGTACCATCGCAGAATTTTCAGTTTTTGAACATTTAAAAGGGCTGGGAACAAAATTATATCAAGCAGTCGCAAATCTCTGCCGTGAGCGTGGTATTTACGAGCTGGAATTATGGTGTCCATTTAACGGTTCCAAAGAGTTCTGGAAAAAAATGGGCTTCTATGAAAAAAGCGATTCTTTCTTCTATAGTAGGATTTCAAAAATTTAATTAAGTAACACAAAATTTAAGCTTCTCATGTATAAGCTATTGCTTAATACATGGGAAGCTTCCCTCTTTTCGAACCTGTCGGAAATTTTGACAAGTTGATTCCTTATCTAATTCTTCTTCTGCATAAATATTATTTATATGTTCTATGATATTTGTTCTTGAAGTGCCAAATAATTCTGCCATTTGTTGTTGTGATAACCATACTGTTTCATTTTCGACTTTAACATCTATTTTTGTCAATCCGTCATCTGTTTGATATATTATAATATCTCCATTTGTATTATCCATTATGAATACCTCCAATTTTGTGTTTGCGAACATTTGTATTGTATCATGTAAGTATTAGTTATTCAATACTTATTAACCATTTTTTAATATAAAAAGAAGTGTCTCCATTTTATTCTTGGATACACTCCTTTAATAATATTAAGTTTATTGATTTCTTCCACAACAATTTTTATACTTTTTACCACTACCGCATGGCGAATTACTAATTATATTATCAATACTATTTGTATCTATTTATACTAATAATATCAAGTATTTTTGTCATTTATATTAATTGTATTATTAGTATCATTTTTATTATGCTTTCCAATTTTTTGCAAACAAAATGCAAACAATGTTTACATTCGTTATTATGTTTTTAGTATATACTAACTAAAAGGAAAATTCAAGTATTTGCAATTTAAAATTTATAAATATGATCTCATTACTTCAATAGATTTTCTTAAATCATCTATTTTAGCAACCCCGATTATCTTTCCTATGATGTATCTGATTCCTTATAAAAGTGTGTATACTAACTTGATTAGGCTGTTTTTCCCACGGATATATTTTGTCCTCTTTTTTCTGTTGTATAAAGAATTCATTATCAAATCTCTTTATTCCATTACTTGTACTATATTTTTCCATTAGGGATTCATATAACTCATTATGATATTCCTCAGAAGGTAAATCAAATGCTAAATAATTAGTTTCATTACTTGATATATACGACAGTTTTCTTTCATCAAATTCTTTTACATCTTTATCCTTTTTCAAAACTATATTCTTTACATTTTCATTATAAGCTAACTGCTTAATTAATAGTGGTGAATGAGTTGTTAGTATAACTTGAGAATCTTTGGATATCTCCAATATAAAATCGACAAACTTTTCTTGTAATCTAGGATGTAAATGTAATTCTGGTTCATCAATTAATATTATAAGTTTTTTGCCACTTTGTTTCGACATATAAAATGAATATATTAAAGAAAACATCATTTCATATCCTGAGCCTAAAGAGGCTAAGTCAATTTGCATATTTGATGGGGTTTCAACTACGAGATTAGCTTTTTTAAAAGGTAAATAATTATCAATAAAATCTAATTTAAGACTATGCCCACTTATTTCTTTAAATTTATTAATTGCTTTTTCTAAGTTTTTATTTGATAATTCTTTCTTTATTTTTTCATTTAGCATCGTATTAAGATTTTCTACACTGTCTTGATTTTTATAATATTGAAAATTAAAATCATCCATTATTCTATCAAATCTTGTATCATTATATGTACCAGCTCTAGTCTGATACAATCTGTTTTTATCTAAATATAATACATCTAATTCATTAAATCTTCTTGTTCCAAAAGAATTAGTGACTTTCATTCTTAAATCTGGCGATCCTGGTTTAGGTTTCTCATCATCTGTACTTATATATAATTGATCAGTCATTATAAGTGACAGCAATTTATTTTGATTCGACTTTTCTCTTGTTTTTCCTATAAACTTAAATCCCTTTGCATCAAAACTTGAATTTGGAAAAACACTTTTAACATTAAAAGTATCTTTTGTTTCAATTGTTATTTCAGTTTCTTTATTTGAATCGTTCATATCTGAAATATCAAAACTTTCTGCTTTATACTCTAGTAAACTACTAGCTATTGCATCTAATATAGTAGTTTTACCACACCCGTTTTCTCCTACTATAGTTGTTAATCCTGTTCCATATTTTATATTATCTGGCACATTAAAATTTAATATTTTAAATTCATCGTTAAATAATTTATAATTTTTTACTATTAAATTAGATATAAACATTTAAATCCCTCTTTATCTTAATAAACTTTATTGTCAAAATATTTTACTACTTCCATAGTCTTTAGTCTATTAGCTTTTATTTCGTTAGCAAGATAAAGTAATGTAATTATAGTCATTGCATTTCCATATACATTAGTAAATATAGTTATTCTTTGTAATTTTTCCTCTATATTACCAATGAATTTTCCAGAAATAAATGAAAAGTAAAATTTATTTATATTATCTCCAAATTCTTTCCACCACTCATTACTATTTCTTTCTTTTTCTCTCTTATTGTTTTCTTCTACATATCTAACCATTTCATCAACTTGAGATATTGGTAAATTATATCCATTAGAATATGCTTTAGTATCTATAATAACTCCATAATTATCAGTACTATTTTCTGTATAAATGATTCCATCTGGTTTTCTAGAGCCTCCTAAATGAACTCCTTTGTAATTACATTCTTTAGTAAGTAATTCAACCGTTTTCATTTCAAATAATCTATTTTGTTGACTATCAAATGCTAAATCTACTAAAGATAAGTATTCATGAGATAATGTGTCTAGTTTTTCTCTTAAATTATCTTTTTCTTGAGTAAATTCTGATTTTTCGCTGTTCTCAATTATTGGAATGATAAAATCATTTATTTCGTCATTAAAATAATATTTTTCTCCTATTTTTTCTATGTTTAAGCCTATATTTATAAGACCATCTATATCATCTTTAACTACTGTAAATAATTCGGATATTGTCTGTATTTCAAGTCTATCTCTAATTTTTTCTAAAGTTAGACCACTTTTACATTCAATTAAGCTTTTTATTATCAATGCTCTCCTTGTTCTAATGTAATTTCTGTCTGTTCCTTTTGTTGCGAGCATTTCCCATGATATATTTTTACTAATTCTTTTATGCCTACTTCTTCCATTTACCTTATTTAGTGATTGTATTCCTTTTGCTGTAATCATATATGATTGACCAATTTTCTCTTTATAATTTTTTCCACCAATATTTAATTCAACTTCTTTTGCTACTTGAACTAATAATCCAAGTTTAGATAACCATTTAGCAATCATTCTAGCATACTTATCTGAAGAACCTTCTGTATCTGTTCTTAATTTGTTTCTTTCTTTTGTGTCTTCAGTTGTAGCTAATGTCATTATTAAAACATCTTGAGGAATACTTGTAAATCCATCTTCACCTATAAAACCTAAATTTTTACCCAATTCAAATTTGGTTTTTACTTTTCCGTCAGATAATAGATTTAATATTCTAACTGCTGGTGGATAGCTTAAAAGAGAATCTATTAAAATGTCTTCTTTTTCTTCAATTGTTTTTGCACCTGTTAAATTCAAACCTTCTTCTGTAATTTCAAAAGAATCATCAAAATAATTATATTTTATAAACCCTAGTGCTTGCGCCCATCTAACAAAATTATCTGCAGGCCAATCACTAATAAAATCTCTTACTTGTCCTTTCACTGTTGCTTGTACTATTCCATTACATCTAGCACTAGATCTAGGTGTAAAAGAAGTCCCAACTAAATCAGCATATTTTATTTTTAATGGTATACTATTTAATACTTCTAAAAAGTGACTTTTTCCATCTCTTTCTTCAATTAGTCTATCAATTTTTTCATTTACTAATTCCTTATGTGTTTCTGATTTATTATCAAAAATTGATACAACTTTAATTAATGATTCAAAATCACTTGGATCTTGTACCCAGCCGAAAGTTCTAAAATTCTGATTTTCCATTTTTCTTAATTCTATCAACTTTGTTACCTCCTAATAATTTACAATTAATACTTCAATACTTTTTTCTCTTGTAGTATTATAACTTGAATTAGAATAATCACTTGTCAAATATATTACTTTGTATTTTTTACTCCATTCTTTAAGTAGTTTATTTTCTTTTCCCTTATGCTCTATAACATTAGATAATGCAAACCTTACATTCTTTTTGTCTAGCTCGTCCAGTACTTTATATAATTTTAATTCTTCTTCTTCTTTCCAATCTTTAAAGCCTCTATTTCCATCATTATAAGAACCTGTTGTTATAAGATATGGTGGATCACAATATACAAAGTCATTATTATTTAAATCTTGCAAATTCAATTTATCAAATTGCTCTGACGAAAATTCAATGTTCATATCTTTTAGCTTTTGAGTAAATAATATAAGGTTATTCCTCATGTTGTCTGAAAATTGACTTCTATTTCTTCCAAATGGATTATTATATTCTTTATCATTATTAAATCTAAATTGATAATTAAATGAATAACAAGATAAAGTATATAAATCTATTGGATCTTTTGTTTTATTATAATATACTCTAAACTTTTTAAACGCCTCTTCATTTTCTTTGGATAATCCATATTCATCTATTCTATTTTCAATATGTTGTAATACATCATTAATTGGTTTATTATATAATTCTTTATATAAGTCTATAATAAATGAATTAATATCATTACAAATAGTTTTCTTGCTATCTACATTAATTCCAACATTAAATCCCCCAGAGAATAAATCAACAAAAGTATTAATATTTTTAGGAAAATATTGTGTTAATTGTGGAAGTAATTTATATTTTCCTCCAATATAATTAAGAGGACTTTTTAAGAATTTCTTTCTAGACATAACATCTACAGTATATTCATATTTTTCACTTTCTTCATTTACCATCGCTAAACTATGGATAGGAATATTTATATATACATCTTCTTTTTTATGCTCTTTAATCTTTGATATATAGAATAAATATTCATAATGTATATCTAATTTTTTTGTTAGTTTGTTTTGATATTGCTTATATGGAATCTTATATAATTTGTATGTATCTTCGTTTCCACAATCTATTAAAATGCTTTTAATTTCATCTTCACTTAATAATCCATCTTGATTATAACTCACAATAATATGCTTAAAATTAGCCTTTTTAATTAATTCTTTTAATTCATTATAAACTTTGTTCTTTATACAATAATTTGATTTCTCGGTTTCATATTTTCTAATACCTGTTTTTCCTTTTATCTCTGGATTATCATATCTAGCTATTGTTTCTAATAAATGATAATTAGGTAAATATTGTCGTTCATTATATGGTGGATCTAAATATAGAATATCTCCTTTAATTTCTTTAATTAATTCATTAGCATTTCTATTATAGCATTTATTATTAGACTTATTATCTATTACATTCAATCTAATCAATTCAAATTTCTTAAATGCTCTTTTATCCCATTGCTTTAAGTATGCACCATATGTACCTGTAATATTGGAAACATAAGGTACTCCTTCAATTAGTGATGCTAATAGATAATAGTATTCGTTTATTGTTATTAATTCTTTATTTTTCCAATTTTCTATTTTATTACGAATAAAATCGATTCTTAATGCATTTTCAGGTGTTAAATACATTCTTTCACAATTATCATTTGGTGAATAATTTTCATATATAAATTTATTAAAGTTTTCTTTTGATATATCAGTATTTTCTAAGTAATCAAATACATCTTCTATATTTAAAACTTTTCTTATCTTATCAAATGTAGGTGTATCAGTATTTTCTATTGTACCCATTTGTAAAATATAAGATGAATACAATAAATCATTTGATATAATAGTATATTTATTTTTAAAGAATCGTGAAACAGATGCTGTCCCTGAAAAAATGTCACAAAACACTTTCTCCGTTCCATCACAGTTATCTTTTATTACCTTTGAAATATCATTTAATAAATTAGTTTTATTACCTATAAATCTCATATTTTTCTCCTATGCATCCTAAAACATCCTTATTCTATAACATATTACTTTTTTTTACAATATATTTTCAAATATTTGTTAAAATTTTTTTGAGAGCTAGTAATTATACTAGCTCTCTATATTCTAGTATGCAATTTCATATTTAATAATATCGTTTATTAGTTCAGAAGTCATAACCTTATCAAATGCTGTTGTAACATCTTTCTTATTTTGCTCTGTACTTGATATATAAAAGTTTTCAGTTGTTTCAATATATTTGTGTCCTAGAATATCTGCAACATCTCTAATCTCAACTCCATTTCTCAAATTAGTTGTTGCATAACTTCCTCTTAAATCATAAAATCTACAATCCTTAATCCCAAGTTCTTTATGGATTATCTTAAATGGATAGTTCAAAATATTTCTTCCTACATATTTTCCATTCGGTCTTGTAAAAACTAAATTTGCAATATTCATGTGAAGAATATTTCCATTATTCTCAATAATTCGTCTTTCTATTAACTTTCCGTTTTTACCAATTACATCTTCAAAATAATAGGTTATATATTTAGATCCATATAATTTCTTTAAATGCTGTTGTTTCTTCTTAAAATTGATTAAGGCTTGAAATAAAGTTGGACTCATATATATTTGTCTTACTCCATTTTTAGTTTTAGTAGTACCCATATACCATCTACCTTTTCCATCATCAGGCTTATCATATACTGTATGCTTAACATTTATAACTCTATTTTCAAAGTCTATATCATCCCAAGTCAAGCTACAAACTTCTCCTGTTCTCATTCCAGTATAACAAGCTGTAATAAAAGCGCAAGTGAATACATCATCATTCTTAAATCGCTCTAATATTGTATTTATTTCATCTTGATTATATAGATGCTTTTCAAATTCAACCTCATCTTCTATTTTAGGCAGTTTTAATGTCATAGCTGGATTATACCTTATAAATCCAAATACATCAGTTGCCAATCTAAAACTTGTTTTTAATACTTTCAAAATATTATTAAAATATGATTTTTTATAATTGTACTTATTGCAAAGCTCTACTAAAAAAGAATTTAGCTTAACACTTGATAAAGCACTTAATCTATACTTTCCAAGTTCTGGCTTTAAATATTTATCCATTATAGTTTTATAAGTTCGTCTTGTATTATATTTTAGAGTAGTTTCACAATAATTTTCATACCAATAATTTAGATAATCACTAAAAGAAATCGTTGTTTCCTTAAAGTTTAATCCTGTATTCAAATATTCTGCATAAGCTAGATTTCCAGCCTTTATTGCTTCTTCTTTTGTTTCAAACCCAGATTTATTTATAAACTTTCTTTTTCCATCTACCTTAGCCACTTCAATTTTATACTGATAATAATTACCTCGTTTTTGTATAGTGACATTACCCATGGACTTTATCTTTCATTGTCTTCATATTTTGATAATCTTCTAACATTATCTATATCAGACAAATCGTTCCCCTCATTTTGTTTTATGAAGTCTTCTAAAGCAGATTTAAGAATTCGTATGCTCTTTAGCTTAAAAGCCTTTAATTTTCCTTTTCGTATTAATTCATAAACATAATTTGGGCTTGCGTGCAATATTTTAGCTACTTCTTGAGCTGTATATACTAATTTTTCTTCTTTTACTATTTGCGACATATAATTAACCTCCTATCTTTCTCTATTTTTTCTATTTTTTTCTTTCTTTTGGATTTTTTCTATAATATTCTCTGGAACTTTCTTTATAAGTCGTTCGTATTTATTAACTTGATTTTGCATTAGTCTAATTCTTTCACTAACTTCAAAATCTTTATTCTCAATTTTTTCTTTTAAGTCAAGATTTTCTTCAGCTAGTATTCTATTGTCTTTTCTCTGAATTAAAACTCTTTCTTCTAATTCATTTATATAATCGTTATAAGAATTTACCTTTGCCGAAAATTTCTCTGCCTTTGGAACAAATTCTGAAAGAATATTAATAGCTTCTTCTTTATTCTTTTTCATTCCTATCATATTAATATTCTCAATTTTCTTTAATAATTGATTATATAAGTTATCTAAATTATCAGCTAACTTAAATAACCAGGTAGGAATATGCTTTCTTTTTGTTTCTTGAGCTGATTTTCCTCTTTCAAGTTCATTCCATCTTTCGTGCATATAATTATAGTATCTCGTTTGCCATTCTGAAAGGCTTTTTTGATTTCCAAGAATACTTTTAGCTGATAGTTTACCATCTTTATTTATAGGGCAAAATACTAAATGCATATGTGGTGTTGCCTCATCCATGTGTACTACTGCTGATATTATTCTATCTTCGCCAATTTCATCTTTCATAAATTTTACTGCTCTTTCAAAATATTCCCTTTGTTCTCCTTTGCTTAATCTATTCATAAATTCAGGAGAAGCTGTTATCAATGTTTCAACTAATTTGACACTATCTTTTCTTGTTTTACAGCCATATTCTTTTATTAATTCTTTTATTTTTCTTGAATATGTGTATTGTGGTGCGTGTATGATATGATAGTTCTCTTTAGATTTATTCATATCTATATCTGGATTACTTTTATATGCTTCTTTTTTTCTTTCATTGTGTCTTTCACATCCAGCTATGGCACCACCTTTGTCTTTCTTAAATCGCAATATTGTGTATGCCATTCTATTTTTTCCTTCCTTGTTTTTTCTTCGTAGCCCACATTTTGATGACGATAATGACGCTAAAATCCTATAGGACTGCTTCATCAAAATGTGAGAACACTCATATGCTTCTTCGCCTGTTAAATATTATCTTGCCAAAGGCAAATAATATTTAACATTCTCTTTTTGAAAAATTTAAGTAACGATATAATCAGCCACATAATTTTTCAAAATCGCATTTATGAGTGTAACACACTACACTTTTTACAAAAGTTGTGTGCCAGATGTTCCCTCTGGACTTCCTTTCAATGACGATTCCTGTGGTATATTTTTACCGTCATCATCGTCATTGCCGTCAATATCTTTCTTAAAATTTACTAAACGAGATGTGCTTGTCCTTGATGTCTTAAAACATATTTTATTATCCAATAAAATTGTTTTACTATACTCGTTTAATAACTTTGTAAGATATTGCGGTGTTATATCTTTTTCATCTAAAGAAGTAAGAAGTTCAGTTGCTGTGCCTTGCCATTCTCCTTTATCATTGACAAAAGATATAACATTATAGATAATCTCTGGAGCATTTTTCATTTCAATATCCTTTTGAAATGATCGTTCTAGTAAATTCCATCTGCATTCTTCAAATCTTAATGTGAAAGTCTGATATTCAACATCTCTACCTGTAACAAATAAGGTTGCTACTGAATCATCTCTTGATTTCTTTTCTAGTATAAATGTTGTATCACTACTTCCCATTATTCCTGTTGTTCCAGAAATTCTATTAAATACATCACTATCATCTTGTTTCCTTAGATGGTGTACTAAAATAATAGCAATTTTATTTTTATCTGCAAATTGTTTTAATAAAGATATATCTGTATAGTCGTTAGAATAGTTTATATCATTATTTTGTTTTCTAACCTTCTGAAGAGTATCAATAACTATTAGTTTAATATCAGGATATTTCTTTAATGTTTGTTCTAATTGAGATGTCAATCCATTTGCAATTTTATTTGACTCAATAGATATATGAAAATTTGAATCTATCTCATTAGTTAGCTTAAATAATCTTTTTTGAAGTCTTTGATAAGTGTCTTCTAAAGCAAGATATAAAACATCACATTTATTTGTTTTTAAGTTCCATATTTCTTCTCCCTTTGAAACTTTAATACAAATATCTAACATTAACCAACTCTTTCCTACTTTTGGAGCTCCACAAAATATATGAAGTCCTATTGGTAAAATATCTTCAATGATAAATTCTGTTTCATCTAAAGAAGTATATAATAGATTATCTGCATTTACGATTTTTAAGTCTTCCAAGTTTTCCTCCTTTCTAGCAAGTATGCATTTGTAAGCAACAAAAAAGGCTTCGTTATCATAAACGAAACCTTATATATTCTTATATCACTATTATTGGCTATATATTTTATTTTTCCCTTTTGGAGCCACAATTGATATTAATGTTTCGCTTACTTTTTTACTGAAAAATTTCTTTGCTTACTTGCATTAAAATTTTTCTCAAAAAAAATATCAGATTTCTTACTTATCCACAGGTTACAAATTACTTGCTAAAAACAAATCTTTAATAAGCCTAATAGCTTTTCACTTTTAGACATATAAATATTGTACCTGTAAATCAAATAAGATATCTGTTAGCGCTTACGACATCAATATTACTTCTTTACATTGGTTGGAGATAAATTACATATCTTATGATAAAACCAACACCGAGCCTCCGAGACAATGGGCTCCATTAAATTCAATCTGGCTTCCGTCTTGATAATCGAAAAAAGTAATTTCTGTTATTACCTTATTAGCTACTTAAAGCCAGTTCTGTTAGATATAATGTAGTTCAGAACTAAAATATATGATTTCAAAAGGGAAATATCTACTATTCAATTTTTCAGTTGTATCCTTTATCGAATACACCTATTTTATATCATCATTTTTTCATTCTGTCAACTAATTATGAAAATTTTTTTAAAAAAAGATAGAAATTTTATTCAAATCTCTATCTATCTCTCGCAGAAATTGTAATTTGTCTTTTTTATTTTCTTTAATATTTTCTTTACAATACTCTTTTAT